>Ga0247727_10005360_pt1 | contig 26125 bp, 18 predicted proteins | sample WisWelCaveWW1625_FD_202498 | JGI IMG/M metagenome (GOLD analysis project Ga0247727, IMG submission 202498) | Biofilm microbial communities from Wishing Well Cave, Virginia, United States - WW16-25 | ecosystem: Environmental > Aquatic > Deep subsurface > Groundwater > Cave microbial mat | place...
TCGTCGACCGGACGACGTCGGCCATCCCCAGGCCGGCCGCGGCGAGCACCGCCTCCAGGTTCTTCATGACCTGCTCGGTCTGCGCGCGGATGTCGCCGGGGACGATCTCCCCCGTGGCCGGATCGAGCGGGATCTGTCCGGAGAGAAAGACGAACCCTCCGGCCTGGACGGCCTGACTGTACGGCCCGATGGCGCGGGGAGCCTTCTCGGTCGAGACGGTTCGTCGAGACATGGCCCGGCTGCCTACGCCCTCGGCGCACCCGATGTCAACGGCGACGAGGACCAGGAAGAAGGAGACCGGAAGCAGACGGCTGGAGATCAAACGTTACGCGTGGGCCGGGGCGGCCTCTTCGCGCTTCCACAGGCGCTTGAGCGTCTGCACCGGGCGCAGCAGCTTGCCGACCTGGTGGACGACGTCTGCCGCGGTGGAGCCGAGGACGTGCGGGGCCTTGTGCAGTGCGCCCGCGAGCCGCGGATGCCCGGCGAGGAAGCCCTTCACCTCGTCGATCGTCACCCCGTACTCGGCGAGCGAGCGATCCACCTCGGCCTGCGCGTGCTGCTTCGCCTTGAAGAGGGCCATCTGGATCCGCGAGTACACGTTGACCGCGCCGTCGCCGGAGGTCTCGATTGGCAGGAAGATCCCTTCGGGGTACCGGCTCGTGACGTAGCTCTGGACGCCGTCCGAGACTCCGGACGACGGCATGCAGCCGAACGGCTTGACCGACAGGGTCATGTTCACCTTCGACCGCTGGATGTTCAGGATGAGCTTGCCGACCTCCATGTGCCCTTCGCCGCCCCGCAAGTTGTTGTTGTAGAACTTGTGCGAGATCTGCGCGACCTCATCCATGTCGGCGAAGTGATAGTCGTGCAGGCCCATCAGGAGCGAGACGCTCTTGAAGATCCCGCGCAGCGCCTTCTCTCCCGCCCACAGCATCGCGAGGGTCTTGATGGGGTTCGACTCGCCGAGCCCGCGCTTCCCGCCGTCCGCTCCTCGCAGATTCACTCGCTGCTGGACGTCCCAGCGGACCTCCCAGATGTTGTAGAGCAGCCACGCGGTGACGATCTGGACGTCGACCTCCGCGCCCTCCGACTCGAGGAACCGCTGCAACCCGTAGTTCCCGTCGCCCTCCGTCGTCATGGCCCAGAACTCGCCGATGATCCCGACCTTCGGCTTGACCTTCGTCCGGTCGACCTTGACGGATCCCATCTCCTTGCGGACCTTCAGCATCGCGGGCACCAGCCACTCCCGCTCGCGCAGCGCCTTGCACAAGATCGTCTTGCTGCGCGCGATCGCGGCGTCCGTCGCGCCCGGCTCGACCTCGTACGGGCGGATCCGGTAGCCGAGCAGGTTGAGCACGTCGCCCACCCACAGGGCCTTCAGGATCTGGATGAAGAACTTCGGCGTGAGCTCCAGCCCTTGCTCTTCCCCCGTGGCCTGCGCGAGCCCTCCCTGCTGCTGGAACAGCATGACGCGGAACCCGTCGAAGCCCGAGTCGCGCAGCGCCTTGCGGTACTCCGTCGTGTACATGCCGAATCGGCACGGGCCGCACGCACCGGCCGTCAGGAACACGTAGTTCTCGATGATCTCTTTCTTCGACTTCTTCTCCACGTCGTGCAGGTGATGGAGATACTTCACGACGTTGCCGACCGTGAAGTACGTCGGGTTGCACTGGCCGCGATTCCCGAACTCCTTGCCGAACTGCAGCGCGGCACCGTCCGGCACGTCGAGCGCCTTGACCTTGTAGCCGACGCCGGAGAGCGCCTCCTGGACGAAGAGGTCGTGCGCCATCGTCAGGCCCCCGACGAGGACCGTCGTGTGCGCGCGCTGCTTCTTCGTGAAGGTCTGCGGGACGTCCTCGACGTATTGCTTCTTCGGCTCGGTCGGAAGACCCAGTCGAACCCTCTCCTCGTCCTCGAACGCCTTGAGCTGCTCGTCCAGGTCGAATTCGGGGGACGGAGGCGCCATCGGCAAACGGACGCGGGATTCGATGTTCTCCATTGTCTCTCTCTCCTCCTGCTAAAAAAACGCTACGCGGACGCCTCGAGCGCGCTTCCTTCCTTGCTCCTACGCAGCGAAACGAGCCCCGACTTGGACGGCGGCGGGGGCTCCACGACCTGTTGCCTCGCCTCGTACGCGCTCATGCGCGTCCGGACTTCCTCGATCTGACGCACGAGATCCTCGGCAGACGCGCGACGGTCCTCCAGCTGCTTCTTCTTGAGGCCCAACAGCTCGACCCGCTTCTGGTCGATCCGGTAGTGCAGCTGGTCCTGGCGCGACCTCAGATCCGTCAGCCGCTCCTCGTGCAGCTTCAAGCTGTGCGAGTACGTCTTCACTCGGATCTTGATCGAGCCGCCCGGCTTGTTCGCGTCGATGTCGTGCAGTGCCGAGTACGGCGTGCCGGACGCCCCGATGATCGAGTCGATCAGGCCGTAGGTCGGCGCGTCGTGCCCGCACTTGAAGCTCGACAGGTCGAGGACGGCGACGTTCGGGTGCCGGCTCGCGAACTTCGCGGCCCACACCTTCTCGGCACTGTTGGCCGAGTAGTTCTCAGGCCACACGTCGGTGATCTCGAGCGGGGAGCTGATGATCTTCTTCTCCAGATCCTCCTTGAAGAACCGTTCCAGCCACTTCGGATCCTTCGGGATCGCCCGGATGGAGAGGATGGGGTACCCGCGGATCTGGAACTCCTCGAGCACCTGGTGGTTCAGCCCGGGATCCGAGTGGTACGGCCGGCCCAGGAGCAAGATCGCGATCTCGTCGTCCTCTTCGACCTGCTCGAGGATCGCCTGGCCCTTGTTCTCGACGTCCTTCTTGTGCAGGCGCAGCGCCTTGTATGCCTCGTCGCAAGCGAAGTCGTTCTCGTCTTCACTGACGCCGATGGCCGGCCCGAAGGCCTCGAACATCTGGCGCTTGAGCATCAACGGCTCGACGAACGTCACGGCCGGATCCAGGTACTCGATGCCCCGCGTGGCGAAGAAGTCCGTCTCCTTCGTGAACGCCGCCTTCATCACGTCGGGCGTGCCCGCGACGATCGGACAGCTCGTCGTGTCCGTCAGGTTGACCAGCGGCGTTTCGACGTGCGTGATGATCGGGAAGAAGATGTAGTGGAGCGGGCGCGACTCCTTGTGGTGGTGGAACAGGAGGTTGTGGATGTGCGCCTGCGCGACCTTGGACGGGTAGCAGGGGTCGACCGACCCGTACTTACCGCCCTCCTGCCACATCTCCTCGCTCGTGTAGTCCGAGAACTGGATGTTGCGGCGATCAATTCCCACGACTTCGAAGTACGTCCGCCAGAACGGGGCGGTGTTCCAGATGTTGAGCACGCGCGGGATGCCGACCCGGATCTTCTTGCGCTTCTCCGAGGCGTCGTCCGACGAACGGACGAAGCCGCGGCGGACTGGAACGCGCTTGACCCCGAAGAGCCCGCGCTCCACCCGGACGTCCTGGATCTCCGCGCCGTGCGCCGGCATCGGCTCCGGGTCGTAGAAGTGCGAGAAGGCCGCCTTCGCCTCGTAGTCCACGAGGTTCGGAAACTCCTTCATGAGCTGCTTGCGCTTCGCGGACAGCTCGAGCATCGCTTCCTTCGACTCGACCGTCCCCTTCTCGCAGGAGAAGCCCGCGATGTACCGGCTGGTGTCCCCGGTCGGGGCCACCGTGTCGATGAAGGTTCGCGCGCACAGGTTCGGGCAGAAGTGACAGCGCGTCTCCTCGTCGTTCTTCGTCGTGTACTGGATGTCGATTGCGGCATCGAGCCCGATGAACGTCGACTTCCCTCGGCGCTTCACGACGCGCAGGGTCTCCATCGCGGCGCCTATCGCCCCCGCCTCGCCCGCGTGCGGGTGGACGAGAATCTCGGCGCCCGGCACGCGCTCGGCGATGTAGTCCACCTGCGCCTTGACGGCCGCGAGGTTGTACTGAGTTCCGCCTTGCAGGACGAACTTCTTGCCCAGCTCCGCCATGCGCGGGACCTGCACGACGTACTGCCAGACGTTCTTCGGCAGGACCATCGCGAGGCCCGCGAGCAACTCCTCCTTCGCGTACCCCTCCTTCTGGAAGTTGACGCGGTCCGAGTCCAGGAAGACGGCGCAGCCGTAGCTGAACTTCGGCGACAGCTCCGCGCGGAACGCCGTGTCGGCGTACTCGGTGATCTGCACGCCGAACTGGTCCGCCATCGCCTGCAGGAGCATCCCGTTGCCGGCCGAGCACTGGTTCGACAGGCGGAAGTTCTTGATGTCGCCGTTCTGCATGAACAGAACCTTGATGTCCTGCCCGCCGATGTCGCAGATGACGTCCACGTCGCCGAAGAAGTGCGTCGCGCTCATCATGTGCGCAACGGTCTCGACGATGTTCACGTCGGCCTGGAGCGAGTTCTCGAGGACGTCCGCCGCATACCCCGTCGCGCCGAACCCGATGATCTCGAGCGTGGCGCCCTGGTCGACGACGTACGCCTTGAGGCGCGCGAGCATCTCCTTCATGTCCGCGATCGGGTTGCCCTTGGAGAGCTGGTACTCCTTCTTGAGGATCCGCCCCTCCTCGTCGACCAGGACCGTCTTCGAGGACGTCGAGCCCCCGTCGAGGCCGATGACGGCCCGTACGTGCTGGCCCTTCTCGAAGGTCGTCGGCACGAACTTGGGGACCCGGTACTTCTCGCGGAACACCTCGATCTCGCGCGGCTCCTTCGCGAGCGCGGGCCCAGCCGAGGCGCCGAGCTTCGCCTTGCGCCCGTGCAGGACGAACTCGCGAAGCGGCTCGATCCCCCGGTAGATCCCGACGTCGGCCGGCTCGTACTTGCCGAAGAGGACCGCGCCGTATGCCGCGTAGTACTGGGCGTTCTCCGGGACGAAGATGAGCTCCTCGATCGGGACGTCCTTCGGGTACGGGTACCCGCGCTCGTTCCACGTCTCGGGGATTCGAAGGCGCCAGCATTCCCGCATGAACGGCAGGTAGGTGTTCGGTCCGCCGAGCAGGAGCACCTTGTGCTTGAGGGTGTTGCCGCGTGTCAGGACCGACAGGTTCTGGCCCACGATCGCGTCGGCGAGCGAGTTCAGGATCTCGTCGCGCGGGATCCCCGTCTTGACGAGGTTGACGATGTCCGTCTCGGCGAAGACGCCGCACTTCGCGGCGACGTGGTGCAGCTTGCTCGAATCGAACACGATCTTGGCGACGTCCTCGCTCGGGCAGCCGACCTTCAGGAAGCACTTGTCGATCGTCGCGCCCGTGCCGGACGCGCACTTGTCGTTCATCGACGCGATCGCCTGCTTGCCGTTCTCGGTCTGCTTGAAGATGATGATCTTCGCGTCCTGGCCGCCGAGCTCGATCACGCTGCCGACGTCGGGGTGGAGCTTCTCCACCGTCATCGTGACGGAATTGACCTCCTGGACGAACTTGCCGCCGAGCGGCTCGGCGAGCGGACCCGAGCCGGAGCCCGTCACGAAAACGCGGATGTCCGAGGTCGCGACGTTCGGGAACGACTGGCCGATGCGGACGAGGAACTCGAGCACCATCTCGGGCTGCCTGGTCTGATGGCGCTGGTAGTCGCTCCAGAGGATCTCGTCGGTCTCGGGATCGACGACGGTGGCCTTGACGGTCGTCGACCCGATGTCGATTCCCATGAGGACCGGAGCGGTGCGTTCTGCGTAGATCGGGTCGGCCATGCCTCCCTCCCAGGGAGTGAACTGACATGCCAGTCTACTGACACGCGTGTCTAGTTCAGGACGCGGATTCCCGTCAACGCAAATCGTGCGGGAAGGTCTCGGGAATCTCGCGGGACTGGGGCCGATCGTCCGTCAGGACCGTCGCCGAGGCCCTCGTCTCGTGTCCGCCGAAGTCGTAGGTGTTGAACCCCGCGCAAACATGGCGGCCTTCGGCCGTGAGGGAGGCGCTGGTCGCCCCGACGATGCTCACCCCGCGGACACGTCTGTGGATTCTGCGGTGCAAGTGCCCGTGGAGCACCATGATTCTGGGAAGGCCGTGGATCTCGTCGATCAGCAGATCGGCGTCCTCCAGGCCTCCAAGGGCCTGCCGGACCCGGGAACGATGCGCGACCGGCGGGTGGTGAACCAGGACCACGACCTGCCGCTCACGGACATCGGGGCGGGCGACGATTCTGCGCAACGCGCCCAGCTGGGCCGGCCCGACGCTTCCGGACGCGACGAAGGGAGCGCGCGGGACGGCGGATGTCAGCCCCACGATCGCGAGCTCGCCGCGGATCCGGACGAACGGGAAGCCGCCCTCCCCCGGCTCCAGGTCCGAGGTCGTGTGATCCAGGAAGTACCGCTGGAACCTGCGGTCCCGATACGACCCACCCGTGTACGAGTCGTGGTTCCCCGGGATGATGCTCACGCGGTCCGCGGGCAAGCCGAGTCCCGACAGGACGTCCTTCGCGGCCTCGAACTCCGATTCCAGCGACAGGTTCGTCAGGTCCCCCGTCACGACGACGTGATCGGGAGGGTCGCGGGCGATCTCCGCGATGACTGCGCGCAGAGTGTCCGTTCGGTGCAGCGCTGCGCGCCGCAGGCGCAGGTTCGCCCACCCCGTCAGCCGCTTTCCGAGGAGCCGCGTGATGCGGACGCCGTCGGGAGCAGGGACGTGCAGATCGGAGATGTGGGCGACCCTCACCGCGCGCGGACGCCGCCGTCGACGACGAGGACGTGCCCGGTGACGTAGCTCGCCGCGGCGGACGCCAGGAACACTGCGGCGCCGGCGCATTCGTCGGCCGTTCCCGCGCGCCGCATCGGCACGCTCTTGAGCATCCGATCCCGCAGGCCGTCGTCGCTCATGATCATCGACGTCATGTCCGTGTCGATGAGGCCAGGCGCAAGCGCGTTGACCCTGATCTTGCGTGGCGCCCACTCGACGGCGAGGATCTTCGTCATGTGTGCGACCGCTGCCTTCGCGCCGCCGTAGGGGACGGCCATCCGCTGCGCGCCGAGGCCCCAGATGCTCGTGACGAAGGTGATTGAGCCGCCCCCCGCGGCCTCCATCTGCTCCGCGGCGAGCTTCGCGCACTCGAAGGCGCCCAGATAGTGCATGTCGAGCATGAACTGTAGATCTGCGCGCTCGAGGCTCGCGGAGGGTTGCACGCCGCCGAGCCCGGCCGCAGCCAGCAGATGTGTGCATCCGCCCCATTCCTTCACGCGAGCGAAGAGCGCCCGGACATCCTCGCTCGACGACACGTTGCAGGCCACCGCCAGCGCCTCGCGCCCGAGCGCCTCGATTTCCTTCGCGACGGCGACGCAGGGCTCCAGGCTGCGGGAGGCCACCACGACGTCCGCGCCGTGCTCCGCCAGAGCGAGCGCGCAGGCGCGCCCGATCCCGCGGCTTCCTCCCGTGACCACCGCGCGGATTCCCTCGAGCCCGAAACGCCTCACGACGGCGAGGATGGGGCGCACCTCTCCCCTGGTCAACAACCGGACGGAACCCTACAGTTGCGTCGTGGCCGCCATCGCGAGCGCCATCGATCCCGCACTCGACCTCTTCGCCGAGATCGAGCGCCTCAAGAAGCAGCGAAACGCCGTCGTCCTGGCTCATTACTACCAGGAGCCCGACATCCAGGACGTCGCCGACTTCATCGGCGATTCGCTGCAACTCTCGCAGGAGGCGAAACGGACGAAAGCGGACGTCATCCTCTTCGCGGGCGTCCACTTCATGGCCGAGACCGCGAAGATCCTGAACCCCGACAAGACGGTCGTCCTGCCGGACCTCGAGGCGTCGTGCTCGCTCGCCGAGGGGTGCCCCGCGGACCGCTTCGAGGCCTTCACGAAGGCACACCCCGACCATTTCGTCATCAGCTACATCAATTGCAGCGCGGCCGTGAAGGCGCTCTCCGACGTCATCTGCACTTCCTCGAACGCCGAGAAGATCGTCCGTAGCGTCCCCGAGACGACGCCGATCCTCTTTGCGCCCGACCGCAACCTCGGCGCGTTCATCTCCAAGAAGTCGGGCCGGGACATGCTCTTGTGGCAGGGCGTCTGCATCGTCCACGAGATCTTCAGCGAGAAGAAACTCGTGCAGATGAAGGTCGAGCACCCCAGCGCCCTCGTCCTCGCGCACCCCGAGTGCGAGGCGCCGGTGCTGCGCCTCGCGGACTACATTGGTTCGACCACGGGGATCCTGAAGTACGCGGTCTCTTCCCCGGCGAAGAAGTTCATCGTCGCCACGGAAGCCGGCATCCTGCACCAGATGCGCAAGCAGGCCCCCGACAAGACCTTCCTCGCGGCTCCGCCCGAGGGCGCCTGTTCGTGCAACGAGTGCCCGTACATGAAGAAGAACACGCTCGAGAAGGTCTATCTGGCGCTGCGGGATCTTCGCCCCGAGATCACGCTGCCGGAGGAGCTGCGGCTTCGCGCCCTGCGACCGATCGAGAGAATGCTCGAATTGTCGTAAGAGACGGGGCGTGACGCGCCTGGGCCTCTCTCTGACGGGCTTCGCAGCCCTGGCGGTCCAGGTGCTCGCTGCCCGGCTCCTCGGGGACCTCTTCGGACACGACGCGAGCACCGCGGCCGCGACGCTCGCCGCGTGGATGGCGGCTTCGGCCGCCGGCGCTCTCGCGACCGCCCGAGTGGATCGGCCTGCGCGCTTGGTGTTCGGCGCCGCGGCGACGGCGGTCGGGATGGCCACCCTTGCGATGCCTCCCTTCGCGGCACTCTTCGCCTCACCGCCGCATGGCGCGACTCTGCGCCTCGCCGTGTGCCTCGCCCTCGTCGGCCCCGCGGCCTTCGCGGCCGGTGCGGCGCTCCCTCTCGCCCTGAAAGGCGGCCGCACCGCACCCGGTGTCGCGATCACATGGCAAGCGGTCGGCGCGGCGACCGGCGCAATCCTCGCGCCGTTGGGGCTGGTCACGATCGGCCTGCACGCCTCGCTCACGACGGCGGCCGTCGTCTCCGCCGCCGGCGGCGCTGCTTTTGCCTGGGGTCCCCACGTCGCGAAGATCCCCTCGACGCTCGACCGGCCCGCGCTCCCGGATGCCCCGCTTTGCGCCTTCGCGCTCGGTTTCGCCCTCGTGGGTGTCGAGGCGCTCGCGACCCGCTCGCTCGCGTCGTCGATCGGTGCTTCCTTGCGCTCCTTCTCCCTCGTTCTCGCCACGACCGTCGCTGGACTCGCCCTCGGTGCGACGATCTCGGACCGCTTCTGGCGCGTGTCGACTCGAGCCTGGGTGGGCGCCGCCGGCGCACTCGCGATCACCTCGGGGCTGCTCGCCGCGCTCGCCAACCGCCTCCTGGCCGCATCCTCGGGTCTGGCACCCGATCTGCTCGGCGCCGCGATGGTCGCCCTCCCCTTCTCCGTCGCCGCCGGGGCCGCTTTCGCTGCAGTGGTCGAGGCGGCTCCCAGTGCGCCGGTCGCCGTCGCGGCGGAGACGGCCGGCGGCCTCGGAGCGGGCCTACTCGTGCTCCCGGTGCTGGTTCCGACGCTGGGGCTCCCCGGCTCGGCGATCGCGACCGGCGCGGCCTGTGGACTCGTGGCCCGAAGTCCCCTGTGGCTGGCCGCATCCGTAGCGGCCGCCACCGCACTCCTCTCGATTCCGCCGACCCTTCGGCCGGGAGACCTGCGGATCGTCGAGTCCCAGGTCGGGCCCGGAGCGACCGTGGACGTCGTTGCCCGATCGGACGGCGACGTGCAGCTGCGCATCGACGAGCGATGGGGCCAGGGCGGCGTTCGCGGCGCGTTCCTCGAACGGCGTCAAGGACACATCCCGATGCTCCTGCACCCGGACCCCCGTAGCGTCCTCGTCATCGGCGTGGGAACGGGCGACACGCTCGGGGCGGTGGCCATGCACGCGCGCCGGGTCGTCGGCGTCGAGATCGTGCCCGAGGTGCTCTCGGTCCTCGGCCGCTTCGAGCGCACGAACGGTGGGGTGGCGCGGCGGGCGGGCGTCACTCTGCGCGTCGGCGACGGCGCGGCAGTCGTGCGCGGATCCGAAAAATTCGACGTCGTCCTGGGCGACGTCGTCCACCCATGGGTGTCCGGCGCGGCCGCCATCTTCTCCCGCGACCACCACGCACGCGTGAAGGCGCGGCTACGCCCCGGCGGAATCGCGGCGAGCTGGCTGCCGCTCCACCAGCTCTCGGTCCGCGCCCTGCGCACGGCCATCTCGTCTTTTCAGGCAGTCCATCCCCGAGCCCGGGCGCTCCTGGGCAGCTACAACGCGAAGACTCCGGTGCTCCTGCTCGTGGGGGGCATGGACTTGCCCGGCGACGCGGAGTTGCTCCGTCGCCTCGGCCGCGCGCGCGAGGCGATGCGCCACGAAGGACTCTCGACGGTCGACGACGTCCTGGGTCTCTACGTCCTTGGCCCCGCCGAGTTGCGTGCCCTTGCCGCCGGCTCCGCTCCAACGACCGACGACCGTCCGCTCCTGGAGACCCTCGCCCTCGGCGCACGCCGCGCCGGCGAGACGAAGTGCGCGTCGCGCACGCTGCACGCGGTCCTCGAAGAGGGTCCGCCCCGTGACACGCCGGCAAGACTGCGCGCCCGAGCGCTCGCAGTTCGCTCGTTTCTCGAGGCCCAGCGCGCAGAGCTCGTCGGCGAGACGGAGGCGGCGACGATGTTCTACGAGCATGCGCTGGAAGAGGACCCCACCCTGACCGCGGCGCGCGTCGCGCTGGATCGCTTCCGTCCGCTCGCGAACCAGACTGCCCGGCTCGCGGTCCGGGCGTTCGAAGGGGGACGACTGGACGAGGCCGGCGCGCTCGCCCGGTCCGCGTCGGCCATTCATCCCTCCGAACCTCTCACCCTGGAGGTCCAGGCGATGCTCGCGCGCGAAGACGGCCGACGGGACGAGGCCGCAACGCTGTTCGAACGCGCCGTCCGCGCCGGCGCGGGCGTCGCTGCGCATCGACGACTGGTCGCGGTGCTCCTCGAACTGGGGCGCCGGGAAGACGCACACCGAGCCCTGCAAAGCGGGCTCGTTCATTTTCCCGACGACCCCCTCCTGCGGCAACTCGGCGCGGCCCTCGGCGCGCCGTGATAGCGTGACGCCGCGATGGGGATGTTCAGCGCCAAGACGTTCGCACGCGAGATGATCGACGATCAGCGCTACGAGGAAGCCATCGCCGCGGCGACGGAGGCGATGACGGAGAACCCCGAGGATCCGGAGGCACACCTCGACCGCGGGGCGGCTCATGACCTGCTCGCCCGGCACGAGGAGGCCGCGGTCGACTTCGAGCGAGCCTTCGCCCTCGATCGCAAGGCCGGGATCCTCTCCGACGACGACCTCGACGACCGGCTCTTCGAGGCCCTGCGGCAGTGGGCGCTCGCCATCGGGGAAACCGAGCCCGAGCGTGGAGCCCAGATCCTGCGGCGCTACCGCGACACATTTCCGAAGGGCCGCCACGATGGCGACGTCGATCGCTGGCTCTCGCGTCTGCGCGGCGAGAAGGGACCGACGTGGGTCAAGGAGTCCGTCTAGCGGCTGCGGTCGCAGATGCGGGGGCTGCGGCGGGCCTTCTCGGCCCCTCCTTACTCGGCGTACGAAAAAGTACGCCTCCGTCGGCGGGGCCTCCGAGGGCTCCGCCTCGCTCCCCGCCTCTGCGACCTCGCTTTGCTCGCCGCACCGGGATTCCGAGAGTCGCCGCACCCGTCGTGCTGGCTCTGGCGCTGGCGAACGTCGTTCACGGCGCGGCGTGGGCCCAAGACGGCGGGCTCGACGCTGCGGACGCCGCACTCGACGCCGGCGACTTCGCCCGGGCAGAGGGCCTCGTCCGAACGGCCCTGCGCCGTTCGCCTCGCGATCCCCGCGCCCATCGAACACTGGGACACGCGCTGATCGGTCTGGGCCGGATGGCCGACGCGCGGACCGCGTTGCAGGAGGCCGTCCGCCTCGCGCCCGATGACTCCGCGGCCCGCAGCGACCTCGCGACCGTGCTGCTCGCGCTGGGCGACCGCGAGGGCGCCCTCTCGCACCTCGATCGGGCTGCGGCCTCACCGGGTGCGACCGCCGAGGTCCACTCGAACCGCGGGACTCTCCTTGCGGCAGCCGGACGGGCCCTGGACGCGGTGGCGGCCTATCGAGAGGCGGTGCGCCTTGCGCCCGACGACGCCCGCAACCACAACGACCTGGCCACGGCACTCCTGCGCGCGGGGGAGACCGCGGAGGCGACGCGCGAGGTCCGCCGCGCCCTGCAGCTCGACCCTCGGAGCGCCGCCGCCTGGAACAACCTCGGCTTCCTGCGGATGCTGCGCGTGTGTCTCCCGCAAGCGGAGCACGCATTGCGACGCGCGCTCGAGATCGACGCCGATCACCTCTCCGCGCGCCTGAACCTCGGCACGGTGCTCCTGCAGCTCGGCCGCCGCCCGGAAGCTGCCGCCGAGTTCCGCGAGATCCTCCGACGCGCCCCGGATCACGAGCGCGCCCGCGCGGGTCTGGTCGAAGCCGAACGGAGGTAGAACGACGGGATCGATCAGAACTGCAATGGCGTCGACGGGCGGTAGCCGCTCGGTCTACTATCCGTTCTCCCCATGCAGCGGGTCTCCCACGCCCGGACGGACATCGGCCGGAAGCGAAAGCAGAACGAGGACGCGTACCTCGCCGACGACGAGATCGGCCTGTACGTCGTGGCCGACGGCATGGGTGGGCACGCGGCGGGCGAGGTCGCGTCGAGCGAGGCGATCGACAGCATTCACGGAATGATCCGCCGTGGACGGCAGGTCATCGAACGGTACGCGCAGGAACCCTCCGAGGAGACCGCCGCGAGACTGCGCCGTCTCATCGAGAGCGCCGTGCAGGCCGCGACCTACATGGTGTACGGCCTCGCGGAGCTCGACCCGAACCAGGCGGGGATGGGAACGACGATCACGCTGCTGCTCCTCGTCGGCGAGCACGCCCTCGTCGGGCAGGTCGGTGACAGCCGCATCTACGTGATCCGTGAGGGCATCGCCAGGCAGATCACCGAGGATCACACGCTCATCGCCTGGCAGGTCCGGCAAGGGCTCATCACGGAGGAGCAGGCGAAGACCAGCCCGCACCGAAACGTGATCACCCGCGCGGTCGGCAACCGCGACTACGTCGAGGTCGACACCTTCGTGATGCCCGTCACGGCGGGGGACACCTTCGTCCTGTGCTCGGACGGCCTGCACACCTACGTCGACGCCGTGGAGCTGCCCGAGACCTGCAAGCGTGGGCTGCCGGAAGCGACGCGAGCGCTCGTCGAGCTCGCGAACTCGCGCGGAGGACGCGACAACATCACGGTCATCGCGGTGCGCGCCGGGCCAACGGCCTGAGCCGCGGGCGGATCCATGGCTCGCCTCCTCCTCGTGCTGGCAGGCCTCGCTTGCGGATGCGGCGCGCGGACGGCCCTCGAGGAAGGCTCCGGCGCGGGCGACGCCGGTCCCGACCCGCTGCGCGTGGACTGCATCCTTCCGGAGGGCGAGTACACCGCGCCCGGCAACGCGATCCGGCTGGAAGCGCGCGCCCAGGGAGGCGCCAATCCGATCTTCGACGGCTGGGTCGTCACGCTCGCGCCCGAGGGAAGCCTCGCAGAGCCCTCGCCCGCCGACGCCCCGGTGACGACGCTGACCGCCGAGCTCGTCGGCGGCTACAGGCTGCGCGCCACGTTCCACGACGGCTCCACCGAGGAAAGCTGCCTCGCCGAGATCCAGGTCGTGGCCGGACCGACCGTCGACTGCTCCGACGACGAGATCACCACCCCCGCCGGCTCGTCGGTCGTCCTCTCCGTCGACGCCGCAGGCGCCGAACCCCTGACGTACCGCTGGGTCGTCCAGGAGCGTCCGCTCGGAAGCACCGCCACGCCGGATCCCGAGGCCGACCCGACGACTCGCTTCCGGCCGGACGTCGCGGGCGCATACCAGATCGGCGCACAGGTGCAGGACCGCTTCGGCGTGACGGGAGCGTGCACGATCCGGATCATCGCGACGCCCGACCCGCCGAGGCTCGAGTGCGACGACGTGGACACGGAGCCGCTGCAGGCCGTGCCCCTCGTCGCCCGCTACCTCGGCGAGGGCAACGCCGCGGCGTGGACCTGGGCGCTCGTGGGCGCCCCCGAGGGATCGAGCGCCGATCCGCCCCAGCCCTCCGACGGCGATTCGCCGCAGTTCACTCCGGACCTCGCGGGCGACTATGTCGTGGAGGTCGTCGTACGGAACGACCGTGGCGAGGAGTTCGCCTGTGCGCTCACGGTGCACGCCTTCCCGATGGAAGCGCTGCGGATCGAGATGTTCTGGAACCCGCCGGATCGATCCTGCGATGACGGCGGCGGCGACGGCTGCGACGACTCCGACCTCGACCTGCACCTGCTCCACGAGGACGGCGACGCCTGGTTCAACGCGACCTGGGACTGCCACTGGCGCAACTGCGAGCGGGGACTGGCCTGGGACGCAGCCGGGGAGGACGACGACGCCTTCCTCGACCTCGACGACGTCGAAGGATTCGGCCCGGAGAACATCAACGTGCAAGCGCCGGCCGACGGGACTTTCCGCATCGGCGCTCACTACTACGACCCGGATCGCAACTGGGACTCTCCCTCCGATGCGACGGTCCGGGTGTACTGCGGCGACGAGGAGCCCGTGGAGCTCACCCGGACGCTCGTCGCAGCCGGCGAGGACGACCCCGACAACGACTTCTGGAAGGTCGCCGACGTCTCCTTCTCGTCGGGGCGCTGCTCCATCACCGAGCTGGGCGAGGTGGTGACCGCGCTCGAGGCGAGAAACCGCCGCTGAACCGCCCTTCATTGACACGGCGGAGCCACTCGGACTACCTTTTGGCGCGTCACCGGCGGCGAAGGTGGCCCCGCGGGCGCGGGAGTGAGGGCACGACGATGCGAAGCGCCATTCTTGCGGCTTGTCTGTTCTGGTTCGGTTGCGCGACTGGCGCCGGCGGAGGCGACGACGCCCCTTCGTGCGAGGTGGCGAGCGACTGCCAGCGTGGATGGGCCTGCTGCAGCGGCGGTTGCCGCGATCTCGGGTCCGACGCGGATCACTGCGGCGTGTGCGGCGAAGGGTGCGCCGCGGGCGAGACCTGCGACACCGGACAGTGCGTCGGCGGGACCGGCGGGACCTGCGATCCGCCGTGCACGGGCGGCCTGGACTGCTGCGCCCGGCAGTGCGTCGACATGGACACGAATCCGCAGTTCTGCGGTGCGTGTGGCGCGCAATGCAACGACGAGGAGGAGTGCATCGCGGGCACGTGCACCGACCCGGGAGCACTGTGCGATCCGGTCTGCGAGAACCCGGAGGAATGCTGCGACGGAGCCTGCACGAATACGCGAACGGATCCTCTCCACTGCGGGAGCTGCGAAACCCCATGCCCCGCCGGACAGGCATGCGTCAGCGACACCTGTACGGAGTGCTTGGGCGGACCCTGCGCCGCGTCGGAGACCTGCTGCGACGACGAGTGCATCGACATCAGCCGGGACGAGAACAACTGCGGCGGCTGCGGCAACGACTGCGAGAGCGGCCTCGACTGCGTCGACGGCGAGTGCTCCTGCGACGGAGTGGCCTGCGGCGACGGCGAAGGCTGCTGCGGCGGGACCTGCACCAATCTCGACGACGACCCCGAGAACTGTGGGCGATGCGGCTCGGACTGCGCCATGGAGGGCGGCGATTCGTGCAACGGCGGCACCTGCGGCTGCGGAGGCGGCGCGCTCTGCGACGACGGGGGGTTGAAGGGCCAGTGCTTCCCGGGGCTCTCGCAGGTCTGCTGCGGCGGGGCCTGCGTGGCCGTCGATGACTCCCACTGCGGCGACTGCGACACCGTGTGCGATCCCGACCTCGCGCCGTGCCTGCCAGGATTCCTCGATCCCACGACCTGCTCCTGCGGCTTCGGATTCTGACCGCCGACGACTGGAACCGCGTCCGGTTCGATCCGGACGATCGGCGCGGCCACGTCGAGAGCCATTTCCTGAAGGCGACGTCGCCCGACGCGAACCGGGCCTTCTGGATCAAGATCACGTTCCTCTCGCCGAAGGGCCGCCCCGGATCCGCGGTGGCCGAGGCGTGGGCGATCGCGTTCGAGCGCGGCAAGGCACCCGTCGGGGTCAAGGAGACCGTCGCCGCCGGCGCAGCGCGCTTCGGGACGGCGCCGATGCGCCTGGAGGTGCCGGGGGCCCTTTTTTGCCCCCCGCGCACATCGGGTGAGTTGCGAAACGGCGCGCGCCGGATCGCATGGGACCTCGCTTTCGAAGGGCCGGGCGAACCGTACGCACCCTTCCCCTCCATGCGCATGTACGACGGACCCCTCCCCCGCTCCAAGCTCGTCACTCCCTACCCGGACCTGCGCTTCGATGGCGTCGTGCAGGTGGACGACGTTCGCTGGGAAATCGGGGGCTGGCGAGGGATGCAGGGGCACAACTGGGGGCGCTCGCACGCCGCGCGGTACGCCTGGGCGCACTGCAACGCGTTCGAGGACGCGCCCGCGGGAACGTGGCTGGAAGGTTTCACCGGCCAGATCCGCATCGGCCCGCTGCTGACCCCCAAGGTCACGATGGTCGGTCTCTCGCTCGGTGGGAGCCGGGTCCGCTTCGACGACCTCGTCGGGACGCTCCGGCGCGAAGGATCGATCGCGTACTACCGATGGACTTTCCGCGCCGAGCAGTCCGGCCACCGGATCGAAGGCGAGGCCCGAGCCGAGCACCGCGACCTCGCAGGGCTGCGTTACGAGAACCCGTCGGGCGCGGCGTCCTCCTGTCTGAACAGCAAGCTCGCGACGATGGAGGTCCGCTACCGCGCTCCCGCCGCGCAGGAGATCCGGCTCACGAGCCGCGCCGCCGCCCTCGAGATCGGCACGCACGACGAAGACCACGGCGTCGAAACGATCCTGTAGCTCACCTCCACAGCAGGAGCGCGAGCAGTGCGGCGGCCACGGCGAGGAGCGCGCCGACGACGACAATCCCGGGGCCGCGGCGCATGGGGAGGCGGATCGAGGTCGCCTCCCTCGTCTCGACCGCCGTAGCGACCGGCCTCGCGAGCGTCTCCGCAACCGCACGCGCTATCGCGGCGAGGCTGCCGTCGAGATCGCGGGCAGCGAGGAATTGGTCCAGGTCCCGTCCGAGCGCGCCGGCGCTCTCGGGCCGGTCCCCCGGCGACTTCGCGAGGCACCGCCGAACGATCCTGTCCAGTTCGGACGGCACCTCCGGCGCCAGGTCGCGAACGCGAGGCACGGGTGCGCCGACGATCTCGTCGATCGCGTCGAGAGGCTGGGTCCGCTTGTAGAGACGGTGGCCGGTCAAGCACTCGAAGAGGATCACGCCGAGCGAGAACACGTCGGCGCGCCCATCGATGGGCTCGTCGCGGAGTTGCTCGGGCGACATGTACGAGACTTTTCCCTTGAGCACGCCCGTCATGGTCCGCATCGCGTGGGTCTTCGCCTTGGCGACGCCGAAGTCGGCGATCCGCACCACGCCGTCGCGCCCGATCAGCACGTTCTGCGGGGAGACATCTCGGTGGACGATCCCGATCGGCCGTCCGTCCTCGCCCGTCAGCGCGTGGGCGTGGTGCAGGCCCCGGGCCGCCTGGGCGACGATGCCGCACGTGATCGCCAGGGGCAGCTTTCGATCAGGCGCGCCGGCACGAAGCAGGTCCAGCGAGGGTCCGTCCACCAGCTCCATGGCCAGGAACGGCCCGGATGGCCCCTCCCCCGCCTCGAGCACCCGCACGACGTTCGGGTGGACGATCCGGATCGCGAGGCGCGCCTCGTCGAGGAACATGCGCACGAGCCGCGGGTCGGTCGCGAGGTCGGGCAGCACGCGCTTGAGCGCGACCGAACGGACCGTGCCGTCGGGGTCGAAGCGCCGCGCGAGGAGCACCTCGGCCATTCCGCCGCGCGCGATTGGCCGGACGATCTCGTAGCGCGGCTTCACCTCCACCATGGAGGGGTATCATGCCGCGCATGAGCGGCTTCATGAACCACGACTACATCCTGGCCTTCGAGATCGCCGATCCCGCGAAGGCCGCCGCGTTCTGCGAGGTCTGCGACACCGAGTGGCAGGGGGACCGGATTCTCGGTTCGACGTGGGAGATCTCGAACAAGCTTTCGCCAAAGGAGATGGAAACCCGGATCCTCTCGTTCCTGTCGGAAGGCGACCGGGCCGTCTACTACTACCTCGCCGACGCGAAGAGGATCTTCCGCGTGGACCTGGAATGATCACTCCACGAGCGGACCGTCGCAGATCCGGTTGCAGTCGGTCCTTCCGTCCTCGTCGGGTTCCTCGTCCGTGGGACACACAGCACGCGCATAACGTGTGACGGACGTCGCCTCCCCGGCGAGATCCTCCAGGTCGACCTCGATCACCAGATCCGCGTCCTCGATCTGGCCCACGATGGTCGGGCAGAGGATGGCGAGCTGCGCATTGCGCAGTCCACAGTAGGTGTCGTCGGCCGGCTCGTCGGGGGGACGCAGGTTCAGGGCTTCCGGGTTCTCGGTGATCTCGTCTCCGTTCACCGCGAAGGACACCCGCTTGCGGACGACGATGCCGTTCGGGTCGTAGCCTCGCACGAGGTACGAGAGGTAGATGTGGTATCCGCCTTGCGCGCCCCAGACAAGTGGGACGTCGTCGCCGTCCTCGAAGGGCACGAACCCCTCGCCGCTCTCCGGCGCCGTTCCGACCTGGAGCTCGTAGCCCTCCGTGGTCGAGCACAGGTCGCCGCCGGCCGGCCCTGCGTCCGGCGACGGTTCGTCAGGGGGACAGCCCGCGCCCACGAGGCACGACCACGACAGCAGTGTCGCGTTGCGGATCACGCGTCGCATCGAACTCGATGGGTGAGCAAGGCCCGTGCCAGTTACGGTAGCATGCCGCGCGTCGTGGTTCCCTTCGCCGGCAAGCTCGTGCTCGTCACCGGCGCGACCGGCCCACTCGGCACGGAGATGGTCCGCACGTTCCTCGCGATGGGCGCGAAAGTCGCTGCCGCAGCGCGCCGACGCACGGCGCTCTCCGATCTGCGAGCCGCGATGGGCGGCAGCGATCGCCTCGACATCTGCGAGGCGGACGTCGCGCAGCCCGATCTCGTGGAGAACCTGATGGACTCTCTCGAGCGGGGAACCGGCCCGATCCACGCGGTGGTGCAGTGCGCGGGGGCGTTCGCGGCCTCACCCATCACGGGGACGGACGACGCCACCTGGCAAAAGCTCGTGTCGACCAACCTCGACGCGTCGTTCTACGTGCTCCGATCCGCGCTGCGCCGAATGGTCCCGCGCGGATCGGGTCGCGTGATCCTCGTGTCGTCGACCGGCGCGCTCCGACCGACCGCAGGCGTCGCAGCCTACGGTGCACTCAAGCAGGCGATCGTCCACCTCGTCTCGGCGGCCGCCGCGGAGACGGCCACCACCGGTGTCACGGTCAACGCCGTCCTCCCCGGAACCATGGACACCCCCGAAAACCGCAAAGCGATGCCCGCAGTGGACCCGTCGCGCTGGGCCAAACCCGCAGACGTCGCCGCCGCCGCCGCCTTCCTCGCCTCCGACGACGGCGCCGGCGTGAACGGGGCGAGCGTGACGGTCCCGGGCTCTACGCCCTAAGTACCCTCTTCCGCAAATTCGGTGACGTATTCTTCAACGCAAGGGCGCAAAGGCGCGAAGGCGCCAAGCCTGGAATGACCGCCATTGCGGCTTCGCGTCCTGGCGTCCTTGCGTTTGAGATTCGTAACAGTACTTGCGGTGGAGGGTACTAAGCCTCGGCGGCGTTGCGCTTGGGGCGGCGGTTGCAACTCAGTTCGGCCTTTCGGATCCGGATCGCGCCGGGAGTGACCTCGATGATCTCGTCGCGGTCGATCCACTCCATCGCACGTTCGAGTCCGCGCTTCACGGGAGGGGCGAGGAGCAGGTTCTCGTCCTTGCCGTGGTTGCGGACGTTCGACAGCTTCTTTTCTCTCGTCGCGTTCACGTCGAGGTCGTTGGGGCGGTTGTGCTCCCCGACGATCATCCCCTCGTAGACGGCCTCGCCCGGGTCGACGAACAGGACGCCGCGTGGCTGCAGGTGGAAGAGTGCATAAGCGGTCGACGCTCCTTCACGATCCGCGACGATCGCTCCCGAGACGCGCTTGATGATCGGTCCGCCCCAGGGTGCCCAGCCGTCGAAGACCGAGTGCAGCAGGCCCTGGCCGCGAGTCTCCGTGAGGAAGTCCCCGCGGAAGCCGACCAGCCCGCGCGAGGGGACGCGGTACTCCAGACGGGCGCGGCCGAAGTCGCCCACGTGCATGTCCTCGAGCTTGCCCTGCCGGGCGCCGAGCCGCTCGATCACGACTCCGACGAACGACTCCGGGACGTCGAGGACGAGCCGCTCTACGGGCTCGTGCAGGGCCCCCTCGATGTCGCGCGTGACGACCTCGGGATTGCCGAGGCCCAGCTCGTACCCCTCGCGGCGCATCGTCTCCACGAGGATCGCGAGCTGCAGCTCGCCGCGCCCGTAGATGACGAACTCGCTCTCGGTCGCGCCGTGCTCGAGGCGGATCGCGACGTTCTTGCGGGCCTCCCGCTCGAGGCGCTCACGGATCTGTCGAGACGTGACGAAGCGGCCCTCCCGGCCCGCGAAGGGCGAGGTGTTCACGAAGAACCGGACCTTCATCGTCGGCTCCTCGACGTAGACCCGGGGCAGCGCCTCCGGAGTCTCGGGATCCGCGATCGTGTCGCCGATCTGGTACTCGTCCATCCCCGCGATCGCGACGATCTCGCCCGCCGACGCCTCGGACACCTCCCCGCGCTTGAGGCCCTCGAACGAGTAGACGATGGTCGCCTTCGCGCGAAGCGTATCCTTCGCGCCGATCAGCGCGATCGGCTGACCCGCCTTGATCCGGCCGCGGACGATCCGCCCGATGGCGAGCCGTCCGACGTACTCGTCGTAGTCGATGTTGTTCACGAGCATCTGCAAGGGGCCGTCGGGATCTCCGGCGGGCGGCGGAATGCGCGCCAGGATCGTTTCCATGAGCGGACGCAGATCCTTGCTGCCGTCGCCGAGCTCGCGGTGCGCGATGCCGAGCCGCGCGTTCGTGTACAGCACGGGAAAGTCCGCCTGCGCGTCGGAGGCACCGAGGTCGCAGAAGAGATCGAACACCTCGTTGAGAACCTCGTCCGCGCGGGCATCCGATCGATCGATCTTGTTGATGGCGACGATGACGGGAAAGGCCCGCGCCATGCACTTGCGCAGGACGAACCGGGTCTGGGGGAGCGGGCCCTCCGCCGCGTCCACGAGCAGCAGGGCGCCGTCCGCCATCTCGATCGTCCGTTCGACCTCGCCGCCGAAGTCCGAGTGTCCGGGCGTGTCGATGATGTTGACCTTCACCTCCCCCCACCGGACGGAGGCGTTCTTGGCGAGGATCGTGATGCCGCGCTCTCGCTCGAGGTCGTTTGAGTCGAGCACCCGATCGATGATCGCCTGGTGCGCCAGGAAGACGCCGGATTGCTTGAGCATCGCGTCCACGAGCGTCGTCTTGCCGTGATCGACGTGGGCGACGATGGCGATGTTGCGGATGGGATGCATCGCGGGCGGCGGTGTTTAACACGCCCACGAGCGAGCGGCCAGTTCGCTACCCCTCAGCCGTGACCAGGGACTCGTCCAGTTCGGGGATGTGATCCAGGTCCGCCTGCAGCGCGGACACCTTGAGGCGCTCGAAGATCTCCCCCGACCTCTGGCGAAGGTGCGCCGCCCGCTCCGTCTCGCCCCTCTTCTCCAGGAAATCGCTGTACGCCTTGCAGCTGCGTCCCAGCTCGATCCCGGCGCCCACCGATTCCAGGATCTGGATGCTCCGCTCGAAGTGCGTACGCGCCTGGCTGCCCTCGTCTCCGCCCCAGCTGCCGTACGCGGTCACCTCCGCGGCGGTTCGAAGCGCGATCGCGACGTGGACGGGACTCTTCAGCGCCTCGAAGTGCTCGAGGGACTTGGTGATCGCGTCGCGCGCACGGCCGATGTCCCCTCCGATCATGTACGCCTTCGCGAGCCCTCGCGCGCACTCCCCGAGCAGCAGCCGGTCGCCGAGCTGCTCGGCGACCTCCGCAGCCTGATGGAGGATCCGGACCGCTTCGTCGGCCCGGCCTGCGCGGTACTTGGCCTCGCCGATGTTGGTCAGGAGGTACGCCTGCCGCTTGCGGTCTCCGATGTCTCGCGCGATCTCGAGGGCCTCCTGCCACAGCTCGACCGCCCGATCGAACTCGCGGTTGTCCTGGTACACGGTTCCGAGGTTATTGAGAGACGCAACCACTCCCGGCAGGTCCGAGATCTTGCGCCGCAATGCGAGCGCACGCTGAAAGTAGTCCAGCGCATCGCGGAACAGGCCCGAGTCGAGATGCACGAGACCGATGTTGTTCAGCGAGAGCGCCAGCGAGCGCTCGTCCGCGAGCCCCTCGCGGATCGAGAGCGCCTTGCGGAAGAACGTCAGCGCCTGGTCGTAGTTTCCTCGCAGCCAGTGGACCTTTCCGATGTCGTCGAGGCTCGACGCGATGCCTCGCAGGTCGCCGACGGACTCGAAGAGCACGTGCCCCGTCCCGAGGTGCCTCATCGCCTCGTCGAGCGCTCCGAGGTCGCGGTGGACGCGTCCGATGCGGTTGTGCGCCGCCCCTCCCTTGGCCTTGAGGTCGAGCCGGTACGCGAGGACGAGCATCTTGCGAAACGCGGCGATCGCGCGGTCGTACTGGCCGACGAGCGACGACACGTCTCCGAGGTTGTGCAGGGTGTCGATTCGCGTCACCGCGTCGTCTTCGCCCAGCAGGTCCAGACCCTTCCCGTAGAACTCGGCCGCCTTCGAGTTCGCGTACCGACGGCGCGCCTTGTCGCCCGCCTGCAGGTAGCAGCGTGCGGCCTGGAAGCGCGCTCCTCCGTGGTCGTAGTGGCTCCCGAGCAACTCGAGCTGCTCTTCGCCCCGCTCGCCCACCCGGTGCTCGAGCCACTGGGCGAGCACGAGGTGGTTCTTCTTGCGCGCGTCCTGGGGCGCGAGGCGGTGGATCATCTCGCGCTCCAGGTTGTGCTTGAACGCGTGCTCCTCGTCGTCGCGGATGGTCGAGTCCGGCAGGCGCAGCAGGTAGTCCCGGTCGGCCAGTCCGTGCAGGACCTCGCGGATCCGCAGGTCGTCGTCGTCCACGCCGCCCCACAGCGCCGGCGGGTCCATGTGCGCTCGTCCGATGGAGACGAGCGCGCCGAGCCAGAAGACGCTCCCCATCGTCGTCGCCTGCTCGAGGAGCGTACGCTCGGTACGCGACAGCGCTCCGATGCGCGCCTGGATCGCCTCGTCGACCGACAGCGGGAGCTCCGCCTCGTCGAGCTTGTCGAGGTTGACTCCCCACGAGCCGTCCTCCCGTTCGACGAGGGTTCCGTTCTCGAGGAAGATCCGGATCATCTGCTCGAGGAAGTACGGGTTGCCGCGCGCCATCTCGCAGGCGTCCTCGACGAGGTCCGCCGGCGGTGTGCCGGCGCGAGCGAGCAGCGTGTGCATCATCTCGGCGGACTCCGGCTCCGACAGGGGTCCCAGCTCCATGCGCGTGTGCTTCCCCGTCCCCTCGAACCAGTCCCCGCGCCGAACCATCAGGTCCGGGCGCGCCACGCACAGCAGAAGGATCGGCGCCCCCCGCAGCTCCTGGATCAGGTAGCGGACGAGCTCGAGCGACTCGTCGTGCGCCCAGTGGATGTCCTCGAAAGCGAGGACCAGCGGCGAGCGGCCCGCGTCCACTTCGAGGAACCGCCGCAACACGGTCCGCGTCACCTTCTGGAACTCGCGCGGGTCCTCTTCGAGAGCCCTGGTGAACGGGCTGTCGGGGAACTTGAGGTCGAGGAAGGCGCCGAGGAAATGGAGGAACTCGGTCACCCGGCGATCGCCCAGCACCTCGGCGACCTGATCGCGGAACCGCTCCCGCAGGTGCTCGGGGTCGATCCCGTCGATGATGCCGAAGCGACCGCGCAGGAGACGCGAGAAGACCGAGAAGGCGGTGCCCTGCTCGTGACAGTGCCCCCGGAACGCCCGTACGGGCGCGTCCCGCTCTCGCAGTTGCAAGAGGAACTCGCCGAGCAACCGGCTCTTCCCGATGCCCGGGTTCCCGACGATCGTGACCGCGCGCGGAATGCCGTCCTGCCGGACCTGCTCGGCGAGGTCGGCCAGTTCACGCAGCTCCTCGGTCCGTCCGATGAACTGCGATCGGGCGCCGGCGAAGCCCCAGCCTTCGGCGGGAACGGGCGTCTCGGGCATCGGGAGGACGCCATCGTACCGGGCCCGCCCGAACTCTTCCAACCCCTGCCCGAAGATGTCCGTCCAGGGTATCCTTTTCCGGCCGAATGGAACGTCGCCCCACGACGAAGCGACGTGCCGCCCTGAAGGAGACCCGATTCGGGTCCTACCTGCTCGGTCAGCGCATCGCCGTGGGCGGGATGGCGGAGATCTTCCTGGCCCGCCGGACCGGCGGCAAGGAAGGCGACCCCCCGCTCGTCATCAAGCGCATCCTGCCGCAGCTCGCAGAGGACCCGTCGTTCGTCCAGATGTTCGTGGACGAAGCGAAGATCTCGTCCCATCTGTCCCACCCGAACGTCGTCCGCGTCCTCGACTTCGGCGAGGTCGACGGGCAGTGCTACCTCGCCATGGAACACGTCGACGGCGTGGATGCGTGGCGGCTGCTCCGGCGCTTCACGAGGGCCCGGCGCAGCATCCCCCCGGAGATCGCGAGCCTCGTCGCGGCGGAGGCTCTGCGCGGCCTCGAGTACGTCCACGCCGCCGTGGATGCCGACGGCGTCCCGCTCGGGATCGTCCACTGCGACGTCTCCCCCTCCAACGTCTACGTCTCCAAAGCGGGCGAGGTGAAGATCGGAGACTTCGGCATCGCCCGCGCGAGGCTCCGCCGCGACCGCGTGGAGGCCGGCACCCTGACCGGAAAGTTCGGCTACATGGCGCCGGAGCAGGTCCTGGGCCGCTCCTTCGACCACCGCGCGGACCTGTTCGCCGTCGGCGTCGTGCTCGCGGAGATGCTCACGGGAGAGCCGCTCTTCACCGGCAGTTCCAAGCTGACCGTGCTGCTCGCGGTCCGGGACGTCCGGATCGATCCGCTCCGTCAGCGGGCAGTCGACTATCCCCCCGGCCTCATGGCGGTCCTGCTGCGGTCCCTCGCCCGCGACCCGACGGAGCGTTACCAGTCCGCCGGGGAGTTCCGGCTGGCGATCGAGGAAATCCTGGCGGAATCGGTCGCCGCGCCTACCCGCGGTGCGCTCGGAGACGCCGTCGTCTGGGCCATCACCCTGCGCGAACCGTCGGCAAAGGCGATGCCAGCGGTCCAGATCGAGTCGACCGCGCCTGCGCGCGGCGACGAGACCCTGCGCACGCCGACCGGAGAGGGCCGCTTCGTTTTCCGCGAGCCGGACGAGACGACCTCGGAGCCAGTCGATTTCGCCCGGGCGGTCGAGCGCGTCATCACCGCGCAGGCTTCGGGGGACACGCTCGTCTCCGTGGACGGAGCACCCTACGTCCCGGTCCGGGACGTGCCCGAACTGTCCCGACACCTGACCTCGTATGCGATGGTCTCGGACCTCGTCCAGACCCCCTCGCCGGAGCTCACCGGACTCATCGAGAAGACGAGCGTCCCGGCGATCCTCGGGCGGTTCGTCCTCGGCCGCGCCACCGGCCTGGTCCTCTTCGAGTGGGGCCCGGCGCGCAAAGAGGTCTACCTCGTCGACGGCCGCCCGGACTTCGTCAGCTCCAACCTGGCTGGCGAGCTGCTCGGCGAGTTTCTCGTGTCGCGCAAGGTCCTGAGCCGCGGGGAGCTGGACATGGCCCTCGCCGTCCTGCCGCGGTTCGGCGGGCACCTCGGCGAGAGCCTGGTGGCGCTCGGGCTCGTCGATCCGGTGAAGGTCGTGCGTCACATCGCCGATCAGGTGAGGGACAAGCTCCTCGAGCTCTTTCGCTGGCGCCGCGGCAAGTACACCTTCTTTCCCGGCGCCAGCGCCCCGCATTCGGGGTTTCCGCTCGGTATCGACCCGATCGAGATCCTCTGCGACGGGGTCCGGACGGGATGGAGCCTCTCGGAGCTCGAGGAGTGGCTCGCCACACGCAAGAACCAGTCGGTCCTTCGTCCACCGGGGTCGATCGTGCCGCCGACGCTCCCCCCGACCCAGCGGCGCCTGCTCGAGTCGGTCACGGCACCCGCGAAGATCGGGGACATCGTCCTTCGCAATCGCGGATCCGACTCGGCCGAAGTTCTGCGGGCGATACTCCTCG
>Ga0247727_10005361_pt1 | contig 26122 bp, 23 predicted proteins | sample WisWelCaveWW1625_FD_202498 | JGI IMG/M metagenome (GOLD analysis project Ga0247727, IMG submission 202498) | Biofilm microbial communities from Wishing Well Cave, Virginia, United States - WW16-25 | ecosystem: Environmental > Aquatic > Deep subsurface > Groundwater > Cave microbial mat | place...
GGCTACGGCGTCGGCAGCAGAGCCTACCGCGTGAGCGAGAGCGACGGTGTGCTACGCGCGACGCTCGAGTGGGAGAGCCCGCGCCTCAAGTCGAAGTTCGCGAACCTCGTCGTCCACGAAGGCTTCGTATACGGCCTCGACGACGGCGTCCTCACCTGCCTCGACCCGGCGCGCGGCGAACGGCGCTGGAAGAGCGGCCGTTACGGGCACGGCCAGCTGCTGCTCGTCGCGGGCCTGCTGCTGGTGCAGACGGAAGAGGGCGAGCTGGTGCTGGTCGAGCCGTCGCCCGACGGGCATCGCGAGCTCACCCGCTTCGCGGCCCTCGACGGCAAGACCTGGAACCCGCCGGCGCTCGCGGGATCGCTGCTCCTCGTGCGCAACGACCTCGAAGCCGCGGCCTACGAGCTGCCCGTGGAGTGAGGCCGCGAGGTAGCATAGCGGTCATGGAGCCTACCCGCGACGACGTGCTGCGACTGCTCGGCGAGTACGCGAGTCAGCCGAAGCCGTCTGGGCCCGTGACGCTGAGCGATCCGTACCTCAAGGCCGTCGAGAGCTGGGAGTCGCTGCCCAAGAACGCCGAGCGGACCGACAAGGGCTGGGTGCTGCGAGCCGACCGGTCCTGGCGCCGATCGATCGCGCGGGCGCGACTCGTCGGCTGACGACTCGCCGTGGAGCCGTTCGCGCGTCTCGATCAGGGTGATTGAACGAGCTTGGGGTTCAAGTTCAGCCCTGCGGCGTCTTCGTGTCGACGTCAGCGTGTGGGAAGCGCCGATGTCCTTCGAAGGCGGTGAGGATCTCCACCCGGGGCGGCCGCACCCGGTACACGATCCGGTAGTTGCCTTCGATCAGCTCTCGGAGGTCGCTTCCGGGAAACTCCGGTACGCGACGTCCGATGTTCGGGGTCCGTGCGAGCGTGCTCGCGCGACGCACGAGGCGTGCGATGAGCCGCTGGGCCGCCGTTGGACTGTCGGCGGCGACGTAGGCTTCGACGCCAGCAAGACGCGTGAAGGCCTGCTCGGTCCAGCGAACCTTCACCGGTCGCCGCGGGATCGGCGTGCTTCGGTCAACTTGCGGGACAGCTCACGCGTGTCCATGAGCCGTCCGGCTTCTACGTCGGCTAAGCCGGCCGCGATCGACTCCAGGAAGCGTTGCCGCTCCTGAAGACGATCGAAGTCCACCGGTGAGATGAGTACGCCAGCCGGCCTTCCGTTCTGAGTGATGACGACGGCCTGATTCCTGTCGGCCAGTCGGCGCAGCCAGCGTGCCGCCTGAGCTTTGAACTCGCCGATCGGAACGATCCCGTCCGAGACCCGCATGGGCTTCATCACTTTCCCCCGTCCGAATTCTGACCGTATTCGGTCTTTTATCGGACCCACAGAGTTTATCACGTCGAGGAAAAATTCCCGGACCGGAGCGTGTTGCTTCTTGCCGCCGTGGTCGTGCGGGTGGATGATCCGTTCCGAGCACCAACCGTCGGAGTCAACCGTGCAGCCAGGCCGGCCGAGTGCGGCAGCCGGTGGGCCCGGGAGCCAGCGGGCCTCGAATCGGGGTGTGCCCGGGTCGCGCCGACCGAGGCACGGGCCGCGGGGTCGCCGAGCGCGCATGGCAACCTGGTGCGGCCGGCTGGCCTGTGTCTGGCTGTCCTTCGGGCCCACGGCAGCGTCCCGCGCCGAGCAGCTTCCGTTCCGTCACTACGGCGCCGTGGAGGGGCTCGCCGGGAGCAGCGTCCATGCGATCTACCAGGACCGCAGCGGCTACCTGCTGGTCGGAGGGGCGGAAGGCCTCGCCCGCTTCGATGGCCACCGGTTCGTCAGCTACGGAGTCCGCGATGGGCTCGGGCATCCCTTCGTCGGCGCCATGGCCGAAGACCGCGAGGGGCGCCTCTGGGTGGGAACCAACGGCGGAGGTGTCGCGCGCCTGATCGAGGAGGAACCTCCCTCATCTCCGAAGGAAGACGCTGGAGGAGCTTCCGGGGCCAAGTTCGCGGCCTTTCGAATCGGGGAGCCCCTGGCGTCGAACCGCGTCAAGAGGATGGCTTTCGACGCGCAGAACGCCCTCTGGTGCGTCACAGACGGCGGCCTCTACCGTGGCGATCCCGAGTCGTTGCGGTTCGAAGTGGTCGCCCAACGCGGGCCGTTCACCGCCGCGATGCCGTTGCTCGTCGACACGCGGGGACGCGTCTGGGCCGGCATCTACAAGGAGCTCGCCCTCGTCGAACGTGGCCAAGTGACGAGCTGGACGCCGCCCGAACCCGTGGCAGAGCACCACGTCCGTGCGATCGTGGAGGATCCGCGGGGACGGATCCTCGTGGCCAACCACTTCGAGCTCTTCGAGTATCGGCCGCCCACTCCAGACTCGCAACGGGGAAGCTGGGCACGGCTCCCGCTCAGCCTCGTGCCGAGACAGGAGGTCCGCTCGATGTGGGCCGCCCGGGACGGGGTCCTGTGGATCGGGACGAGCCACGGTCTCATCAAGTACACGGGCGGCCGGCAAGCGCTCTACACGACGGCCAACGGGCTGAAGAGCGACTTCATCTGGACGCTGTTCGGAGACCGGGACGGGAACCTCTGGATCGGCACGAGCGCCGGGCTGGTCCGATTGGCGGGCGAAGCCGCCGTGAGCTGGACGATGGCGGACGGCCTGCCGGACGGGCTGGTCTGGGGAGTCTACGAAGCGGCGGACGGCCGAGTCTATGTCCGGACCGCGCGAGGCGGTTTCGCCGAGATCGTCGGCGGGAAGGCGGTGCTCGTCCCGGGCTCCCAGGACCTGCGCTTCAACGGAGCGGTCAACGCCTGGGCCACGCAGGTCCTCCAGGATCGCCGCGGCGACTGGTGGGCCGTCACGCGGACGGCGGTCTACCGTTTCCGGGGTCCGGGCCTGCAGTTCCAGCAGGGTCGTCGGTTCGGTGCCAGAGACGGCCTTCCAGAAGTCACTCTCTTCAGCACCGAGGGGATCCACGAAGACCCCGCCGGGAGGATCTGGATCGGCAGTAAGGCCGGTCTCTTCCGGTTCGACCCTTCGAAGCATCGAGCGCCCGCCTTCGACTTCCTGCCCTTCGTCGACTTCGTCCAACCCGACGAGGTCGGCGACGTGGTCGGTCTCCGCTCGGGCACGCTCTGGTTCATGACCTCTGCGCAGCTCAGCCGGGTCGTGGACGGACGCACCGAATGGCTGTGGCCGACCGAAGCGCGGCCGAGGAAGAGACCACGCGCCCTGTTCGTGGACAGCCACGACCGGGTCTGGTTCGGGCTGCTCTATGGGGGCCTTTGGATGACCGCGGAACCCGACGCCAGGGAGCCGAGCTGGACCCACTACTCCACGGCCAACGGACTCTCGAGCGACAGCGTCAACACAATCGGCGAGGACCACCTCGGCCGGATCTACGTCGGCACTTCCCGAGGGCTCGATCGGCTCGAGCTCGACACCGGGCGCATCCGCACGTTCACCACATGGGACGGTCTCGCCGGGGATTTCGTGAATCACGTGCTCACGGACCGAAGAGGCCACCTCTGGGTCTCGACCATGACGGGCTTGACGCGGTTCGACCCCCGGTCGGAGCTGGCGCCCGGTCCTGCTCCTCCCGTTCTCTTCGCGCGCGTCGAGGTGGCGGGCGAGCAGCTGCGGCTCCCCGAGCGAGGGGCTCGCGAGATCCCCGCGCTCCACCTCGGCGCTGCGAACAACAACCTGCTCATCGAGTACGTCGGCCTGAGCTTCCGCAACGAGGGCTCGCTACGTTACCAGTACCGCCTCGACGGTATCGACCCCGACTGGAGCCCGCCCAGTGATCAGCGGTCCGTCAACTACGCCCGCCTCGCGCCGGGCGCCTACCGCTTCCTCGTACGGGCGGTCACCCCCGAGGGCCAGGCGGGCCAGGAACCGGCCTCGCTGGCCTTCGAGATCGCGCCGCCCTTCTGGCACAGCCGGTGGTTCTTCATCTCGGCCGCCCTCGCCCTGGCCGTGCTCGTCGAAGCGCTGCACCGGCTGCGGTTGCGGCGGCGGCTCGAGCTCGAGGCCGTCCGCACCCGCATCGCCACCGACCTCCACGACGACATCGGCTCCAACCTCTCGCGGATCGCGATCCTCACCGAGGTCGCGCGCCGTGACGTCGACGGCCGCGACCCGGCCGCGAGCGAGCGGCTCGGCCACATCGCGTCCGTCTCGCGCGACCTCGTCGACTCGATGAGCGACATCGTCTGGGCCGTCAACCCGGCGCGCGACCGCCTGCGCGACCTCACGCAGCGCATGCGCCGCTTCGCCGACGACGTCCTGAGCGCAGGCGACATCGAGCTGCGCTTCCGCGCCCCGGCGGACGGCGACGACGTCCCGCTCGGCGCCCACACACGTCGCGAGCTGTTCCTGGTCTTCAAGGAGGCGGTCAACAACGTCGCGCGCCACTCCGGCTGCCGGAGCGTGCAGATCGATCTGTCCGCCGTCGACGGTTGGCTGTCGCTGAAGGTGACGGACGACGGCCACGGCTTCGACACCAGTCGCGTCGGTGCGGACAGCGCGCAGGGGAATGGTCTGCGCAGCATGCAGCGTCGGGCGCGAGATCTCGGGGGGAGCTTCGACGTCGTTTCCGCTCCCGGACAGGGCGCCTTCATGACGGTCCGCATCCCCCTCGGACGCCGCGGCTGGAGGGCCCGCGCCCGCGGGCTTGAGGGTTCCTCCAGTCGACCGTGACCATGCCCGGCGGCACTCCGAAGTCGCCGCTAGGTGAATACCCGGTGGCAGCGCCTGTCCGTCGAGGCTAGCTTGGATGACGAGAGGAGCTTCCCTCCGAAAGGAAGACGTGACCCCGGACGGCCCGGCCGCGTCCCAGCGGCCACCCTCGACGTCTATCCAGGTGGCGCTCGTCGAAGACCAGCGCGACATCCGGGAGGGCCTCTGCCTCCTGATCAACGGCACCGAAGGTTACCGCTGCACCGGCACGTACTGGTCGATGGAGGACGCGCTCCCCGCGATCGCGTCCCACCTGCCCGACATCGTTCTCGTCGACCTTGGGCTTCCCGGCATGTCGGGGATCGAGGGCATCCGCCGCCTCAAGGAAGCTCACCCGGGCCTCGTCCTTCTCGTGCTCACCGTCTACGACAACGACGAGCGGATCTTCGACGCTCTCTGTGCCGGAGCCTCGGGCTATCTCCTGAAGAAGACGCCGCCCGCGCGGTTGCTGGAGAGCCTCAAGGAAGCCCTGGCGGGAGGCGCCCCCATGTCTCCCGAGGTCGCCCGCCGCGTCGTGGCTCTCTTCCGCGAGTTCCGCCCGCCCGAGAAGGCCGACCACCACCTGACCCCGCACGAGCTGCGGCTGCTGAAGCTCCTGGTCGAAGGCTGCAGCTACAAGACGGCCGCCACCGAGCTGGGCGTCACACCCAAGACGGTCTCCTTCCACCTCCAGAAGATCTACGGGAAGCTCCAGGTCCACTCCAAGTCGCAGGCCGTCGCCAAGGCGCTTCGCGACCGGCTCGTGCGCTGAAGCGCCGGCCAGCCGGAGACCGTCGCAACGGCGCTAGGCAATCGCCCGGTGACGGAGACGAGCGCTTCCGCGAGCTTGGTGATCAAGGAGACGATCATGCGCAGATACACGCTTTTGGCCGTCCTCGGGCTCTTCGTAGGGCTGCAAGCGCCGGTGCTGCGGGCAGCGCCGCCGACACACCTGCAGTTCACGTTCACGGGGAGCTTTGACGTTCCGGCTGGCGGGCTATGTGACTTCGCCTACCACCAGGAGTTCACGGTGGACGAGCGGATCACTCTCTTCGCGAACGGCCGCGTGATCGCTCACGACACCCAGTTCGTGACGCACGTCAACGCCGACACCGGCTTCGCCCTCTCGGAGGTGGATCACATCCAGTTCATGTTCGATCCCTCCACGGAGCGATTCAGGCAGGTTGGCCTCGTCTGGCACCTGCGCGATGCCGAGGGCAAGCTGGTCGTCGTCCAGGCAGGCCAGCTCCTGATCGATACCAACACTGGCGAGATCGTGAAGGCGACGCCCAACTTCAACCCTGACTTCGCGGGCATCATCTGCCCCGCCCTCGGCGGCGAGCCTGCCTGAGTCGAGCCGGAGCTTAGGCCTGAGTCCTGCCGGAGGCGGACGCAAAGGCCCTTTTGCGCCCGCCTCCTCCGCTGACACCGTTGCCAACGCTGGCCACGACACTAGGCAATTGCCCGGTGACATTAGTGCGGGCTTCCGCGATCTTTCTCCTCAGGCTGATCCGCACAACCCTGGACCATGCCGTCGCCGCTGAGGACGGATCTCGTGTTTTCGACTCACAAAGGGGGAGAGCCCGTGAATCCTCTCTGGGCGCGTATCGTGGCCGTCGGGACATTCGTCTCGCTCGGTCTCATCGGCATCGTGCCGGCGTTGGCTGCCGACTTCGCGGGCACCTGGAGGACCCAGCACGTCCTGCTCGGTGACGAGGTCGTGCTGGTGCTCCATCTGCGGGTTGTCAACCAGAGCGGCGCCGACCTCGTGAATGCAACAGTCCGTGTCGACGATCCCGTCGTTCCCGGCTTCCAGGATCATCCTTCGCTCGAGGGCTTGGCCGTTCCGGCCGGCGAGAGCCTGGGCCTGAGCGGGGACATGATCGTCGCGCGCTCCGTGTACGACAGCTGGCAGGCCGGGGGACAGCCCAGCGTCCACATCGAGTACATGGACGCGCTTGGGAATCCGGTATCACAGGCGATCGAGCTGGTCCCGGAGCCCTGAGCGCATGTCCCGGCCCGTCGCAAGAGCAGATCGCGTGCAGGAGTGCCGTGTCGCCCGGCCCTCGGGCCAGAAGGGACGAGTCATGAAAGTGCGTCAGACGCTCGTCTTCGCTGTTTTCTCCCTGGCCGTTGCCGGTTGGTCGGCAGGGCCCACGGAAGCCTCGATCGTCGCCACCAGCCGACCCCTGTTCCCCCTTCCCCCCCTAACCAGTGGCGTCGAAGTCGTCAGCCCACCGCCCTCGGTGAAACTGAACGACTTTCAAGCCAACAGCTTCATCCGCGTCTTCATGGAGCGGCGCAACGTCCTGCTGGGTTCGTCGGTCTCCGTCAACGCGACGGCACCCGGCACCTACAACCAGCTCAATCAGCCAGTCGCGCCGTTCCCCACGCTCGCGCTCGGCACGGCCGTCGACAGCTACTTCATCCACTTTGATCCGACATCCGGAGTTCAGACCCGAAGCGGCACCGTGACGTTCGACCGGGACATCCTGGGCGTCATCTTCTACCCCGCAGGACTCGACGCCAGCGACTCGACCCTCGGCGCAGTGGGCATCACGGCTTATCCGACCTTACTCGCGGATCGCGGGATGGACCTTGCCGTGAACCTGACCGACTTCTTGACGATCAGCGCCGACCGGCGGATGGTGTCGTTCCGAACCGGTGCGGACACCGCGGTCGACCAGGTTCGCGTGATCACCGCGGCAAACCTGCCGCAGAGGGGGGTCACGCTCACGATCTTCGGCGCCGACAACGCTCCGACGATCAGCGTCTCGAACGATGGTCTGGTCGACATGACGAGCTTCAAGCTCACGATCGGCGACCTGAGTCGCAACTTCGACTGCGTGATCACGAACTCGGACGTCTTCATCGTCGGTGCCGGGGGAAGCACGTTGAACACGCCGGAGCACCAGGCTTTCTGCAACGGGGGCGTGAGAGCGAACCTGGTGGATTATTCCTTCTCGGGTTTCGGGCCCGGCGAGGTATTTCGCTTCACGGTCGACGTTGACCGGGACTCCGTCGATTCAGACGAGGACTACTGGCGGGTCCTGTTCGATCGGGGCGGATCGAGCTCGACCGACAACTCGAGCATCACCATAACTTTCTCGGACGGGTTCACCGTGCCGGTCCCGCCCTCCCTACTCCACCTGCCCGACTTCGCCGGCACTTCGACCACCACCTACTACCAGATGTTCATCCCCACGAACCGGGCGCCTGTCGCCCAGTGTGGGAGTCCGACGGTGCCGGCGGACGAGCAATGTCAGGCGCAGATCAGCGTCGACAATGGTTCCTACGACCCGGACGGCGACCCCCTCACCCGCACCCAGGCTCCGCCGGGGCCCTACGGTCTTGGAGCCACGGCCGTCACTCTGACGGTCGAGGACCATTGCTCCGCCTCGAGCATGTGCTCCGCCATGGTGACCGTGAGAGACGAAACGCCGCCTTCCGTCACGTGGCCCGGCGACCTTGCCGCGGAGTGCACGAGCGCGGCCGGCGCGGCGGTGCCGTTCAACGTCGGCGCCGACGACAACTGCTCGACGGACCCGGCCGTCGCATGCACGCCGCCGGGCCCCGCCTTCCCCATCGGGACGACGGGGGTTGGCTGCACGGCGACCGACGAGAGTGGCAACACGACAGGGGTCACGTTCGGCGTGACGGTGAGCGACACCACGCGACCCACCGTCGCAGTGCCCGGCCCGATCTTCAAGGAATGCACCAGCCAGGCAGGGACGCCGGTGACGTTCGCCGTGAGCGCTAGCGACACATGCTCCACGCCGACCCCTCAATGCTCGCCAAGCTCGGGCGACCTATTCGCGCTTACGACGACGAAAGTCAAGTGCACGGCTACTGATCTGAGCGGAAATGTCGGCTCGGCAGGGTTCGACGTGACGGTGCGCGACACCACACCACCCTCCCTCCAAGTGCCCGGCCCGATCCTCCGGGAATGCACGAGCCCGGCTGGGGCGGCGGTGCCGTTCACCGTGACCGCGAGCGACGCGTGCTCCACACCGAGCCCGCAGTGCTCCAGCGGGTCCGGCGATGTCTTCGGGCTCGGGACGACGAACGTCAACTGCACCGCCACAGACCCGAGCGAAAACGTCGGCGTGGCCGGCTTCGGCGTGACTGTGCAAGACACGGTCCCGCCACTCATCACGGCGCCAACCAGTGTCTCCGCAGAGTGCACAAGTTCGGCGGGGGCGCAAGTGACGTTCAACGTGAGCGCCGACGACGTGTGCTCCATGCCGGCCATCCTGTGCGGGCCCAAGAGCTCCGGCGATCTCTTCCCCATCGGGCCGACCGCGGTCACCTGCACGGCAACGGACGCTGCAGGCCATACCTCTATGGCTCCGTCCTTCGTCGTCGATGTGACCTCGATGGCCCCCACTTTGACAGCGGGCCTCAGCGGTAACCCACTGGTCGCCATCGTCGACACGTCGGTCGGCTTCTCGGTGAGCTTCTCCGACGCCTCCTCGAACGACGTACACGACGCCACGTGGGACTTTGGTGACGGCAGCGGCATGGTGGCTGTCGCCTCAGCGACAAGCCCGCTCGAGACTAACCACACTTACACCGCGGCGGGCGTCTACAAGGTCACGGTCGCGATCACCGACCGCTGCGGGAACAGCATCTCGGACAGCATCTTCCTGGTCGTGTTCGACCCCGCCGACGGGTTCACGACGGGTGGCGGATGGTTCGTTCCCGAACTCGGCAGCTTCATTGACGACGGGGCGCCCACCGACGGCGTGTCGAAGGCCAACTTCGGGTTCATCGTGAAGTACAAGAAGGGGAAGAGCACCCCCGACGGCAACCTGGAGTTCCAGTACAAGGTCGGCAACATCAACTTGAAGAGCACCACGATGGACTGGATGGTCATCTCGGCGACGAAGGTGCGCTTCAAGGGGGTGGCGACCATCAACGGCAGCGGGAGCTACACCTTCAAGGTGACGGCGGAGGACAACGGCGAGCCGGGGACGAACGACACGTTCAAGATCGAGATCTGGATGGGTCCCGTCGACACCGAGAACAGTCCGCCGAACCCGAAGCACATGACGCACGGCACCCTCGGGGGTGGCAACATCCAGATCCACCAGTGAGCACGCCGTGCCGCTGACACAAGGGCAACTGCGCAGGGACTCCGAATCAGCTGTTCTTGACGTAGAGCCGTTTGCTCGAAGCGGCGCCGCGGGCGTCGGTGGCCGTGACCGTGAGCCAGTTCTCGTCGGCGCGGGCGTGCGGGGGCGAGTAGACGAGGGTCACGGTGGTTCCCGCCGGAACGGGCCACCCTTCGTCCGGTGGAGCAGGCCCTGGGTGTGGTCCTTCTCGGCCGTCCACGAGATGGCGTCGCCGTCGCCGTCGCAGGCGCACGCCATGCCCATCGCCAGAACAATTGCCAAACGCGGGCCCATCGCGAGGTATCATGACGATGGGAGGTGATCGCGGTGGCAAGACCCATCGAAGTGAGAGCGCGAGCAAATCATAGACTCTGGCTTCGCTACGACGACGGGACCGAAGGAGAAGTGGATCTTTCCGGCCTCGTGGGGCGCGGTGTCTTCCAGGCGTGGAAGGACGTCGCTGTCTTCGAGGCAGTCACGCTCGGGCCCTACGGCGAGATAGCGTGGGGTAAAGACCTCGATCTGTGCCCGGATGCGCTTTACATGCGCCTGACCGGCAAAAGGCCGGAGCAGGTGTTCCCGATTCTCGGTCAGGCCGAGGTGAATGCCTGAAATCAGCCGATTCTATGGAATCGTGATCAAGATGTTCTTCGACGACCACAATCCGCCCCACTTCCACGCTCAGTACTCCGGGCAGGAGGCGATCATCGACATTCGCTCACTGGCGCCGATCTCGGGGAGGCTGCCGGGGCGTGCCCTGGGACTCGTGGCCGAATGGGGACTGCTGCACCAAGCCGAGTTACTCAGCGTTTGGGACAGCGCGAAGAACCTCGAGCCCCTGCGCAAGATCGACCCCCTGCCGTAGAGCCGAACCGAAGCCGCGGATCGCGTTCTCGGTACTCGTGGCGGGGTGAGCGATACGACAGTCGTGGGGGGTGTGGCGGGTTATCCTTCCGGCTGTGACTCGGGCCGAGCGGATTCGATTGAGGCGTGCCCTGTGGACCGGCGGGCGGGTGCCGCTGCACGACGCCGAGGAAGCCGACATCGAGTTTTGGCAGGCGCTGGACCCGGCCGCGCGCCTGCTCGCGGTCTGGGAGCTGTCCCTGGAGAGCTATGGAGAAGACACCGCTCAGGCTTCCGGCCGACTTCGTCGATCTGCTCACGGAATTCGAGCGCTCCGGCGTCCGTCACGTCGTGCTCGGCGGGTACGCCGTCGGGTTCATGACCGGCCGTGGACTACGAAGGATCTCGATCTGCTGATCGACTCGCGCGCGCGGAATATCGAGCGTGCCACGCAAGCCCTTTCCGCCTTTGGTGCACCGCGATCGGTGCTGAACGCGTTTCGCACGGCGGCGGACGACGAGGTCGTCTGGATGGGGGTGCCGCCTGTCCGGATCGATCTGCTTCGCACAGCCGACGGCATCGAGTTTCGATCGTGTTATCCGCGACGGCAGCGAGTACGGATCGGCGCCCTCGAGACGAATGTCATCGGGCTGGATGATCCCATCGCCAACAAGCAAGCAGCAGGCCGTCCTCAGGTTGCTCATCTCGGGCACCCGGGGGTGTCCCCCCGGGTGCCTTGGCCCGGCCTCGGACGCTCGCCCCTTCCGATAGGATGACGGGCGGTGCCCGGCATTCTCGATGACGTGAGGGTGGCTGCGGCGAAGAGGATCCTCTTCCTGCCTCACGCGATCCGAGCCATGGCTCGCCCTACCCCGATCCTCTCCCGAACCGAGGTGGAAGCCACGGTCAGCAGCGGAGAGCTCATCGAGGACTATCCCGAGGACGTCCGCGGGCACAGCTATCTCATGCTGGCCTCTCCCGAGGGCCGCGCGGTGCACGTGGTATGCTCACCCAAGGTGGAGTACCTGGCCATCATCACGGCATATCTTCCTGACGAGGATTCCTGGTCTTCGGACTTCCGACACAGGAAGGCCTGATGGAATGCCTTCATTGTAGAGGACGCCTGGAGAGGGGGACCGCACCCTTCAGCGTGGACAGGGGCGGTTATCATCTCCATTGGGACGCGATTCCCGCCTGGGTCTGCACTCAGTGCGGAGAGCCGTTGTTCGGAGGGCGCGAGGTCGACGTCATCCAAGAGGCGCTCCGCACGCTCGATCGGGAGAGCGAGAAGCTCCTCCTGGCGCGCTAGCTGTCTTGACGTAGAGGCGCTTGCTCGAGGAGGGGCCGCGCCGCCGCAGGCGCACGCCATGCCCATCGCGAGAACAATTGCCAAACGCGGACTCATCGTCACCTCTCTGCCCGACGATACGGTGCCGGCCCCGGGTCGGATTCCACAGGATTCGACCGTAGGCGCTTCCGGTTGCGTGTGCTGAGCTTCAAGTTGTAGCGCCTGGTCCCGCTAAGGCCGTCGCGGCCGAGGGGTGTGGCGGGTTATGCTTCCGACGGTGACTCGGGCCGAGCGGATTCGATTGAGGCGTGCCCTGTGGACCGGCGGGCGGGTGCCGCTGCACGACGCCGAGGAAGCCGACATCGAGTTTTGGCAGGCGCTGGACCCGGCCGCGCGCCTGCTCGCGGTCTGGGAGCTGTCCCTGGAGAGCTATGGAGAAGACACCGCTCAGGCTTCCGGCCGACTTCGTCGATCTGCTTACGGAACTCGAGCGCTCCGGCGTTCATTACGTCCTGCTCGGCGGGTACGCCGTCGGGTTTCATGACCGGCCGCGGACTACGAAGGATCTCGATCTGCTGATCGACTCGCGCGCGCGCAATATCGAGCGTGCCGCGCAAGCCCTTTCCGCCTTTGGTGCACCGCGATCGGTGCTGAACGCGTTCCGCACGGCGGCAGACGACGAGGTCGTCTGGATGGGGGTGCCGCCTGTCCGGATCGATCTGCTTCGCACGGCCGACGGCATCGAGTTTCGATCGTGTTATTCGCGACGGCAGCGAGTGCGGATCGGCGCCCTCGAGGCGAGTGTCATCGGGCTGGACGACCTCATCGCCAACAAGCAAGCAGCGGATCGTCCCCAGGATCGGGCGGACGTCAAGCGCCTGTTGCGGGTTCGTGCGAGGCTGGTGGGCGGAGGGTCCGTCGCAGCACGCCGGGCTACCAAACGCGCAGGTCGCCGAGCCCGACGCTGAACCGCGCCGATCGGCGAGGTCGCCGTCTTCGAGGCAGTCAGGCTCGGGCCCTACGGCGAGATAGCGTGGGGTAAAGACCTCGATCTGTGCCCGGATGCGCTTTACATGCGCCTGACGGGCAATAAGGCCGGAGCAGGTGTTCCCGAGCTGCCGCCGCGAGCAGCTACAATGGTGGGGGGAGAAGCGTGGCCGAGCGAACCGCAACCGAAGTGGACCGCCGCATGGACGCGCTCCTCGCGGAGGCGGACGAGTACTTCATGGGAGAAGGCGGGGTCCATCATGCGGCGGCCGCGATCGCCCGGCGTTTGTCCGAGGCGGGAATCGACTACGCGATCGTAGGCGCCATCGCCCTGGCCGAACACGGACTGAAGCGGCTCACCGTCGACGTGGACATCCTGATCACGCGAGAGGGCCTCACCCGCTTCAAGGACCTGTGGCTGGGCCGAGGTTATGTCGACCTCCGACCCGGGGGTAAGGCGGTCCGCGACACGATCAACAACGTCAAGATCGACTTCCTCATCGCGGGCGACTTTCCGGGAGACGGCAAGCCCAAGCCGGTGGCGTTCCCCGACCCCAGGGCGGTCGCCGTCCAGGGTGAGACCTACCGGGTGGTTTCGCTTCCCCGCCTCGTCGAGATGAAGCTCGCCTCGGGAATGACCGCACCCCACCGCCTCCACGATCTCGCCGACGTGCTCCGCCTGATACGAGCCGCACGCATCCCGCGGGACTTGGACATCCAGCTCGATCCCTACGTCCGCGAGAAATTCCTGGAGCTCTGGCTCGCGGCCCAGCACCCCGACGAAGATTACTGAGACGGGCTAATCCATCGCCCGCATTCGGTCCGCGAGGGGATGGACTCGGCGAGAGGAGTCTCGCCGACGGGATGAGCCAGAGGGAGATGCGCGAGGATACCGGCTCGAGGACCTTGAGGGCACGGAGTCGGAGCCAAAGCGCTCCATCGGCGACGGCGTAGCCATCGATCGTGTTCCGGTTGTCGGCGGCCACGAACTGCTCCGAGACGTAGCGAAGTCCCGCCCTGAGCGAGAAGCCGTGGCCGAGCGGGGTTCTTGGCCATGACCGTACCCGTTCTCGCAGCAGTTCCACGACGACATCGCCGCAGGGACGAAGGCCGACTTCTATCTGGTCGACTTCGAGGGCCACGGTCTGTTCTTCCCGACCAGCCAGCTCTTGGCGGCGCAGGCGCAGATCGAATGGTTCGGAGGTTCCTGAGACGGGACTGACGTCGCGTCCGGGGAGTGGACGAACGTCACGCTGGTTCCCGCCGGAACCGGGCCGCCCTTCGTGTGGTGGATTCTGACGACCGCCGCGCCCTGAGATCGGCTCGTCACCGGGCGTGTCACCAAGCACGCCTGTTCAGGCGAATCGCTTCTCGAGCGCCGCGACGCGCTCCTCGATACGAGCCAGGGCCTCGACCTTCCCCGCGAGGCCGCGAAGGTCACCGTGTAGTTCTCGCATGTGCCGCCTCAAGGAACAGCACCCTGGTCGCGTCCTGCTCGTGCTCATCGTCCATGCCGGGCGCCGAGGTCCACTTCGACGGGGCAGAAAGATCAAGGGCGCGGTCCTAGCCAGCTCGATCAGCCTGGACGCGAAGGTGAAGTTCTACTCACACACCGCCACGGGGTTCTGAGGGGGAGGCCATCCGGGTTCGGAAGCCGCCCTGAGCAATAAGGCCGGTCCGACGTTCCGCAGGGTGGCGGTGGCCGGCCGCCGGGCCGTGGGACACGGGCAGCGCCCTCGGGTTACCCTTGAACGGGAGGAGCGCGTGCGGCAGATCAAGATCGTCGTCGAGAAGCACCCCGACGGCTACGTCGCCTATCCCCTCGGGATCACGGGCATCGTGGTGGGTCAGGGGGACACGTATGAGGATGCGTTGAAGGACGTGCGCTCCGCCATCGCCTTCCATCTCGAGACCTTCGGAAGGGCGGCCCTCGACGTCGATCCCCCGGTGCTCGAGGCCTTCGTCGCGGAAGCCGGCGTCGAAGTCTGACGCTCGATGGGGAAGTTCCCTGTCGACGCGTCGAAGGCGCGCGTCCTCCGCTATCGGGCTGGGCGATGGGCGGGTGCTTGCGCAGAAGACACGTGAAGCCCCGGACGCTAGAGGGTTCCTAGCTGTTCTTGACGTAGAGGCGCTTGCTCGAGGAGGCGCCGCGGGCGTCGGTGGCCGTGACCGTGAGCCAGTTCTCGTCGGCGCGGCCGTTTGGGGGCGAGTAGATGAGGGTCACGGTGGTTCCCGCCGGCACGGGGCCACCCTTGGTCTGGTGGAGCAGGCCCTGGCTGTCGTCCTTCTCGGCCGTCCACGAAATGGCGTCGCCGTCGCCGTCGTCCAGCATGAGATGGAAGACGTGGTCGGTGCCGAGCGCCCCGATGCAGCGGTCCTCGCCGGAAATGGTGGGAGCCGAGTTCTGCCCGGCCGCCGGTGAGGGAGTCGGAGCCGCCGGAGACGCTACCGCGACCGCCGCGGCGGGGGGCCTGGTGGGCTCGCCTGGAGGGGCCGCGCCGCCACACGCGCAGGCCATCCCCATCGCCAGGACGATCGCCGACCGCGGACTCATCGCCACCTCTCTGCCCGATGATACGCGCGCCGGCTCGGTGGCGGATTCGCGGGAGCGACCTGCCGCCCGAGCCAGCCCGGCTCGGCCCAGTCGCCGCCTGTGGAAGGCGGACTCGTACCTGCCAGCGTTGTGCCTTCTACTGGATCCTGGACCCCGAACAGCGAACGCCTCGAGGCGTTCGCGGTGCCGTGAGGAGGGCGCCTGGCTGCGCTTGGGGCGCCTGGGCCTACGGCGATGCAACGCGGGGCCCAGGCTCGGGCCCTACGGCGAGATAGCGTGGGGTGAAGACCTCGATCTGTGCCCGGATGCGCTATTAATGCGCCTGACGGGCAAGAGGCCGGAGCAGGTGTTCCAAAGTCTCGGTCAGGCCGAGGTGAATGCCTGAAATCAGCCGGTTCTATGGAATCGTGATCAAGATGTTCTTCGATGACCACAATCCGCCGCAACCCGCCGAGCGACTCGCCATCCGCAAAGCTGCCCGCGTGGCGGGCCAGGGCATCCCCCTGGACGCGAAGGTGACGTTCTACCCGCACACCGCCGCGAGGTTCTAAGCCCGGAGAGGATCGTCTCTATCGCTCAACCTCGGCGAAAAAGCGCAAAGCGGCGCCTCGACTGCGTTCGAGATACCAGGCGACGCCGGCGTCGGGCTCCAGGAGAGCTTCAGGATGGATCTCAAGATCGTTGGCCGGCATCCAGCCTTGCCCGGAGCTGGCGTCGGGCCTCCGACCAGGGGATCATCTTGACGGCGCCCGATTCCACCTCACGAATCCGACGCTCGAGCTCCTGGGCCCACGCCTCCTCCACGCCTTCATCCTCCTGCTCGTCGATCTTGACTCTCTCCCACGCCGAAGAGGTGAGCAAGAGCGGCGCGGCCCTCGTGTCAGCGGCGGCCGAAGCCCAACTCGACGCGGCCCAGGATCTCGAACGGGCGGCCTGGGATCGCGGAATCGGAGCCGAAGCCGCGTGTCGCGTACTCGGTGCCGGTGAGGTTGCGCAGATGCACGCCCACGCGCGCGCGTTCTCGTGCGTAGAAAAGGGCCGCGTCGGCGACGGCGTAGCCGTCGATCGTGTTGCGGTTGTCGGCGGCCACGAACAGCTCCGAGACGTAGCGCAGTCCCGCGCCTAGCGAGAACCCGCGGCCGAGGCGGGCCGTGCCCCAAAAGGACGCGATGTGGCGCGGCGCGAAGGCCGGCACGTGGCCCGAGCGGTCGAGGACGAGGAAGCCTCCCTGCGGCAGCGGGACGATCTCGCTGAACGCGGTGAGCTCCGCCGACGTGAAGGCGTAGGCCGCGCGCACGCTGAAGCCGGGTCGCGGCTCGGCCGACAGCTCGAGCTCGAAGCCGCGCGAGCGCTGGCTGCCGCTCTGGCGCGTCAAGCCGGTCGAGTCGGGGATGGCGATGTTCTCGCGCTCGAGCTGATACACGGCGGCACCGGCGTAGCCCTTGCCCTCGAGGAACGACACCTTCACCCCGCCCTCGAGCTGAGTGCTCTCCTCGGGCTGGCGGTCGCCCACGACCTGGATCGACGGAGGCGCGAAGCCCAGGCCGCCGCTCGCGTAGAGCGAGACCGACGGCATCGGCTTGAAGACCAGCCCGCCGAGCGGGCTCAGGCGTGAGGCATCGCGCTCGGTCGCCGTGCGCACGTCCTCGAAGGCGACGTCGTCGTAACGGGCTCCCGCGAGAAGCGAAAGCTTCGGCGAGAACGTCAGGCGGTCGATGACGTACGGGGCGAGCACGCGGCTCGTCGAATCGCCCGCCCGGCTCGCCTGGGGAAGGGGAATCGGATAGATGCCCAGATCGCCTTCCACGGGGTCGAGAAGATCGAGAGGCTGGAGCAGCGACGCGGTCTGTGTGTAGGTGTCCCGCAGCCGGCTCGCTTCGAAGCCGGTGACGAGCTCGTGAGCCACGCTTCCCGTCTGGAACGACGCCACCAGCTCGAGCTGGTTCCCGAAGAGGCGTTGGCGGTCGTCGAGCCCTCCCTGCGTGCGCGGCACGTACGTCCGCCCGTCCGGGAACGGGAACGCCCCGAGCACGAGCGTGCCGGCGGTCTCCCAGTCGAGCGCCGCCCAATACAGCTTGTCGCGCAGCAGGAACGTGTCGTTGAACCGACGCTCGGCGTCGAGCCGGGCGCGCTTCACGTCCTGCTCCGAGAAGTCGCTCCTCGACTGATAGGACGTGCGGCGGTCGACGGCCGCGAGCGTGCCGCCCACGAACGGGAGGCCGGAGTCGGGCGATTGGCGGTTTCTCAGGTACTCGTAGGAAAGGGCGACCCGCGTCCGTTCGTCGGGCCGCCACGCGAAGCTCGGGTTGAGCGCGCCGATCGACCCGTCGCGGCCGTCGCGGTAGCCGTCTGTGCCCTGTGCCACGGCGTTCAGCCGAAAGGCGAGCTTGCCGTCGGCGCTCGCGGCGTTCGCATCGCCCGCCGCCTCGTACGTGCCGTAGCGGCCGTACGCGAGCGTGAGGTCGGCGAAACGCTGTGCGACCGGGTGCTTTCTCACCACCTGAACGGCGCTGCCGAGCGCACCGCCGCCCCATACGAAAGCGCCCGGCCCCTTGAGCACCTCGACCTGTTGGACGTTGTAGAGCGGGTAGAAGGTCGCCTCGGGATCGGGCGCGCCGTCGACCAGCACGAGTCCGGTGTCGAGCGAGTCGAAGCCGCGCACCACGAAGAAGTCGAAGAGCCCGAAGCCTGTGCCGACGTTGACGCCGCTCGCGTTCTTGAGCGCGTCCGCGAGCACGAGCCCCGCCTGCTCGGCGGCGAGACGGCCCGACACCACCGAGACGCTCACCGGCAGGTCGCGCACCGGAACCTCGAGCTTCGTGGCGGTGTCCGCCGGGGGCGGCACCGGCGGTGTCTTCGCCTCGACGCTCGCCGAGTCCTCGTAGCGCAGTGGCTTCTTGTCCGCGGGCGCAGCGGGTTCCTGTGGCGCGCCCTGGGCCGCGACGGACGTAGCGGAAGAGGACACCGGTGTGGGCGCCTGGGCTGCGACGATACGGGCCGACAGAACGAGCGCACCGGGAGTGACGAGGAACAGCTTCAGTAGTTTGGACATGGAATTTGGCCGAGCGCTCAGTATGCGGTCGTGCGAGCGCTCCAGCAAGCGGACCCCACCACTTTGACGTGGCGCCGCTCGTCACGTTAAGAGCTTCGTTCGGGTTCCCAGACTCGCGGTCCGGGGCCTGGACGCCTGAAGAGGCCGAACCCCCCCGATGACAAACTCGCAGGGGACTCTCCCGGCTTGACTTGCGGCGACTCTCGAGAGGTGGTACGGGAAGTGCTCGCACAGAGCCACATGCGAGTTCTCAGAGCCTTCCCCATGGCCGCCTGGCTGTTCCTCTGCGGCGCCGTCACCCCCCTGGCGGGCGCGGAGGACCTTCCCGCGATTCAGAAGCGCGGCGCGCTGCGGGTGCTCGCCGTCCTCTCGCAGGAAGAAGCCTACTTCGTCTCGGATACCCCGCGGGGCGGATTCGACTGGGAGCTGCTGGAGGGGTTCGCCAGGCTCCACAAGTTCAAGCTGGCGCTGGTTCCCGTCTCGGGATGGGACGGGCTCATTCCCGCGCTCGTCAAGGCTCACGGCGACGTCATCGCAGGCGGCTTCACCGATACGGAAGCCCGGCGCAAACAGATCCACTTCACGGCGGAGACCTTCCCGACGCGGAGCGTCGTGGTCACGCGGAAGCCCACGCGCCCGGTCGCGACTCTCGAAGAGCTGAAGGCGGAGCGCATTGGGACCCTGCGCGGCACGTTCATGTACGACGATCTCGTCGCGGCCGGCATCCCGGCGGCCAAGATCGACGACTCGATCCCGACCGGAGGCATTCCCCAGGCGCTCAACGAGCGCCGGATCACGGCCGGCGTCGATGGCATCGAGGCGGTCCTGATCGCCAGTGCGAGTGCCCCCGACCTCCAGATCGGCCTGTTCCTGGGGCGGCCCGCGTCCCTGGCCTACGGAGTGCGCAAGGAAGACGGGCAGCTCCGCGCCGCGCTCAACGAGTACGTCGATAACGTCCGGCGCACCGCCACCTGGAGCCGGCTCGCGATGAAGTATTTCGGCGACTCCGCCCCCGAGATCCTGAAGAAGGCCAGAGGCGAATAGCGGGGCCGGCGCTCAAGACTTGAGCCGGAGGGACCCGAGATCTTCCGGTCCGGGGGCAAGTCTCCGCCCGCGTTTCCAGAACGGCAGGGCGAGGAGCGGGATCACGAGCGCGAAGCCGAGGCCGTACTCGTAGGTGAAATAAGAGGTGAGCTCTCCGTGTTTCGTCAGCCCCTCGAAGTACCCCTGGAAGGCGTTGCTGGTGGCGTGGAGCAGGGCGGCGGGGAACACGCTTCCCGACCGCAGCCGCAGCCAGGTGTAGACGAAGCTGATCACGACCACGCTCACGGTGAAACAAGAGATCGCGTAGCCGAGCGGAAGCTTCGGGATGTAGAGCGGCAGGACTGCGACGATCACGGGGTAATGCCACAGCGACCAGATGAGGCCGGTGATCAGGCTGGTCTTCGTGAAGCTCGTGAGGCAGAGCAGGCGAGGTACGAGAAACCCCCGCCATCCGAGCTCCTCACCCAGGGTGGCCACTATCCCGGTCGGAGCCAGAAGCAGCATCGCGGCGACGATTCCAAGCGTGCCGACGGGACCCGCAGGGAGCCCCGCTCGGATGCGATACGCCTCGAGCGGCTCGGGGTTGAACTCGCCGAGTCCGCTCACCCACACCACGAGGTAGACGGGCAGACAGAACGCGAGGGGAAGGCCGTAGGCCAGCAGGTAGTACCGCAGGCCGCCCCACTTCCAGCCGAGCCCGCGGAAGCCTTCCCGCATGAACAGAACGGTCAGCAGCGCCGCGAGCCCGGGACACCACATGAACGCCGGCGAGAACGACAGCCACCGCGCGGGGGCGCCCGGCACGAAGTACAGATACGCGTAGAAGCCACCGCTGCACGCGAAGAGCAGCGCGAGGAACACTCGGATCTCGGCCCTTGCCCGTTCCCTCGTCGTCATGTGTTCACTGCCTTCGGGCCTAGGGGCGGCGTGCGACGGCCAGCAGGTGCGGGCTGGCGCCCAGTAGGGTCGGCTCGCGCTCGACCGTGCGCAGGAACGCGAGCAGGCGCTCGCGCGAGGCAGGATCGGACCAGCGACGCGCGAAGTCGGGAGCCTGGGCCGCCGGGCCCTCGACCGCGAAGATGTCGAGAAGCGCGAAGCCCGCCTCGGCGGTCTCCTCCGCCAGCTCGGCGGGCTGGTGGAAGAAGGCGGTCGTGAAGTAGCGGGCGTTTCCCGTGTCGTTGCGGTGCTGGCCGTCCGCGAGGTCGCGCTCGACGATTCGCGCGAACGCGGCGTCGTCGAACAGCGGGCCGCGCAGACCGTCGACGAGCGAGGCGAAGCGCGAGATCGCGGCCGCGAAGACGTGGCCGCCCGGCCGCAGCACGCGCAACGCCTCGCCGAGCGCCGCGAGGCGGTCCGCGCGACCGGTGAGATGGTAGAGAGGTCCGAGCATCAGGATGGCATCGACGCTTGCGTCGCCGAACGCCAGGCCGCGGGCATCCGCGACCCGCGCGCTCGCGAGCCGTCCGCTCGCGCGAGCGCTCGACGCGGCCTGGGCCTGCTCGACGTGCAGCGGCACGGGGTCCACCAGGTGCACCTCGTAACCCGCCTCGGCGAGCCAGAACGAGTACGCGCCGGCGGCCCCTCCCACGTCGAGGATCACGCCCGGCGGGGGAGCGAGGTGCCGCAGAATCAGCTCCTGCGTGCGCGCCCGCTCGAGCGGGAAGTAGTCGACGTCGAGCCGACCCTGCTCCAGGCCGAGCGCGTAGTAGCCCAGGATCTCGCCCGGCGACCGCGGATCGCTCATGCGCTGATGGTATCCGCAGCCTTCAGAAGCCGACCTTCTTCCCGCGGTTCTGCTCGTCGAGCCACTTCTGGAGCGGGGCGAAGTACTCCAGGAGCGCGCTTCCGTCCATCGTCCTCTCGCCGGTGACGGCCTCCAGGGCCTCCGGCCAGGGCCGGCTCTGGCCCAGCTCCAGCATCTGCGCGAAGCGCCGGCCCGCCGCCTCGTTGCCGTAGATCGAGCACAAGTGCAGCGGCCCCTCGTAGCCCGCCGCACGGCACAAGGCGCGGTGGAACTGGAACTGCAACACGTGCGCGAGGAAGTAGCGCGTGTAGGGCACGTTCGCCGGCACGTGGTACTTGGCCCCCGGGTCGAAGTCGGCCTCGGTTCGGGGCACGGGCGGCGCGACGCCTTGACGCTTCCGCTTGAGCTCCCACCAGGCCGCGTTGTAGCTCGCGGGGGTCACCTCGCCGGAGAAGACCTTCCAGCGCCACTCGTCGATGAGCAGGCCGAAGGGCAGGAAGGCGATCTTGTCGAGGGCCATGCGGAGCAGCAGGCTGGTGTCGCCGGCGCCCGCCACCGGTGCTTTCTCGAGGAGGCCCAGCTTCTGGAGGTAGCCGGGTGTCACCGACAGCGCGATCGCGTCGCCGATCGCCTCGTGGAAGCCGTCGTTGGCGCCGCTGCGGAACAGGTAGGGTTGCTTCTTGTAGGCCCGCTGGTAGAAGTTGTGGCCCAGCTCGTGGTGAACGGTGACGAAGTCCTCCTCGTTGATCTCGATGCACATCTTGATGCGCAGGTCCTCCTCGTTGTCCACGTCCCACGCGCTCGCGTGGCAGACCACGTCGCGGTCCGCGGGCTTCTTGAAGAGCGAGCGCTCCCAGAAGCTGTTCGGGAGTGGGGCGAGGCCGAGCGAGGTGAAGAAGCGCTCGCCGTAGCGCACCATCTCCCGCTCGTCCAGCTTCTTCGCTTTGAGGAGGGCGGTGAGGTCGTAGCCCGGATCGCCCTCCGGCGGGGCCACCAAGGGGTACACGTTGCCCCAACTCTGCGCCCACAGATTGCCGAGGAGATGCGCGGGGATCGCGCCGTCCGGCGGCACGACCTGCGGCCCGTATTTCTGGGCGAGCCGGCCGCGCACGTAGGCGTGGAGCGAGAGGTAGAGCGGCTTCACCTGGCCCCAGAGCCGATCCAGCTCACGAGCGAAGCCGTCGGGAGGCATGTCGTAGGCCGAGCGCCAGAGCGCCCCGAGGTCCACGAAGCCGAGGTCGCGCGCGCCCTGGTTCGCGAGCTCGACGAAGCGCTGGTAGCGCGGTCGCATGGGAGGTGCGATGGCGTGCCAGCCCTTCCACGCGTCGACGAGCTCGTCCGGGTTCCGGTTCTCGGCCAGGATCTTCGTGAGAGCGTTGATGTCGAGGCAGTCCTTGCCGGGCGGGCAGTACTTGCCGCGGCCGTAGCTGCCCTCGAGCCAGGCCGCGGTGTCGGTGAGCTCGGTCTGGAGCTTAGGATCGGCCGGGGCGGGCATGGCCAACGAGAGCTTGAGCAGGAGGATCCGCCGGGCCACGTCCTCGGGCAGCTTCACCCCGTCGAAGCGCCTCGACTGCTTCGCGAGCTCCATCGTGGCGGCGATGTAGTCCTTGTTCGCTTCCGCGGCGAGTCGCTCCGTGTCCTCGGTGATGTAGGTCGACATGACCCACTGCACCCGCTCCCGCCGGTTGCCGAGCTCGAGCAGGCGCGCCTCCGCCTGCTCGATGAAGGCGCGGGCCTCTTCGGGCCTCGGCGCGGCGTCCGACGCAGAGGTCGCGGCCGGCCCCGTCACCCACACTCCCGCCGCCACCACGAGCCCTGCCACTGCCGCGCCTCGCGCCGCGAGCCGCTGCCCCGATGCCTTCCCCATGCCGTCCTCCTCTCCAGGAAGCCGGTCGAGCGGCTCCGGCCGTTCATCATACGACCGGCGCTGGCCGTCGCGACCGGCGCCGGCCAATGCCCGTCGAACGTCCGGGTGACCTTCGGCGTGAAACGAGGCGCTCGAGGCAGCCGTGAAAGCGACGAAATCCCCGGACCGGAGCCGGGCGACGGTCAGTGGTCGCGCTTGCGCTCCCGGAACTGGACCACGAAGCCGTCGATGAACCCGCCCGAGAAGTCCTGGTCGAACGGTGGCCCGCCGGCGAAGCCTCCCACGACGATCCTCCCGTGATGCCCGACGGCGACGCTTCGCCGAACGCGGTCCCGCCGTCGAGGGCGTCCCCCGGGATGGTCGCGAGATAGACCGTCTCCTCGTCCAGGAAGATCCCGGCGGCGTTGTCCCAGCCCGGGCTGCCGTACTGCCGCGTCCAGCGCTCGCCGCCCCGCGAGCCGTACTTGCGCACGAACGCGTCGAGGAGCCCCGCGCTCGACTGGCCGGGCAGGACGCCCTCGGTATTCCCGTGCACGTAGACCGCCCCGTCGTCCGCCGCGATCGCGAAGACGTCGTCGAACCCCTCGGTCCCGAACTGGCGCGTCCACCTGAGGCGGCCCTGCCGGTCGTACTTGCGGAGGAACGCATCGAAGAAGCCGGCCGCGCTCTGGCCCGGCAGCGTGCCGTCCGTCACGCCTCCGATGTACACGGCGTCGTCGTCCGCCGCGACCGCCACGGGGTGATCGAACCCGTCCGTCCCGAACTGCCGCGTCCACCGCTCGTTTCCGTCCTCGTCGTAGCTGCGGAGGAACCCGTCGAAGGCTCCGCCGGCGTAGCTCTGGCCGGGCAGGGCGGCCTGCGTCGAACCCGCCACGTACACGTGGCCGTGGCGCACGGCGACCGCGTGGATGTCGTCGAAGGTGTCGGTGCCGAACTGGCGGGTCCACACCTCGTTGCCGTCCGCGTCGTACTTGCGCAGGAAGGCGTCGTAGTCCCCGGACCAGGTCTGCCCCGGAAGGGCCTCGGCCACGAAGCCGGCCACGTAGACCGCCCCGTCTCGGGCCGCGATGCTGTGCGCGGCGAAGTCGTCGCCAGAAGTCCCGAACTGCCGCGTCCAGACGAGCCGACCACGCCGGTCGTACTTGCGGAGGAAGACGTCGAAGCCTCCGGCGCTCGTCTCTCCGGGCAGCGCGCCCGACGTCTCCCCGAACGCGTAGGCGTCGCTCCCGTCCACCGCGACCGCCGAGACCGCCGTGACGTCGGAGCTCCCGAACTCGTCGGCCCACGCGAGCGACGGCCGGGAGCGTTCACAATGCTCCGCGATCGTCTCCTGCGAGCTCGAATCCAGGGTGACGTCCTCCGTCGCGCCCAACGCCACCCGCTGCGCCGGCTCCGCGCCGACGGCACGAGGCTGAAGCGCCCTTGCCGTCCTGAGATGGGAGAAGTGCGGCAGGCGCGCGAGGGCCTCGTCCCTGTCCGCGGCCGCCGCTCCCCCGGCCGTGGCCGCCGTCGCCAGACACACCGCGAGCACCCTCCGCCGCGCCATCCTCGTCCAGCCGGTATCGTCATTCGGAGCCATCTTCCCCTCCTCGAGCGTTGAGCGCGCCCCCAAGAGCCCAACCTGGCCGAGACGACCTGCTTTGTCACCGGGCACTCGCCCAGGAGCGAAACGGTCGGCCGCCATTCACTCTTCCCTAGGCCCAAGTGCGCCTGCTTGTTCAGTGGAAAAGCGCCAGGTTCATGGCATTGTCGCCCCGCTGGGCATGATGCTCCCGCTCGGGACGGTTCGTTCCGTCGCCAAGAGTGACCGTGCGTCCCATGGGTGTCACCGGGTGTTTACCTGGCACTGTGGCGTCAATCGACAATCGATAGGCCGTTTCATCTGCGGCGGGGCGGCCAATCCCTCTTCAACCCTACCGTCGGCCGGAAAGAGTGCGCTTGGCACGAGTTTGGAGCCCACATGAGTCGGGCGCGCTCGTGGCCCAGCCCCGGGGTGACGGAGACACGAGCCCCTTTGCGTGGAGAAGGGACGGAATCCTAAAGGCGCGATCCGCTCGGCGCGGGAGCGGGCGGGGCCACCGCCCGCAGCGTCGGGTAGGTGATGCCGAGCTGCTCGAGGTAGGTCTTGTAACGGGCGGGGTCGTAGTAGTGCTTGCGCAGCTCGGGCCGGTACTGGTCCATGATCCGCCGATTCAGCCAGACCGCCGGCTCGTCCTCGGGCCCGAGGAGCGGCGTGTACTTCACATCCTTGGTCTGGACGTCGCGGAAGTAACTCCAGGCCGCGGCCACGATGCGCGGGTCCAGCAGCAGGTCGATCATGGTCATGGCCTGGGCCTTGGCTCCCGTCGTGACGCCCTTGTGGGCGATGGGCGTGGCCATGGCGATCGCGTTCGACCAGTGATGGCCGGGCAGGTCCGGGATGTTCGAGGGGTAGCGGAGCGTGACCGTGGGCACGTTCCAGGACACGTCGCCGATGTCGTCGGAGCCGCCGAAGCGGTTCTCGTCCGGGGGGATCGATTCGCGGAGCTTGTCGAGCTCGGTGGCGAGTCCCTTCTCCTCCACCTTTAGCTCCTTCTGCACGGCCTTGGCCAGGGCCTGGTCGGCCTCGCTCCACTGGGGCAGGCCGACCGTCTTCATGTTCTCGTACATGGCCTCCGCCACCGCCTTGTTCATGTGCTGAGGCCAGGCGCTGCCCAGCACGCGCGAGCTCCAAGTGGTGTCGGTCATGGCCGCCGCCGATCGGGCGAGCGTGTTGCCGAGGTCCCAGAGCCCCTTGATGCGCGCGTAGTTCATCTCCCGAAAGAAGTACCAGACGGAGGCGGTGGGCGGGACCACGTTGGGCTGGTCGCCGCCGTTCGTGATCACGTAGTGGGAGCGCTGCTGCAGCCGGAGATGCTCGCGGCGGAAGTTCCAGGCCACGTTCATGAGCTC
>Ga0247727_10005362_pt1 | contig 26116 bp, 26 predicted proteins | sample WisWelCaveWW1625_FD_202498 | JGI IMG/M metagenome (GOLD analysis project Ga0247727, IMG submission 202498) | Biofilm microbial communities from Wishing Well Cave, Virginia, United States - WW16-25 | ecosystem: Environmental > Aquatic > Deep subsurface > Groundwater > Cave microbial mat | place...
TGGAATCGCGCCTCGACCAGGTCGAGGAAGGCACCGAGGATTGGGTCGAGCTGCTGCGAAGTTTTTACGCAGAGTTCACGCGCGACCTCGAGCGAGCCGGCGAAGCGATGGAAGGACGCAAGGCCGAACCCATCGGCGAAGACTGTCCGGCATGTGGCAAGCCGCTGGTTCGACGTGATAGCAAGAACGGCGAGTTCGTGGCGTGCAGCGGCTACCCGGAGTGCAAGTATGTCAAACAGGAACTCGCGGGCGTGGACTGCCAGTTGTGCGGCAAGGCGATGATCATCCGCTCCAGCCGCACCGAAAAGTTCCTGGGCTGCTCGGGTTATCCCGAATGCACGTTTACGCAGCCGTTCATGGATCCGAACGCTCCGCCGCACGCGGAGGCACCGCAAAGCTGTCCCGATTGCGGCAAGCCCTTGATCGCGCGCAAAGGACGATTCGGGCCTTTTCTGGCGTGCGCCGGTTATCCATCGTGCAAGTACATTCTTAAGCAAAAAGTCCAACGCAAACCGTCCGAACCGGCCGGCTTCGACTGCCGGCAGTGCGGCAAGCCGATGCTCAAACGCGATTCGGCCCGCGGTGAGTTTTACGGCTGCTCCGGCTATCCAAAATGCAAGGCGACCTATCCGCTGGAGAACGTAACCTTCGGCGCCGACGGTCAGGTGACTTTGATCGAACCGGTGCGGCCGCAAGTGGAAATGAGCGACGAGCCGTGCCCGAAGTGCGGCGCGGCCATGGTGGTCCGCAACAGCGCGCGCGGCAAATTCCTGGGCTGCTCGAAGTTTCCGAAGTGCCGCGGCCTCAAGCGCATCGAGGGCGAGGATCGCACCGGCGTGGCTTGCCCGCGCGACGGGTGTGGCGGCGAAATCGTCATGAAGCGCACGAAGTCCCGCAAGTTTTTCTACGGGTGTAATCGCTATCCGGACTGCGAGTTCGCCGTGTGGGGCAAGCCGACCGGCGAACGCTGCAACGAGTGCAGCGCGCTGCTCATCGAAAAGACCAACCGCGCCGGCGAAACGCAAATCGCGTGTAGCAACCCCGAATGCGGTGCGGAAGCGGCGATGTAAGGCGCGCAAGTGAGCCGACTGCCACGCGTAGGACTCGAGGCATGCCCAACTTGATTCAGCAGTTGATTGAGGACCCCTCCGAACAAGCTCCGATTGCCGAGGTGGCATTTCCCAAGCCCTTCTCGGTGGGGAAACTGATTGCCGCGATGAGCGAGCTGCTCACCGGCGCCGGAGTTTGCGTAGCATGCACAACATGAGCTTGGGAGCATGGATAGGCTGGATCGCCCTCGGGGTGGCGATCGGGGCGCTCTCCGGTTTCATGGGCGTGGGCGGCGGAATCTTGCTCACTCCGCTGCTGCTCTATCTCGGTTTCAAGCCCTCGGTGGCAAGTGCCACCTCGCTGGCGTTTATCATTCCGGTGGGGATCGCCGGCCTGCTGCGCAGCCGACATGACGTCAACGTGCAACTGGCTTCGGTGATGGCGGTCGGCGCAGTGGTCGGCGTCGTGCTGATCGGCCGGCCGCTGGTGGAGAAGTTCAACGTCAACCCGGCGACGTACAAACGCGTCTTCGGCGTGCTGCTGCTGCTGGTCGCGCTCGACATGGTGATCGGCTTTAGCGATCGGTTGAAGGAGCGGTCGGGGCAACGCGCTCGGGCGAAAGGGGACCAACCGGAATGACGCCTGCTTCCCCTGCGCTCGCGCTGGAGATGCGCGAGATGTCCAAATCGTTTCCCGGGGTGCGCGCGCTGCATGAGGTGACGTTCACCGCACGCGCGGGCGAAGTCCATGCGTTGATCGGCGAGAACGGCGCCGGCAAGTCCACACTGATGAAAATCCTCGCTGGCGCTCAATCAGCGGACGCCGGGGAGATTCGTCTCCATGGACAAACGGTTCACCTCCGTTCGCCGCTCGACGCCCAGCGCCACGGGGTTGCAATCATTTACCAGGAGTTCAATCTCGTCCCGGACCTCAACGTGGCCGAGAACATCTTTCTGGGCCGCGAACCGACCTTCGCCCTCGGCCTCATTGACCGCAAACGCCTTTACGCCGACGCGCAGGCGCTCATCGACCGGCTCGGCGTGCCGATCGAGGTGCGGGCGCCGGTGCGGCAACTCTCGGTGGCCCATCAGCAGATCGTCGAAATCGCCAAGGCGCTGTCGCAACGTGCCCGAGTCTTGGTGATGGACGAACCGACCGCCACGCTCACCGACCATGAAATCGAGCACCTGTTCGAAGTCATTCGGGGATTCCGGTCCGAGGGCGTCTGCATTGTCTACATCTCGCACCGGCTGGAAGAAGTCTTCACGCTGACCGACCGGGTCACCGTGCTGCGCGATGGCGAACTCGTCGGCGTCGAGGACACCGCCAGCCTCGATCGTTCGAAGCTCATCGCATTGATGGTGGGACGCGAACTCGCCGACACGCACTTCGAAGTCCCCGTCACCAGCGAGGCGGCGCCGCCGCTCCTCGAAGTCCGGGGCCTGCGCCGCCAGGGAGGATCAGGCGGCCTCGACCTCACATTGCGCAAAGGCGAATTGCTGGCGCTGACCGGATTGGTTGGTGCCGGACGGACCGAACTGGCGCGCGCAATTTTCGGCGCCGATCCGATCGCCGCCGGCGAAGTGCGACTCGACGGGAAACCGGTGACGATCAAGTCACCGCAGCAGGCGGTGCGGCTGGGTCTGGGCTTGGTTCCCGAAGATCGGAAGCAACTCGGTCTGGTGCTGAGCATGGTGGTGCGCGAGAACGCAACGCTCGCCAACCTCGACGGGATTAGCCGGCTCGGCTTCCTCCAGCGGCGCAAGGAGCGGGAGCTCACCAAGCAGCTTGCACGCGACCTTGCCATCCGCACCCCCAGCATCGAGCAACTCGTCCGCAACCTGAGCGGCGGAAATCAGCAAAAAGTTGTACTCGCCAAGTGGCTGTTTTGCGACTCTAAGGTGCTAATCTTCGATGAGCCGACCCGCGGTATCGACGTGGGCGCCAAGGCGGAGATTCACAAACTCATGCTCGACCTGGTCGCACGCGGCGTGGGCGTTATCATGATTTCGTCCGAGTTGCCCGAGGTGCTCGCGCTGGCAAGTCGAATTCTGGTCATGCACGAAGGCCGCATCGTCAAGGAGCTGGCGCGCGCGGAAGCGACACAGGAACTAATCATGCACTACGCAACCGGAGGGGACTGATGAATGAAATGTTTCCGTTTTTTATCGTGTCCATCATGTGTGGCACCGGCCTCATCATTGGCCTCGTTCATCGTGTCAGCGAGGTCATGCTGGCCAACAAGAAGACCGGTACGAACTCGGCGGAATTGAACGAATTGCGCGACACGATGGCAAGTTTGGAATGCCGACTGGAGAACATGGAGGCGATCGTGGCGGGGTCGGAGTTTACGACATCGCAAACGGTGGCGCGGGCGCTGGCAAACGAACAACGCATTCGACTTGAGCCGTCACGGCGACCGGTCGCGCAGGAGAGGTGATTACATGGACATGAACTTCGGTGAAACCATGATTGGCATTTTCACAGTGTGCGGTGTGTTCGGCACGCTGTGCGTTTTCTTCATTGCGCGAGCCATCAGCAACCGCCGCGGGAGCGAAGCCGACTTCCGCGAGATGCAGCGCACGGTCAAGGCGTTGAACGACAGCGTCCAGCGGATCGAAGGGCGGCTCACCAATGTCGAGACCATCGTCACCAGCGCCGACTACCGCGCCGGGGAGCGGATCACGCGGGCAGTGGAACAAGGCTATGTGACCGGCTCCGCGGCGCCGGAGCGGCCGCGCGTGGCGAACTGATTCTGGAGGCAATCATGATATTTGTCCCGATAGTGTTGATGGACGGCGGCGATTTCATCGGGGCGCTTGCCGTGTTTTTTATCTTCGGCGGCCCGATAGTGCTGGGCGGACTGAGCATGATTACCAAAGCGCTCGGCCAGCAAGGCGGCAAAAACGTCAAGCGACTGGAGGCTCAGTGCGAAGCGCAGGCTGCCGAGCTTCGCAATTTGCGTGAACGGTTGGAGAATGTGGAAACCCTCGTCACCAGTCAGGAGTTCCAGGCTACGCAGCGCATCCAGCGAGCGCTGGTCGACACAAGTCTGGGAGCGAGCCGAGCGGAGCAGCGTGAACGTGCTTGACTTCGCAGAGTTCGTGACGTGCCCGCATTGCGCCAACTCTTCGGCTGGTCCGGCCTGAGGCTGCGCCATGCGACCTAGTAGGCTGGGTGTCTGGGTGGCGGGGTTACTGTTGATCCAGCCCATTCACGCCGGCGCCCCGGCGCGTGACCGCGACCGCGCCATCGGCATGCTGACGCAGGCCTTGCAGCTAAGCCCGGGCAATGAAGACGTGCGGCGGGATTTGCGCCAATTGCTGCGCGATGGCTTTCCGGTAGTCGCTGCCTCCGAGACCCTGGACACGTTGCAGAAGGGGCTGTATGAAAACGCCTGGCAACGGAAGGAGTTCGAGGTTCCCGCCCCGGCGCCCGCTCTGCCGGCGCGCGCCTGCCTTACCAGCGGATTGCTGTTTTCGCCGGTGGTGCCGATGCGCGATCCCGTGCGCGCACGGCTGCCGCTCGACCAACTCGAGGTCGGCCTGCGCTTCAACCGTGCCTGTTACGCCTACCTCTTCGACCCGACTTCCGCTACCTGGCGCTTGCGGGTGCGTCTGTTTTACGTTTCGGAATCGCTCATCGATGTCGAGCTGCGACCGCTGGTGGAGCAGTTGGCCCAGGCGTTTGTGCAGATGGTCCTTGTTGGCCGCGATGAATTCGGCCTGCGGACGCGTTTTGCGGCGGACGAAGTCGTCACGGTCTGGGTCAGCCATAGTGGCCCGGCGCGCGCCGAACAACACGCCACCGCACCCGGCCACTTGTTCTTCTATTCGGCGACCACGTCACGCGCACCGCTGGAATGGCTGCGCGAGGTGGCGCACGAGTATGGCCACCTCGCGTTGCCGTCGCTCGGCGGCTTCGTCAAGGCAGAGGAGCCCTATGCCACCGGCCACCTCGGCGAGGCGTTGCTGCTCACGCGGCTGGCGCTGGCGCCGCAGACCCTCGGATTCTCCGTTCCCATGGCCGAACTGAAACTGCTCGCCGACCGTCGGCGGCAAGCTGCCATGGAGGCGTTTCGTCTCGCCGGTCCTCGCGCGCCGCTCACCGACGACACCGGCGAAGCCGGCATGAGTTACCTGACTGCGTTCGCGATGCACGTCCTCGCTCAGCATGGGCCGTTGGCGATGAAAGAATTGCTGGCGACGCTCAGCACCGCGATTGGCGACACTCCGGTCGCCCGCACCAGCGATCTATTCACAGCTTACGAAAAATGGGCGCGCGCGCAGGAAGCGATCACACTCAATGAACTGGCGACCGTTGCCGAGGGTGCGCCGCTGATGCGGTGGGTGTTCGTGCCGACGACGAAGTTCACGCTCACACTCAACCCGGCCAGTGAGGCCAACGCCGCCGGAACTATTTCGTTCCTGAGCGGAACTACTCGGTTGAGCACGGACGGCTTTGTGGTCAACGCAGGGGCGGAGACGCCGCTGGTCATCCACGGCATGTTGGCGCGATCGGGCTGGTTTCAGTTGCTGATCACCATCAACGCCGGGCCGAAACCAGTTCGCGTGAACGGCTTGCGAATCGCGGCGACGCGCCCACCCTGATGTGGTCGTCGCTGACGAACCCGAAGGCACTGCTGCTGTGCGCCCTGGCGCAAGCGTTGCTTTGCCCGATCTTGGAGTATTTCGCCGGCGGCGTGGAGGTCGGCGGCGATCTGTCATTCTGGTTGCTGTTGTGGGCGGTGCGGCTGCTGGGCTGGGGGGCGAGTTGGTTGGCGGCGGCTGAGTTGCTGGGGCGCTGCTGGCGTCGTCCAGTTGTTTCCGGCTTTGCCTCCATGGAGCGGCCACTGACGCTCTTGCTCCTCGTCGGCGCGACGCTCGGCGGCGGCAGCGGCCGGGCCAATGCCTGGGCATGGGTGGGCGCGATCAGCGTCTGCTTGCTGGCGCTGGCGGTGTTTGGTGACCTCAGCACCCGTACCAGTAGACCCGGGCAGTGGGTTCGGCTGTGGCTCTGGATGCTTCCCTTTGCCGCTGGCTTGCACAGCGCCTGGAATGGGTGGGGTGCCGAGTGGAGACTCGGTCGCGCTTTTACTCAGGCCGGCACGGCTGTCGGCGCTTTGGGAAGGGAGTTCGGGGTTGTGATCGTGCTGGCGCTGGTGGCGGAACGCTACATCACTCGGCAGCAGCGATGGCGTTGGTCGGTTGCGGCTGGCGCGCTGGTGGCGTTCATAGTGGTGCAACTCCTTGGGGACGCCAGCGGAGATCTCCCGGTGCATCTGCTCCGTCATCTCGGGCTACTGATGTATGAATCTTGGTGGAGGCTCGCGGCGATGGTGGCCAGCACGCTGGCTGTGCTGCCGCTACCGGGGGAAGCGCCGGTCGAGATTCGGCGGCGACAGGGCCTGAGCCTCATCATTGCTGCGGGCTGGGGCTGGACGCAGCCCTGGCAACAGTTGCTGACGGCCGTCGGGTTGCTTCGTTGGCGGGACGTCACCGGGGACGAGTCCGCATGAGCGTGCCGCGCTGGCTCTGGTTCGTCACGGCGTTGCACGCGGTGGCCTTCGCCGCGTTCAGTTCGCTGAATGTGTTGGCGCTGAAAACCAACATCGATTTCGCCGGTGCCCAGCAGGGGATGTGGCAGTTGGCGTTTGGACCAGACCAGTTCAACACCGTATTCGGCGCTCATAACTTTGTCAACCATTTCTACGGGGCGCACCTAACGTTGGCACCGCTCTTTCGGTTGTGGCCTTCGCCCCATCTGCTCAAGTGGGTCCAGGTGTTCGCGGTTGCGGGTGGCGCGCCGGTGGTGTTTCGCCTGGCCTGGGCGCGCACGCGCAACCCCGCGCTGGCCGGCGGGCTGGCGCTGCTGTATCTCCTGCATCCGGTGGTCATCAACCTCAGTCTCGGCGATTACTACGGCATCTTTGCCGTGCCGTTGCTGTTGCTGCTCTTGCTCGATCAGGTCGAGCGCTCGCCACGCTGCGCCCTGCTGCTGACGCTCGCCACGCTGGCCTGTCAGGAGAATCTGGCGCCGACGGTCCTGTTGATCGGAGCCTACGTCGCGCTCAAGCACAACCGTCGGCTGGGCGTCACGATGATGTTGCTGGCGATCGGCTGGCTCACGTTCCTGCTGTTCTGGATGATCCCGCACCTGAACCAAGGGTACTCGACCCCGCACCTCGCTGTCTATGCGATCTACGGCGAGACGCCCGCAGAGATTCTGCGAACGCTCTGCACGCGTCCGGCCTGGGTGGGTGAACGGATGCTGATACAACACAGCGGCCTGTCTTATCTTGGACAGTTGATTGGCACGGCGGGCGGAGCGTGCTTGCTGGCGCCGGAACTCCTGCTCTTGCAGGCTGCCGATTTTCTGATCAACTTCCTGCCGACCTACGACGGCTCGCAGACGTTTGGAAGACACTACGGCGTGGTTGGTTTGGCGGTGAGCATGTTCGCCGCGGCGGAAGGCCTGGCCCGCGCGCAGCGCTGGTTGGAATGCGGGATCGTGGCGGACGCCGACGGCCGAACCCGAGCGCTCGTGCTGCTACTGATGGCGCTGGCCTTGCCAATCTCCCTGGCGCATAGCGGCTTGAGGTCAGTCAATCCGGGGGAGATGTTGCGCGCGGCTTTCGCGCCGCAGGCGGTGGCTCTTCGTCGCTTGCTGGCCAGCCTGCCGCCCGAGGCCGGAGTCGCGACTGAACCGAATCTCCTGCTGCATTTGGCCCGGCGACCCGTAGCCTACGCGCTTCCCAACCCGTGGCGGCGCCAGGGGTGGAATGGCCAGGCCGACGATCCCGACTACGGCAAATACATCGTCTCAGCGGAAGCCACGATTGATCTTACGCGTGGCGAAGACGTGGATTACGTTGTGGTGACCTCGCCGGGAGCCAGAGAAAACCCCTTCGACGAGAATTACTTCACCGGAGCGCTAATCAAGACCGGGCGCTACCGACTCTGGCGCAAAACGCCACAAGCGGTCGTGTTGCAGCGCATTGTCACACCGGTCCCGACCACCGATTGACGCAGGCGATCACGGCCGCGACCTGATCATCGTTAAGTTCCGGATACAACGGCAGCGAAAGCGCCTCGCGCGCCCAGGCTTCGGCCACCGGGCTATGAGGTCGTGCTCCTTCGGAGCAAACAGCGCTCAAGCTCCCAGATTCCTACACCATATGACGAAGAGCCATTTTGCCTTCGGCGGACGCGCGCAGCCCGTCATGACTCTCGTTTTGCCTTCGGCGGACGCGCGCAGCCCGTCCTGACTCTCGTTTTGCCTTCGGCGGACGCGCGCAGCCCGTCACGACTCTCATTTTGCCTTCGGCGGACGCGCGCAGCCCGTCATGACTCTCGTTTTGCCTTCGGCGGACGCGCGCAGCCCGTCACGACTCTCATTTTGCCTTCGGCGGACGCGCGCACCTTGTCACGACTCTCATTTTGCCTTCGGCGGACGCGCGCACCTTGTCACGACTCTCATTTTGCCTTCGGCGGACGCGCACACCTTGTCATCTCGTCTTGCCTTCGGCGGACTCCGCCAGCCTTGCTGGACTTTCATTTTGCCGGCTCCTCGTCATTGGGAGTGGGTACGGGCTCGTTTGGCCCGAAGGGCCACTCATTAAGACCAAGCGCTACCGACTCTGGCGCAAGACGCCACAAGCGGTCGTGGTGCAGCGCATTGGAGGTTTGTCGGGCAGGGATGCCCGACCTACAAAGGCGGCGCCGACCAGCGATTGACGCTGGCGATCACGGTCGCGACCTGATCATCGGTCAACTCCGGATACAACGGCAGCGAAAGCGCCTCACGCGCCCAGGCTTCGGCCACCGGAAAGGCGCCTTCCTCGAATCCCAGCTCGGCGTAGGCCGGCTGAAGATGGATTGGCGTGGGATAGTGGATTTGCGTGCCGATGCCATTCGCCTCAAGGTGCCGCCGCAAGGCCTCGCGTTGTCGAGCGCGCACGACGAACAGGTGCCAGCACGACTGTGCCCAATCCGCCTCGAGTGGCAACGTGATCAGCGGATGCTGGATTCCCGCGCGATAAGTCTCCGCCAGCTCGCGCCGCCGCGCATTCCAGCGATCCAGGTGGCGTAGCTTCACCCTCAGCAGCGCTGCCTGAAGTTCATCCAGCCGTGAGTTGCTGCCTTTGATCTCATGCTGGTAGCGCGCGCGCGAACCGTAGTTCCGCCGCAGCACCAGTTCATCCCGCAAGCCCTCCAGGTCGGTGACGATTGCCCCGCCATCACCGAGAGCGCCCAGGTTCTTGCTGGGATAGAAGCTGAAACATACGGCCGGACTGTGGGCGCCGATTCGACGGCCTCGATAGCGAGCGCCGTGCGCCTGCGCCGCGTCTTCGATCACCGGCAAATGATGCCGACGGGCCACGGCGTGAACCTCATCAAGGTCCACGGGATGACCGTACAGGTGAACCGGCACGAGTGCGCGCGTATGGTCGGTGATCGCTGCATCGAGCCGGGCAGCGTTCATCAATCCCAGTGAAGAATCCACCTCTACCAGTGCGACTTGAGCCTGAGCCAGCGAGATCGCCGAGGCGGTGGGCACCGCTGTGTTCGGCACGGTGATCACCTCGTCACCAGCCCGAATGCCGAGCGCGACCAGGGCCAGTTGCAAGGCCGCCGTGCCGGACCCCACGCCCACGGCGAAGCGCGCGCCGCAATAGGCCGCAAACTCCGCTTCCAACGCGGCCACCTGCCGACCGAGCACGAACCAGCCGGAATCCAGCACTTCGTCGATGGCAGCCTGCAACTCCGCGCGCAGGCTGCGCGTCGGCAGGCTCAAGTCGCCGAACGGAATCTTCACGGCTCCAGATCCAAAGCGGTCGTCCAGTACTGCTCGCGGTTGGCGCGATAATAATCCAACGTGCGGCGGAGGCCTTCGTCGAAGTCCACCACGGGTTCCCAGCCGAGCATGCGGCGAATCTTCGAGTAATCGCAGTAGAAGTCACCAACTTCCACGCGCTGCGCGGAGGTCGGATACGGCACCATTTCGACACGACCGCGCCCGGCCGCATGGACGATGCGTTCGGCGATGGCGCGCACCGTCAACGGCTCCGGGCAGCCGAGGTTGAAGACCTCGCCGTCGGCGGCGGGATTCGCCGCCGCCAGCAGCAGGGCAGCGACGGCATCGTCTACGTAGTTGAAGTCGCGCAGCGGCGCGCCGTCGCCAAAAAGGCTGAGGCTTTCATTGTCGAGCGCGCGCCGCATGAACCAGTTGAGGAAACCCTGCTGGCCGTGCCGCATCTGCTGGCGCGGGCCGTAGAGATTCGGCAGCCGCAACACGGCGACGCGGATTCCGTAGCTTTGTTGATACAGCAGGTGATACGCCTCCGAGGCGATGTGATGGATGCCGTTCACGTCACGCGGACGCTGCGGATGGTCCTCCTCCACCGGCAGTCGGAGCGCCGGACCGTACTGGCTGCGCGTCGCCGCCAGCACAATTTTCAGTGCGCGGTTCTCGAGCCGACAGGCTTCCAGCAGCGACAGGTGCCCCTGGCAATTGTTCTCCAGATCGGTGAACGGGTCGTCCATGCTGCCGGTGTGGCTGAGACTCGCCGAGCAATTGAACAGGAAGTCTTGCTCCTGCACCAGCACGCGCATGGAGTTCCGATTTCGGATGTCGGCGATGTTGATCCGTACGCGCCCTTCTGCCGGATTCAGGTTGAATCGGTTGCCGCCCTGATTGGGCAGCAGGGCATCGACCACCAGCACGTTGGCGCCACTGTCGACCAGCTCCAACGCAAGACTGCTGCCCAGGAAGCCGAGGCCGCCGGTGATGAGCACGCGTTTGCCGGCGAAGTGAGCGCGGAGCGCAGCGGGGAGTGCCATCTCACCCCGCCTTGCGCGCAATGCAGACAATGGAAAGGCCAAACGGAAACGACCAGCGCGGAAACGCTCGCAACATCTGGGCCTCCCAGCGCAGCGTCGCCGCAAACGGCTCCGCCAGCCAGCGCAGTCCGGCGGGTAACGGCTTGACCTCCGAGGCCGGCTGCGTGCGGAGGGCATTCTTCGCCCACCGCAGCGCCGCCGCAATCGGCAACAAAACACAGAGGGCATGCGTGGCCCGCAGCACCTCGAATCCCACCGCGTGCAATTGCTCGCGGACTTCGCCAAGGTTGTAGCGGTAGTGCGTGTGCATGTGCCGGTCGTGCCGCCCCCACAGCCACCGATACGCCGCCACCCGCACAACCAGCAATCCGCCGGGCGTCAGCAGGCGAAAGAACTCCCGCAGCGCGCGAGTGTCGTCGGCGGGGTGGCGTAACTGCTGGAGCACGTCGAAGCAAGTGATAACAGAAAAGGTATCACTGGCATACGGAAGCTGAACGACCGAGGCCTGGGTCAGTGACGCTGCGCTCACAGCCCTGCCGTGCTGCAAGGCGTCGAAGCTGAAATCCAACCCATGTTGCGATTGCGTTCCGTACCGCCGCAACCAGTTCAGCATAAAACCAGCGCCGCAGCCTGCGTCCAGCCAACGCGACAACCGGTGCGGTTCGAGTTGCGGACGCAACATTGCATCGGTGACTTCCCGCATCCCGTCGAACCACCAGTGCTCGGCCTCGACCTGGGCCAGGTCGGCAAAGTCCTGGGCTTGCACCCTAAAGAGCCTTGCGCATCAAGGGCAATGAGCGCCGACCGGGGCGGGGAAGTCGCGCCAGCGCCGGGCACAGGATCAACTTCCACCATGCCCGAAGGAACACCGGCAGGATTCGCAGCACTTTGGGTGTAAAGAACATCGAATGACCGAACACGCGCGGATAGTGATGAACGGGCCGTTCCACGACACGAAAACCCGCCGTCTGCACCTGCTTCATCAACTCGGTGCAAATGAAGCCCGACGTGCTTTCGAGCTTAATCCGGTCGAACACCTCGCGGCGAAGCAAACGAAAATCGCAATCCACATCGCGGATACTAAGGCCGAAGGCCAACCGGGCGCAGTGATGATACAGCCGGCCAATTATTGTGCGATACCACGCATCGGACCGCACGAGCTTGTAGCCCTGTACCACGTCGCAGTCGTCCAGATACCTGCCCTGCGTAGCGTGAAGCGCGGCCAGCCAGCCTCAGGGCGACCGTCTCAGATCGAAGTCATCGTGTAGTTTCGGGGGACCAACTACGTTCGCTCTACCCATCGCACAATCGACCGCCAAATCTTCAAACCATCGGCGCTGCCGAGCAAGGCTTCGGAGGCGCGCTCAGGGTGCGGCATCAGGCCGAGGACATTACCGGCGCGGTTGACGAGGCCGGCGATATTGCGGGCGGAGCCGTTTGGGTTCGCGGCGGCAGTTGCCTTGCCGCCCTCGTCGCAATAACGAAAGGCGACCTGTCCGTTGGCTTCCAGCGCGTCGAGGATAGCCTCGTCGGCGACGAAATTACCCTCCCCGTGGGCAATGGGAATGTTGAGGTGGCCGCCCACTGACATCTGGTTCGTGAACGGCGTCTCCACGTTCTCACAGCGCAACCACACCGTTCGGCAGACGAAGCGCTGGCCGGCGTTGCGAATGAGCGCGCCGGGCAGCAAGTGGCTTTCGGTGAGAATCTGAAAGCCGTTGCAGATGCCGATGACCAGCTTCCCTCGTTCGGCCTCCTCGCGCAACGCTGACAGCACCGGCGAGAAGCGTGCAATGGCGCCACACCGCAGATGGTCACCGAACGAGAAGCCGCCCGGCACGACAAGACAGTCGTACTTCCTCAGGTCGCGTTCCTCGTGCCAGACATATTCGACCGTCTCACCGAGCACGTCACGGATGACATGGAACGCATCCACCTCGCAGTTGCTGGCCGGGAAGACGAGCACTGCGAACTTCATAGCGCGACGCGGAAGTCCTCGATAATTGGATTGCTCAACAACTGCTCACTCATCGCGCGCACCTGGTGCTCGACGGCGGCTCGATCCTCCCCAGTCACTTCGAGTTCAACGTACTTGCCGATGCGCACTTGCGTGACCTGCTCGTAGCCGAGGTTATGCAGCGCCTGGCAGACCACCGCGCCCTGCGCGTCGTTCAGGCTCGGGCGCAGCGTGACGAAGACTTCGACTTTCATGCGTTCTCCAGACCCAGCACGCGGTCGCACACGACCTCCACGTGCTTCAGGTGGTAATCGAACCGGAAGCAGTCGTCCAATTCAGCCGACGTGAGCGTCGCCGTCACTCGCGCTTCGGCCTCGAGCAACTCGCGGAACGGAGACTGCTCAGTCCACGCGCGCATCGCGCTGCTTTGCGCGAGCGTGTAGGCCTCTTCGCGGCTCCAGCCCTTTTCGATCAGCGCCAGCATCACTTGCTGGCTGTGGATGACGCCCTGGGTGCGTCCGAGATTGCGTTGCATGTTCTCGGGGTAGACGACGAGTCCATCCATGACCTGCGTAAAGCGGCGGAGGAGGTAATCGACCAGAATGCTGGTGTCCGCCAGCACGACGCGCTCGACCGATGAATTGGCGAGGTCGCGTTCGTGCCAGGTGACGATGTTTTCGAGTGCGGGAATCACGTTCCCGCGAACGACGCGCGCGAGGCCACAAATCTGTTCGCACTTGATCGGGTTGCGTTTGTGCGGCATGGCCGACGAACCGCGTTGGCCCTGGGCGAACGGTTCCTCGACCTCCAGAATGTCGGTGCGTTGTAGGTTGCGAATTTCGGTCGCCCATTTTTCGACGACGCCGGCCAGGATCGCCAGCGCACAGATGTATTCGGCGTGACGGTCGCGCTGGAGGATCTGGGTCGACGCCTTGCTCGCCTGCAAGCCCAGCTTCGCGCAGACGAGTTCCTCGACCTTCGGATCGATATTGGCATACGTGCCGACCGCGCCGCTGATCTTGCCAAACGCGACGGTGTACTGCGCGGCCTTCAAGCGCCGAACGCAGCGCCGCAACTCTTCGATCCACACGCACAATTTGAGCCCGAACGTAATCGGCTCGGCGTGCACGCCGTGCGTGCGCCCCATCATGATCGTCCGTTTATGCTCGCGCGCGCGGCGGATGAGTGCGTCTTCCAACTTCGCGCAGTCGTCGACGATGAGGTTGCACGCCTTCCGCAGGACCAAACCGAGCGCGGTGTCTTCGATGTCGTACGAGGTCACGCCCATGTGCACGTACTTGCCTTCGTCGCTCAGATTCTCGGTGACCGACTTGATGAAGGCGATCATGTCGTGGTGAACCTCGGCCTCGATCTCGGCCACGCGCTCGATACTGAACCTGGCGTCGCGACGAATCGTGGCCGCGGCTTCTTGCGGAATCTGTCCCAGTTCCGCGAGCGCATCACACACCGCAAGCTCAACTTCGAGCCAGTGGGCATAGCGACTCTCCAACTCGAAGAGCGCTTTCATTTCGGGGAAGGAGTAGCGGTCAATCATCGTGAGTTACCCACGCGGCCCGATGTCCGAGCGGACGTGCGCTCCGTCGAAATCGATTAGCCCGACGGCTTCGTAGGCGCGCTCCCTCGCGGAGCGATAATCATCGCCCACGGCCGTCACTCCGAACACGCGTCCGCCGCTGGTGACGAGGCCGTTGGCAGTGCGCGCGGTTCCGGCGTGGAAGACGACGACCTCGTCGAGCGCCTCGGCCGCCTCCACACCGCCGATGAGTTTGCCGCGAGCAAATTCGCCCGGATAACCGCCACTCGCCATCACCACGCACACACTCGCGCCGGCGCGCCAGCGCGGCGTGTGGCGCGCCAGCGTCCCGTCGGTGGTCGCCAGCAGCAAGTCGAGTAGATCGCTGTCCAGCCGCGGGAGAATGCACTGCGTTTCCGGGTCGCCGAAGCGGCAGTTGAACTCGACAACCGATGGCCCCTCGTCCGTCAGCATCAAGCCGGCGTACAACGCTCCTCGATAAACAACACCCTCGGCGCGGAGCGCGGCGACGGTGGGTTGCAGAATCTCGGCGAGCACGCGTTGCGCGACCGATTCGCTGAGCGCAGGAACCGGCGAGTACGACCCCATGCCGCCGGTGTTGGGTCCCCGGTCATCGTCGAACGCGCGCTTGTAATCCTGCGCGGGAGCAAGCGGCAGCACGGTTTCGCCGTCCGTCAGCGCAATCACCGAGCACTCCGGGCCGGACAGGCACGCTTCGATCACGACCCGCCCCCCGGCTGCGCCGAACACGCGAGCCGTCATCATCCGGTCAATCGCCGCGTGTGCCTGCGCCACGGACTGCGCGACCACCACGCCCTTGCCCGCCGCCAATCCGTCGGCTTTAATGACAATCGGCGCTCCCTTCGCGGTGACGTGCTGCTTCGCGGCCTCGGCGTCGGAGAAGACCTCGTACGCCGCAGTCGGGATGCCCTGCTTCGCGAGTAGCGTCTTGCAAAACGACTTACTGCCTTCGAGCTGCGCGCCGGTCTGGGTCGGTCCGAAGATGCGCAAGCCCGCGCGCTCAAACTCATCCACTATGCCAAGCGTCAAAGGCAGCTCCGGTCCGACCACGGTAAAGTCGATTTGCGCTTCCTGCGCAAAGCGCAGCAAGCCGGTGACGTCGTCGGCTTGGACCTCCACACATTCGGCCACGGCGGCGATGCCCGCGTTGCCAGGCGCGCAGTAGAGTTTGCGAACGCGCGAGCTCTGCGACAGTTTCCAGGCCAGTGCGTGTTCGCGTCCGCCGGCGCCGATAACCAGCAGGTTCATGCCGTCCTGCGTTCTTCCTTTTGCAGATTTGTAAACTTGGCGTAGTCGTTCAGGAAGCCGAGCACCACAGTGCCGGTGGGGCCATTCCGATGCTTGCCGATGATGATCTCGGCCGTGCCGGGCTCGGGCTCATCCTCGCGACTCTTTGAGGCTTTCTTCAACAGTGCGGCATAGGCTTCGACCTTCTCGACCACGGCGTTGCCCTCGGCCAGCTGATGCAGGTAGCGGCGCGTGAGCACCGAGTCGGCGTGGCCCCACTCATCAAGTTGGCGGTAGACCAAATCGGCGTCGAGCGCCAGCCCGCGCCGGCCCAGCGCCTCCAGTGCGCGAAAGATGCGCTGATGGTGCTGTTGATGAAAGTCCTCTTCCTGCACCGATCGCAGACCGCGATCCAGCGCCACCGCCTGATTGCCGGGCGGCGTGTTCACCGCGTCTTTCAGCATGGCGCCCAACAGCAGGCGCTCCAATCGCTCGTCCCCGGAATAGACGTTGCGGTAGACGAATAATACCAGATCGGCGTCCTGTTCGATCGCGCCGGACTCGCGCAGATCGCTGAGGATGGGGCGCTTGTTGTCGCGCTGCTCCACCGCCCGGCTGAGCTGGCTAAGCGCGATGAGCGGCACTTCGAGTTCCCGGGCGAGCGCCTTTAGCTCTCGGGCAATCGCACTGATTTCCAGCACGCGGCTTTCAGCGTGGCGGCCGGGCCGCGCCAACTGCAGGTAGTCCATCACAATCAGTCCGATGTTGTGCTCGGCTTTCAATCGCCGGGCGCGCGCGCGCATTTCCAGGGTGCTAATCGACGGAGTGTCGTCGATGAAGATCGGCGCCGCTTCCAGCTCGACCACCGCCCGCGTGATCTTGTCCCACTCGTGGTCTTTCAAGCGGCCGGTGCGCAGCGCAGTAGAGTTGATCAACGCGCGCGAACAAATCATGCGTTGCGCCAGTTGCTCTTTGCTCATTTCCAGACTGAAAATGGCGACCGGCTTCTTCTCGTGCATGGCAACGTGCTCGGCCACGTTCATGGCAAATGCAGTCTTGCCCATCGACGGCCGGCCGGCGACGATGATGAGGTCGTCGGTCTGGAGTCCGGAGGTGTACTCATCAAGGGCGGGATAGCCGCTGGCCAGGCCGCTCAGCGTTCCCTGCTGCTGGTGCAGTTTTTCGATCTGCTGGTAGACGCCGCTGGCAATTTCGCTCATCGGCGCAAAGGCGGCCGTGACGCGTCGCTGGCCGAGCTGGAAGACCTCGCGTTCCGCCCGGTCGACCACCTCGCTGACATCGTCGGCATCGGTATAGGCCCAGCCGGCGATCTGGTCGGCGGCCCGGATGAGCAAGCGCAGGATGGATTTGTCTTCGACAATGCGCACGTACTGGTCGATGTGCGCGGAGGTCGGCACGCGCTCCAGCAGTTCCTCCAAATAGGGAATGCCGCCTACCGCCTCCAACTGGTCGCGGCTGCGCAACTGGTTGGCCACCGTGACCAGGTCGATCGGTTCGTGTCGGTTGAAGAGCTCGACGATGGCCGTGAACAGGTGGCGATGGGGCTCGCGATAGAAGTCGCTGGCCTTGAGTATTTCGATCGCCTTGGCGACCGTATCGTCACCGGGCGACAGCTCGCCCAGCAGCATGGCGCCCAGCACAGACTGCTCGGCTTCGAGGTTTTGCGGCGTCAGCCGGTCGGTCGCAGCAGCCATTACTCGCTGGCGACTTCGACTTGCAAAGTCGCTTTGATCTCGGCGAACAGGGTGACACTGGTGGTGTGGAGGCCGAGCGCGCGAATCGACTCGGTTACGTGCAAGTCGCGCTTGTCGATCACGAGGTGATGCTGCTGTTTCAGCGCCTCGACGATCTGCTGCGGCGTAATCGAACCGAACAGCCGACCGTTCTCACCGGCGCGCGCCTTGAGCAGCACGGTAATCGCCGCGAGTTTGGCGGCGTTCTCCTTCGCCTGCGCGCGCAGGAAGTCGTCGCGGTCGGACCTATCCTTCGCCAGTTTCTCCACCGTCTTCACACCGCCGGCGGTGGCGGGCAGCGCCAGTTTTCGCGGTAGCAAGAAGTTGCGGGCGTAGCCGTCGGCGACTTCCAGCACCTGGTTGCGTTTGCCGATTCCCTTCACGTCGGTTTGCAAGATGACTTTCATAACCGCGGCTCCCTCAAAATGCTTTAATGCTCAGGCCCGCACCGAGGCGGTCCGTCCCGCTGCGGTCCCGTTCGCCGCCCAGTACGAGGTCGGTCTTCCGGGTCATCGGCAGGCTGAACCACGCGGAATACTTGAGGCGGCTGGGGTCGTAGGCATCGAGCGACAGTCGGGTTGCGCCGAACGACTTGTCCACTCCCACCCCGGCATGCGAGCGGAACACGCCAAACCGCGCAGCGGTCGAGCCGCCGAAGCCGAAACCTTGCTGCAGCGAGAAGCGGACGCCGCCGCCGCCAATATCACTCAGCCCGGTGCGGAAGAAGGTCTTGCCGCCGCCCACGCGCAGATTCAGGTCGGTCACGGTGACGCCGCGGTCGCCGAGGTGGCGGAAGGTGAGATCGGGCTTTATGCCCTCGGTGGTGGACTTCAATGGGTTGCTACGGTTAAGGAACTTGTCAACTCGGTCGGCCGCCGAGCGGGCGGACTTCATCGTATAAGTCAGGTCTTCCGAAGCGACCTTTAGGTTCGCCAGCGCGTCGTTGGCAGTGGTCACCGTCGTCTTGGTGGCCTGCACAACTTCCTTCGCCGCGGCCGCCGTGTCCTTGCCTTCCTTCACCGCGGCCTTCAGGTCGGCGCGGAGATCGGCGTCGGCCAGGAACGTCTTCAACTCTTCGGTAGCCGATTTCAGATTGGCGGTGGAATCCTTCGCCTGCGCGATCATCGCCCGGGTGTCATCGATGAATTGCGGATCGTTGGCCACGTCGCGGAACCGCTTCGCCGTCGCCTCAAAGTGCGCCAGTGTCTGCTGGAAGGTCTTGGCCGCCTCGTCGAATCTATCCTTGACGTTCAACTCGTTCGCCGTGACCTTCAGTTTCGCCGTGGCCTGCTCCAGGTTCTTCGCTGCCTCGCTCAACTGCGCAAAAGAGAGCTTGACTTCGGACCGGTTCTCGCCGATGACCGAACGCAAGTCAGCGGCCAGTTTGGTCATCGAATCGGCGACGGCGACGGCGCGCTGCGTGGTGCGCTCGACATTTTCCAGTGAGTTGCGGACGCGCGCCGCCATCGCCGGATCGGTGATGAACTTGCGCATTCCCTCGGCCGTCTTCGAGACATCCAGGGCCGTCGAGCGCAGCGAGTCGACGATGGTCGGGTCGCTGATGATCTTCTGCATTTTGCTGGTGGTGTCACGAATGGTGCGCAGCGTATCGTTGATTTCGGGGATCACGGATTCGATCGAGGCCGGGCTGTAGCCCACCACCGGAGTATCTTCGTTTTCGGGTTTGAGCACCGGTCCGGGTGATTCAGTCGTCGGGACGATCTCAATCGCCGACTGGCCGATCAGAGCGGCCTTGGCAATGCGGAACTTGTAGTTCTGGTACAGCGTGTACTTGCTGTCGACGATCAGCTCCACCTGCGCCATGTTCGTCGCGGGGTTGAGCTTAACCGCGTGAACTTCTCCCACCCGGACCCCGGCGATATTAACGTCGGTGCCGGGGATGACGTGGCCCGCATCGTCGAACACGACGTAGTACAGGTGGCCCTTGGTGGAGATCTTCACCGCGCGGAGGAACACCATAAGGAAGGCAAAGCAAAAGATGGCGAGCGCGGCCACCACGCCGACCCGCGCTTCGCGGCTGATGTTATGGGGCATTTGCTTCGCTCCTGTTAGTGTACTTTGATCGGCCCTTCGGCCTGACCGTTGACAAATTGCTGCACCATCGGATTGGCACTGGCTTGCAGTTCGGCCGGCGTACCTTCAATGATGACGCTGCCGTTGATCAGCAGCGCGACTTGATCGCTCATCCGAAACACGCTCTTGATGTCGTGCGACACGATGACGGAAGTCGCGCCATAGCGGTCGCGGAGCGAACCGATGAGCGAGTCGATCACATTCGCCATGATCGGGTCCAGGCCGCTGGTGGGTTCGTCGTACAGCACGATTTGCGGGTTCATCGCCAGTGCCCGCGCCATGCTGACCCGCTTTTGCATGCCGCCGGAAAGCTGGCTCGGCAGCAAGTGCTCGACATTGTTCAGCCCTACCGCGTCCAATCGATCGCTTACGATTTCGTCGAGCTCGGCCTTCTTCATCTTCCGATGGTGCAGCAGACCGAACGCCACATTCTCCCAGACAGTGAGCGAATCGAACAGCGCGCCGTACTGAAACACCATCGCCATTCGCTTGCGCACTTCGTTCAAGTCACGCTCGTTCATCGGGGCAATGTCCTGATCGCCAATCAGAATCTGCCCGGATTGCGGCTTCATCAGTCCGGCCAGCAACCGCAGAATCGTGGTCTTGCCTGCTCCCGACAGCCCGACCACACTGGTGATCTTGCGCTCGGGCACCTTGATCGTGACGTTCTTCAGGATCACCCGGTCATCCGTTCCGAAGGTAACGTCGCGCAGTTCGATCATGACGGCAGCAGCGTCGAAAGGAAGTAATCGGACGCGTAGATGAGCACGATGCACATGACCACGGCGCTGGTGACGGCGCGCCCCACGCCTTGCGCGCCGCCCTGCGTGTTCAAGCCCTGATGGCACGATATCGTGGCAATGATGAGCGCGAACGGCCCGGTCTTCACCATCCCGACCACCACATCGGTCATTGTCACCCAGTTCTTCACCGACAGTAGGAATGCCGTGCGGGGAACGCCGTTAAGCTGCGCCACCGCCATGCCGCCGTACATTCCGGCGACTAGCGCCAGGATGACCAGCATCGGCAACATGAAGAGCGTTGCCACCGTCCGCGGGACGACCAAGTATTCGATCGGGTCCACCGCGAGCGTACGGAGCGCGTCTACTTGCTGCGTCACCGTCATCGTGCCCAACTCGGCGGCGATGGCCGATCCCGCGCGCGCGGCCACCACGATGGCGCCGATGACCGGCGCGATTTCGCGCGTCATCGCCAGGCCCACTGCCGCGCCGACGTACTCGTTAGTGCCGAAGCGGATGGCCTGCATCGAAGCGTAGTGGCTGAGTACCATGCCGCTGAAGCCCACGGTGAGCACGATGATCGGCAACGAGTTGACGCCGATTTCGCTGGCCTGCACGAGGCACATCCGCAGGCTGAGCGAACGCCGCAACACACACGCGAGCATGGTGGTGAGCATCAGCACGCAGTCGCCGAAGAAGGCAAACAGCGCGAGAACATCAACCCCGAGCGATTCCAGAAACCTACGCATTCAGCAGCCTAAAACGCAGCATGGGCGCTCCCTTGAGCGCCCATGCAGTATGCGTCGGCGAAGCGGTGAAGGTTACTCTGCGTTACAGCGCCAGCTTGATCGGTCGGGAGGCCGCGCTGGTGGTGGTGGCCTTGCCGCCGCCGGCTTTCGCAATCTCCTGCTTTAGCAACTCCAGCGCCTTCTCCAGGGGGAGGTCCTTGCGCTCGGCTTCGGGCTTGCTTGGGTCGCGCGGTGACTCCGCCACCAGCACGTCGGGCATGACCCCCTTTTCGCTCAGGTCGCGCCCGCCCGGGGTGAGATAGCGAGCGGTGGTGATCGCCATCGCGCCGCCATTCTTCAGTTTCACCAGCAATTGCACCGAGGCCTTGCCGTACGACGCCTCGCCGACTACTTTGCCGAGCTTTTTATCCTGAATCGCGCCGGCCACAATCTCCGAGGCGCTGGCGCTGTATTTATTGATGATCACCACTACCGGGACCTTCAAGTTCCAATACTTGTCCGTCTCTGCCACGTGATCTTCATTGCCGCTGCGGCCTTCGGTGCGCACCACCGGACCGGACTTGACGAAGCGGCTGGCGACGTTGATGGCAACTTCCAGCAGTCCGCCGGGATCGTTGCGCAGGTCGAGGATCAGGCCGTTCAATCCCTTGGCCTTCAACTGTTGGTAGGCCCGTTCCAACTCCTTGTCGGCCTTTTCGTTGAAGTCCTTGAGTTCGATCCATCCGATGCCACCGTCGAGCAGCTTGGCCTCTACCGCTGGAATCACGATCTTGTCCCGGACCACCGACACTTCCTGGGTCGTCGGAGCGTCGGTCGGTTTCATGCCTTTGCGCTGGATTGTCAGAATCACTTTCGAGCCCAGCTTCCCGCGAATGAGAGCCACCGCGGCCTGCACCGCCATACCCCTGGCCGGCTTGCCATCGATCTTCATGATCCAGTCCCCGCTTTTCAAGCCGGCTTTGGCAGCGGGATTGTCCTCGATCGGCACGATGACCAACACCTCATCACCGGTCTTCTGGTCTTCCTCGGTGAAAATCTGCGCGCCGATGCCGAAGAACTCACCTTCGTTCTTCACGCGGAATTCGTCATATTCTTCCGGCGTCAGGAAGCGGGTGTACTTGTCGTTCAGCGCGCGCAGCATTCCGCGCACTGCGCCGTAGGTGATTTCCCTCTGATCGAGCTTCGTGCGCACGAAGTGCTTGTTGATGTTGTCCAGCACTTCATACAGCATCTCCCAGCGGCGGAGATCAGGCTCGTGCGACGCGGTCGTGGTGTTCGCATCCGTGCGGCCGGCCTGGACGATGAGATCGCCATTCGCCTGTAAGCGTTCGGCCTTTCGGTCGCTGAGCGTTACTCGAATAATCGGCGTCACCGTCGAAACGCCCACGCCCAGGGTCATCGCGCATACCAGCAGTGCGAGGAGTTGCGGCACTTTGATCCTTAGAACCATCGGTTCACCTTTCCGGCCGGCGGGTCGCTCGGTAGAATTGTCGGTTAGCATACCCGAAACGAGGGAAATGTAGCACGCGACCACCGCCATTGGAAACTTGGACGAGCGACCGAAGGTTTCGCTTCGCCGAGAATCCAACCAGACATTACGAACGGTGCAACCATGAATGATGTTGTGACGACCGCGCTACCCTGGGTCAGCCCGCTTACTGCGGTGGACGAAGACGCCACGCTGGTGGCGGCGGCCCAGGGCGGAGAACGGGCAGCGTTCGAATCCCTGTTCCGTTCACATCGCCACGCAATGTTGCGCCTGGCCTCGCGATTCCTGGACAATCCCGACGACGTGGAAGACGCCGTGACCGATGCCTTCGTCCGGGCCTTTCGCGCCCTGCCAGGGTTTCGCGGCGACGCCCAGTTTTCGACCTGGCTGTATCGAATAACGGTCAATGTCTGTATCAAGCGCCAGCGCCGCGCACGCCAACTCACGCCGATAGCTTCGCTCGAAGAGACTGACGACGTCCCCGCGGTCCCTGGCGTCGATATTGCCTTCGAGGCGCGCGAACGCCGACGCGTCATTCGACAGAAGGTGAACCTGTTGTCACCGAAGTTACGCGCCGTGGTGGTACTCTTCTACTTTGAAGACCTGACTTGCGAGCAGATCGGTGAGACCCTGAGCCTGTCGGTTGGCACGGTGTGGAGCCGTCTGCACGCTGCCAAAGCGCGACTGTCCGGCATGTTGCAGCAGGAGTTGTACGTATGAACCCCGATCGCCTCGATTGGCTCCTGCGTGATGCTGCGAATGCAGCACCGCCGCCCGAGCGCCTGACGACCAGCGAAGCCTGGCAGCGAGTGCGAGGTCGGGTGGAAACGCGCCCGCGCCGAGTCAGCTGGTGCTGGTTCCTGACGCCGACTCTGGCCTCGGCCTGCGCCGCGCTGGTGGTGGCAACGGTGAATCGAACTCCGCCGGCGACCGCGCCAACTTCAGTTCTTGCCAAACCGGCGACGCTTGCTCGCGTCTTGCCGGAGCGCTCACCCGTGCAGCCAATCGCGGCCAATCGCCATCCGCGCGCGGTTTCAATTGCTCCCCCCCCCGAACCGACGCGCAGCATTGCATTAGCGAAGCTCGAACGCGAGTCAGAAGTTTCCGTCGCTCCCTACCCAGCGACGAACTCGTCGATAGACGTGGCCGCAACTCCCGAACCGGCCGGTTATTTCGATCAGGCCACCGTCATTCGCAGCGGAGATTCCTTCGCCAGGCGGACGACGATTACGATGGGCGACGAGACGCCCGGCGACGCGGAGGCCTCGTCGTGAGACGGTGGTTGATCGCCTGCTCGTTGATGGTCGCAGCCGCGGCGTTAGCCCAAACCGCGCCCGGCCCGAAAGTGGACCCGCAGCAAACGTTACGCCGCTACCTCGAGGCTTGGGCGGGCGATGACACCAACGCCATGTACCACCTCACTACCCGCGAGGGGCAGCGGCAAATCGTTTTCGAAGAGTTCAACGCACTGGTGCACAGCGGTTTCCACTCGTTGCGGCGGCCGAACAACTTCGGGCAAGGCAATCCCGGGGGCCCGGGCAATCCCGGCGGGAATCGCCCCGGTCCCGGATTTGGCGGCCCGCGACGGAGCGAAGGTCCGGACGACAGCTTCCGCATCGTTCACCTTTATCAGCCGCAACTCAACGGCGACCAGGCCACCGTAGCCTTCACGCTGCAGTTCCGCGACGGTCGCGTCGAACGGCAAACCGCATTCCTTGTTCGTGAGGGAGAGGAGTGGCGCTTCCCGATGCACTTCGATGAGCCAAGTCGCACCTGGCTGCTGCCTCCGAGCGCGCCGACCCGCCCACCCGCGATGCGGCCGGGCGCCTTCGGCCCCATGCTCGGAACGATGATGGGCGGCGAACCGAACCGGATGACTCAGGTCGCCATCATGTTGCGCCACCAGGCGGCGACTTCGATCATGCAGCGCTTTGGCATGGATCGATTCGAGCAGCGCTCGGAGCGACCGCTGGCGACGAACAACAGTTCCGCGCGACCGCTGTCGGGCGCAATTGGAAAGGCGCGTGCCCCATTGCCACCCAAACCGGTCGAATCGCTGGCTCCCGGCCCACGCACGCAGCCCCGGTTGCAAATCCCGTTTGGCATTGAAAGCGTCACGCCCGATCCGCGCACCAACATGCTGATCGTGCGCGGCGCCGAGCGCGCCGTCAACGAATTTCGGATGTTGGTCGAGGCCCTCGACCGTCCGTTGGCAGCGGTGGAGTTGCGATTCGAAATCATCCAGGTCACCGGGGAAGCCCCGGCCGTTCAGGGCGAGGAGGAGGCTGCTGGCGTGCAGAAACTCATTGCTGAGGGTCGCGCGCGCCTCCTCAGTTCGCCCAGGCTCACGACGGCAAGTGGCGCCACCGCGCACCTCTTGGTTGGCGGATCGACCACCAGTCAATCAATCATCGCCACTCCCACCGTGCTGGAGGCGGGCGCGATTCAATGCGAATTCAAGATTGAGTGCAAAGGCGACCACGGCTCGGTCAGTGTGCAAACCGTGATCAGCCTGCGCGAGGGCAAAGCCGCGGTCATCGGTCGGAGCTCGCAGCCGGCGTCGAGTGCCGGCCAACCGACCCTGGTCTTGGTGGTAACTCCGCACCTGCGGCCGCTGCCGGCCGGCAGTTGAAAAGGGCTGTCGGGCAAGCTGCCCGACCTACGCTGACTCAGCGCCTGCTTGCGCCACACTCCGATTCGTGCTAAACAGTAGGTGGGCGCACGCCACCGCGCTCGGAGGATGCCGATGATTCGTCTCGACGCCGATCAGTCCGTTCAGTTCTGCGACCAGTTCACCCGCCGCGACTTTCTGCACGTCGGCGCGGTCAGCGCGCTGGGCCTGACCATGGCCGATTTGGTTGCGCTGGAACGCGCCGGCGCGGCGCACAAGAAAGAGCGCAACGTCATCATGATCTTCAACCTCGGCGGGCCGAGCCAGCTCGACACCTGGGACATGAAGCCCGACGCGCCCGAGGAAGTGCGCGGTCCGTTCAAGCCGATTTCGACCAACGTACCGGGAATGCAGATCTCCGAGATCTTCCCGCGCATGGCGCGCCATGCCGACAAGTTCTCGCTGGTGCGCTCGGTGCATCACACCGCGGCCGCGGTCCACGACACCGGCCACCAGCTGATGCAGACCGGCCGCCTGTTCACTGGCGGCATCGAGCATCCGCACGTCGGCGCCGTGATGAGCAAGCTGTTCGGACCCCGGGGCGCCGCGCCGCCGTTTGTCGTGCTGCCGACGCCGATGGGCCCGACTGGCGGCAACCTGCCGCACGGCCAGAGCGCGGGCTATCTCGGCAAGCAGTACGACCCGCTGCTCATCAACGCGGACCCGAGCAAGCCCGACTTCAAGATTCAGGACCTGCTCCCGCCGAAGTACATCACCGCGGTGCGCGAGGAGCGTCGCAAGTCGTTGCGGGCGGCGGTCGAGGGGAAGTTGAAGTCCTTCGAGCAGAGCGCGGACGCCAAGCTGCTCGACCAGAACTTCCAGCAAGCCTACGCGTTGATGACCAGCCGCGAAGCGCGGGAAGCGTTCGACCTGACCGGCGAACCGGCCGCGGTGCGCGAGAAGTACGGGCTGAACAAGTTTGGCCAGAGCTGCTTGCTGGCGCGCCGCATGGTGGAACGCGGCGTGC
>Ga0247727_10005363_pt1 | contig 26116 bp, 20 predicted proteins | sample WisWelCaveWW1625_FD_202498 | JGI IMG/M metagenome (GOLD analysis project Ga0247727, IMG submission 202498) | Biofilm microbial communities from Wishing Well Cave, Virginia, United States - WW16-25 | ecosystem: Environmental > Aquatic > Deep subsurface > Groundwater > Cave microbial mat | place...
AATCGAGCAGACGGAAGAACTGCTGAAGAAAACCTCCCTCAAGGAGCGGCTCAACATCCCAGGCCTGGACCCCAAACGCGCCGATCTGCTGTTGCCGGTGGCCATGGTGCTCCGCACCCTGCTGCAACACGTCGGGCAGAAAACCATGACGATCGGCGATAAGGCCATCCGGGAAGGCATCATCTACGACTTCATCCAGCGCCATCAGGAAGGCATCCGCGCCGAACAGGAGATTCCCAACATCCGTCGACGCAACGTCCTCTATCTTGCCGAACGGTGCCGGTATCCCAAGGCGCACTCGCATCACATCGCCAGGCTGGCCGTGCAGCTCTTCGACCAGACCGCCGCGTTGCACAAACTCGGCGAGCGCGAACGGGAATGGCTCGAATATGCGGCACTGCTCCATGACATCGGCTATCTGATCAACCCCAGGCAGCACCATAAGCATGCCTATTACCTCATCACCAACAGCGACCTGGACGGCCTGGCGGCCGAGGAAATCGAGATCATCGCCAACATCACGCGGTATCACCGGCGGGCCCTGCCCGAGGCCAAACATAAATCCTACGAGGCGCTCTCGCTGAAAAGCCGCCGGACCGTGCAGAAGTTGAGCGCGCTGCTGCGCATTGCCGACGGTCTCGACCGCAGTCACTTCGCCGTGGTCCAGAAGCTGAAGGTCAAACTCGGAAATCCGGTTGCCATTGCCCTGTACACGTCGGGCGATCCGGAACTGGAAATATGGGCGGCGCGCACCCGTGCCGATCTCTTCGTGCGGGTGTTCAGGCGTGCCGTGACGTTTGCCGCCCACCCCTATCACGGAGATGCCGCATGACTCCGCCAATCGGAGAAAAGTCTGTCATGGTTCCCCCCGTCATCACGTTCGGTCAGCCGCACGCATTTCCAGGCAAACTGATCGTCGTCGAAGGCATCGACGGATCCGGGAAAAGCACGCAACTGCTGCTGCTGCAAAAGTGGCTGGAGTCCCAGGGGCATAACGTGTTTTTTACCGAGTGGAATTCATCCGATCTGGTCAAAGAGACCACCCGGAAGGGCAAGAAGAGCAAGTCGCTGACGCCGACGACGTTCAGCCTTCTGCACGCCACCGATTTTGCCAGCCGGCTGTATCACCACATCCTGCCGCCGCTCAAGGCCGGCATGATCGTGCTGGCGGACCGCTACGCCTATACGGCGTTTGCGCGGGATGCCGTGCGCGGGGTGTCCCGGGGCTGGGTGCGGAAGCTGTACAGCTTCGCGATCCGGCCGGATCTGGCGTTTTATTTCAAGGTTCCGATCGAGGTCGCGATCGACCGGCTGCTGGGCGGCACCCGAGGGCAGTTCAAGTACTACGAAGCCGGCATGGACATGGGGATCAGCCAGGATGTGAAGGAAAGTTTCAGGGTGTTTCAGTCGCGCATTTTATCGGAGTACGACAAGATCGTGGACGAATATGGCCTGACGGTCATGGATGCGACGAAGGAAATCGAAGAACAGCAGGACGACATGCGGGCGGTCGCGACCAGGGCATTGGAGCAGTACAAGCCGAAACGAGGAGGCTATGGCAAAAGGGCGTCGGTATTTTGGCGACGGTTTGGCGTATCTCAATCCAAGTGACCTCAAGGGCCGGCTGATCGCCATCGAGGGCACCGACGGGGTCGGCCGGTCCTCGCACATCGAGATGCTGCAGGAATGGCTCGAAGTGCAGGGCTATGGGGTCATTACCACGGGATGGACCCGGTCGAATCTCATGTCCAAGGCCATTGAAATGGCCAAGCAGGGCAACATTCTGGACCGGTGGTCCTTCAGCCTCCTCTACGCGACCGATTTTGCCGATCGCCTGGAGCATCAGATCATCCCCGCGCTCCGGTCCGGCTTCATCGTGCTGGCCGACCGCTACATCTATACGGCCTTTGCGCGGGACACGGTGCGCAGCGGGGATCAGGCCTGGATTCGCAACGTGTTCGGATTTGCCCTCGTCCCCGACCTCGTCTGCTATCTCCGCATCGACGTGGATACGCTGGCCCTGCGCGTGCTCGAAAGCAACGGCATGAATTTCTGGGAATCCGGCATGGATATGAAGTTCGGCGCCGACCTCTATGACAGTTTCAAGAAGTACCAGAGCCTGCTCATCGAGGAATTCGACAAGATGGCCGAAGAATTTCACTTTGAAGTGGTGGATGCCCGCAAACCGCCGGAAGAGATTCAGGACGCGTTGCGCGCGCAAATTCAGCCCTTGCTCAGGAACGGGCGCCGGCTGGCTCCGAAGCAGGCGGTGGCCGCAGGCGCGGAATCCGATCGCGCCGTTATGCCGACGCCAGATTCCTGAGTTGGGACGGCATCAGCCACCAGTTAAGCGTGCCTCGGCCCGCCCTGGGTTTTTCATCGAAGCGCACCGAACAACTCCCCGCTTTCTTCAGCGACAGGCCTCCGTTCGCCCGTCCAAACAGCATGACGCTCGCGGTGGCTCCCAGGTGCGGTTCATGTCCGACGAAGATCGCGCAGGCATTGTCCGGCAGCGACGCGACCACCTTCATCAGCTCTTCCGGCGGCGCGTCCGGCAACAGCGCATCGTGAATCTGGATGTCCTCACGCAGTCGAAACGTGCTTCGGATCAACTCGGCAGTCTGGATGGCCCGCGTCAAGGGACTGGACCAGAGTTGCGTGGGTGTCACGCCAAGCCGGCGGAGTCCGGCAACCGCCTTGCGGGTTTTCTTCTTGCCGTCCGGTGACAGCGGTCGCAGTGCCTCCGCTTCCTTCCAGTCCTGTGGATCCAGTGCAATGCCATGTCTGAAGAGAATGCACTCCACGATGACCCTCCCGGAGACTTGCCAACTGGCCCTTGATTTACCAAATTATCAGGTCCACTTCAATTCGTCACTGGTCTCTGGCCAAATGAAAGTCTTGGAATGCCTTACTCATCTGCCGCGCCTTGCCCTCCAGACCTTCGTCTCAAAAATTAACAGTTCTGTAACATGCACGCTATTCGCCGGCAATGCTCGCCTCGTATCTTGGGCGGTGAGAATTGAACGGTTCCTGTTCCACAACCAGAGGAGGTTCACAATGACGTGTGCGAATGAACAGGAAGCCATCGAACGGCATGGCATCCTGGGCGTAACCGGGCCGGTTCTGGGTGCCATCCTGTTACTGGCAGGTCCGGCCCAAATTGCGTCAGCCCAACATCCTGGTTTGGATGGCACGGTCAGCATCGATCCACGGGTCGCCAAGTATGCTCCGGACAGCCAGGTCAAGGGCAGCCTGAGCGTCGACGGTTCGGACACCATGCACACGTTGATGTCCCGCCTGTCCGCCGAATTCCATTCGCGCCAGGCCGATGTCAAGATAGCGGTCAAGGGCGGTGGGTCGTCGCAGGCCATGAAGGAGTTCGTCAAGCCGCTTCAATTCCCGAAACGGATTTACGCCACTGAAGAAGAGCGCACGCGCACGTTCTTTGTCGCCTCCTCGCGGGAAATGACCGAGTCGGAAATGAAGCAGTTTGCCGCCGAGCGCGGCTACGAACCGACGGCGGTTCCTGTCGCCATCGACGCGGTCGCCCTGTACGTCAATAAGGATAATCCCGTTGCCGGGCTGACCCTGGACCAGGTGGATGCCGTGTTCTCGACCACGAGGAACCGGGGCCATAAAACTGAGATCTCGCAGTGGGGACAACTGGGCCTGACCGGAACATGGGAACGTGCCGTGATTGCGTTATACGGCCGGAATAAGAAGTCAGGGACCAGGGAGTTCTTTAAGGAGCATGCCTTGGCCGCAGGCGAATTCAATCCGAGTCTGGATGAAGAGCCTGGCTCGGCTTCAGTGATTCTTGCCATCAGCAGGGATCGTTTGGGCATCGGCTACAGCGGCATCGGCTGGCGGGCTTCGACCGTCCGTGTGGTTCCCCTGGCTGAAAGCGACGGGGCTCCGTTTGTTCAGCCGACAGCAGAAAGCGTCAGCAATCAAACCTATCCGCTTCGCCGGGTGCTGTATCTCTACGTGGATAAGGCGCCAAAGGCTTCGTTCTCTCCGGCCGCGCAGGAGTTCCTGACTTTTATCAACAGCCGGGAGGGACAGGAAGCCGTGATCAAGTCCGGCTTCTTCCCGCTTCCTGCCGCGCAGATCGAAAAGTCAGCCGTGGCGTTGAAGAATCCGGTTTCCCGCTAAGATCCTGGCGCACTATGCAGGCGGGTCTCTTGAGGAGATCACTCTTCCGTCAGGGCAACGGAGGCGTGCGAGGGGGTTCGGGCTTGACCTTCTTCAGTTCCTTCTGAAGCTTCTGCAGTTCGGTCTTCAATTCCGTCATCGCGCTCGACTGCTCTTCCAGGCGTTTTTTCAGCTCGATATTCGACGTGGCGAGTTCCTGAATCTGGAGCTGCAGGTCATCGGACCGCTCGGCGGGCTGCGATGACGCCGGGACACCGATTTCAGGCGTCGCGACCGGCGCCGGTCTATGCGATGTTTGGCTGAGCGCCAGCACGTCATCAATGGCTATTGAAAGATGAACCTTTTCGTACGGCCCCCAGTGCGGCTCTTCCGATTTTTCCAACTGGGCCGGCTTGGCAGGGTTGGCGACCAACAGCTGCATGCCTTTGGTATCCCGAAGATCGTCGCCACCCGCCGTGTCCCCTCGCGTGAACGCGGAATGATCCGTCAGCACAAAGTGGAGATACGGGCCGCGGACGGCCAGGGCGCCCGTAATGCGATCATCACTGTACGGGGTTTTCCGGTTTGGAAGAGTAAAAAAGACCCGTTCGTCTGGACCGGCCGATGAGAGCGCTCGGGCAATCGGCCCTGCGATCGTACGCAACTCATCCTGCTTGAAGACTGGAATGGCTGTCGGCGTGACGAGGAATCCCATCAGGGAGCCGCTCCAACCGCTGACCCGAAGCGATCCCAGGAGAAGCCGGATTTGCTCCGGCGTGAGCTGCGCGGGATGGCTGTTGCGTCCGGTCGGCGTCGATCGGCTGACCGTGGGGTCGTGCTGGGTGCCAATTCGGATGTCCTGTTGGTCGTAGAGAAGGCGATCGGGAGCCATGCAGGCCGTCAGCACTAGGCATGCGAGCGCGGGCACCGATTGTCTCCAGGCGGAAGGTGTCATGCGAGGAGTGGAGAATAGCAACGAACGGTCAGGATGGCAACCGGCACGCAGCACTTCACGCGCAGGTGAATTCAATGGCCCACAGGCGGGCGCTGGAGATTTGACCGCGCCAGGCGCGGTCGGCTTTCCTGCTCACCTTGGCAATTTCCCCCTCTTTGACGATCCGGGATCCGTGGGGGCATTTTTCGCCGATCAGGCGAAGCGCGGCTCCTCTTCCCGCCGTCGTGAGGATGTCGCTCTCGGTTTCAAACGGATAGCTGATAACACCGCCGGCCGGCGTATCGCGCAGCACGGTCACCTCCGCACTGCAACCGGCTGCTCCCATGACGGCAATCGCACCAATGAGGAGAAGCCATGTTCCCTGGCGCATGGTCATATGGATGTCAGTAGCCCGGCGCGCAATAGGTGTCTTCTTCCAGTGTTTCGTAACCGGCTCCGACCGATGAAAAATCGGCAATGTCGCGTCCACCCGTCTTCCAGATGTGCACACAGTGCGCCTGCATGGTCGGCAGAGTACGCTTGAAATCCTCAACGGTCACCACCCGGGCTTTTTGGGTGATTCCCACCGCAATGATTCTGTGGCCGGACGCCAGGGTGTTCGGAGGCAGTGTGCCGGCAAAGACGATGGCGAACTCGCCGGTCCGCTTGCCCGTATCCTTCGGGCCGTAGGCGGGATGTTCCACGATGGGAAGCTGGATGGCGATAATAATCGTTTCGTGTCCTTGCAGCCCGGCTTCAAGGACTTTGCCCCCGATCTGGACTTTTCGATCCACCTTCGCGTTCGGGGCGTTTCGCCACGCAATGAAATCCACATTCGCGTCCGCCCCGTCCGTCACGTTCGAGGGAAACAATTGCGGCGCGCCACAGGCGCTGAGCAGCAGATACGCGAGGGTGAGCGATACGCTCCGGTTCGCGAGCATGGTGTGTCCTCCCCTGGATTTCATCTACATGAAACGAATCTGGAATTGGACCAGAAATGCATTTTGGGCGAAGGCGTCGAAGGTCGAATCATAGGCCACGCCCGGTCCGTTCCCCTGGTGATGGCGGAATTCATAATTGAACTGGATTTTCGACTGAACTTTCGGGGGAAAATTCTCGAAGTAGTACGTGAGTCCAAGAATTGTCCGCGTGTAGAGATCGTTCGACGTGCCTGTGCGGGGATCGAATTGCTCGTACATGACCGTCGGCTCCCAGTTCTGAAAGAGGCCGTCGTTAATCAGATACTTGCCCAGCACGTACCAGGTCCGCCTTTGCACGCCCGGTGCGCCGGACCCGCCGCAGATAGCCGTCACCTGGCACGCCCCGTTCGCCCCCTGTCCCACCGTCGTTTGGTTTGCCCCATCATGCCCCTGCCACCATTCACCTTGAATCATCAAGCCTGGGATCAGCTTGGAGGTATACCGGGCGTCGATTGCCCAGCGGTCAAATGCGCCCTTGCCCCGGCCGTTGATATTCGTGCCGGCATTGTTCGATGTTCCAAGAATCGTCGTCACGCTGACAAAGGAGACATCGGTTCCGAACAGGCGCGCGCGCGAATAAAATGCCTTGGGCTGATTGCTGCCGGTGGCATTGGCATGAAAGTTATTGTTGTTCATGATGCCGATCGCATATTCAAGCCGATTGGCGATTTTCCCTCTGGCATCGAGAAAGAAATCCCGTTCCTGGACGAAATCGATCGTTCCAGCCGTGCCGGTGCTGTTTCCGTTGCCGCTTCCGACGGAGGTGAGATAGGGCGAGCTGATCACATCCCGCAAGCCGCCCGACGTCTCCGTGAAAATGCCGAAGGGCATCCGGAAGATTCCGAGGCGGATATAGTTCAGATTCGGCGCCCAGGCCTGGACCGGCCGGAAATCGATGTACGACTCCCGGAAAAATGTGGCTGAAACCGGCGTCCCTGTTGCTCCGGCCGTAGCCGGTGTGCTGTTTCCGAAATTAATGCTTTGGAACTCGTAGAGGGCGTGCCACCGGGGGATCGTATCATTGATCTTCCCCCAGAACAGAAACTCGGAACGGCGAATCGAAATGTTGTCCTGGCTTTTCCCTTCCGGCACATGGGCGTCCTGGTGGGTATAGAGCCATTGCAGGGCGTTCAGGCCGAAATTCACCTTGTCCGTTAAAATCGGCAGCGACTCGACGTTCGTCTTGAAATTTTCGATGCTATCCAGTCGGAAGTCACGACCGGCCCCCCGGTATTCCTCTTCGGCTTTGATTTTGATCCACTCGTCCATGGTGATCGTGCCCTTATTGAGCAAGATGTCTTCCAGGGACTCGCCTCCGATCGAGGTTCCGGGTTTATTCGAGGGGGGCTGCTGGCTTTCCGAAGATGCCTGCGCGACGTGCAGAGTCGAGTGGCGCAGACCGCCCTGTGTCGCCTTCAGCTCGCCGGCCAGAACCGCATTCGTGCCCGCATCGAACAGCGCGGCGCCGGTCAAGACACCGGCTGCAAGGACAATCCGGATACGTCTCATGGTCTCCCCTCCTCCTGGACGCTGCATCGTCGCGTATGCAACTGTACGGAAGGCACATAACGCTGGAATTGCCGTCATGTTACAGGCGTGTAAAAATTGCCGGATGACTTGGACACAGTCCCGCGAGGGCCAAGACCTGGAAGCGGCGGTTTTGGAGAGCCGGCCGTGCAATCGGAGAAGGATCGTGCCGGCCTATTCCCGCTTTTCTCGCAAACGCCAGCCGTTTTTATTCAGGCAGCGATCGATGTGTTCCTGCAGGATCAGCTTCATGCCGCCTTGAAATTTTGGATTGTTGTACCCCTCCTCCTCGCATTTCCTGTAGTCGGTCGCATAGTCCGCCTTGGGGCGGTCCACGTTGACCCATTCGACCGATGAACAGCCGGCGGCGAACAGCATTCCCAGGCACAAGGCGGCACAAGACAATCGCATGAGGTTCTCCATAAGCATAATGGCCGGCAGATAGAACGTCGGCGGAGAATAGACTGCCCTGCGGCATGCCGTCAAGCCCGCCGGCCCGCCATGCCGAATATGGGCCGAATATGGGCCGAATATGGGATTGGTTCCAGGGAGCGGTGTATGAGGATGAACGTGGTGCTGGACAATCACCGTCGCATGACTACTCCAACGCCAGCAGACGCTTGACGAGTTGCTGGAGTGCGTGCACGTCCACCGGCTTGGCAAGCGCGGCATCGACGGTCTTGTGATTGACGGCCTCCAACAAGAGGGCCGGCGAGGTTTCCCCGGTGATGAGCACGGTCTTGATCGGCTTCAGATCGGTCCGGCGGCGCAGATCCTGGCAGAGCGTGATGCCGTCGAAGTCCGGCATCAAGTAATCGATCAACAACAGGTCCGGCTGTTCCGTTTCAATCAGCGGTATCGCCTCAAAGCCGTTGTCTGTTTCCACGATGTGGATCGGCAACGTTTTGAGCGCAGCGCGAAGGAACGCGCGCATTTGCGGTTGATCGTCGACGATCAGAACCTTGGGTTTGGACACGCTTCCTTTATCCATACTCTCAAGACCCTCACTTTTTCGTCATCAGGATTTTATCCAGCACCGCGTAGAATTGAACCACGTCGATCGGCTTGGTCAGGTACTCCCGCGCACCGGCAGCCAGTAGTTTATCGATCTGCTTCTGCATGGCATCGGCGCTGAGCAAAACGACAGGAATGCCCGCCGTCTCCGGACGTTCCCGCAAACGCAACAAGACCTCGTCCCCCTGAATGTCCGGCAGGTTCAAATCCAGCAGAATCAGATCGGGACGGTGCGAGACCGCGAGCTCCACGCCCAGCTTTCCCTGCATCGCGCTGAGCAGCTTGACTCCGGGTCGTCTCTCGACCAGACGTTCGACGAGCTGATAGTTGGACAGATTGTCCTCGATATACAGGACCGTAAAGGCGCCGCCGGACCGCGGCGCTGCGATCGGGATCTTGGCGGACACCGTTGCGGCAGGGGTCACGGGATGTTCCGACAGCAGGAGCTCGACGGAGAACGAGGTGCCTTGCCCCACCATACTATCCACGGAGATCGTTCCTCCCATCGCCGTGATCAAACTGCGGCTCAGGACCAGCCCGAGCCCGGTCCCCTCGGTACTGGAATCCGCTTCGAGCCGATCGAAGGGAGTGAACAGCCGCGACAGCAGGGCCGGAGGCATCCCTCCTCCCGTATCGGTGACCGTAAGCCGGTACCGGCCCTCCGGCACAGCCTGCCCCGAGACCGTCAGGGTGCCGCCTTTCCGGTTGTACTTCACCCCGTTGGACAAGAGGTTCAACAAGACCTGCTTCAAGCGCTGCTGCTCGGCCCGGACATAGGTCTCTTCCCGCGCGGCCGGCGTGATGAGTTGAATGTTCCGCGCGGCCGCCTGGGGTCGGACCAGATCCACCGCCTCGCCGATGATGACGGAAACCGGGACCGGTTCCAGCGAGAGCGTCATGTGGCCGGCTTCAATCCGGGCGATGTCCAGCACCTCGTTGATGAGGACCAGCAGGTGCTGCCCTCCCTTGATGATGTGCTGCACATGCTGCTGCTGCTCAGGGCTCAGTGCCTCCATCTCCAGCAATTGGGCGAACCCCAGCACGGCGTTCAGCGGGGTCCGCAATTCGTGGCTCATGCGGGAGAGAAATTCGCTCTTGGCCTGGTTGGCGCGTTCGGCCGAGAGCTTGGCCAGCTCTCTCTCTTGCAGCGCTTCCTCGGCCTCCTTGCGTTCGATGAACTGGCCGATCTTGATGCCGATGTCGCCGACCATCGGCAGAAGATAGGCGTCCAGCTCACGGATCTCACAGCTGAAAAACTCCATGATGCCGTAGACGTTCTTGCCGATCTTGATCGGGAACCCGATCGCTCCATGCAGCCCCGCCTTCGCCGCCATCGGTGCGCGCGGAAAGTTCCGGTCCTTGAGGACGTCGGGAATCCAGACGGGTTCACCGCCACTCCAGACGCGGCCGGGCATCCCGACGCCGGAGGCAAATGTCCGCTGCCGGCTGATCGCCATAAACTCATCGGCCTCCGTCTTCTGAGTTTGCCAGATTTCGAGGCAACGCAGGAGATTGGCATCACGGTCCACCCTCCAGATACTTCCCACCTGCCAGCCAAGACATTCGCAGAGCACCTGCAAAATCTTCGCGCTGGCCTCCTGCAGCGCTGGAGACTCGGCCAGCACCTGTGCCACCGCGTACTGCGCAGCCAGGCGATTTTCCGCCTGCTTGCGCTCGGTGATGTCCTGAATAAGACCGATGAAGTGCAGGGGATTTCCCTCTCTGTCGTGCACCAAGGAGACGCTCAACAGGATCCACACCACGTGACCGCGTTTGTGGATGTACCGCTTTTCCATCTGGTAGTACCGGATCTCTCTGGCCAGCATTTGGCGGACATAGGCGAGATCTGTGTCGAGATCGTCGGGATGGGTGATGGCCTGGAAAGTCGTTGCCAGCAATTCCGGCTCGGAATAGCCGACGATGTCGCACAACGTCGGATTGACCTGTAGCCAGCGGCCGTCGGTCGAAACCAGCGCCATCCCGATCGCCGCGTGCCCGAACGCGCTTCGAAAACGTTCCTCGGTCTCACGCAGGGCCTCCTCCGTCCGCTTGCGCTCGGTGATGTCGCGGACAATCGCGACGAGAAATTCCTGTCCATCCTGTCGAATGCAATGCGCGTTCACTTCAACGGGAAAGGTCGTGCGATCCTTCCGGAGATGGATGCTCTCAAGGACCCTGGCTTCACCGGTTTCCCGGAGTTGCCGCACGAGTTTCGCGAACGCGGGACTCGTGACCAGGGGGTCGATGTCGGAAACGGTCAGGGTTAAGAGCTCGCCGCGCGTATAGCCCAGGTTCGACCAGGCCTTCTCGTTGCCATCGAGGAACTTCCCGGTGCGCGGATCGATGATCTCTATGGAATCCGTGACATTGTCGAGCAGGGTGCGAAACCACTTCAGTCCTTGCTCCGCCCGCTTGCGCTCGGTGATGTCCGCAATGAACGCGGTGAATTGCCACTGGTCGTGAATCCTGGTCGCCGTGATAGCCAGCTCCACGGGGAACTCGCGGCCGGTCCGGTGCAACGCGGTGATGTCGATGCGCCGGTTCAGCACCGAGCCTTCGCCGGTAGCCAGGAACCGGGCCAGGCCGCGCAGGTGCGCCTCGCGGTGCTGGGGCGGGATGATCGTCTCGGCGACCGTGCGGCCGAGGGCTTCGTGTTTTTGCCAGCCGAATATGGCCGTCGCCCGGGTGTTCCAGTCGAGAATCACGCCCTGGCTGTCCATCACGATGATGGCATCCAGCGAAGTCTCCAGGATGGATTTCATCCGGGTCGCGTGGAGACGGAGGGATTCTTCCATGCGTATGCGCGTGGCGGTCGCCTCTGCTTCAGTGATGGCCCGGCGCACCGCGGTGGGAAGCCGGACGAGTTTATTTTTGAGGACGTAATCTGTCGCGCCCATGTGCAGGGTGAGCACGGCAAATTCCTCTCCGATCGTTCCGGAGACGAAGATGAATGGGATCTCAGGACGGAGCGACTTGGCGAGCTTGAGGGCGTCCAGCCCGCTGAAGCGGGGTAGCTTGTAGTCGGCCAGGATCAGATCGAAGCGTTCGCGCTCCAGCGCGGCTGTGAACGTCTTGCCGGTCTCGACCCTCGTGATCTCGCAGGAAATCTCGTCGTCGGCCAGCGTTCCCTTGACCAGCTCGGCGTCGTTTGGATTGTCTTCGAGAAGGAGAATGCGCAGCGATGAGTCCATCAGCGTCCCCCGCTGCCTGCCGGCTTGTTTTCGGGAAGGCGTTCGCGCAGCCAGTGCAGCCAGCGGGCCAGCTCGGCGGCAGGGAGCGGTTTGCTCAGGAAATAGCCCTGAACGACGTCGCATCCGAGCGCGATGAGTCCATGCCAGGTTTGCTGGTCCTCGACGCCCTCGGCGACCTGAGTCAGGCCCATCCCGCGCCCGAGATCGATGGCGGCCCTGACGACGGCGGCATCGTTCCGATCCTTCATCATGCCCTGGATGAACGCCTTGTCGATCTTGAGCTCGTGCACCGGCAGGCGTTTGAGGTAGGCCAGTGACGAATAGCCGGTGCCGAAGTCGTCCACGGACAGCCGGAGGCCCATCTGGTTCAACTGCGCGAGACAGTCCATCGCGCGGGCCGGGTCGGCCATGATGACGCTTTCCGTAATCTCCAGTTCCAACCGCTCCGGAGCCACGCCGAACTCTTTCAGGAAGCGGCCGATCTGGTGAGGCAGGCCGGGATCGAGGAGATTTCTGGCGGACAGGTTCACCGCCACAGTCAGTTCGATCCCCTCCTTTTCCCAGGCTTGAATCTGCCGCAATGCGGTCTGGATGGCCCACTCGGTCAGCGGCTTGATCAGGCCGGTATGTTCCGCGAGCGGGATGAACTGCACCGGGGGGATCGTGCCCCGTTTGGGATGCTGCCAGCGCATCAGGGCTTCGGCTCCGATGACCCGCCCCGTCTTTAAATCCGCCTTGGGCTGGTAGTGCAGGACAAGCTGATTGTCCTTGATCGCATTGCGCAGTTCGCCGATCAACGCGAGCCGCTCGGAACTATAATGGTCTCGTGCCGGGTCATACAGGGCGTAGTGGCGCTGACTGCCTTTGGCGAGCGAGAGCGCAATATCCGCTTTCCTGAACAGCGTGTCGAGGTCCTGACCATGGGTGGGATAGAGCGCGATGCCGACGGTGGCCTCCATATCAAGGCTCAATCCTTCGATCACGACCGGTTCCCGCAGCGTACCCAGCATGAGGTCGGCGGCAAACGTCGCCTGTTTGATATCGCCCTGGAGCAGGACGGCAAACCGGTCTCCACTGGGAGCCGCCACCAGTGCCGGGTCCGGCAGGGTGCGCTTCAGCCGTTGGCCGACCTTTTGCAACAGGAGGTCGCCGTTCTTGTGTCCGAGGGTGTTGTTGATGTCCGTGAAATGACTCAGGTTCATCAAAAGCAGGGCTACCGGGCTCTGGCTCTCCCGATCGGCACGCAGAAACTGTTCGAGTCGTTCATTAAGCGCTATGCGGTTCGGAAGGCCGGTGACCGGGTCTGAGTAGGCCAAACGGCGGATCTCTTCTTCCATCTGCTTCCGCTTGCGGCGTTCCCCGGCGTCGTGCAAGGCCCGCTGGATGGCGGTACCCAGCCGCGCCGTCTGATCCTTGAGCACGTAGTCCGCCGCGCCGGCCTTGAGGGCTTCGACGGCCCGCTCCTCGCCGATGGTGCCGGAAGCGAAAATAAACGGCACATCGGGGCAGTTCTCCTGCGCGAGCGCCAGGGCGTCCGGGCCGTTGAAGGAGGGGAGCGAATAATCGCACAGGATCAGATCGAATGCGTTCTGCGTCAGGGCCGTCAGGAAATCCGTACGGGTGGCAACGCGCCGCACCTCGAACACCAGATTGCTCTTCTTGAGTTTCTCGTAGAGCAGTTCCGCGTCGAGATGGTTGTCTTCCACGTGGAGAATGCGCAGAGAGGACGCCATGTTACGTTCCCTTGCCTTGGTCGGGATTCCCACCGGTCGGGGGAGCGTCCACGCCGGTTGGGTGGGGATCGGATACAAGCGACCGGATTCTTGCTTTGTTCAACGCGTCACGGACGGCCGGCACCAGGCGGGCCAACCGGTCTTTCAATAAATAGTCCGCCGCGCCGTGTTTTAAGGACTCCGCAGCCAGGTCATCGCCGAGGATGCCGGACACGAAGATGAACGGCACGTCCGGCCGGCGTTCGTGGGCGAGATCCAAGGCCGTGAGCCCGTGAAACTGCGGTAATTGGTAGTCGCAGAGGATGAGATCCAGCGGTCGGAGGTCTAGGCCGGCCAGGAACGCCTCCCTGGTCTCTACGCGCATGATCTCGACCGGCAGGCCGTCCGCGACGAGTAATTTCTCGATCAACTCCGCGTCGGCTGGGTTGTCCTCTAGGTGCAGGATGGACAGCGGTCTCTGAATGTCGGATTCTTTCGACATGCTGGTACCTCTCCCGTTAGGGCTGAGGAGGCGGACGATGGTCTTTCCTTTTGCCTGCGCTGCGGGGCGGCGGCTCGTTGACGAGCGCCCAGAACACGCCCAGATTGCTGACGGCTTTGATAAACTCCCGGAACTCCACCGGTTTCACCACGTAGGCGTTGACGCCCTGGCTGTAGCTCTTGGCCAGGTCTCGCTCCTCGCGCGAAGAGGTCAGGATGACCGTCGGAATGGATTGCAAGTCCGGGTCCGCCTTGATCGTTTTTAAGACCTCCAACCCGTCCACCTTGGGCATCTTGATGTCCAGCAGCACGACGGCGGGATTGCCTGCCTCCCGCATGGCAAACTTCCCCCGCTGGTAGAGATAATCCAGCGCTTCCGCGCCGTCGTGGACGACCACGACCTCGTTGGCCAGCTTGTGCTCGTCCAACGCCGCGAGGGTCAGTTCCACGTCCTTCGGATTGTCTTCCGCCAGCAGGATGCGCTTGAGATCAGCCATGCTTCCTCCTCCCCGATTCGTTCGTTACCATTTCCTCGTGCCGCTCACCTGCCGTGGCAGGCAACGAAAAATAAAACGTTGTGCCTTTGTCGACAACACCTTCCGCCCAGATGCGGCCTCCGTGCCGGTGGATGATGCGCTGGACGAGGGCCAGCCCGATGCCCGTGCCCTCAAACTCGGTGGCGCCGTGCAGGCGTTGGAAGACGCCGAAGAGCTTGTGGGCATACTGCATGTCGAAACCGACGCCGTTGTCCTTGACGAAAATCACAATTTCTTCCCCCTCACCGTTCCCTCTCCCACCTGGGGAGAGGGCAGGGGTGAGGGTCCCGATTTCGATCCGGGCCTGCTCGCGGGGGCGTGTGTATTTGACCGCATTGCCGAGCAGGTTGATCAGCGCCTGACGCAGCATGGCCGGATCGCCGCATGCCTCGGGCAGGATCCCGATCGTCCAGGCAATGTGCCGCCCATCCGTTTCGGGCTGCAACTCGTCCAGCGCCTGTTTGACCAGTTGATCGAGGTTCACGGTCGTAAAGTGGACCTCCGTGCGGCCCATCCGTGAAAATTCCAGCAAGTTGTCGATCAACAGGCCCATCTGCTTCACAGACTCCGAGATCGTTTTCAGATACCGCCGGCCCTTCTCGTCCAGCGTCGAGGCGGCGTGCTTCTGCAACAGGTCCGTAAATCCGTTGACGTGACGCAGCGGCGCGCGCAAGTCGTGCGAGACGGAATACGAGAAGGCCTCAAGCTCCTTGTTGGCCGCGATCACTTCTTCGGTACGTTTCCTGAGTTTTTCTTCCGCCCGTTTGAGTTCGGTGATGTCGCGCGCGGTCGCGTAAATGAGCTGTTGCTCGCGCAAGGGCATCGCGCTCCACAGCAACCATCTGTACGAGCCATCCTTGCAGCGGTACCGGTTTTCGAAAGCAAAGGTCTGGCTGCCAGCCTCGTTTTTTTTGGCCTCGGCGCCGGTCGCATCACGATCGTCGGGATGGAGAAAATGCATATACGGTTCCGCCAGTAATTCATTGACGCTATACCCGAGGGTGCGTTCCCAGGCTGGGTTCAGCCGTTTGAAATAGCCGTCGAAACCGGCGATGCACAGGAGATCAAGCGACAACGTAAAGAAGCGGTCCAGTTCCTCCTCGACCCGTTTTTGCCGCATCACCAGCAAGGCAATTACCCAGAACGCCGGCACTGCCAGATAGCGGTTGGTGAAACCGATCCCGGGCACGCCTGGGAGCGAGTAGTAGGCCCCCAGAAAGCTGAGCGCCGTGCTGATGATGGCGAACATGATCGACGCAGTCCGGTAGGGCAGCCGAAGCGTCAATCCGAGGGGGATCACGTACAGGATAGAGACGACAATGCCCAAAGGGGTGAACAGGTCCGCCACGAAGATCCCCGCGGTCAAAATCGTCATGAGAAAAAGAACCATCGGGTCCGGCTTCTCCGACTGCGCCACGCGGAGAATCTCCGATTCCGTTCTAGCCGCGCGCGTGCGCAGTTCCTCTGTGATCCGGTTCTGTTCGCTCCCTGCCTGTTTCAGACGGACGAATTCTGTGACATCTTCGACGCGGTGAATGATGTAGGCGACCTCTCCGTTCGATCCCAGGACTGGTGAATTCATCGGGCTCCAATACCGTTCTTCGAATCCGCCGCCTTCCGATTCAGACCGGCGAATGTCGTACTTCTGCACTGCCATGGTGTCCGGCGCTCGATGTTGCAGGACCTGATCGAGGGACGCGCGCAGATTCGAGACGCCGGTTGCAGTTGGATCGTCGGGGTTGTCGGGGAACACGTCGAAGAGTCCGCGGCCGAGGATATCCTCCCGTTTCGTCATTGTGGCGTACAAGTACGCATCGCTCACTGCCACGATCATCAACGACGGCGTCAAGACGAGATACAATCCGGGAGCCGATTCAAACAGAGCCCGGAAATCAGGTGTTGGGGAGAACGAAATCACCTTCTTTGTCATTGCCATCCGCTCATTTCGTGTGTGCACGTGCCGTGAGCTTCACATTGTGCGCCGGCGGCTTCCCCGCTTCCTGCACAGCGTGTTGATCTACTGTTTCAGTTCGACCATCCGCTGCTCCCGCCCGACCGCCAAACGATTAAAACGTTCCAACTCCGCATTGACTTTGACCAAGTCTCGAGCCCGTTGAGCCAGCATCTCCTCGGTCTGCTCGCGCTCGGCGATTCCCTGCTCGAGCTTCGCGTTGATTCTTTCCAAGCTCGGCAGGAGATCGGAGGGCCAGGGCTTGCGGCACCACCGAAATCAGTTGTATGACCGTGGCCCATGACACAACCGCCGTTATGGCCTTGATCAGTCCCGACGCCCAATAGCTCGGTTGCCAGATCGTCCAGACTTCCATCAAATGCGTCGTGCCGCAGGCGACGATAAAGGCGCCGAACAGAAAAAGCATCCCTGGAACGGCTTCCGGCATTGCGAGCAGACGATTTCCATGGCGGCGCTCCTTATGAAAGCTTCATCCGGTCAGGTTGTGAACCATCCAATGGTTTGTTGCCTTGACCGTCGTGCGTGTCGCTGGAGCGGCCGGCAGGCCGGCCGCTGCCTGTGTCCGGCTCCAGGTTCAACAGACGCTGGACAAGCTGCCGCAACTGATGCACATCCACCGGCTTGAGAAGCGCCGCATCGACGAGGCCTTGGTTGACGGCCTCCAGCAAGAGGGGCTGCGCGGCTTCCCCCGTGATGAGCACGATCTTGATAGACTTGAGATCTTCGCGGGCACGAAGCGTCTGACAGAGGGTGAGGCCGTCCCAGAAGGGCATCTGATAATCGGTCAACAAGAGGTCCACGTGGTTCGTCTCAATCAAGTTCATTGCTTCCATGCCGTCACCCGTTTCCAGGATCCGAATCGGCAGCGTCAACGCTGACCGAAACAAGGTCCGCAGTTCGGGATGATCATCCACGATCAGAACGGTCGGCTGCGGCTTATCGTGCGTCGTCATACGTGAACCCCCTTCATGCTCATCATCTCGTTCACCATTGCGTAGAAAGCGGCCACCTCGATCGGCTTGGTGAGATACGTCTGGGCGCCGGCCGCCAGAAGCCGCTCGATCTGCCCTTTCGTGGCATCGGCGCTGAGTATGGCCACCGGAATGGCCGCCGTCGCCGGGTTTGCCCGCAAGCGGGACAAGACCTCATGCCCAAAAATATCCGGCAGGTGCAGATCCAGCAGAATCAGATTCGGGTGGTGCTCGGCGGCAAGTTCCAGCCCGGCTGCCCCCCGCATCGCGCTGAGTAGCCGGACCGTCGGCCATTTCGCGAGCAATTGTTTGATCAGTTCGTAGTTAGGCAGATTGTCTTCGACGTAGAGCACCGTAAAGGCTTCTCCGGGGGCCCTTGCCTCGGCCTGGGAGACGGCGGGCGCCGCGGCGTCTGGCATCGTCAGAGGGTGCGCCTGCCGGAGGTCGACAGAGAACGAGGTGCCCTGCCCGACCGTGCTGTCCACGGAGATCGTGCCTCCTAACGCTGTCACCAATTGCTTGGCCAGGGCCAAGCCGAGTCCGGTCCCCTCGGTGTCGGCCTGCTCCGCGCCGAGGCGGTCAAACGGCGTGAACAGTCGCGGCAGCATGGCCGGTGGAATCCCGCCTCCCGTATCCGTGACCGTGATCCGGACCCGGCTTTCCGGGACGCTGTGCCAGGAGACCGTCAGGGTGCCGTCCTTCCGGTTGTATTTCACTCCGTTGGACAAGAGGTTCAGCAGCACCTGCTTCAGCCGCTGCTTATCGGCCCGCACATGAAGGGTGGGATCTTCTGCGGGTGCCTTGACGACGCGGATGTTGCTCGCGGCCGCCTGCGGGCCGATCAGTCCCATCGCCTCGCTGATGAGATCGGAAACCTGGACCGGTTCCACCGAAAGAGCCAATTGGCCCGTCTCGATATGTGAGATCTCCAGCACCTCGTTGATGAGGGCCAGCAGGTGCCGGCCGCCCTTGAGAATATACTGGACGCTTTTCTGCTGCTCGGCGTTGAGGGCATCCATCTCCAGCAGTTGGGCAAATCCAAGAATTGCGTTCAGCGGGGTGCGCAACTCGTGGCTCACGCGCGAGAGGAACCCGCTCTTGGCCCTGCTGGCTTGTTCGGCGGTCAGCACGGCCAGGCGGGACTCTTCGAGTTGTTTGCGCTCGGTGATGTTGCGCACGAAGGCGCTGAACAGGTAGGTCTGCTCACACGGCATGGCGGAGAGGTTCAGCTCGGCTGGAAACCTGCTCCCGTCCCGGCGCAGCGCCGTGATTTCAGCCCGCTTGCGCAGGATCGTCCCGGTGCCGGCGGCCAGACACTCTTGAAGCTCGCGTTCATACTCCTCCCGATGGACGGGGGCGATGATGAGGGAGAACAGGTGTTGCCCGATCGCCTCCTTCTGCGTCCACCCGAACATCGGTTCGGCCTCGATGTTCCAGTTCGTGATCCTGCCATGGGCGTCCACGGTGATGACCGCATCCTGCGCGGTGTCGACAATCTGATGGGTCATCCGCTCGCTTGTCTGCGCCGCATTCTCGGCAGCTCTGGCGTGCACCTTTTCCAGTTCAGCCGCAGCCCATTCCTTCCGCAGGCGGCTCGTGGCCCAGAACAGCAGTCCCACCATCGGCATTCCCACGACGAACGCCGCCACGCCCAGCTTCCAGACCACGTTCCGAATGGGCCGCAGGATGTCGCTCCGGTCCATGCGCACCAGAACCGTCCACTGCAGGCCCGCGAAGTTCTGATAGCCCAGGGTCCGGGCATAGCCGGTGATGACCGGGACGTATCGGCGCGCGTGCTGCTCCTCGATGAACCCGAACAGGTTCACTTCACTCTGCAGGGCGGAGGGGAGCTTCAACTGTTTGAGATTCATGTGGCCCTTGTGCGCCAGATCCGTATCCACGAAGATGTCGCCGTTATAGGTCATGAACTGGTATTCGATCTTTCCCAGGGATTCATGCTGCGCCAAGAGCACGCGAAGGGTCTGGGTCACCGTGTCCTCGAGCGCCGTAATCGAGATCCTGGTTGAGATCGTTCCCAAGAACTTCCCATCCGGACTCGTGATGGGCGCGGTGAACCCGACGGCCTCCATTCCACCGGCCAGCGCGTCGGGCTGCACGTCTCCCACATGCATCGTTCCCCCGTACCGCACGGACTCGAACCATATCTGTTTGCTCATGTCCAGTCCCACGGTGGCCGGATCCGTGGCGACCACGATGCGTCCATGCTGGTCGGTCACGCCAAGCCAGAGGTAGACGCCTGAGGATTTCTTTATCCAGGCCAGATGTTGGGTCAAGGGGATCGTGTACTGTTTTTGCGCCAGGAGAGTTCGCGCGATCATCTGAGTATCCTTCTGTCGTTCAGCCAGCATGCGGCTCAACTTGTCCGCGATCTCGGCTGCGCCCAGGCTCAGGCTCTCTCCGGCATTCGCGACCATGCGGGTTTCGATGGAGTGCAGCGCGATCGTACCGAAGACCAGCGCCAACACCGTGACCGCGACGATCAGCGCCGGCAGCCAGGCGTAGGGCTGTTTCTTATCCTCGCGTTGAAGCAATGGAATCAGCATGCGCAGTTCCTTGCATCGCCCCCGATCGGCGTACCCGCTCAGGATTTGTTCCCATGCCACAAGCCTTGCACGATCAAGTCCCGTACAGGGCACTTGTGGTTCTGGGTGAGATCGTTACAGGCCTCCAAAGCCTCCAGGCAATCCGTATCCCCGGCCCGCTTGGCGTCCTCTTTGAGGAGGCTCCACAATGCGGCGTACTTACTCTGCCATTCCAGGACCGTCATGGGGGCAATATCGGCCGGAGCCTGCCTCCCCTCTGCAGGAGCAGGATCGCGACGGCGTGGCGCCGGGGCACTGACATTAAACGCCATAAAGACCCCCGTGCGCGCCGATTCGTCCACCACGAGCTTGCCGAGCGGACATTCCATATTGCCGGCGGATATTTCCAGCCTGCAGCTATGCAGCGCATCCGCAAAGGGCAGGTGGCCTTTTTGCTCCGCTTCTTCGCGAAAGCGCTCTATGACCGTCATGATTTTGACGAGGCGGCGGGAGAACATGAGCGGTTGACCGGAAGCGGGGCCTTTCGACATAGGATCCTCCTGTTTGTCTGAACGTGCGCGCGGCGCTCTCTCGTTATCGTTCGTCAACACGTGTGCGGTCCTCCCTCTTCAACTTGCCACCGCGTCCTCGGTGGTTGGGGGAAATAGCGAGTGGATCATGGGCAGCAGGGTGGCACCCAACTTCGATTTCGGGATGAAGCCGTCAGCTCCGGCATTCAGGGCGGCCTCGCGATACATCGGGTGTTCGTGCAACGACAGCATGATGACGCGCGGCGCGTCGGTCCCGGTGCTGGTTTTCAGTCGGCGCGTCGCTTCCAGGCCGCCCATGCCCGGCATGACGAAATCCATCAACACCAGATCGGGCCGCAACGCCGCGGTCTGCTCCAATGCCTCCTCGCCGGATGCGGCCCGTCCCGCAACATCCATCTCCCTGTCTTCCTCAAGCAAGTGCGCCAGCTCTTCCAAAAATGCCGTGTGGTCGTCCACCATCAACGTGCGGACGTGTGGTCTGGATGTTTTGTGATCGGCCATAACCAGGCAACCCCTTAATCACAGGGGGAGAATCATGGCACAGGAACGCCACGGACCGTATCAGGGAATCCCTGAGAGATGGGGGGGGGAATACTGAGAAGGGCTGTGGATACTACTTAAGGTCTTGACAGGCGCCCTTCTTCCTGGCGCCTGTCCCCTCTGTCACTCGTCTGCCTGGACCAGGCCGCCTCGGATGGCGAATTTGACGAGACCGGCTATGTCGTGGATGTTCAATCGTTCCATCAACTGGGCCCGATGGGTTTCAACAGTCTTGATGCTGAGGTTGAGGCGGCTGGCGATCTCCTTGGTTGTCTTGCCCTCTGCGATCAACTGCAGAGTTTCTCGCTGGCGAGGTGTAAGCTCGTCCAGCGGATTGGCGGCCGGCATCTTGCCGTTGAGCAGGCCGCCGACAAGACCTTTGGAAACCGATGGGCTGAGATACGTGTCGCCTCGCGTCACGGCTTTGAGCGCCAGCTCCAGTTCGGCCACGTCCGCGCCTTTGAGAAGATAGCCCGCCGCGCCGGCCTGCAGCGCCTGGCGCACATAGACTTGGTCTGCGTGCATGGACAGGATGATGACGCGGGTCGTCGAATGTTCTTTGGCAAGCCGCGCCGCCGCCTCCAAGCCGTTCATTTCTTTCATCGTGATGTCCATCAGCAGGATGTCGGGAGCATGCGCCTTCGCCAGTCGCAGGGCTTCCCGACCGTCGCTCGCCTCGGCGACGACTTCGACATCCTCCAGGCTCTCCAGCAATGCGCGGATGCCGGCACGGACAAGCGTATGATCTTCGGCAAGCAGGATGCGGAGGGGACTCATGATCGCGGCGCCTCTTCTTTTGGCATGCCGGCCGGCGAGGCAACCACCAGTGGCAGCATCGCAATCACCTTGGTGCCACGGCGGGGGGCCGACGTGATCTTGACCGTGCCACCGAGGAGCTTCGCGCGCTCTTGCATGCTGGCCAGCCCGACGCTGGCTCCACCGTTGGCCGGGAAAGAGGCTTTGCCCACGATGAATCCGATCCCGTCGTCCTGTATGCACAGCTCCAACGCGGCCGCCCCTCGCTTCAGGGTGATGCCGGCGAAACGGGCTTGCGCATGCCGCACCACGTTGGTCAAGGCTTCCTGGGCAATTCGAAAACAGGCGATTTCGATATCCGGGGACAGACGCGGCAGGGACGGATCCGCCGTCACCTCCACTTTCAATCCGGCCCGCTCTGCCTGGCGGTCGGCGTACCACTTTAACGCATAGGCCAGGCCCAGGTCGTCGAGGATCGAGGGGTGGAGGTCGAGCGAGAGGTCCCGGACCTGGCCCAGCACGTGCTCGATGATCTGGGCGCAGTCCTGCATGATGCGGGCTCTGGCCTCGCGATCCGAGGTCCGCTGCGCGCGCTCCACGTTCAGCTTGATCGCCGTCAGGGACTGACCGATTTCATCGTGCAAGTCGCGGGCGATCGTGCGGCGGTCCTCTTCCTGGACCTGCAGCAACTGGCGGGACAGGAGCCGGAGCGCCTGGTTGGCGTCTTTTAGCACGCTCTCTGCCTGCATGCGCTCGATGGCTGTGGCCAGAATGCTGGAGACGGTCTGAAGAAAATTGATGTCGTCGCGGGAGAAGGCGCGCGTCCCGGCCGTGTACACGCCCAGAACGCCCCAGGAACTCTCCTTACCTGGAATGCTCACGCTCATTCCACTGGCGGCCCCGTACTCGTGCAGCCACGCCGGGCCGCCGTATCGAGTATCGCCTTGAAGACTTTGCACAGTCATCGGCTTGATCGAGTGCAGTGCGACGTGAGCCAGCGAGCCTATTTCCACCGCCCGCACCTGCCCGATGCGGTCGCCCCTCCAGCCGGCGCTGGCACAGAGCCGCAGGTCCGTGCCGTTCGGAAGCAGTTCCAGCACCTCGCAATAGTTCACCTCAAGCGCGTTTGACACCAGTTTGACGGCGGTGCCCAGCAGGCTGGGAAAATCCGAAACCGCGACGGCCAGCAAACTTAATTCAGCTTCGATCGCTTGTTGCCGGGACCGCTCGCGCAGCCCTTCCTCGGTCCGTTTGCGTTCGGTGATGTCGCGAGAAATGCACAACAGTCTCTCGGGCACGCCGTTCGCATCGCATAGCGGTGCGATAAACACATCCCACCACTTAGGTTTGCCTGTTGCCGTCGGACAGAACCCGATGAACCTGCCGGCATTGCCGGATCGGGCGGCTTCAAGAGCCGCGCGGGCGCTCTCTGTGTCTTCACCTGTGTAGAACTCGACCCACTGGCTGTTCAGGAGCGGAGTGATATCACAGATGTCCATCAGTTCCTGGCCGCCTTTGTTCATGAACAGCAGCCGTCCCTCCTGGTCCAGGACCTGGATGCAGTCCGGGCTGCTGTCGAGAATCCGGTTCTTGAAAGCTTCGCTTTCCCGCAGTGCCTCCTCCGCCCACTTGCGTTCTGTGATGTCTTCGATCATGGCCACGTTATACAGGTACTCCCCATCCTTATCGCGAATTCCCGTGACGGTCAGATGAACCAGGGCGATGGACCGATCCTTCCGCAGATACCGTTTTTCCAATTCGAATGAATTGATTGTGCCCAGGAACAGTTGATTCACCTGATCCAGTCCGAGTTTCTTGTCTTCCGGATGCGTAATATCCAGAAAGGTTTTGCCGGTCAGTTCGTCCTGAGTGTACCCCAGCATGTCGCAGAGGGACTGGTTGACCCGGATGAACCGATAGTCCCTGCCCGCAGTCGCCATCCCGATCGGCGCGTCATCGAAGGTCCTCCGAAACTGTTCCTCGCTCTCGCGAAGCCGCTCCTCTCCCTGCTTGCGCGCGATTGTTGACGCAATCCCGTTGCAGATGGATTCCAGTGTCTGCAGCATCGGTTTGGACAAGGGGACTCTGGCGAACGTGCCCATGACTCCGAACACCTTGCCCTCGATCATCAAGGGAAAACCGGCGAATGACTGAAGCCCGTTTGTTCGCAGCCAGTCTTTATTGGGAAGCCGCTCATCACCCAGGACGTCATTCGTGAACATCACGCCTTCTCCCTGCGCGATCCGCCCGATCTTGAGAGCTCCCAACGGGATACGCCTGAACTCGCCGTTGAGGTTTGTGGAGAGGCCGGCGCTGGCCCTCAGGTGCAGACATTGTGTTCGGTCGGTGCACCAGGCTGCTTTGTGGCATGTGTCGCAGAGATCGCCGGGCTCCACCGTCCAGATTCGCGTAAATGCCGCCCCCAGGTGGTGCACAGCCGCTTCGGTACAGTGACGGAGGATCTCGTCCGTGGAGAGATCGCGATTGAGCGCGAGGCCGACCTCTGCGCTAAAGCCCGAGAGGTTGGCGCGCTCCTGCAACACTTCTTCCGTCCGCTTGCGCTCGGTGATGTCGGTCATCGCGCCGAGTGTGCGCACAACCTTTCCGGTGCTGTCTCGCATGATGAAAACGTGGTCGGTGATGACGGCATAGGAGCCGTCCCGGCGACGGAACCGGTATTCATAAGAACAGGTCGTACGACCGCTCGCGACCGTCTCCCTATACGTTACCCACACTCTCTCCCGGTCATCCGGGTGGAGACGCTCTGCCCACCAGTCGATGGTCGGAACGATTTCCTCTGCCGCATAGCCGAACAATCTTTCGAAGCCGGCGTTGCGTGTGACGCAGTCGGCTGTCAGATCCCAGTTCCAGATACAGTCCGCCGTCGCCTCCATGAACAGCCGCGTTTGCGTCTCGCTTTCTCGCAGCGCCGTCTCCATGCGTTTACGCTCGGTGATGTCTTTAATAAGACTGATGAAGTGCAGAGGCTTCCCCTCTTTGTCGTGCACCAAGGAGACGCTCAACAGGATCCACACCACGTGACCGCGTTTGTGGATGTACCGCTTTTCCATCTGGTAGTACCGGATCTCTCTGGCCAGCATTTGGCGAACATAGGCGAGATCTGTGTCGAGATCGTCGGGATGGGTGATGGCCTGGAAAGTCGTTGCCAGCAATTCCGGCTCGGAATAGCCGACGATGTCGCACAACGCCGGATTGACCTGTAGCCAGCGGCCGTCGGTCGAAACCAGCGCCATCCCGATCGCCGCGTGTCCGAACGCGCTCCGAAACCGTTCATCGCTCTGCTGCAGGGACTCTTCCGTCCGCTTGCGCTCGGTGATATCGCGCGTGATGGCCAGTACGCCGATCGTGGCGTTATGCTCATCGCGTAGCGGAACGGCGTGGGTATCCATCCACAGGCGCCGTCCCTTGAGCCCGACCATTTCGAATTGCAGCATGCCGGACTCGCCGCGGTAGACGCGGTGGATGAACTCGGCGAAGGCGTCGCGATGAGCCGGCGCGATGAGCGGGCAGACCGATTGGCCGATGACCTGATCGAGGCTGTCGGCTTCGATCATGGCGAGGCCGGCCGCGTTCATGCTCAGCAGAACACCGTCCTCCGTCGTGACCTTGACACATTCCGGCTCGGCTTCGAGAATGGTCCGAAGGTGTTTTTCGCTGGCGGCGAGCGCTTCCTCCGTCTGCTTGCGCCCTGTGATGTCACGGGCCACGGCATGAAAGCCGGTCACCTGGCCGTTTTCGAGAAGCACCTGGACATTCTGGCCGATCCAGATCTCCCTCCCATCCTTGGTGAGGGCCGGAAACTCATAGTAGGTGCTGGGAGTTTTTCGCACGGACTGCCATCCGTAGAATCGCTCGGCGGCTGCGCGCGTGTCCGGACGGATCAACTCGATGAATCGCCGGCCGAGCAATTCCTGCGGGGAGTATCCCATGATGCGAGTCACGATCGGGTTCACAAAGGTAAAACACCCCTGATCGTCGGTTCGATAAATGATGTCCCTGGCCTGCTCCACCAGTAGTTCGTACTGCTCCTGACTTTCCCGCTTCGTCTCCTCAGCCTGGTTGCGTTCGGCGATGACTGCGGCCATGACCAGGGACATGACCGCCGTGATGCTTATGAAGGTGTGCAACAGGAAAAGTGACTCATTCAGCGTGGTGCCTCGAGCAAACGGACCCAGGCCGTGTGCGGTGCCCCATATGGCAATTCCCGACGAGAGCAGTATCGCTGTCGTCATG
>Ga0247727_10005364_pt1 | contig 26106 bp, 31 predicted proteins | sample WisWelCaveWW1625_FD_202498 | JGI IMG/M metagenome (GOLD analysis project Ga0247727, IMG submission 202498) | Biofilm microbial communities from Wishing Well Cave, Virginia, United States - WW16-25 | ecosystem: Environmental > Aquatic > Deep subsurface > Groundwater > Cave microbial mat | place...
AAATGCAGACCGTCTTTCCTCTTCAGAATCAATGTCCGGCCGCGATTACAGCTCTCAGAACTGCTAGTACTTTGTTTTGTCTTGACATCCGGACGGCCCGGCAATAAACTCAATACCTCAGCAGATTCGGCGGCAATCTCCTGGTACGAGCCAGTCGCAGTGCCGAGACCCGAAAGTGAAGAATGCAAAGCGGGCGGCCAAATCGAACGACGTGTCGAGGCGGGCATTCCATGGTGGAGATCGCCCTGCTGTCTCCTTGGATCTTCTTCCTGTTCATGGCGATTTTCGATTTCGGCTTCTATGCCTACGCTCTGATCTCGGTCGAGAACGCCGCCCGGGTGGCCGCCATCTACACCTCCTCCAGCCCGACGGCGGCCGGCGACAGCACCGGCGCTTGCGTGCAGGCGCTGGAGGAGCTGCGAATGCTGCCCAACGTCTCCACCAACGTAATGGCGTGCACTGCGGCGCCGGTGCGGGTGACGGCCACGGCCCTGGCCGGGCCGCTTTGTCCCGAGATCGTGCCCACGGCGCTGTGCACCCGCGTTGCGGTGACCTACACCGGCGTTCAGCTATTCCCGCTGCCGGGGCTGACGGGGCAAATGACGGTCACGCGAGTGGTGGAAGCGCGGGTGAAACCGGCCTAAGCGATGAAACTCAGGAGCCAGCGGCGGAGAGGCAACTCGGTCCTGGAGTTCACTCTGGTCGGGATTCCCCTGATCCTGATGCTGATCTCGATCTTCGAGGTGGCGCGGGGGATGTGGATCTATAACACCCTGGCGCACGCCGTCCGCGAAGGCACGCGGTTCGCGATCGTGCACGGCCAGAACTGCGCCGCGCCGCCCAACGCCTGTCAGAGGACAGTGGCCGATGTCGCTGCGGTCATCCGGGACCAGGGGGTGGGCCTGGCGCAGACCGAGACCACCGTCACCCTGAAGAATACCGCCGGCGCCACCGTGTTCAGCTCGGTGGGGCCGGCGCTGCTGAGCACTCTGCTGGCGAACACGACGGTGTGGCCCTCGGGGCCCGGGAGCGCTCCGGGGAATGAGGTAGCCGTTACTGCTACCTACAAGTTTCGTTCCGCGATTCTCATGTTCTGGCCGGGAGCTGGCGGGGGCATGAATTTTCCGGCGTTTGACCTGCCGGCCGTTTCGCGGGACCGGATCCAGTTTTGAGGAGGCATGAGGTGAAACGTCGGGCGGGAGGTCAGGTTCTGGTGATGACGACGCTGGCGCTGTTCGCCATGTGCGGGCTGATCGGGCTGGCGGTGGATCTGGGGTGGTCTTTCTTCGTCAAGCGGTCGGCCCAGGCGGCCGCCGACACGGCGGCTTCGGCGGCCGCCGAGGAAGTGCTGGCGGCCGTCGGCGGGGCGGGCACTTTCAGCTGCGGCGCCGTCGTGATCTGCCAGGTGGTCACGCCCTGCCCCTCCACGCTGGCCAGCCCGCCGGCCAACAATATCGAGCTCGGCTGCGCCTACGCCCAGCGCAACGGCTTTGAGGTTGGAGGCAACAGCGGCCGCCAGAACGTGACGGTGGAATCCAACGCTCCGCCGCCCAGCTGCGGCTCCTCCAGCCCGCCCGACTGCGTGCCCACGGCGCCGGGCGTAGCGGCCTCCTATTGGGTGACGGTGCGGGTTACCGAGACGGTCCCGCAATTGTTCTCGGCAGTGCTCGGAAACGCCACCGCCGTGGTCAGCGCCCGGGCCACCGCCGCCATCGTGGAATCGGTGGTCTCCGGATCGCTGATCCTGCTCAACCGCCAGACGGACCCCTCTCCGGAACTGGGCCCCGGGGTGAATCTGGCCGGAGGCGGCAACCCCATCGTGACGGCGCCAGGCGGGATCATTCTGGCTTCCAACTGCGGGGGCGCCAACTGCGGTGGAACGGAGGCCGGCCACCTGCAGGGCACCGCTGGGGTCACCGCCCCCTTCACCTACGTTCGCACCGGCGGCGTCGCCTGCGCCGGCAACATCCCCGGCTGCAGCCAGGTAGGTGGATCCACCTGGATCTCTCCCTACACCAACCGCTCCGACGGCTCCATGTTCTACGATCCCATGCGCGGCAAAGGGCAGCCGCCCCTCACCAACCAGGTCTTGCCAGACCGTCCCGTCATGGGCGGAGCTATTATGGGCGGGACCGCCGCCAACCCCACCGTGCTGCTGCCGGGGAACTACTATGCCACCCGGACGGTAGGCTGCGGCAAGGGCTGCAGCCAGATCGTCGCCAGCGGCATTCCCATCACCCTGGGCGGCGGCTACTTCCGCTTCGATCCCAGCGGCTCTCTGTTCACCGACTGGACCTATATCTTCTGGGGAGGGGCCCGCACCGGGGGGGGCAATACCACCATCAATTTCCACCCGGGCAGCTACGTGTTTGCCGGTCAGGTGGCAGGCGAAGGCGAGCCGCTTATTTTCCTGAGCAATGGCACCACCCTCGAGGACCGAACCCCGGGCTTTGGGCAAAACACCGACGCCGGCGAGCTGTTGATCTTTACCAACGGATATTACCCTGGACTCGATACCCAGGCGGCCTCCCTGCCGCTGGTCAGCAACATCCGGCCCCAGTTCCTGTGGGGCTCCGCCGGGTTCACCATGGGAAACAACGACGCCTCCAGCATCAACCTGCACGGCGTGAACGACCAGAACCCGCTTATCCAGGGCACCCCGCTGGCGGCTTTCTCCCCGGTGATCGCCTGGCAGGACCAGGGCAACTCCAGCGTCCAGTACACCTCCAACGGCTACATCAAGTACACCGACTGCGGCGGCCCGGGGGGAGGCGGCCTGGACAGCCCTTGCCTGAACCTGCCGCAGAACAGCATGTCCCGCGCCATGAACCTGCAAGCGACCCCCAACACCCACCTCTTTGGAGCCGTCTACCAGCCTCGCGGCGCCTGGGTGAATTTGCAAGGAGGCGGGGGCTACGCGGGGCCGCTGCAATTGATTTCCGGCGCCATCAACCTGCAAGGCGGTCCGAACGTGACCCTGCTGAGCCCGCCCAATCCGCTGACGACCAAGGTGGTAGCGCTGGTGGCCTGAGATGACGCCACCCAGACCCAACCCGGTGGCCCGGTTGCTTCCGTCGCTGGCGGATGTGGCCTTCCTGATGCCCATGGTGTTTCTGTTCCTGCGCATGGAAGGCGCCTCCCAGATGCTGGAAGGCGACACCGGCTGGCACATCCGGGCCGGGGAATGGATCCTGGCCAATGGGCGGGTCCCGGACCGGGACCTGTTCTCTTTCACGCGGCCGGGCGAGCCGTGGTTTGCCTGGGAGTGGCTGTGGGACGTCCTGTTCGCCCGCCTGCACCAGTGGTGGGGGTTGCCGGCCGTGGTGGTCACCAGCCTGCTGCTGCTCTCGGTCACTTTCACGCTGCTATACCGCCTGGCGGTGAACAAAGGCGGCAACGTCCTGGTTGCCATCGCCCTCACGCTGCTGGCGATGGCGGCTTCGGCCATGCACTGGCTGGCGCGGCCTCATCTGGTTACGCTGCTGTTCACCGTGCTGGCGGTTTCTGTGCTGGACAAGGCGCAGACCGGACAGACCCGCAGGCTGTGGCTGCTGCCGCTGCTGACAGTGCCCTGGACCAACCTGCATGGCGGCTTCCTGGTCGGAATCATGCTGGCGGTCTGCTATGCGGCCGGCCACCTGGGGGAGGCCCTGGTCGCCGCCCAACCCGAAGTCCGGCGCGCCGCCCTGTATCGCAGCAGGGCGTATGGGCTGACCGCTGCCGGGTGCCTGGTGGCAAGCCTGTTGAATCCCTACGGCTACCGCCTGCACCTCCACATTCTCAAGTATGTATCCGACCCCCAATCGCCCTTCTTCCGGTGGGTCAGCGAGTGGCAGTCCATGAGCTTCCATCACGCCGGGGCCCGCTACTTTGAGGCCCTGATGATGCTGGCCGTGGCCGCCGGGGCCTGGCACCTGCACCGGAGACGCTTTGGTTATGCCTTGGCGATGATGCTGTGGATGCACCTGGCGCTGGTGTCGGCTCGCCACGTCCCCATCTTCGCCATCCTGGCGGCGCCGCTGGTGGCGCAGGCCTTCGGGGAGATCCTCGAGCGGGTGCGGCAGGCAGAGATAGCCGGGTGGCTGCGGCGAGCCTTGGAGACTTTCCAGACCACGGCGGCCGAAGCCGGCGCCATCGACCGGATTCCCCGTTGGCGTCTGGCCAGCCTCGCCGGCGCTGTGCTGGTCATCACCCTGTGCTCGGCGCCGCAGGCTGCCGGCAAGTTCCGCGCCGACTATGACCGGAAGGCTTATCCCACCCAGGCGCTGGACCGGCTGCCGGCCTCCGGTCTGTGGTCCGGCGTCTTCGCGCCCGACGAATGGGGCGACTACCTGATCTATCGCCTCTATCCGGACGTGAAGGTCTTCATCGACGGGCGTTTCGATTTTTACGGCTCCCGGTTCACCGAGAAGTATCTTGATGTAATGAACGTCAAGTACGACTGGGAGGACAACCTCAAGCGTTACGGCATCCAGACGGTGCTGCTGCCGGTGGATGCCGCCTTGGCCGGCGCGCTCAAGCAATCCGCTCGCTGGCGGCCCGTTTACGACGACGGCGTAGCCATCGCGTTTCGGGCCGCCGGGCCGGCTGCTGTTGTGGACAACCTAGCTCGTGATCGCGCGATCACGACCGCCGACAACCGTGATCGTGGGATCACATTACTTCCTTAGCGGAGGTGTGAATAAGTGAAAACCGTGTTCAGAGATTTCTGGGTGCAAGAGGATGGCCAGGACTTGATCGAGTACACCCTGCTGCTGGCGTTCGTCTGCCTGATTGCGGCGGCGGTATTCATTCAGTCCGGGAAGAGCACCAGCGGCATCTGGACCATTGCCAACAGCCACTTGGCCAACGCCAGCGCTGCGGCTTCGTAGCTGGAACGAAGGCGTGATCTTGTGATCACGCTCGCTGACAACCCGTGATCTTCGGATCACACAACTTTCGACGAAGGAGGTCATGGTGAAGGATCTGCTTAGAAACTTTTGGCTGGAGGAAGACGGCCAGGACTTGATCGAGTACACCCTGCTGCTGGCTTTTGTCTGCCTGGTGGCGGCGGCGATCTTCATTGGAGCCGGCAGGAGCACCAGCGGCATCTGGACCATTGCCAACAGCCACTTGACCAATGCCAGCACCGCGGCTTCGTAGCTGGAACCGCAGTGCGCAGGAAGGCGTGATCTTGTGATCACGCTCGCTGACAACCCGTGATCTTCGGATCACACAACTTTCGACGAAGGAGTTCATGATGAAGGATCTGATTAGGAACTTTTGGCTGGAGGAAGACGGTCAGGACCTCATCGAGTACACCCTGCTGCTGGCTTTTGTCTGCCTGGTGGCGGCGGCGATCTTCATTGGGGCCGGACAGAGCACCAGCGGCATTTGGATGATTGCCAACAGCCATTTGGCCAACGCCAGCACCGCTGCATCGTAACTCAAAGTCAGGCACTGCCTGAACCGCGAGGACCCCTGATCCCCCCGAGGGTCCTCTTTCCAGGAGGCGTAAGGAACCGCGTGAAGGAGCGAAACGAACGTCCGAATTCCCCCGTTCCGTCGACGAGCCGGAGCGCTGTGGAGCGCTTTGGCTGTGACGAGACTGGCCAGGACCTGATCGAGTATTCGCTGCTGCTGGCCTTCATTGCGCTGGCGGGCGCCGCCACCTTCATCGGGATGGGGTCCACTACCAGCGGGATCTGGAGCATTGTAAATTCACGGCTGGCGGCAGCCAATCAGTCCTCCTGACAGGAGCAAAAAGATGAACAAGCGTATGGTTGGTGTCTTGCTTTTCGCGTTGGTGGTGGCGGGCCTGGCGAGCACATTGGTGTACAAGTTGATCGCGACCCGGCTGGCGGCGGCCATTCGCACCGGCGAGACCCGGGTGATTGCCGCGGCACGAGACCTGCCGGTCGGGACCCTGGTCAAGGACTCCGATGTAAAGGCGGTGGAGTGGACGGGAAGCCTGCCGGTCCAGGCGCTGGTGAAAACAGAGGACGCCATCGGCCGCGGCGTAGTCGCCAACATCTACAGCGGCGAGGCGATTCTGGAAAACCGGCTGGCGCCCAAGGGCGCTGGCGCCGGGATGGCGGCCACCATTCCCGTGGGAATGCGGGCCGTGGCGGTGCGGGTCAATGACGTAGTCGGCGTCGCCGGCTTCGTAACACCCGGCATGCGCGTGGATGTGTTGATCCTTGGCAACCCTCCGGGAGGCGCTCCGGCCCACGGCACGCTCTCCAAGACGCTGCTGCAAAACATCGAGGTCCTCTCGGCCGGCCAACAGATCCAGAAGGACGTGGAGGGTAAGCCCGCCATGGTTCCCGTGGTCAACCTGCTGGTCACGCCCGAGCATGCGGAGATCCTCAGCCTGGCGAGCAACGACGCGCGGATTCAACTTGTGCTGCGGAACCCGCTGGATAGGGAGGAGGCCAAGACCACCGGCGTCGCCATGGCCCGCCTGTTCACGGGCCAGTTCGGGATGCCGCAGCCGGACACCCCCAGACCCAGGTCCCAGGCCAAGGCGAGAGTGGCGCCGCCCATCCGGCCTCCGGAGGTCAAGAAACTGGACCACCCGCCCATCGTAATCGTAGTGGAAGTGCTCCACGGCGCCAAGAAGACGGAGTCGAAGTTCGCGGAAAAAGAGAAGGAAAACTAACCCTCATGCGATTCTCTAAACCAGCGGGTATCGCGGCCGTGATGCTAGTCGCGGTCTTACTTCCCCCCGCTGACGTTGGGGCCCAAACGGCGGTGGCGGAGGCGCAGGCCGCGCCGGCAGTCCAATCGGCCGCCACCCCTCGCGAGTTGTCCGTCACAGTTGGCAAGTCCTTGGTCCTGGACAGCCCGGTCACCATCGAGCGGGTCTCGATCGGCAATGGAGACCTGGCGGAGGCCGTGGCCGTGACCCCGCGCGAGGTCTTGATCAACGGCAAACTGCCTGGGGAAACCAGCCTGGTCATCTGGCAGCAAGGAGGCAACCGGCTGCTGTTCGACCTGCGGATTCATGCCGCCACCTTGAAGCTGGAGACCATGCGCCGGGAACTGGCCCGGGAGCTTTCGGGCCAGGAGGTCTCGGTTACGGTGGACGACAGCAATATCTTCCTTCGAGGTACGGTGAACGATCTGGTGGCCGCCGAGCGGGCCGTCTCCATCGCCGCCACCTTCGGCAAGCCCGTCAATCTGCTTCACGTCCGGGTGCCACCGGTGGAGCCGCAGATCCTGTTGAAGGTGCGTTTTGCCGATGTGGACCGGGCCGCCAGCCACGACCTGGGCCTCAACCTCTTCTCCGCTGGAGCGCTGAACACCCAAGGGTCGCTCACTACCGGGACCTTCACGCCCCCGACGCCGCAGGATGTCAGCGGCTTTCGGCTCACCGACGCGCTGAACATCTTTATCTTTCGCCCGGACCTCAACCTGGGCGCCACTATCCGGGCGCTCGAAAGCAAGCGGATGCTCCAGATTCTGGCCGAACCGAACCTGCTGACCATCAACGGCAAGTCGGCGGCCTTCCTGGCAGGCGGGGAGTTCCCTTACCCGACCCTGCAAGGGGGTGGCGCCGGGCTGGGCGCCGTGACCATCCAGTTTCGGGAGTTTGGAGTGCGGCTGAGTTTTCTTCCGCACGTGACCCCACGCAATACCGTTCGGCTGCAGGTGACGCCGGAGGTCAGCTCCCTGGATTTCGCCAACGGTTTGATCTTCCAGGGCTTCACGATCCCGGCTCTCAGCACCCGCCGGGTGCAGACCGAAGTGGAGCTGGAGAGCGGGCAGAGCTTCGCCATCGGTGGGCTGCTGGACAATCGCCTCACCGAAACCCTGAACAAGGTTCCGGGCCTGGGGGACATCCCGCTGTTCGGGAAACTGTTCCAGAGCCGCCAGCAGAATAAGACCAATACGGAGCTGTTGGTGCTGGTGACGCCGGAGCTGGTCCGGCCCATCCCGGCCGGCCAGCCGCTGCCGGAAGTGAAGTTCCCCCGCGAGATCCGGGATGCTTCCCGGACGGTTCCACGAACTCCGGGTCTGGAGGTGACCGGCCCGGTTCCCGTGAAGCCCTCCCGGGAGACGGTCCCGGTCGAGCAGTTGAAGGAGGCCGAGAGGTCTCCTTCCGGTCTGCCGGCATCGATGGGGCCCCTTCAGCTGGTTCCGGCGCCGATGGCCCCGCCTCCGGCTGCACCGGCGCCGGTTGCCCCCAGGCCGGCCGCATCGCCCGGCGATGGGAAAGGCGGATCCCAGAGATGAGCGTCCCGGCCCTGACAGTGGCGCTGGTGATAGGCAACGAAGGCCTGCGCCAGGAGGTTCATGCCACTCTCAAGGACTCTGGTTGCTTGCTGGCCCTGGACCAGCGCGAGATCGGGGGGTGGCCCGAATTCCTCGGCAAACTGGAGCGAACCCGGCCCGACATGGTGCTGATAGGACTCAGTGAGGCCGTCGATCCCCTGGACGAGGTGGTGCGGCAGATCAAGAGCGCTCCTGGTTCGCCGAGGGTCATCGTGGCCCACACCCAGGCGGATCCGGAGATGATCCTGCGCGCCATCCGGGCCAATGCCGACGAGTACGTCTACCCCCCGCTGGGCGCCGATTTGAAACGGGCGCTGGAACGAATGGCGGCGGAGCGCGCGGAGCGGCAGGCCGCCAGCGGCGGTCCCCGCGGCAAGATTCTCGGGTTTCTTCCCGCCAAGGGAGGCTGCGGGGCCACCACCGTGGTCTGCCATCTGGCCGTGGAATTGTTCCAGAAGACCCGGGCCCGGATCCTGTTGGCGGACTTCGATTTCGACGCCGGAATGGTCGGGTTCCTGATGAAATCGCCCTCCCGCTACTCGCTGGCCGACGCCGCCGCCAACATCCACCGTCTCGACTTCAGTTTCTGGAAAGCTCTGGTGACCAACGGCGATCGGGGAGTCGATGTCGTGATGGCGCCTCCCAGCCCTGGCGCCTACCAACTGCGCAACCTTCAGGACTTCCGCAGCGTTCTACCCTTTGTTCGCTCCCATTACGACTGGACCCTGGTGGACCTCGGGCGGGGCCTGTCGCCGCTGGCCCGCACTTTGTTGGAAGAGATTGACGAAACCTTCCTGGTAACGACCGTGGAGATTCCGGCGCTTCACCGCGCCCAGCAGGTGATTCAGGCGCTGGAGGCCGCCGGCTACGGGCGGGACCGCGTGCGCCTGATCCTGAATCGCGTCACCAAGCGAACCGAACTGACCCCCCAGGAACTGGAGAAGATGCTGGGCCTTCCGATCTGGGCCATGCTGCCGAACGACTATGCCGCCCTCTACGAATGCCACGCCGACGGCCGGCTGCTGGAGCCCGGCTCCATTTTGGCCAAGGAGTTTGGGCGGCTGGCCGCCAACCTGGCAGGGATAGAGGGCAAGCCCAAGCGAAGGTTTTCGTTGTTCTAGGGACCTCGAGGCGCCATGGCAACTGCAAACATCACGACCAACGATTCTCGCTGGAGCCGGCATCCGCTGACGGCAGCTCATGCCGCGCCGGAACACCTGGAGCTCAAGTTCAGCATTCACCGCAAGCTTCTGGAGCGGATCAAGCTGGAGGCTCTCATCAGCGTGGACGGCGACCGGATGCGGCTGGAGGTGCGAGCGGTTGCCGCCCGGCTGCTGGATGAAGAGCGCACCCCGCTCAGCCTGTCGGAAAAAGAACGGGTCATCGAGGAGGTCCTGGACGAGGTCTTCGGTCTTGGCCCCCTGGAGCCGCTGCTCCAGGACCCCACCATTTCTGATATCCTCGTCACCACCCCGAAGCTGGTCTACATCGAGCGCGCCGGCAAGCTGAGCCGGGTCCCGGTGGAATTCAAGGACGACTCTCACCTGCTGCACATCATCGAGAAGATCGTCTCCCGCGTGGGGCGCCGCATCGATGAATCTTCTCCGATGGTGGATGCCCGGCTCCCGGATGGATCCCGGGTCAACGCCGTGATTCCCCCGGTGGCGGTCGACGGCCCCCTGCTCTCCATCCGCCGGTTTGGCCACGATACGTTGACGGCGGAGAACCTGCTCGGCATGTACACCCTCACCGAGGGGACCCTCGAAATGTTGCAGGCCTGCGTCAAGGCCCGGCTGAATGTGCTGATCACCGGCGGCACCGGAGCGGGCAAGACCACGCTTCTGAATGTCCTTTCCGGCTACATTCCCGAAGACGAGCGCGTTGTCACCATCGAGGACGCCGCCGAGTTGCAGCTACGCCAGGTTCACGTGGCGCGCATGGAGTCCCGGCCGCCGAACATCGAAGGCCAGGGGGCCATCAAGATCCGCCAACTGGTGATCAACGCCCTGCGCATGCGGCCCGATCGCATCATCGTCGGCGAGGTTCGCGGCGAGGAGGCCCTCGACATGCTCCAGGCCATGAACACCGGCCACGACGGCTCGCTCACCACCCTGCACTGCAACAGCCCCCGGGATGCGATTTCGCGGCTGGAGGTCATGGTCGGGATGGCCAACGCCAACATGGGCGTCCATGCCATCCGCCAGCAGATCAGCTCGGCAGTGGACCTGTTTGTGCACCTGGCGCGCTTGAGCGACGGGACCAGGAAGATCACCTACGTGACCGAGTGCGTCGGCATGGAGGGCGACCAGGTCACGACCCAGGACATCTTCGTGTTTGAAAGAACCGGCCTGGGGCACAACGGCCAGGTGCTGGGCCGCTTCCGGCCCATCGGCATCCGCCCCAAGTTCTCCGAACGGTTACGGGCCGCCGGAATCGAGCTGCCCGCCCGGATCTTCCAGACGGTCGTGGAGATCAACTAGATGTCCACCACTCTGCTGGTCATCGTCTTCATTCTGCTGTTCGAGCTGGTGCTGGTCCTGGTCGGCATCGGGCTGAAGCTGCTGGATGCGGACCGGAAAAGACGGTTTGCCGGGACTCTCAAGTCCCCGGCCGGCAACCTTGCCGGGCACCGACCCCTGGTCGACACGCTGCTGCCCGAAAAGCTGGAGCTCAGCAGGCTGCCGCTTCTGGCGCAGATGCAGCAGACCATCCACCAAGCCGGGTTGGAGTGGTCCTCCTGGAACCTGCTGGCAGTGATGACCGTGACGGCCATGGCGGGGGCCCTGTTGGGTAGCCGTATCCGCGTCCCGGTGTTCCAGGAGTTCTTCACGGCCGCAGCCGCCGCCCTTTTCTTCGCCCTCCCGTACTTGTTCGTGGCCGCCAAGCGCTCCCGGCGGATGAGGGAACTGGAGGAGCAGCTGCCGGAGGCCTTCGATTTCCTGGCTCGTTCGATGCGGGCCGGCCACGCCTTTTCAATAGGTATGGCCCTGCTCGCAGAGGAGTCCCCCGATCCGTTGGGGGTGGAGTTCCGCAAAGTCGCCAGCGAGCAGGCTTTGGGATCCCAGATCGAGGTGGCCCTGCACAACCTGGCCGAGAGGATCCCGCTGCTGGATGTCCGCTTTTTTGTCTCCTCGGTGCTATTGCAGCGGGAGACGGGCGGCAATCTGGCGGAGATCCTGACCAAGCTGGCCTACCTGATTCGGGAGCGATTCCGGCTCAAGGGGCAGGTCCGGGCGGCCAGCGCCCACGGCCGCCTCACGGCCATCATCCTCAGCTGCATGCCGGTGGCGACCATGCTGGCCCTTCTGATTGTGGCTCCCGAGTATCTCGAGATTCTGGCCAAAGACCAGCACGGCAAGTACATGATTGTCGGGGTCATCGCTGGCCAGCTAGTCGGGTATCTGTGGATGCGCAAGATCATCAACATCAAGGTGTGACAACGTGGCTGCTCTGGTTTCCATCGGTTTGTTCTGCTTGCTGACGATGTCGATCGCCTACGTCGGGTATCGACACTACGCCCGGCCCGGCCGCTTTTACGAGCAACTGGGCGGCACGGTCGTCAGCGAAACCCCGTACGGCACGGTCGGCGACACCGTCGTTCGGGTGATCCAGCTCATCGGCGAGCGGGTTCCGGTCTCGCCGCAGGAGGCCACCCTCACGCGCCGGCAGTTGATGGCCGCCGGCCACCGGTCCGACGCCGCGGTTCCTATCTACTACGGATTCCGTGTCCTCTCCGGCCTGGTGGCGCTGGCCTTCAGCTTCATCCTGCGAGATTACTTTCCGGAGAATCCGAGCCTGCGGCTGGTTCTGGTGGGGTTGGGCGGCGTGGCCGGCTATTTCGCTCCGTCCCTGATCCTGGACTTGATGGTCAGCAGCCGGCGGGAAACTTTGAGGCTTTCCTTGCCGGACGCGCTGGATCTGATGGTGGTGTGCGTGGAGGCCGGACTGGGCCTGGACCAGGCCATCGTGGTGGTCAGCCGGGAACTCCAGATCACTCACCCCGAGATCAGCGAGGAATTCGGCCTGGTGACGCTGGAAATTCGGGCCGGTAAACGCCGCATAGAGGCGCTGCGGAACCTGGCGCAGCGCACCGGCGAGGGGGAGATTCGAAAGTTGGTCGCCATCCTGGTTCAGACCGACCGCTTCGGAACTTCGATGGCCGAGGCCCTGCGCGCTCACTCCGAGTTCCAGCGCGTTCGCCGCCGGCAAGCCGCCGAGGAGCGGGCCGGTAAAGTGGGGGTCAAACTCGTTTTTCCGATTTTCTTCTGCATCCTGCCAGCCATGCTGGTGGTGGTAGCGGGCCCGGGATTGCTGCAAATCATGAAGCACCTGTTCCCATTGATGCGCCAGTTTTCGGGAGTGGCGCCGTGAAAGGCGCCTGGTAACTCAGGCATTCCTGCCTGAAGTGACCGGAAGGGGGGAAAAGACATGGATACCAACATGTTGACGATTGTTCTGTGGGTCGCGGCCGGGGCCATACTGGTCCTGTACGTGGTACGCCGGCGCAACCGTCGGCGAAAACTGGTCTAGGGCGATGCCAGCCGAGGAGTTGATCGATACACTCCGCGGCGCGCAAAACCGGGATGGAGGCTGGGGATACCACGGCGGCGCTTCGTGGGCCGAGCCCACTGCCTGGGCCTTGCTGGCTTTGGTGTCTGCCGGGCACGCCGAGGCCGGCGTAGAGCGCGGCGCAGCCTGGCTGTGGGCTTGCCGGCGGCAAGACGGGGGCTGGTCCCCTCACCCCTCGGTCCGCGACGTTACGTGGATCACGGCGCTGGCCTTGTTGTTCCTGGCGGGACGCGCCCGACCGGCGGATCTTCGGCCGACCGTCCAGTGGGTGCTGGCCCAGAGTGGTCGTGAGTCGGGCTTGCTGACCAGGATCCGAGGGCGGTTGCTGGGGTCGAAGTCAGAGTACAAAGAGAGCTTTGCCGGTTGGCCCTGGTTTCCTGGAACGGCCGCCTGGGTGGCGCCCACCGCGGTGACCATTCTGGCGCTCGAGAAGTGGCAGCGCTCTGAATCCAGCCCGGAAGTCGACCGGCGGATCCAGGAAGGCCGAGGCTTCCTGCTTTCCCGGATGTGCCGGGACGGCGGCTGGAACCATGGCGCTTCGCGAGCTCTGGGCTACGACAGCGACTCCTACGCCGAGACCACCGGCCTGGCGCTGTTGGCGCTTCGAGGATTGCGCTCTGGCGAACTCGAGAGGGCTGTCGATCGCGCCGAGCAGCACCTGCGCCAGTGCCGGTCGGCGCAGGCCTGGGGATGGCTGCAACTCGGGTTGCTCGCCCGGGGCCGGGCCGTTTCCCAAATACCGGCGCCCCCGGCGCCTTGCCGGGGAGTGCTCGATACGGCCGTGTGCCTGCTGGCTCTGGCGGCGGGACAGGGTCGCCACGCCTTTTGGGGGTGACGTTGCTGACCCGAAGACAAGCCCTGGGAAGCCTCGGCGCCGCGGTATCCGTCAGTTGCGCGCGGCGGCCCCGGCCCGGCGCCGAGCCGCGCGTCTCCATCCTCAAAGCCTCCGGCTACACCCAGGGACTGTTCGACCAGGTGCGCCGGCTCCTGGCGGAGCACCAGGTCCAGGTGCGCGGCCAGCGGGTTCTGCTGAAACCCAACCTGGTGGAATTCGACCCTGCCACGACCATCAATACCCATCCGCTGCTGGTGCACGCCGCTCTGGAAGCGTTTCGCGCCCTGGGAGCAGCCGAGGTCCGGATCGCCGAGGGGCCGGGACACCGGCGCCTGACCCTGGATCTCGCCGAGGACGCCGGGTATTTCGACGCTCTCCCCGATTTTGAGCGTCACTTTACGGATCTCAACCTCGACGAGGTCTCCGAGGTGAGAATCCGGAGGCCGTTTTCAGAGCTGAAATCGCTCTACCTGCCCCGCACGGCCCTGGCCTGCGATCTGCTGGTTTCCCTGCCTAAGATGAAGACCCACCACTGGGCGGGCGCCACCCTGGCGATGAAGAACCTGTTCGGCGTGGTGCCCGGGGCGGTCTACGGCTGGCCCAAAAACCTGCTCCACTGGGCCGGAATCCACGAGTGTATTGCCGATCTCTATGGGCTGTTTCCGCGCCAGTTTTGCCTGGTGGACGGCATCGTCGCCATGGAGGGCAACGGCCCCATCCAGGGCTCCCCACGGACCGCCGGGGTCCTGGTGGCCGGGGCCGATCCGGTCGCCGTCGACGCCACCTGCTGCCGCATCATGGGGATCAATCCCGCCAAGGTCCGCTATCTCAGCCTGGCCGGCGGTCGGGGGCAAACCGAGTCCCAGTATGTACGACAGATCGGCGAGCCCCTTCCCGGCGTCCAGGGCAGCTTCGCGTTGATCCCCGAGATCGCCTGGATGCGCCTGCCGGCCGCGTAACGCGCCCATGACCCGACTGCTTCGCATCGCCATTGCCGCCGCCGTCCTTCTGATTGCCTGGCAGTTGCTGGGGCTCTACTGGCCTTTCAGCCGACTGGTGTTTCTCTACGCCATAGGGAGGACCTCCGGGTGCAGTTGGGAGCGGGCCCTGGCGGCAGCGGAAGCCAACCCCGGAGAAGAGGCGGCCAAGGATCGCCTCCAGCGCGGTAGTCGCCTGATCAAGGAAGACTCTGGCCTCCGGCTCTGGAAGACCGACGCCGGGGCCTGGTGGATTCCGGCCGGAATGGAAGAAGGGCTCTGGAACATCCTGGCGGAGCAGGAGCAGAGAATTTACAGCGACGGCGGCGAAACGCGCCTCCGTTCCGGGGACATTGTCCTCGACTGCGGCGCCAACGTGGGCGTCTTCACCCGGCGGGCGCTCGACGCCGGCGCCCGGCTGGTGGTTGCCATCGAGCCTGTCCCCTCCAATCTCGAGTGCCTGCGGCGGAATTTTCAGGCTGAGATTTCCGACCGGCGCGTGATTCTTTATCCCAAGGGCGTCTGGGACAAGGACGACATCCTGAGCATGAACGTCGATGACGACTCCACCCGCGACAGTTTCGTGATGCTGCGCAAACAGACCAAATCCACTGTCAGTTTCCCTGTCACCACCGTGGATCAGTTGGCCTCCGAACTCCAGTTGACGGGGGTCGACTTCGTCAAGATGGATATCGAAGGGTCGGAGCGAAAAGCGCTGTCGGGCGCCCGGCGGGTGCTGGCGTCGTATCGACCGCGCCTGGCCATCTGTGTCTATCACGTAGGCGATGATCCGGCAGCGGTTCCGAGGGTGGTTTTGGAGTCGGCGCCCGGCTACCGGAGCGGCTGCCGCTGCGCCGTCGAAGGCAATCGCATTCGGCCCGAGGTGATGTACTTTTATTGAGCCCCTCGCAGAATACGGTGGCGGTGTCATCCCAGGCGGAAACTGTCGTCCCCAGCGGATACTGTCATCCCGAGCGAAGCGAGGGATCTGCTGGCCATGCGCCCTGACAGCCCGGCAGAAACAAAAAGCCGATCCCTCGCTGCGCTCGGGATGACACCGGCCGCGGTCGCAGCCCTGACCCTGCTCTTGGTGCTGGCGCTCGTCTGGCCCTCTCGCTCTCTCATCCTTACCGGCGCCAACGATTTTCTGTCCTTCTACGCCGGCGCCCGGCTGGCGGGTACCGGCGATCTGTATAATCCCGCCAGGGCCAGCCAGATTCAGCTCCAGGCGGCCGGGACTACCGGCGAGCGGCTGCGCTACATCCGGCTGCCCTGGTTCGCGGGGCTGCTATGGCCCCTGGGCAGGCTCCCTTACGCCCAGGCCTACCTGATATGGCAGTGTCTCAACGCCATGGCGTTTCTCGGTTTTTTGGCGTTGTGGCCGCCCTCGTCTTCGCCCGGCGTGGCGGTGGCGGGCCTTTCGTTCCTGCCGGTTTACTGGAGCCTTGTCAACGGCCAGGACCTTACGCTGTTGCTGCTGTGGATTGCAGGCGCCGTCCGGCTGGTCGAGTCCGGGCGGCCCCTGGCCGCCGGCCTGCTGTTCTCGCTCTGCGCGGCAAAGTTCCACCTGTTCGCGCTGGTTCCGGTGCTGGTGATTCGCAGGAGGCTGGGACGTTTTGCGGCCGGCTCGCTGGCGGGCCTGGCCGGCCTGTTGGCGATCTCGTTCGCAGTAGCCGGGCCGACATGGCCTCAACAGTACCTGCAAACCGTCTGGGGAGGGGGAATCCATCCCGGCCCGGAGGTGGCGCCCAATGTCTATCGACTCGCCGCCCTGCCGCGCTGGGCGCTGGCGGCCTGCGTCGTCGCCGCCGTGTGGATCGCCGCCCGGCGGGGGACCTTCCAGCACGGCCTGGCGATCACCCTGCTGGGAGGGGTGTTGATCAGCCCGCACGTGTTTCTGCAAGACCTGGCTCTGTGGCTGCCGGCGGCCCTTGCCATCCGATCGGAGGCCCAAAACCGGCTGGCGCGGGTGCTCGCCGCCCTGCTGCTGACGCCGGTCTGTTATCTCGTCGAGCTGGCGCTGCCACCGCCTTGGGGCGCAGTTCTGCCCCTGGCGGGCCTCTTGCTGATCTACGCCGCGGCTTTCGACGCCCTGCGGGCCCGCCGGTACGCTTCGTAGGCCATCCAGGGCAACGGCGTCAAGATCGCCGCCTGCCCTATCAGTGGGATGGAGAGCCCTGTCAGCATGGCGAAAGCCAGACTCCGGCCGGGGCTGGCTCTCTCGGCCAGGATCAGAAACAGCGGCAGCAGGGCCGCGCAATCGTAGTAGAAGGCATGCGGGCTGATCAGCAGGCTCCCGGCCAGGGTGCACGCCAAAGCGAAATCGGTTTCCGTCCGCTGGACCGCATACCAGGTCGCAGCAGCTACCACCACCGTGAGCAAGCCCACCCAGACGGCGGCGTGCGGCATCCGGTGAAACAGACCGAGCAAGTTCGGCATGTAGGCTCGGGAGGCCTGAAACTTCTCGTTGGCCTCCAGCAACTGGAGGTACTGCGCCGGCCAGTTCCATCCGGCGACGGCAAAGGAAACCGCCGCCAGCGAGGCGCCTCCGGCCAGCAGCCCGATCCCGAATCGCCAAAGGCGTTTGGCCACGATCAGCAGCGGCGCCAGCAGAAACAGATGAAACTTGGCGGCGCACAGCGCCAGGACCAGCCCGGCCGCGAGATCCCGCTTCCGCCGCAGGAGCCACAGGGCGGCCGACACCCAAACCAGCACCAACGGCATGTCCTGGCCGACAGTGAAGCTGATCCAGATCGGCAAGAACCAGCAGCACACCAGGGCGGCCAGCGGCCGAGGCCACCACAGGACCACAAAAACCCCCAGAGCCGCCACATTCAGCAGCTGCCAGACGGCGTGCGCAGCTCGGTAAGGCAGCTGCGCCAGGGGCCACAGCAGCACCGCGTAGAACGGAGGCCGGATGTAGGCTCGCACCTCCTGAGGGTTGGCGAACTCCCGCTGAATCTGGTTGGCGGCCTCATGGGAGTAGAGATGCGGCGTGCCCACCAGCCGGGCTCCGGCGTAGAAACTGAGGAAGTCTGTCTCCCCCCGTCGGGCTGGCGGCCAGCCGAAGGCCACGGCCACCAGGACGGCGAAAGAAGCCGCCGCCAGCAACACGCCCTGCCGGGTGGCTGGCGTGCCGGGAACGTCTTCCGCCGACGGCATGAATCCATCATAGCCGGTCAGTAACTCAGGCATTCCTGCCTGTCGGTCTCGATGCTAGAATGACCACCTGCCGTGAAATTGACCCCGGAGCAGCGCCTGGTCGTCGTCACGCCGACCTATAACGAACGCGAAAACCTGGAGAGGCTGGTGGCTGGCATCGAGCAAGCGGTCCCCGGCGCCCACCTCCTCATTGTCGATGACAACTCCCCCGACGGAACCGGCCAGCTCGCTGACCAGCTCAGCGCCCGGCACCCGGACCGCATCCTGGCGCTCCACCGGGAACGAAAGGAAGGCCTCGGCCGCGCCTACGTGGCCGGGTTCCGCGAGGCCCTAGACCGGGGCTACGACGTGATCGTGCAGATGGACGCCGATCTCTCCCACGACCCCGCTTCCATCCCGGCGATGATCGAGGCGCTCCAGCAAGGCGACCTGGTGCTGGGGTCCCGTTACCTGCACGGCATCGCGGTGGTCAACTGGGACTTCCAGCGCCTGCTGTTGAGCAAGGCAGCTACCCGATACGCGCAGCTCGTCACCGGCATGCCTTTTTCGGACGCCACCGGGGGCTTCAAGTGCTGGCGCCGGGAGGCCCTCGCATCGATCAACCTGGACAAGGTTTTCTCCAATGGCTACCTTTTCCAGATCGAGACGACCTATCGAGCCTTCCGGCTTTGCTTGCGCATCCGGGAAGTTCCCATCGTCTTCTACGAAAGGAAGCTGGGGCAGTCGAAAATGGACTGGACGATTATCCGGGAGGCGGTGTGGGGAGTCCTAAAGTTACGCCTGGGGCGCTGACGGCGATCAAGCGGCGCGCGACACGGCCCACAGAATGTTCGAGAGGTTCCAAAGAACCACCGCGGCAAAGATGTAGTTGACCCGCTGGATCACCCGGGGCCGGTGAATCCACAGGCAGAACCCGCCGAGGACCAGGCCGAACAGCTTCACGAGCGTCAGGCCGGCCATGGGGTCCATGTGCATGACCCATCGGACAAACGGGCTCAACTCGCTGGCGCCGAGCCGCAAGCCCACCAGGGTGGTGATGTAGTCCAGCAACTGCAAATAGACGAACACCTCGGTGTAGGTCATGTCCCCTGCCCGCCTCTTATCATACTATTAGAAGACGGCCTTTGCACCAGGTTTTTCCACGAATCTGGACGGGTCATGACCCTTACGCCCGGGGCGCCCAGATGGCGGCAGCGGCCAGAAATCCCAGAGCGCCGGCTGCGACGGCGGCCCCGTGCGGCATCGTGACGGCCGCCTTGCTCTTGACGTCGAGAGCCTCGTGCTTGAGGTAAGGAGGCCGAAGGCTGGCCAACTCCTTGAAAATAAAGGCCACATTTATCAGTGTCTGGCCTAGCCGGCCGCGGCGCAGCAGCAGGATCACGGCCATCAAGCCGCCCAGAAGCGCCGAAGCGACGAAGATCCCAAGCCAGTTCCAAGGCCCCACGATAGCCCCGATGGCCGCCATGAGCTTGGCATCGCCAGCCCCCATCGCCCGCACCAGGTATAGCGGGAAATAGATCAGCAGAGCCAGACCCAACCCCGCCCCGGAGATTCGCAGGCCCGCCAGACCGTACAGCAGCAGGTTCAGGGCCAAGCCCGGGAAGAGGCCGCTCAGGACCAGCCAGTTCGGAATCCGCCGATAGCGCAGATCGTACGCGGCGGCCGTCACCACCAGCGCTGCCAGCAACACCTGCATCACAGGCGGCAGATAACTCATTGCTCGCCCCTTGCGGCGGCCGTTTCCATGGTTTCCATTCCCCATCATGACATGAGCAGGTTGGATGGGTTGCGCTTTCCGAGCTAAGGTCGCCGGGGCTGTGGCTCGTTGGAGTTACGAATGGGAGCGCCGCGGACGGGCCGGCTACCGTGCTGCCCGCTCTCTTTCCAGGGCCTGGTGGAGGAGCATCTTCATGTACGTTTGGTAGGCCAGGCCCTTGCGCTCGGCGAGGCGACGGGCGCTCTGGAGATCCTTCATGGGTATCCGGATGGTGACGCTCTTCGACTTCGGCAAGCCGCGCGCCAGGCGGCCCTCCTTAGCAGCCTTCTCGAACTGCTCGGCCAAGAAATCAGGATGGGCGTCCCACCAAGCCGCCTCCTGCGCCTGGGTCTTGAAACTCGGAACCCTGCTTGTATTGGCCGGCTTCCTTTTCGTCATACGCTATTGCTCCCGGAAGTAGATCTCCTGCTGTCGAAGGGTCATGGGATATGTTGTAACCACGCGGATGGCCAGGCCTCGCTCCACATACACGACTGCCAGAAGCCTGCCTCTGTCGGTCTGCCAGACAGAGGACGCGCTCCTCGACCGCGTGATCCTGGAACTGAACAACCAATGGATTGTTCCGCAAAGCTTGCTCAGCCTCCTCCGGGCTGACCCGGTGCCGCGCGATGTGCTTGACGTTCTGAGAATCCCAATCGAACGTCACACCTACAATGTACATACGCCGGGGGAGGCCCGTCAAGTCCGCGAACACAGCGACCATAAGCCAGGCTGGTTGCAACTCCCCTGCCAGCGACTATCCGCTTGAAAAAACAGGTTTTCCGCGAACCGCCGAAGCCGGACCTGTTCGCCTGTGGGACGGGGCTGTCCCGAATCCGGCGCCCGTCGCCAGGCTACCGGCGGAGCAGCTCGGGATAGGTGGCTCGGAGCTTCTGGAGTTTCGGAACGGCGTTGACCACGACGTAACCGTGGCCGGGATTTCGCTTGACAAAGTCTTGGTGATAGGCTTCCGCGGTATAGAACCCGGCCAGAGCGCTCACCTCCGTCACGATGGGTTTGGAGAATACCTTCCCCTCCCCCAGTTGCTTGATGTACGCCTCGGCCACGCGCTTCTGATCGGGGTTCTTGTAGAACACCACCGAGCGGTACTGCCGGCCGAAATCGGGACCCTGGCGGTTCAACTGCGTCGGATCGTGGGCGACGCTGAAGAAGACCTTCAGCAGCTGGCCGTAGGATATCTTCGCCGGATCGTAGGTGATCTCGATGGACTCGGCGTGGTCGGTCTTGCCCTCGCTCACCAGGTCATAGCGGGCCATGGCTGCTTTGCCGCCCGAATAGCCTGAAACCACCTTCTCGACGCCCGCTAACTCCTCTAATACGGCCTCGGTGCACCAGAAACATCCGCCGGCCAGGACGGCCGTCTGCTTGCCCTTGGCGGCGGAGCGATCGATGTCTACAGCCGGATCCGGGAAGGCCGGGGCGGGCGCGCCCGCGGCGCTCGAGATCAGGACCAGCGATAACGCCAGAATCACGAGATGGTTAGTCTTCGACATGAGCCTATTTTAACCCGGACGAGCGGGTTAATGAAGATCCTGCCTCTCCCCCCGGACCCGGGCCCTAAATTCCCGCACCAGCTCCACCAGCGCCGCCACCACGGCCTCGAAGATCTTGCGGCCCTTCTCGGCCGTCGCCACGGTCGGGTCCCCCACCACGCCGCTCTTGCTGAACCGGGTCCAGTGGTCCATGTAGAGCACCGGGGAGCCCTTCATCAGGTCCATCCAGATGAACCGCGACGGCGGCAGGCCGATCTCCTTCTCGGCCTTGCTCATCTGTACCCGCCCGGAATCCAGATACAAGTACACCGAGGTCTCCAGCTCGCAGGCGTGCGCCATCCCGCCGGGGGATTCACTCTCTCGCAGCTCGTTGATCACCTGCTGGGCCAGGCTGGGCCAGATGAAGCAGCCGCAGGCGGCCTCGGTTTCCAGAATCGTCCGCCGGGCCACCAGGTCGAGGATGGGCATGTTGGACCCGTGCCCGTCGGCGATCAGGAGGTGCCGGAACCCGTGCCGCGCGACGCTCTTGGTCACATCCAGCACGAACTCCAGCAGGTGCTGCGGCGCGATGTCGATGGTGCCCGGAAAATCGAGGTGGTGGGTCTCGAAGCCGTAGGGGATCGGCGGCAGCAGCAGCATTTCCCCGGGGGCCGCCTGGGCAGCCGCCTCGCAGATCGACCAGATGAGGAAGTTATCGGTGTCGAGCGGCAGATGCCGCCCATGATCCTCCACCGAGCCGATCGGCAGGATCACGACCGGCTGACTCTTGGCGACCTCCCGCATTTCGGGCCAAGTGTAGTGCTGGTAGAGGTAGGGTTGGCGTTCCATAGGTTTCCCCCTGACTGCTGGACCCCAAGACTATCATGTTGGGGGACGTTAACCCCACGTTAACCCAAGGTCGTCACAACCGCTCCCTAACGGTCGCGGCTCGGAAACAGTTCTGGCTGGAACGAAGGCACTTCCGAGATGGGACCGTGCGCGTTACCGAGCCGCGCGCGGGGTAGAATGAAAGCGGGCCATGCGACGCGATCCCACCCTTCACCCTCTCTCTCGCCAGCACCAGCACGGCCTGGCCCTGACGGTGGTCATCGACCGCAACCTGCGCGGGGACCCGTCGCCCGAGCTGACGGCCGGGCTGGCCCGCAAGGTCGCCGACGCTTATGAGCTGGAGCTGAAGAACCACTTCGACATCGAGGAACGGATCCTGTTTCCGGCCATCCGGCGGGAGCTGGGTCCCACGCCCCTGGTCGAGGAGCTGGAGGCTGACCACCGGCGTCTGGAAGGCTTGATTGCCAGGCTGAGCCAAGCCAGTCAGACCGAGCGCCCCGAGGCGCTTCGCGAGTTCGCGGCCGCCCTCAGCGCCCACATCCGCCGCGAGGAACGGGAGCTGTTTGAAGACATCCAGAAGCGCCTGCCGCGCGGGACGCTCGACCAGTTGGGCCGCGACATCGACGAGGCCGTGGTCCGGGTCTGCCTGTGATTACCGCGCCGCCCGGTGTGACTGCTCGTAATGCGCCGCCAGCAGGTCCAGCCCGAAGTCCCCGTTGAAGTCGCGCCACACCGAGTGAATGTGGTTGGCGTTGTTCTGGGTGTTGTCGTACTCGAACACGAAGGTCGGCCCCTGCACCCGGTAGTAGTGTCCCTGGCCGCGGTCGGGCCCGCCGGCCCAGGCGAAGTGGATCTTATCAATGCCGGCTTTGCGGGCGGCCTCCATCCGGGCGATGGCCAGGTCCTCCGGCATGTTGGCGGCGTACTCTTCCACGAGCGTCATCAGCAGCTCCTGCTGCTTCTTGTTGAGCTTGGCCGCCGGGATGCCCTTCAGCTCGCTCTCGGCCTTGCGTTTGTTGTATGTGAGGATATCCTTGGGCGCCGTCTGGTCGATCACCGCCACCGGCTTTTGCCTGGCGTCGAGCGATAGCAGCAGTTCGCGGCCCAGATCTTCCTCCCGGGCCAGCGCCCGCAGCCCCTGCCGCGGCCCTTGCTTGACCTCTGCGGGATTGGCGCCGAAGAAGGCCGGCGTGGAGGCGATCATCTGGCCTTTGACAACCGTGAAGTTGAGCGACAGGTGATGGCCCTCGACGCGCCATCCCCAGGTTCCAGCGTCCGATGGCTCGCCGAACACGCTGAAGTAATACCCTTCGGGATCGCGTCGCCCGGCGGTGTCCTTCTCCTGCTCTCTGAGGATGGCCTCCAGGCTCAGAATGGTGGAGGCCTTCCGGTAGCCGCTGGAGCTGAGGCCGGCACTTAGAAAGGCCTGAGCCAGGGCCCGCTGGGCCGAGTCCATCTGTTTCAACGGCAGGCCCTTGCGCTCGCGCGGCACGAAGTGCCAGTTGAGCCGCTCCTCGTCGTTCACCCGGAAGGTAGCCTGGGCTCGTTGCTCGGTCGAGAGGGCCGCCAGGAATGTCTTGGCCGTCTCCTGCATCACGGTGTTGGAACGGGTCTTGTGGTACGCCGCTGTGAGGGCCGCCGCGCAAAGCGCTGCCGCCGCCAACCGAACCATCGTCTGTCTCATGCCGCCTCCTGTACTTGACGCATTATAGCGAATCCGTGTGCAACATGAAAGTGGTGGGCGTTGGCGATCCCCCCCAACTTGTCATCCCGAGCGTAGCAGTACGGTCGGTCGGCGCGAGAAAATCGGGCAGTTGCGACTGGCCCATCACTCTTCTGTCGCGCACCCGTCAACGGACCGCCGGCGCCGAACTGCACCCCCCGCCGGGAAGTAGCTCAGGAGATCTCAAGACCGCCCGGCGGAGCGTCACGCGCCAGGAACTCATCCAATGCTACTTGTAGTTCTGGAATCCGGATAGAGGCGACGTTCCAGACCTCTTCCAGGTCCACACCGATGTAATCGTGGATCAGGACGTCACGCATTCCGCAGATTCGTTTCCAGTCGAGTTGCCCCAGGCGGTCGCGCGTTTCCGGCGATACTCGCTTTGCTGCTTCGCCAATCACCTCGATGTCCCGGATCACAGCGTCCTGGAGTTCTTCGGATGCGAGGAATCGATCTTTGCCAGGACTGATGAAGCGTGCGATCCGCCGGCAGCGCTCCCGGATGTGGTGAAGGTACAGCCGGTCATCCTTCACAGTGGGGTGGCCTCGCGCAGGATCCTGTCGCGCGCGTACCAGTGGAGCGATCTTTCGGTCCCGACGTGAACCTTGAGGCCGAGCACCTCCTCGAGGTCCTGCACGAGCGCGACATGGTCTAGCAGGCTGCGGCTTGGCTCCCATTCCACCAGGAGGTCGAGATCGCTGGACTCATTAGCCTCGCCGCGAGCGACGGAGCCGAATACCCGGAGGTTGCGCGCCCCGTGTCGCTCGGCTAGGCGCAGGATTTCGCCGCGCCTCTGGGCCCGCAGCGTCTCCAACGTGACCATGCCTTTATTGTGCAACAGGTTGGACGGGTCTGGCGTGGACATGGTGACTGTCAGAATGAGTGTCAAACCGAGCGCCGACGAACAGGGGCGAGTAGAAGTGTCGTGTTTGCAAAGAGATCTGCCACCCGCCCGGGCTTGAACCGACGCCACCTGCTGACAGCGAAATCGCAGGTTAGAATAAGGACGCATGAAAAAAAGCCCTTCCTGGAGCCGCCGGCACGTGCTGGGCGCCGCCGGCGGCCTGGCGCTGCCTTTGCTGCCTTTGCCGCCTTTGCAGGCGCAGGCCCCTCCAGACCCCGACCTCGCCAACCTCTACGAGATGCTGGAAGCCGTCAGCCACGAGCACCGGCCGCGGCTGTCGTTCTTGGATCCCAAGTGGAAGTCGCTCGAGAAGTGGAAGCAGGCGGCGCGGCCGGCGCTGCTCCGGCAGTTGAGCTATGAGCCGAAGACGCCGCCCCTCTCGGCCACCGTAGCCGGCCGCGAGGAGCGAGAGGGGTTCATCATCGAGACGGTGCGGATCTCGGCTACCTCAGCCTACGAGATTCCGGCGCGGGTCCTGCTTCCGGCGGGCCGCAGGGGCCGGGCGCCCGGGGTCCTGGCGCTCCACTGCCACAGCGGCCGCTACGTCTGGGGCCACGAGAAGGTCTTGAGCCGTCCCGGGGAGCATGCAGCGCTTCTGGAGTTTCGGGAGCGCGCCTATGGGCGGCCCTACGCCGAGCTGCTCGCCCGCCGCGGCTATGTGGTTCTGGTCATCGATGCTTTCTACTTCGGGGAGCGCCGCCTGCGGGTGGAGGCCATCGACCCCGCCACCGCGCCGCCCGACTTCCGCGAGTCTCTCCAGGCGCTGCGGTCCCTGTGGCCCGACACCGCCGAGTGGCTCGCGGGGGTCAACAGCCTGTGCAGCCGTTACGAGCACCTCACCGCCAAGACCATCTTTTCGGCCGGCGCCACCTGGCCCGGCATGCTGGCCTGGGACGACCGCCGCAGCCTCGACTACCTGGCCAGCCGCCCGGAAGTCGACAGCCGCCGCCTCGGTTGCCTGGGGCTTTCGATCGGGGGCCTGCGCGCGGCGCACCTGATCGCCAGCGACCCGCGCCTCAAGGTCGCCGTGGTCGCCGGCTGGATGACCCGCTTTCGCGACCAGCTCCGCAACCACTTGCGGTCCCACACCTGGATGGCCTACATTCCCGGCCTCTACGGCTCGCTCGACCTGCCCGACGCCGCGGCCCTGCACGCCCCGGGGGCGTTGCTAGTCCAGCAATGCAGCCGCGACGCGCTCTACCCCATGGCGGGCATGAAGGGCGCCGCCGAGCAGCTCACCCGCATCTACGCCAAGGCCGGTCTGGCCCAGCGTTTCCGCGCGACTTTCTACGACGTGCCCCACAGCTTTCGCCCCGAGATGCAGGAGGAAGCCTTCGGGTGGCTGGAAAAGTGGATCTGAGGGAGCGGCCAGTTTACAGAACCGGCGGTGTTCTCGGGAGTTGCTGAGAAGGGGTGTGCGACAGGAAAGGGGTGGCGTTGGCGGTCCCCCGCAACTGTCATCCCGAGCGTAGCGAGACATCTGAGCTATTCCGTCAAGAGGAAACCACTCCCAGTTTGAAGAATCCTGCGCAGGGTTCCCACTGCAATTCCACAGCAGCAACGGCCGGGGGCTGGGCGGCGG
>Ga0247727_10005365_pt1 | contig 26099 bp, 19 predicted proteins | sample WisWelCaveWW1625_FD_202498 | JGI IMG/M metagenome (GOLD analysis project Ga0247727, IMG submission 202498) | Biofilm microbial communities from Wishing Well Cave, Virginia, United States - WW16-25 | ecosystem: Environmental > Aquatic > Deep subsurface > Groundwater > Cave microbial mat | place...
GGCGCTGCTGTCGCGCGTTCGGGGAAGGCAAGCGGCGACTCCTTGAGCCCAGGGACCCCTTCGGCACGCACGCGCTGGCTGCTCGGGCTCGCGACCGCGTCGTGGATCGCTGCCGTGGTAAGCGGAATCGGCGCCCTGTCGGATTGCGCCTCGCGTCCGGGAGATCCCGGAGCACCTCCCACGAGCTGGCCCGGCGGCACGCGTCTGGCGCGCTCACCCGGGCTCCCGTCGCTCGTGATGATCGCCCACCCGCACTGCCCGTGCACTCGGGCGAGCCTGGGCGAGCTCGACCGCATCGTCGCTCGTCTGGGGGGCGGGCTTGCGGTGTCCGTGCTCTTCATCGGGCCCGAGGAGGCGGACGACGATTGGTGGAGGACCGACCTCACGAGCCGCGCTCGCGCGATTCCCGGGGTCGAGGTCGTCGTCGACAGGGGCGGCGCCGAGGCTCGGCGCTTCGGCGCGGAAACCTCGGGTCAGACGCTCCTGTACGACGCGCGGGGCCGACTCGTCTTCCGCGGCGGCATCACCGGCGCCCGTGGGCACGCCGGGGACAACGCCGGGCGGAGCGCCGTCCTGGCGTACGTCTCGAACGGAACCGAGCCGAGAGTCGACAACCCCGCATTCGGCTGTGCGCTCGACGGCACGACGCCCGCGGCTGCGGGCGTGACGAAGCCATGAGCACGTACGACACCGCACGGGATCTCGACCCGCGCGTGGCGGAGCGCGCTCGCGTGCTCTTCGTCGAGCACCGGGACAGGATCATGCGGCGCACCGACCGCTGGTTCGCGGCCCTGCTCGCCGTGGAGTGGCTGGGCGGGATCGCCGCCGCGTGCTGGGTCGCTCCGCGGACCTGGGCCGGGAGCGCGAGCAGCGTTCACCTTCATGTCTGGGCCGCGCTGCTGCTGGGCGGGGCGATCGTCTCGTTGCCGGTTTTCCTGGCGCTGACCCGCCCCGGCCGTCCGTTCACCCGTCACGCCGTCGCCGCGAGCCAGGTGCTCTTCGGCGCGCTCTTGATCCACCTCACCGGCGGACGCATCGAGACCCACTTCTTCTTGTTCGGGTCGCTCGCGTTCGTAGCCGTCTATCGCGACTGGCGGGTTCTCGTGACGGCAACCGTGATCGTGGCCGTCGATCACGCCGTCCGCGGCGTCTTCTGGCCACAGTCGGTCTACGGCGTTCTGACGACGAGCGCGTGGCGCACCGTCGAGCACGCGGGATGGGTGATCTTCGAGGACGTGTTCCTCATCGCCGCCTGTACGCAGGGGGTCCGGGAGATGATCGGGATCGCGGACCGTCAGGCGCAGCTCGAGTTCAGCCATGAGAACATCGAGAAGCAGGTGCTCGTCCGGACGGCCGAGCTCCGCAACAGCGAGGAGCGGTTCCGGCGGTTGAGCGAGGCATCGCCGGTCGGCATCTTCCAGACCGATGCCGACGGCCGCTGTCTCTACACGAACGCGCGCTGGCAGATCATCGCGGGCATCTCGCTCGAGGACAGCCTCGGGGAGGGTTGGAGCCGGGCGATCCAGGCCGAGGACCGCGCGGCGATCCTCGAGGACTGGAACGTCGCGGCGCGGAGCGGCCGCGAGTACGACCGCGAGTTCCGCATGCAGACTCCCGCCGGCGAGGTGCGCTGGGTCCACGCGCGCTCCGCTCCCGTCCCGTCCGCCGACGGCACGATCCGCGAGCACGTCGGCACGACCGAGGACGTGACGGTGCGCCGGGAGGCCGCGGAGCAGCTCCGGCGAGCCAAGGAGGCGGCCGAGGCGGCGACGCGGGCGAAGTCGGAGTTCCTGGCCAACATGAGCCACGAGATCCGCACGCCGATGAACGGCGTGATCGGCATGAGCGGACTCTTGCTCGACACGGATTTGACGGCCGAGCAGCGCGAGTTCGCACAAACCGTGCGCAACTCGGCCGAGGCCCTGCTGACCATCATCAACGACATCCTCGACTTCTCGAAGATCGAGGCCGGGAAGCTGCACTTCGAGGTCATCGACTTTGATCTGCACGTGGTCCTCGAGGAGGTCACGTCCGTCCTCGCCGAGCGCGCCCAGGTCAAGGGGCTCGAGCTGGCGTGCCTGATCCAGCACGGCGTCCCCCGCGCCCTGCGGGGCGATCCGGGTCGGCTGAGGCAGGTCCTGATCAACCTGGTGGGAAACGCCATCAAGTTCACGAAGCAGGGCGAGGTCATCCTGCGGGCCAAGCCGGTCGAGTCGTCCGGCGGGAAGTCCGTCGTCGGCTTCGAGGTCGCCGACACCGGCATCGGCATCCCGTCGGCGGTGCTGTCGCGTCTGTTCCAGCCGTTCACCCAGGCCGACGGGTCGACCGCCCGCAAGTTCGGCGGCACCGGACTGGGCCTGGCCATCTCGAAGCAGCTCGCCGAATTGATGGGCGGGCAGATCGGCGCGGACAGCGAGGCCGGGAAGGGAAGCACGTTCTGGCTCACGATCCCGTTCGAGCCGCAGCGGCCGGAGACGGCTTGTCGCTACGCACCCCGCGAGAGCCTCCGCGGGCTGCGCATTCTGGCCGTGGATGACAACGACACGAACCGGAAGGTCTTGACGTCGCAGACGAGCGCGTGGGGGATGGAATGCACCGAGGCGGAGAACGGGCCGCGGGCGCTCGAAGCGCTCCGCTCCGCCAGCGAGCGCGGACGACCCTACGACCTGGCGATCCTCGACCTGCAGATGCCCGGGATGGACGGGCTCGAGCTGGCACGAGCCATCAAGGCCGACCCGCTGTGCGCCGCGCCGCTGCTCGTGCTGCTGACATCCGTCGGTGTGCGCGGCCACGCCGCCGAGTCGTTCAAGGCGGGCATCGCGGGCTACCTGACGAAGCCCATCCGTCCGTCTCAGCTCTACGACTGCCTGGCCACCGTCATGGGCGCTCCCGCAGAGCCGATCGCGGGCGCCTCCCCACCGCCCCTCGTCACGCGCCACACCCTGAAGGAGGCGCGCTCGCGGAGACGGCGGCGCATCCTCGTCGCCGACGACAACGAGACCAACCAGATGGTCGCCGTGCGCATGCTCCAGCGATTGGGCTACGAGGCGGACGTGGCCGCCAATGGCCTCGACGTCGTGGAGGCTCTCACACGCATCCCGTACAACGTCGTGCTGATGGACTGTCAGATGCCCGAGATGGACGGCTTCGAGGCCACGCGCACGATCCGGCTCTCCGAGTCCTCGCACGGTGGACGCGTTCCGATCGTGGCCATGACCGCGAACGCGATGCAGGGCGACCGGGAACGGTGCATCGAGACCGGCATGGACGACTACATCAGCAAGCCCGTCAAGCTCGAAGAGCTGAGTCGAGTCCTCGAGCGCTGGCTCGAGGAACGGGACGAGCGCGGCGCCGCCCGGGAAGCGACTCCCGCGCGAGAGCCCGAGGCCGCTCCCGTCGATCGGGCCGTGCTCGCCGGTTTCCGCGACGCCGATCCGGAGGGCGCGGCCGCGTTTCTCTCAGCCCTGATCGACAAGTTCCTGCAGGAAGCGTCGGCTCGATTGACCTCGCTGCGCGAGGGGGCGGGCCGCCGCGACGCCGCGGGGCTAGGGCGCGCAAGTCACGCCCTCAAGGGCAGCGCGGCTTCCCTGGGCGCCACCGGTTTGGCGTCGCTGTGCTCGTCCCTCGAGCAGGAGGCCAAGACGGGCTCCGTCACCGATTCCGCGACCGCAAGCGTGGATCGGATCGAGGCCGAGTTCGAGCGCGTTCGGGCGGCGCTCGAGGCGGAGCGCGACGAGATGCCAGCCGGCCCGACCGCATGACCTGTGGGACAAAGGATCTCAGAGCGGCCCAGCGATCAGTTGACGAGGCTGCCCGTCCCGACGACGGCCGGGATCACGGTGCTGCAGCTCGGGCAGACCACGATGTAGCCGCGGCGGGGCAAGGACGACGTGAAATTCACGCGCCTGCGCAGTAGACGTACGACGCGCACCGCCTCGAGCGACGCCTTGCAATGGGCGCAGTTGACGGGAGACTCGAGCGCGTACTCTGCCTCGAACTCGACTTCCGGTTCGACGAGGGGAGCCATCGGGGGACCTCTCCGTAAAAAGCTGCCTGGAGAACCTAGGCCCGCTGACCGCCCGAGGCAAGCCGCGTGAGATCCCGACGAGAGGGCCGGGCTAGAGATGGAAGGCCACTCCGAGCTGGGGGCCATGGAGCACCATATCGAGACCCAGCGCCCCGGCCCTCCGCTCGAACTCGATGTCGTACCCGATCGCCCGGTAGCCCAGCCAGATCGAGATCAGGTCGCTGGCCGTGAACCCGAGGTTGGCCTGCCCCTGCCACGTCAGCTCCGACCCCACGCCGAAGCCACCGACGTCCCCGCGGAAGTGGAACCGGAACTTCTTCCCGAGTGGCAGCCGCCCGCTGAAGCCGACGATCGGGTCGACGACGTCTTCCTCGCCTTCGAGAACGCTGCCGAGCGGCCCTGCGAATTCGATCCGGCTCTCCGTCCCGAGGTAGCGCGCGCCGAGGTACAGATCGAACCGCTCCGTCAGTCGATACGCGCCGTCGATCTCGAGCATCAGCATGTCCAGGTCGGCGACGGCCGGGCTCGTGGACTGGCCCAACGCGATGAACTGCGTGTCCACCACGATCGCCCAGTGGTCGGCCTGACCGCGATAGGCCGCCATAGCGACGAACTCGAGGTCGTCGATGAGCTCGTCGAGAGGAACGTCCACTTCTAGTGTGGCGTCGAGGAACGTGGCATCGCCTTCGATCGACGAGCCCATGCCGTAGACGACGAGCGTGTTCTCCCAGGCGGCGGCAGCCGGGAGGCCCCCTGCAAGCAGGGTCGAAGCGAGGATGATCAGGCGAGCGTAGCGCACGGTGAGCCTCCTGAATCGAGTGCAGCCGCGTATTTGGTCAGACCCGTGGTCGGCTGTCAAGGCCCCGACGGTGCGGAGCCAGCGTCCAGACCGAGCCGGCGATCGATGTCGCGGAACCGGCAGAACTGCAGGCTCTCGCCGTAGCGTTTGCGCGCAAGCTCGACGAACTCCCGCATCAAGCGGACGTTGCTGGGGCCCATGTTCTTGGGATGGGACAGCACGCTCGCGTACACGACGTCGGCGGCGCGATGTCGCCTGACGTAGTCGGCGAGCATGTCGACGAGGTTGCTCGCCGTCCAGAAGTACAGGTCGAACGTCAGCATCCAGCTCGACGGGACGAGCTGCCGTCGCACCTTGGCCGCCAGGCTGTCCCGACCGGCGTAGATCGGGATCCCCGTCGGGCGATGGGCCTTGCCCCGATGGCGCGCGCGCCGGACGAACACGCCCAGGCTGCTCAGCGCGCTCCGGCGAACCGACACGATCGGAACCTCGAAGATCCCGGAACGCGCCGGGCGGTCGATCGGTCCCCCGAGATCCACGAACCAGTTCGCGTCGGCCGGTGCGTGCCGGAAATCCACGCTCCACAGCTCGGACGAAAAGCGATAGCCCTTGATCGTCGAGCTGTCGATACGGATGCCGCGCCGCGCGAGCGCCGTCAGGATCTCGGCCGTGGACGGGCAAATGGCGAAGCCACCGGCTCGAAACGCTACGGGCGCATAGCTCGGATCGACCGTGCGACACAGATCCGTCAAGAAACCCACGCCCTGATCCACGATCCCGGGGATGTTCCTCGGATGCGGCTCGTCCTTGAAGTCGTGGAGCGAATACCGGCTCGGCGTCTGGGTTGCTCGCGGCGAATCGACATCGAGCCAGTGCGGATGGAGGTGCAGCTCCACCTCGTGCCCGCGGCGAACGGCATCTCGCGACTGCTCCTCGTACGGCTCCACGAACTCGCGCACTCCCCACTCGCGATGCCGGATCCCGCACAGGACGTCGGTGAACAACGTGATCGGCACTGCGCACTCGTCCGCCACGTCGAGGATCGCGTCCGTCGGTCGGAACAGGTTGTCGGCGTACGAAGTCGTCACACGGCCCAAACTGAGCTCGTGGTCGAACGACAGGACCAGGTAGATCGTCTGCATCGGCGATCAGGAGTACGGCAATTGGCGCGCCAGGATCCGCTCCGGATCGTAGAACGCCCGGAAGGTGTCGATCAACTCGCGCATCTCCGGCTCGAGGAGGCCGACGAACGACGGAATGTGCAGCAGGCCCATTTCGCCTCGACCCAGTCGAGCGGTTCGCAGCACCCCCCGGCGGGACAGCTCCTCCCGCCGGCGGTGGATCGCGGGGAACCCGGCGAAGCGGTAGCCGAGCCGGCGGACCTCGGCCTCGCGATGTCGGGGGAAGATCAGGGCGTAGTCGTGCAGAATCGCCCAGTCGGGCTCGGACCCCGTGCGCGACGGAATCGCGACGAAGTACGGCACGCGGGGTCGCATCACCTTGGTTTGCATGGTTCGCGGTCGGCCCTGTTCGTCGACGTACGGCACGGTTCTCTCGTCCGGCAGAAACAGGGTCGGGAACTCCGCTCGCTCCTGGACGTGATGCAGCAGGCTGTGCACGTGCGTCTCGAGCATCAGCACGAAGGCGTCACTCGACGCGGCGAGCCGCCCGTACGGCGTGGCGAACCCGTACGGGGTCCGCGACAGCTCGTGACCCTGCAACAGTGCCTCGGCTCCTCGGCCGCAGGCCGCCATCGAGTTCGTCGGATGATGGCTTCGCCGAACGTCGGGGCGCTTGCGGAACACCTCGGTCACGACGCCCATTCGCGACGGCGTCTGCCGCACGTCGAACGTCTTTCCACTGTCGATCAGCTCCTGCATCGACCGGACGATCGGGAACGTGGGCATCACGACGCAGCCCTCGGCCCCGACCTCTTCGAGCAGCGCATCCACGACGGCGTCGGCGCCGCCCTCGACGTGGCCGAGCCGCCCGAGCGAGCTGTGCACGCACAGGGTCATTCCGCGCTCGACGCCGACGTCCCGCAGCGCCGTGCGGATCCTCGCGGCGTCGAGCGGGTACAGGTACTTCTGCAGAGGTCGACGAACTCGCTCCCAGGCTCGACGGATCGCCGCCGCCTTGAGCTCGTTCAGCCGATGGGCCAGTCTTCGCATCGCCGAGCCGGGCATTCTAGCCCGGACGCGTCGGGAAGCCGCGTCGATCCCGGTCGACGGCGAGGACCAGCGCGGCCGTCGCGACGATGCACGGAACGAGAATCAGCGCAAGCACGGGAAAGGTCCGAGCGAGGCCCCAGCGCTCGCTGACGAAGCCACCGAGCGGCGCGCCGATCGCTCCCACCCCGAACGTCATCAGGAAGTACACCCCGTAGCCGAGGCCGCGCAGCCGTGGCGGCGTGAAATCGGCGACCATGTGGTTGCCGGCCGGCTGCGTGAAGAAGTGGAAGAACGCGACGACCATGAACAACGGCAGCACGTACGTGCCGGGCACGAAGCCGATCGCCACGAGAAACGGCGCTTGCGCCGCCGCGCCGAGCAGGAACGCCCGCGCCGGATGCGTGCCGCGATCGATCCAGCGCCCCGCCACCCACATCCCCGCGAGGCCGACGAGCAGCGCCGCGGTCGCGAGGCTTCCGCCGAGCGCGGTTCCGATCCTGGTGTCGGACGCGTAGGTCAACGCCAGGAACTTCGGCAGGAACGTCGCCATCCCGCGATACACCATGCCCATGAACAGCGTCGCCGCGAGCAGCAGCAGGAAGCTCGCCCAGCGGCCGTGCCCGTCGCGCGCGCGGATCTCGTGCACGGCCGGAGCGGGTAGCGTGAGCGACCGCGCTCCGAGCGCGGCGCCGGCGACCGCAAGGCTCCCGATCGCCCAGCGCCAGCCGAGGACCGCGCCGAGCGAGCCGGCGATCAGGCTCGCGCTCGCCACGCCGAAATTCCCGGCCATGCCGTGCAGCGCGAACACGCGGCCCGACGCGGGGAGGCTGTGCGTCAAGAGCGCCGTGCCCGCCGGATGATAGATGCTCAGCGCGAGCCCCATCGCGGCGGCGCTCGCCGCGAACCAACCGAGCGACGGGGCGAGCGCCATGCCGAGCATCCCGAACGAGCCACCCCACAGGCACACGACGAGGAGCGGCTTCGGACCGATCCGGTCGGCTAGCCAGCCCGCGGGCAGCGCCCCGAGGCCGAAGAGCAGGGCGTACAGCGCGGCGACACCGCCCATCCGGAAGTCCCCCGCGCCGAACTCCGCCTGGATCAGGAGCAGCAGCGCCGGAACGCTCAGCTCGTAGACGTGGATCAGTCCGTGGCTGGCGCAGGTCGTGCGCAGCACGCTGCGCTGCTCGCGCGTGAGGCCGGATGCGAGCGGCCCGCCCAAGGGAGCGCTACTCGGCCCGGGTCCAGCGCGCGAGCCAGGCCAGCACGGTCTCGTGCCACTGGATGCTGTTGTGCGGCTTCAGCACCCAGTGGTTCTCGTCGGGGAAGTACAGGAACTGGCTCGGAACCCCGCGCCGTTGCAGGGCCGTGAATGTCGACAGGCCCTGCGTGTCGACGACGCGGAAGTCGAGGCCACCGTGGATCACGAGCGTCGGCGTGCGCCACTTGCCGACGAGATCGATCGGATTGTGCGCGGCGTACGCCTCGGGAACATCCCACGGCGTCCCGCCCCGCTCCCATTCCGGGAACCACAGCTCCTCGGTGTCGAAGTACGCCATGCGCTCGTCGAGGTTCCCGTCATGGCTCACGAGGCAGCGGAAGCGATCGGGCCACGCGCCGGCGATCCAGTTGATCATGTATCCGCCGTACGACGCGCCGAGCGCGGCCACGCGATCGCCGTCGAGCCACGGATAGCGCTCGACCGCCGCGGCGAGGCCCTTCTGCAGGTCCTCGAGCGGCTTCCCGCCCCAATCTCGCCCGATCGAATCGGTGAACGCCTGCCCGTACCCGGTCGAGCCGTGAAAGTCGACCATCACCGCGGCGTAGCCCGCCCCGGCGTAGACCTGCGGGTTCCAGCGATAGTGGAACTGATTCGAGAACGACCCCTGCGGGCCGCCGTGGATCAGGAACGCGACCGGGACCTTCCGAGCGGGGTCGAAGTCGACCGGCCGGACGACCCAGGCGTGGACCGTCTCGCCGTTCCAGCCGGCGAACGTGAACTGCTCCGGCTGCCCCATGCGCGCGGCGGCGAGCCGAGCGTCGTTCAGCCCCGTGATGCGCCGCGTGCCCGCGCCGTCGGCGCCGATCGAGTACAGCTCCGCCGGCGATCGCAGGTGATCGAGCGCGTACACGATCCGTGTCCCGGCGGCGGTCAGGGCCGACACGGTGCCCTCACGGACGAGCGTGCGCGCCTCGCCCGTCCGCGAGTCGATCGCGAACAGCGACTTGTGCCCCAGGTTCTGCGCGTTGGCGAAGATCGTCCGGCCGTCGGGCGCCCAGACCAGGCTCTCCAGCGATCGGTCCCACGCCTCCGTCAAGACGCGGCGCGGGCCGTCGGGCCAGCCGAGAAGGACGACGCGAAACTGATCGGACTCGTACCCGGCGCGGGCCATCGCCAGATACGCGAGCGTCTTTCCGTCGGGCGAGAAGACGGGGTGACCGTCCCACGCCGGGTTCGCATCGGTCAGGCAGCGCGGCTTGCTCGATCCGTCGACCGGCGCGACCCACAGGTCGAAATCGGTCGACCACGCCTCCTCGCGCCCGACATCCCGCGCCGTGAACACGATCGACGCGCCGTCGGGCGTGAACGCGTAGTCCTCCGATCCACCGAACGGCTTCGTCGGGCTGTCCGCCTCCATCCCGCGCAGGACGTCGATCGGCTCCCCGCCGGCCACCGGCAGGACGAAGACGTGCGAGCGCCGGCCGTCTTTCCAGGTGTCCCAATGTCTGACGAACAACCGTTCGTACAGCTGGCCCGTCGTCTTGCGCGCCGAGCGCTCCTTCTCCCGCTCGACGGTGCAGGCGATCGTCTCGCAGTCCGGGTACACGTCGAGCGACACGGCGATCCGCCGGCCGTCGGGGGAGAGCACGAAGCTCGACACATCGAGCGGCAGATCGGTGATCCGAGTCGCCTCGCCTCCATCGACGGGGATGCTCCACACTTGCGACGACCCACCGCGGCGCGACAGGAAGTGGATCGTCCGGCCGTCCGGCGAGAAGTGCGGGCTCGTGTCCGCGTCCGGGTGCGTGGTCAGGCGGCGCGGCTCCGCACCCTCGAGCGCGGCGACCCAGATGTCCTGGCGACCGCGGTTCGCGTCGAGATCCGTCTCGCGCACGACGAACGCCACGCGGCTGCCGTCCGGTGCGGCATCGGGCTCTGAGATCCGACTCATCGCCAGCATGTCGTGGATCGAGAACGGGTGCGTGTCGCCCGCGCGGGCGATCGAGACGGTCGCGAGACACAGGACGACGGCGGAACGAGCGAGCATGGAGCGCCTCCGGGGAACGATGGGTGCGCCATCGTAGCACCCGGAGCGGCGGAGATCGTCAGGGTCGCGGAGCCGCGGGCGGCGGCGCGGGCGGGCCATCGACCTCGAGGGACACGAGCGCGTCGAACGACACGAGCGTCGAGGCATCGGCCGCCTCGACCCAGATGCCACGATTCCTTTCGTCGACATCGTTCGACCCGCCGAGGGTCAGAACGCGCCCGTCGCGCAGGCGGACCTCCGAGCGGCCGCCCGGCACCGGGCGGATCGACGCGATCGAACCGAACGGGATCGCCCGGTCGATGCCGTCGGCCTCCCCGTCGAGCGTCTCGAACGTGTACGACTCGCCGCGGTCCCACGCGATCCGGCCCGAGCGGGCGGTCCCGTCGACGGTCCGTGCCGTGCCGCGGAGCGCCCGGCCACCGTCGTAGCGGTCGTAGCCCGGCGACTCGGGGGCCGGGGCGAGGTCGAGGCGCACGAGCGCCGCCCAGCCGATCGTGACCGCGCCGTCCCCCGGCGTCCGGATCTTGAGACCCCGGAAGTCCTCGTTGACGTCGTTCGTCCCCGTGAGAACGATCTCCCGTCCCGACCGAAGCGTCACACGCGCGGCCTTCGACCCGTCGGGAGCGATCGCCGCGATGTCGCGGAACGGAACGCTCCAGTCGCGCCCCTCCGCTTGCCCGTCGAGCTCGTCGCCAAGCACCGACTCGTCCCGGTCCCAGCGCACGAAGCCGGTGAACTTGCCGGCCCGCGTCGTCGCCGTCCCCCACAGGCGCTCGGACGGCCGGCGGCGGGCCGGGCCGGCCGCGAACCGAACGCGGCGGACCTCGTGCCACGGCACCTCGACCGGTCCCGAAGGACCTTCCACAACGACACGACGGACACGGAGCCCCAGGTCGCGGCCGATCGCCCGGCCCAGGATCGTTTCGCCGTTGCGCAGCTCGATCGCCGCCTCGGCATGGCCCAGCGGCTCGATCGAGCGAATCTCGCCGAAGGGCACGGTGAATATGTTGAAACCGCCGCCGCCGCCGCCGCTGTCATCGTCGTGAAACAATCGAACTCCAAAGAGAGAGAAGCGGAAACCGCCCCGCTCCTCGGCGGCCGGCGTGATTCCGGCCACGGGCCGGCCGCAATCGAACGTCTCGTCCCAGAATCGGGAGCCGTCGGGCCAGGCAATCGTGCCGGTGTGCAACGCGCCGGCGACCGTCTCGACCGTGCCGTGGATCTCCCCTCCGGCCGGGACGAGGCCCGACGCGGCGAGCCAGACCACACCGAGACCGATCGCGAGCCGCGGACGCGGATCCAAATTCCGTCTCCTGTCAGTCGCCGTCGTAGAACCTGACGGTCGAGGGCCGCGGACGGTTCCGCCGGGGAAAGTCTTGTAGGATTGGCCGTTTCAGCGTACACCGTGCAAGTGACGAAGCGACTCCACCCCGACGACGAGCTCGAAGGCCTCGTCCGGCGACTCAACGAGGCCGCGGCCCAGGTGCCGGCGCCCCCTCCCGGTCGACTCGTCGAGGACGATCCGGCTGTCGACGAGGCCGGGGCGCACCGGGCTTTCACCCTGCCGCAGGCGGACGCGGACGCCCAGGAGTGGCTGCACCGGCTTCTCGCCGACGCGCGCGAGCGCTATGCGACCGACCTGCTGCTCGTCGCCGGCGCGCCGCCCGTCGTACGGATCCACGGGGCGCTGAAGCCGCTCGACGCCTCCCCGCTCAACGCCGCGGCGACGGCGGCGCTCTGCGCGGCCCTCGTTCCACCGGAGCGGCGCGAGGCGGCAGAGACACGCGGATCGGTCGACTTCGCGATTCGCGTCCTTGGCTCGGGCAGGTTCCGCTGCAACGTCCACCGCGAGCGTGCACGCTGGTCCGCCGCGGTCCGGGTCTTTCCGGCCGAGCTGCCCGATCTCGAGACGCTGCACTTGCCCCCGAGCCTCGAGCGGTTCGTCGAGTTGACCTCCGGCCTCGTCCTCTTGACCGGACCGACCGGCAGCGGCAAGACCACGACGATCGCGGCGCTCGTGCGCCGCCTCTTGGCCCGCCGGCCGGTTCATCTCGTGACGATCGAGGATCCGGTCGAGTACGAGCACGCGCACGAAGACAGCGTCGTCGAGCACGTCGAGATCGGCCGCGACGCGCGGAGCTTCGCCGAGGCGCTGCGGGCGTCGCTGCGCCAGAATCCGGACGTGCTGCTCATCGGCGAGATGCGCGACCCCGAGTCGATCAGCATCGCGATCACCGCGGCCGAGACGGGCCATCTCGTGTTCTCGACCCTGCACACCGTGGACGCGCCGCAGACGACCCATCGGATCCTCGACAGCTACCCGGCCGAGCAGATCGAGACGGTCCGCTCGCAGCTGTCGATCTCGCTCGCCGGCATCGTGTCCCAGCAGCTCCTCCCGCGGGTCGACGGCAGGGGCCGCGTGCCCGCGGTCGAGATCCTCGTCGCCACGCCGGCCGTGCGGAACCTCGTGCGCCGCGGACGGATCGAGCAGCTCCGGTCGCAGCTCACCCTCGAGCAGCCGGCGGGGATGCTCGACCTCGACCAGAGCCTGGCGCGCCTCGTTCTGGACGGGCTCGTCGACCCGGCCGAGGCGCGCGCGCGGGCGCGCGTGCCCGAGGAGTTCGACAAGACGATCGCCCGGCGACCGCGGAACTCTTAACCGCAAAGTACTTGACAAGGGAAATCTCGGGGCCTAGGCTGTCCGCGTGGCGACCCCCGAGAGCCCGTCGACCGCCCGCCGCGCGTCCGACCCTGTCGCCCTGCACTCGCAGGCGATGGACAACCTGCGCTACATCCGCGACACGATGGAGTCGGCCGCGTCGTTCACCGCCGTTCCGGGGTGGGGTGGCGTGGCGATGGGCGTGTCGGCTCTCGGCGCCGCGGCGATCGCCACGCGCACGACGACGACCTCCGAGTGGCTCGTCGTGTGGCTCGTCGATGCCGCCCTCGCGTTCGCGCTCGGCGGCTTCGCCATGGCGCGCAAGGCACACCGGGCTGGGCTGAAGGTCTCGCGCGGCGCGGGGCGCAGGTTCCTGCTCGGCCTCGGCCCGCCGCTCCTGGCCGCCGCGGTGCTGACCGCGGTGCTCGTGAGCGTCGGGGCGCCGGCCGCCATCCCCGGAACATGGCTCCTGCTCTACGGGGTCGGGGTCACGACCGGCGGTGCGTTCTCGGTACGACTCGTCCCGCTCCTCGGCGCGCTGTTCATGGCGCTCGGCGCGGCGGCGTTCGTGCTTCCCCCGTCCTGGTCCGACGCGCTGCTCGCCGCCGGCTTCGGCGGCCTGCACGTCGCGTTCGGCCTCGTGATCGCGAGGCGCTACGGTGGCTAGAGTCACGAGCCGGCCCGCGCCCCGCTCGCCGGACCCGGCTCCCGCGGGGTCGCGCCAGCGTCTCGCCGGGATCGCGGGCACGCTCTCCGACCGCGCGGTCCCCGAGGTCGATCGGCTGATCTACGAGCGGATCCGGCTGGGGATCCTGAGCGCGCTCGCCGTGACGCAACGCCTCCGCTTCGCCGAGCTGCGCCGGCTGCTCGAGACCACCGACGGGAACCTGAGCGTCCACGCCCGCAAGCTCGAAGAGGCGGGCTACGTGTCGTGCACGAAATCGTTCGACGGCCGCGTGCCCCGGACCGAATTCCAGCTCACGGCGAAAGGCCGCCGCGCCCTCGAGCGGTATCTCGACCACATGGAAGCGCTCATCCGCGCGACCCGGCAGAAATAGTGCAAGGACGACTGCACGTCGCGTTGATCATGGACGGAAACGGGCGGTGGGCGCGTGAGCGCGGGCTCCCGCGTCTGGCCGGCCACGGCGAGGGCGCGAAAGCGGTCCGCCGCGTGGTCCGCGCGGCTCCCGCGCTCGGAATCGGCACGCTGACGCTCTACGCGTTCTCGGCGGACAACTGGCGCCGGCCAGCCAGTGAGGTCGACGGGCTGATGGCGCTGCTCGAGGCGTATCTCAGGCGCGAGGTCCGGCGGTGCCGTGAGAACGGCGTTCGGGTCAACGTGATCGGTCGCCGCGATCGGCTTCCGCCCCGGATCGTCGCCGCGATCGTCGCCGCCGAGCGGGCGACGGCGGCAGGAACGACGCTGCACCTGCGGATCGCGGTGGACTACTCGTCGCGCGAGGCGCTGGTCACAGCAACGCGCCTCGTCGCCCCGGGCGGAGCTTCGAGCGCGGACGACTTCGCGCGCGCGCTCGCGCGCGCGATCCACTCCGATCCTCCCGCGCCCGACGTCGATCTGCTCGTGCGCACGAGCGGCGAGCAGCGCCTGAGCGACTTCCTGCTCTGGGAGTGCGCCTACGCTGAGCTGGCGTTCACGCCCGTCCTCTGGCCGGATTTCGGCCAGGCGGATCTCGCGGCGGCGATCGTGGAGTTCCGCGGCCGCGAAAGACGGTTCGGTCGCGTGCTCGAGGACGCGGGATGACGGGATTCCGTTTCACCGCGCTCCTCGCCGTGGGCGCGGCCACGATCGTCGTGACGCTCGGGGTCCTCGGCGTGTCGGCTCGTCGGCTCACCGCGTCCCCCGCGCCGCGCTCGGTCGAGCGCTCGCTCGGATTCTTCGATCCGCACCTCCACCTGTCGATCCGCGAGGTCCGGGTCGTCGACACTCTCGACGGCGGGGTCGTGCGGGCGGGGGCGGGCAAGCGGTTGTGGATCGTCACGGTGCGCGGGCGGAACGACGCCGCACGCATCGACATCGATCCTTGGGGCCTGGACGTCGCGGTGCGGTCGTCTGACGGCCGGGCCTTCGCCCCGCTCGACCTCGTTGGCAGCGTGGCCGATGTGTCGCTCCAGACCCGCCTCGACGGCACGCTCCATCCGGGCGACTCGATCGACTGGAATCTCCTATTCGAGCTGCCGGAGGACGCGGTCTCCCCGCTTCTCGTCGTCGAAGCGAACGGAGGACCGCTGGCCTGGCTTCCGCGTGGGCTCCTGCGGGTTCTCGGGGCCCGAGTCGAGCTCGGTCTGTCATGAAGCGTCCACCCGAACGAGCACTCGCGAGCGTCGCGCGGATCTTCGGTCTGCGTCTCCCGATCGTCGAGCGGCGCCCGCCTCGGCCGCTCGAGCGGAGACCCGCGCCGTCGGCGACGCCTCGGACCGCTCGACCCGAGCGGCGCGAGCGACCCACAACCGCGGTCTGAGCCCGGTCGCGAGCGCTCTCAGGGGCAGGTCGCACCCGTGCGCGGCGTGCCGAAAGAATTCGTGCCGAGCGTGCCCGCTCCACAGGCCGACTCCGCGCGAATCAGATAGTGGAACGCGTCGCTCGCCGACGGGAGCCCGTTGTCCGACGCGAGCCGGTCTGCGCCGTCGTTCGACTCGACGCACGTCGCTGCGCCGAAGGCCTGCGGCCCGGTAGCGCGCAGCACGTCGTACACGACCGCGGCGGGCGATCCGCCCGGCTGGACCGGCGCGTCCCACGACAGGGTCGAGTGGTCGCCGGCCCACGCGAGGTTCCGCGCCTCGCCCGGGATCCCCCACAGGGCGGGGTTCGCGTCGTCGCAGTCACCCGCGCACTCGGTCACGCCGTCTCCGTCGTCGTCCGCTTCGTTGGTGCCGGTCAGAGCGGGCCAGGCCGGATGGTTGCAGTCGTTGTTCCGCCCGTCGCCGCAGAGCTGCGCGGCCCCCGGAGCGACCTGCGCGTTCTGATCGTCGCAATCGAGCGGTCCCGGCCCACCCCCGAAGACTTCGCCGCAGAAGCCGTCCGTGTCGTCGTCCGTCGCGCAGGTCCCGCAGAAGATGCGACTCGAGTTGCGCGAGACATAGGGCGTCTCGAAGCCCGAGTCGAACGCGAACGACGCGGCGAGGAAGACGTCCTTCACCGTATGGCACGTGAAGGAGACGGAGGCCGTCGATCCGAGCGGTAGCGGCTGGCCCCCCGGCCCGGCGCCGCCGGGGGCCAGTTCCCATCCGGTCACCGGGTTCCCGTCGTCGCGCGTTCGATCGGCGGGGGCGGGTGCCGAGCGTTCCGTTTTCTGGGCGTAGACGCGGTAGCCGACGGCCGCGTTCGCGGAGCAGTCCGGCTCGTCAAGGTGCAACGCGTTGCTCGGCACGTTGTAGGCCGCTGTATTCACGACGACCGTGTACGGGTTGGGCTTGCTCGTGCTCGCGAGGAACGGTCTCGGCATCACGCCGAGACGAATCGGCGCTGCGGCCGGCTCGTCGAAGAGGTACGTCCCGCCGGGGCTCTCCCGCGCCGACAGGAGCGCGAGATAGCCGCTCGCGCCGTCCTGGTCGGCGAGCGCAACCACGAGGCAGCGCGGCCCCGGCGCGTCGCCGAGGCAACCGTCCACCCGGCGGTCGAACGCCCAGTCTCCGTCGAGAAACGCCGGCTGCCCCGCATCGAACCGCACCCAGCCCCGGTCGTCCGACTCGATCGCGGGCCAGGCCCCGCTGTCGAGGCCGGCACCGACGAGAGGGCTCCCGAGCCCCATGCGCCAGAACGAGCCGCGGAAGCTCGAGCTGATCGACGTGCCGAGGTCCGACCCGCAGGGTGGGCCGCTGTCGCAGAGTCCCGGCGTGTACACGTAGCTCGCGTTACCGGTCGAATCGTCGATCGATCCGAACGCGCCGCGGTCCGCGCAGCCCTTCACGATCGTGAGCGAGTCGCGCGTCGCGCCGAGGTCGTCGAGGAACCGCAGGTCGAGGCGGTTGCCCTCGAAGTCGAGCACGAGCGAGCCGAGGACGTTGAGCGACAGGAACATCGCCGGGTGGTCGAGCGGCCCTCCGCTCGCCTGCCCCGAGCTTCCGGCGACGACCTGGACCGCGCCCTGACGCGGCACCGCACCGAGCGCGGGCTTTTGATACGCGCCGTCGCCGGTCTCCCGCCCGTCCCCGGCGTCGAGCAACATCGACGGAACGAGCGTGCTCGACAGACCGTAGTGTCCGTCGAGCAGGAACGACCGCTCGTACGAGTGGCTGTGGCCGGTGAGCACGAGATCCGCGCCGTGCGCCTCGAGGATCGGCACCGCGTTCGTGCGCATCTCGATGAGCTCGCTCTCCACGTCCGAGTTGTGGGACCCCTTGCTGTACGGCGGGTGGTGCCAGAACGCGACGATCCAGTCCTGCATCGTGCTCGCCAGGTCGAGATCGAGCCACGTCAGCATGGCCCCGGTGGGCGACCGATCGGTCTCGTGGGAATCGAGGACCACGAAGTGCAGGTTGGCGTGGTCGAACGAGTAGTACGCCTCGGTTCCGGAGGCGAGCCCCCCGGCCTCGCCGCTGCGCGGCAGTCGGAAGATGTCGTAGTACGGGCCGGTCTCCGTCGCCGAATCGGCGCTGACGCCGTCGTGGTTGCCGAGCGTGGGCCAGACGACCGAAGTGCGCAGCATCTCCGGATAGATGTCGAAGAACTTCGTCTGGTATTCGGCGTCGGTCCCGCTCGGGTACGCGTTGTCACCGAGGAGGAGCCACAGATCGGTCGGCGTCGGATCGGTGAACAGGTAGTACGCGTCGCGCACGCGCGCCTGCTCCACGGTGCCCGTGCCGCTGTCGCCGAGAACCCACACCCGGGTGGCTTGCGGGGTCCCGGCCACGGGCGGCGTGACGAACGTGTGGTCGGCATCTCCACCGACAAGGAGGCCGCTCGCCGAGCCGACGCCGTAGTAGTAGCGGGTCCCCGGCGTGAGGCCCGTGAGCGGGATCCCATGCTCGGTCTTGGGTGCTGCGTCGGTGACCGTCGAGGTGAGAGCGGACGGATCGAGTCCGAAGTCCACGCGGCTGTCCGTCGGGGTCGCGGTGCGCCAGCGGATCTCGACGCTCGTCGGCGTCCCGAGCTGCAGGTACGGGCGGCGCGTCAGCGCGACGGCGGGGTTCACCACGAGCAGCGGCACGAGAACGAGGTCGCTCGAGGAGGGGCCAGTGTTCCACACGGCGACCACGAGCACGTTCGTCCCCGCCGCGAGCGCCGGAAGACCGGCGGCAGAGACGTCAATGAGCGGCGCGTACGCCGGCAGGAGCCCGTTGCTCGACTCGTGCGCGCCGACGGCGATGCTCCACGCGAGTGGGCCCGGAGGGACCTCCGGGGAGCGCGCGATCTCGACCCCGTTGATCCACGCCACGTACGCGTCGTCGTAGTCCGACCCGAGGTGCAGTCCCGTGACCTGCGCCGGATCGGCGACCTGGAACTCGACGCGCGTGTAGACGGACAGCGATCCGGGCGGCACCGGCGTGAGAACGAGCTGCTGCGCCCCTGTCCCGGTCTCGTAGCCCACACCGTAGGGCGCCGTCGCCCAGCCTGAGTCGTCGAACGTCCCGGCGACCCAGGTCATGGCGAGCCCGGGGTCCGAGGCGTTGGCCAGGTAGCGCATCTCCGACTCGAACTCGACCACCACACGTTCCTGGGCGGCGACCCGCGCGGCCAGCGTCAGGACGAGAACGAGCCCGGCGATCCCCCGGACACACCCGGCACACCGGACTACCACGCCGGGCGGATTGGCGACCGTACGGAACATCCACGAACCCCCGGATTCATGTACGACCCTTCGGGCGGTCTGACGAGCGGCGACCCAAGAAATCGGCGGCCGTGCGCCACCACCCGCACCGGTGCGGCTCTCCGCGCCCAGCCAGCGGCCCGGGTACGAATCGCCCCTTTTCCGGCTGTCGGGTCATTCCCCCGAGGAACGAGCCTTGCAACGGACCTGAGAGGATGTATCCATGAACGCGACAGAGCAACGGGCTCGCGGGCGCACGCGCGGGAACCTACCCGATTCCCGTGGCACGGGCCGGAAAGGCCTTGTTATGCTGCCGCGACCCCCCGGGTCCACGGAGAATCGCGCCCGCATGAGCCCCGACGTCGTCGTCCCGACCATCATTATCGGCGCCGCGGGCCGAGACTTCCACGACTTCAACGTGGTGTACCGCGAGGACCCGAGGCACCGCGTCGTGGCGTTCACGGCGGCGCAGATCCCCGACATCGCCGGCCGTGTCTATCCGGCCGAGCTGGCCGGACCGCTCTACCCGAAAGGGATCCCGATCTACGCCGAGCACGAGCTGCCCGAGCTGATCCGCCGCCTGGGTGTCCGCGAGTGCTGCATGTCGTACTCGGATCTCCCGCACGTCGAGGTCATGCACAAGGCGGCGATCGTGAACGCGGCGGGAGCGGACTTCCGCATCCTCGGCCCCGGATCGACGATGCTCGTGTCGCAGAAGCCGGTCCTCGCCGTCTGCGCCGTCCGCACCGGCAGCGGCAAGAGCCAGACGACCCGACGAGTCAGCGAGGTCGTCCGCGAGCTGGGACGCAAGGCGGCGATCGTGCGCCACCCGATGCCGTACGGCGACTTGGCGCGCCAGGTGTGCCAGCGCTTCGCTTCGGCCGACGATCTCGTGCGCCATCAGTGCACGATCGAGGAGCGCGAGGAGTACGAGCCGCATCTGGCGATGGGCAACGTGGTGTTCGCCGGAATCGACTACGAGCGGATCCTGCGCGAGGCCGAGGCCGAGGCGGACGTGATCCTGTGGGACGGCGGGAACAACGACCTGCCGTTCTTCCGGCCCGACCTGCACATCGTGGTCGCCGACCCGCACCGCGCGGGGCACGAGGTGACCTACCACCCCGGCGAGACCAACGCGCGGATGGCCGACGTCGTCGTGATCAACAAGGTCGGCACGGCGCGGCCCGAGGATGTCGCGACCGTCGAGGCCAACGTACGGCGCATCAATCCGAAGGCCACGATCCTGCGCGCCGACTCGCCGGTGAGCGTCGACGACCCGGAGGCGGTGCGCGGCAAACGCGTGCTCGTCGTCGAGGACGGCCCGACCCTGACCCACGGCGAGATGCGCTACGGCGCCGCGTTCGTCGCCGCGCAGCGTTTCGGCGCCGCGGCGATCGTCGACCCGCGCCCGTTCGCCGTGGGCTCGATCCGCAAGACGTTCGAGGCCTACCCGCACCTGACCGAGATCCTGCCGGCGATGGGGTACGGGAAGAAGCAGATGTCCGAGCTCGAGCGGACGATCAACGCGGTCGACTGCGACCTCGTGCTCGTCGGGACGCCGATCGACCTCGCCGGGCTGCTGTGCATCGACAAACCCTCGAAGCGCGTGCGCTACGAGCTGGACGAAGCGACGAAGCGGAGCCTCGCGAGCGAGGTGGCGCGGGTGCTCAAGGGGCGCTGATCTACTACTCCGATGAATCGTCACGCGGCACGCGCACTCTTACGCCGACTTGGCGAGCAGCTGCTTGATGTTGGAGCTGCGCGTGGCGAAAAGGGCGGTGGTAAGCAGTTCGCCACGGGTGGTCAGGCGGTAGCGGTGGGTCTTGGGCACTTTGCGGATGATGCGGTGCGCGCGAAGGAGCCGGAGCCGTCGACTGGTCTTGGCGGGGAGGCGGCGGAGATTGCGAGGAGAGGCGTTCGCCGCAGCAGGGTCGAGCAGTCGACGGACGTCGCGGTTGCGGAAGCCGGATGTGGTGAACTCGCCACGCGCAACGGCTTCGAGCAAGGCGATGTCGTTCGGGTCACCGAGGCGGAGGGCGCGCACACGCCGGCCGCGATCGACGACGGGACGAGAGACGGCGTCGAAGAGCTTCGAGCAGGGGGTGGTGTCTTCGACAGCCGCGAGGGCCTCGAGGTAGGCGTCGTTCGAGCGCTGGGAGATCTGTGCACGGCGATGGAGATCGGCGACGCCCTTGCGGAGCGGACGCCACTCGAGCTTGCCCTCGGGGTCGTCCTGACGGGGGCGGAGGACCTTGAAGTCGGTCGTTTTGGCGAGGGTGGTCTCGACGCGCAGGACGCTGCCGGCCTTGTCGTACATCTTGACGGAGTTGCCCCGGACCCAGTGCTTCACGCGGACGCCCTCGGGCCGATCCTTGAAGCTGGTGACGAGTTCGCCGGTGAAGTTACCGTGGGCCTTGCGGCCGAGGAAGCGCATGACGTCAGGGCTCTTGAAGTGGTGCATCGCATGGCGCACGAGCAACGGGTAGATCTCGGCGAGGGCGCGGGGTTCCTTGAAGAGCAGGTCGGTGGCCCACTCGGTCTGGTACGCCGACCAGTCGTAGTCCATCGGCGAGGGCTCGAAGATCGTTCGGTGCAGCGGGTTGAGCGAGCGGGCGATGGTGCCGAGCGCTCGCGGCCAGTGGGTCTGGAGTTGCTGGTTCATCAGACGCTGGGCGAGGTCCGGGTCACCGAGCCAGGTGAAGCAGTTGTCGGCGCGCTTGAAGTCCGATCGGCCTTTGCATTCGAACTGCCGCGCCAGCCACTCGCGGCCGTTGAGGCAGACCTGGACGTTGAACGGGAACCAGGTCTGGATACGGGCGTTCATGACGCCGAAGCGTGGGTGCAGGAAGTATTGGTAGAGGTGGAGGCACTTGCTCGGCCGAGGTCAGCACGCAGATGAGTCCCTGCTCGACGGGGTGCTCGGCGAGGAGTTGTCGCGCGAGCCGTTCCTTGTCGGTGGCGCTCGACTCCAGGTAGCGGATCGGCCGGTCGAGTCTGCGGGCCTCGGCGAGCGATGCGTCCTTGACCCGTTCGGTGGTGGTGAGGACGAACTTCCTGAAGTCGAGCAACCGGACGGAGGAGGCTTCGAGGAAGAAGTACATGCCGCCGCGGCGGATGAGCGGCAGCAGCGAGCCGCGGAACACGAGGCGGTCGAAGCCGGAGAGCACCCCGGTGACAAGCGAGTGGTAACGTGCTACGAATTTTTCCACGGCGTCCTCCTTCGGGACGAGGGTTTGTCGACAACTCCCTTCGTACCAGAGGTGCGACGCCGTGTCATCAGGTCGCGCGCACGCAGCGTCTGCTCGCGCGGTCGAACCCCGACCCTTCACTACCCAAACACTTCAGTCGTGGAAGCGGGGGCGAAGCCCCCGTTTGGTTGCGGCCGTCAGGCCGCGCTAGGAACGGATGTCCGAAAACGAGCGACGGCCCGATTCCTCGAGAGTGTTTCACGTCTTTCTCGTCGCGGCGTGTATCGTCCTGGCCGTTCTCGTCGGCTGCTCGCCGCCCAGAACCTCGCGCTCAAGCGGCACATCGCCGCCCTGGCGTCGAGCCCGCTCGCCGGCGCGCTCGAGTCGGGCGACACGCTCGGAGCGCTCGCGCTCGTCGACGTGGCGGGGGCGAGCCGCCCGCTCGAGTTCGCCCCCGACTTGGGCCCGACCCTGCTGCTCGTGTTCACCGCCGAATGCCCGGCCTGCCTCGAGACGATCCCGATCTGGAACGAAGCGCTCGCGTCGCTCCGCGGCGACCGGCCACGCGTGATCGGCGTGCAGCTCGACGCGCCGTCGCGGCGCGCCGAGGTACCCGGCCCGTTCCCGGTCTTCGCGGTCGATCGAGCGGCCTCGGCGGCGCTCGACAAGATCCCCGGTGTACCGGCGACGGTGCTCGTCGACACGACCGGCGTCGTCGAGCGGGTCTGGTTCGGCGTTCTCGATGGCGAGAAGCGCATGGAGTTGGCACACTGGATCCGCGCTTCGTCGAGCGGCACGTGTGCCCGCGCGACGAGAGCGGGTTCCAAGGAGGCAGTATGAGAAAGCTCGTCGCATCGCTGTCGCTCGCCGCCGCGATCTCTGCGATCGCGGCCGTCGGCGTCGTCGCGCTCTTGACCGCAACCGCCACTCCGGCCGAGGCCGGTCCGTGCATCTGTCCCAAGATCTACGCCCCGGTCCGCTGCGAAAACGGCAAGACCTATGCGAACCCGTGCCTCGCGGACTGCAGGCGCGCGAAAAACTGCGTGCCGACCGGGGATCTCTGATCGATCGGACCCGAGAAACCATGGCGCCCGACAACCGCTTCCACACCACGCGGTGGAGCGTCGTGCTCGCGGCCCGAGCCCGGGGTGAGGCCGGGTCGGACGAGGCCTTGGCCCGACTGTGTGAGACCTACTGGTACCCGTTGTACGTCTTCATCCGGCGTCGCGGACACGGCGGCGACGAGGCGCTCGACCTGACGCAGGAGTTCTTTCTCCGGCTGGTCGAGCGAGACTGGCTCGACAACGTGCGGCCCGAGGCGGGCCGCTTCCGCTCGTTCCTGCTCGCGACCGCCAAGCACTTCCTGAGCCACGAGCAGCGGCGCGAGCGCGCACTGCGCCGCGGCGGCGAGTTGCGCTTCGTGTCGCTCGACCTGGCCGAGGAGCGTTACCGGGCCGAGCCCCACGACGACGAATCTCCCGAGCGGGCCTACGAGCGGCGGTGGGCGATGGCGGTCCTCGAGCGGGTGAGCAAGCGCCTCGCCGCGGAGATGTCCGAAGGCGGCAAGGCCGAGACCTATCGCCTTCTCGCGCCGTATCTGGCGGGAGGCGAGGGCGAGCGCCCGTACCGCGATGCGGCGGAGCGGCTCGACACGACCGAGGCGGCGGTGAAGATGGCCGTGATGCGCCTGCGCCGCCGGTTCGGGCGCATCCTGCGCGAGGAGATCGCGCAGACGGTCGACACTGCAGCGGAAGTCGACGAGGAGGTGCGCTATCTACTGGGGATCATCCGCGAGCGTTAGCCGCGCCGTCGAGGCCGGCGCGGCTCCTCGATCTCCTCACGGCAGATTCGTCGAGTAGTAGAACTGGTCCTCCAGCGGTACAGCGCAAGTCACCACGGTTTCGTCCGTCTGACTGTAAGCCTCGTAGCGGCTCAGTCTCGTGGTGCTTCCCCACTGCAATTGCGTCGCCGGAGTCACGTGGAAGTGCAGGTGTGGGCCCAAGGAACGGCCTGTGCTGCCGAGTTGACCCAGGTAGTCCCCGCGCTTCATCGTCTGGCCCACGATCAGGGGGCTCGTGAATGGCAGCATGTGCGCGTACCAGCCGACGGTGCCGTCCTGATGCTGGATCGCCACATGGTTGCCGTACTCGTTGAACATGGGCGCTCCATACGGCGGGCACGGATCCGGAACGTCGTAGCAGTTCATCGTCGCGTTCTTGCGGACCTGGACCACTTTCCCTCCGCGTGCCGCCCGGAGCGCGTCGCCCGCGGCGCCAGACAGGTCCAGGGCGTACCACTGCCAGGTGTTGTGGCTCGTGCTGCCGCCGTTCCCTTGGTTCACCTTGGTCAGGACGTCGTACGCAAAGGGCATCCGGTAGTAGGTCGGCGGCCAGTCGGCACAGGCGCTGATCCGGTCGGTGACCAGCTTCGACACGGTGCACGAGTAGCGGAACGGCTGATTGTTGCGGGTCCCGGTGATGTGCGGCCAATCGAGGAACGACCGGTGGCTCGTTCCGGCGCCCGCGTGGAAGTGCCCGAACGGGTTGTAGACCGCAAACGGCTGGTTCACGCCCACGACCTGGTTGTGGACAGGATTGCCGTTCACGATCGGGTCGCCGGTCGCCGAGAACGCGACCGGGTCGGGCACCACGCCCGGTAGGGTCCAAACGCTTTGCACCTGCGTCTGGCGCCAGCCGCCGGGATCATGATCCTCGATATCGAAGATCGCCGCCGCGTAGGGCGCCACGCAGTAGGCGCCCTGGCGGACGCGGATCGGGTACGAGGTCGACTCCACGGGCTGTTCGGGCTTGCAGTCCCATGGGTTCTGGATGATCACCCCGTTCCTGAGGCAGGTGCTCTTCATCTTGGTCGCGACGAGCATCCCGTCCACGGACCAGTCCATGCTGGGGAGGGAGATCGCACGATCGCCATCGAGCGCATAGGCCAGAACCGCGTTGTTGACCCAGTCTCCCTGCCGTGGCTTGTAGGAGAGCCGAATCTCGTAGGAGTAGTCCAGACGCATGTCCTCGCCGTCCGGGCCCGCGCCAGGGATGACGCCCGGGCAAAGACTGTCCTCGGCCATCAACAGGGTGCCGATCGGGCTGTTGACCGTACCCGCCTCGAGCTCCAGGCGACCACCCGTCCCCTGGTACGCCTCCGGCAGATGCCGGATCCAGCTGCTCTGTGGAACGGGGTACGTCGAAAGAGGCTGGATCGGCACGATGCGGAGCCGGATGCAGCCGTCGTAGTTCAGGCTCCCCGGCGGGATCCACGAGGGCAGCATGGTGTAGCTCCTGCCCGCCGCTACGCCGCCGTAGTCAGAACCCTGGCAGACGATGTCGGAATCTTCGGTCAGCCGCTCGCTCCCCTCCTGGATCAGGTTCCAGGTCAGGACGATCCGCGCGCCGTTGTCCAGTTCGACCAAGCGCTTGTCGTCCGAGATCGATCGCACCCGGCCCTGGAGCAACACGCTCGGCCCCTCGCTGGCGCAGACCTGGTCGGCGACCGAAGACGACCGCGTTGCCTCGGCGACGAGCCCGCTCAGGATCGAGTGCTGGCCTTGCCAGTGGAGATACTCGGGCGAGGGCCATTCGACGGGACCTTCGGTTCCGTCGTTGGTGTTCGCCAACGAGCCGTCCGGGAAGCCGGTCGGCGCACCCGGGGCAGCGAGCCTGGCCAGGTATTCCTCGATGCCGACGAGAGCGTCGCCCATGTGCCCGACCGCGCTGCCGAAGCTGGCTGCGCCCGGGCACGGCGTGGCGGCCCGGAGCTGGTCGAACGCGAACGCGAGCCCGACCCGTGCGGCATCGAGACTCTGCGCGATGTCGTCCGGCGTGATCACCCCGGCATCGGCGTTGCCCGCGACGAAGGCGACGATTTCGTCGTCGGCGGGACCGACCAGCACCTCGGGAAACAGGAGCAGATCCGTGGCCGAGCAGCCACGCATCAGATGGGCCGCCCCCGGCGGGGTCGTCGGACACGGGTCGTCGGCCGCACCGATGCCGTCGCGGTCGAAGTCGTCGAGCGTCGACGTCGTCCATGGCCCTTCGAGAGCGCACGGGCCGTTGTGGGCCGTGACGACGTAGTAGGACACGTCGGTCCCCGCGGGGTCCGGCGCCGGCTCGACGAGCTGGATTCCCGGCGTCGCTGGATCGGCATCCGTGGCGTCCACGGCGAGGAGCGTCCAGTAGCTCTTCGGCAGCGACGGATCGGACGAGCGAT
>Ga0247727_10005366_pt1 | contig 26092 bp, 25 predicted proteins | sample WisWelCaveWW1625_FD_202498 | JGI IMG/M metagenome (GOLD analysis project Ga0247727, IMG submission 202498) | Biofilm microbial communities from Wishing Well Cave, Virginia, United States - WW16-25 | ecosystem: Environmental > Aquatic > Deep subsurface > Groundwater > Cave microbial mat | place...
CCCGTTGAGATGTGGATGAGGAATGGTCGCGGTTTCGCGATGTTTACAGGATTAGCTATTGTCTAATGTCATTGCGAGACGACGTTCTCCCGTCGAAGCAATCTCCTTGTTAATGAGAGGATTGCTTCACAGAGAGCGCTCGCAATGACATATAAGTAAGAAGGAGATCGAAATGCCTATCGAATTTGAAGCACCCAAACCGATCGTACAAACACAGTTCATGTTGAAGACTGTCGTAGATGAAATGATGCGTCCGCGCTCACGTTATTTTGACGAACATGAACACGAAGTCCCATGGGATTATATTGAGTTCATGCACCTGGCGATGAAGGCATCTGGCGGGAGCAGTCTTGCCCCGCGCGAGAATGGAAATGGGAAAGATGGCGATGAGAAAGAAAAACGCCCGCGTATTGGATATCAATTAATTGCGGCGCAAATTGAATCTTTGGCGTATGGCGATTTGGGAATGTATCACTGTCTGCCAGGCGGTGCGCTTGGCGCGGCGGCTGTCCATGCAGCGGGGACACCCGAACAGAAAGAAAAATTTCTTGCAAGGTTTAAAGACGAAAAACCAACCTTCGCTGCGATGTGTATCACTGAAGCAGGTGCTGGCTCGGATAACTCTGCCATCCGCACGCGGGCGGTGTTGGACGAAAAGACAAATGAATGGGTCATCAATGGCGAGAAGATTTTTGTCACAGGCGGTGATAAGTCATTTAGTGAGTATGAAAAACTTGGGAACGGATTTATTGTCGTCTGGGCAACGATTGACCCGTCTGCTGGGCGCGCGGGGATGAGGGCGTTTGTCGTTGAAGGCGGGACGCCTGGCGTTAGAATTGTGAAGTTGGAGCATAAACTTGGAATCAGAGTCAGTGATACAGCCGCGATTTCGTTAGTGGATGCGCGCGTCCCGTTTGAAAATATTCTAGGAAGTGCAACGGTTGAAAAATCAACGAGCGGATTCAGGGGCGCGATGGCGACGTTCGATGCGACTCGACCTCTCGTCGCGGCATCAGGTATCGGCGTCGCGCGAGCCGCTTTGGAATTCCTGAAAGAAAAACTCGAGGAGAACGGAGTCAAAATCCAATATGGATTGCCGCGTCAGAAGTTATCCAATATCGAACGCGAAGTGATTGACATGGAAATCATGTTGAAGTCCGCGTGGCTGATGGTGATTAAAGCGACATGGATGGCGGACAATAAAAAGCCGAACGCGCTGGAGGCTTCGATGAGCAAAGTGAAGTCGGGCGACGTGACGACGAAGATTACGCAAAAGGTCGTTGAGATTCTTGGACCGCTCGGTTATAGCCGCGAATTCCTGGCTGAGAAGTGGATGCGCGACGCGAAAATCACGGATATTTACGAAGGTACGGGGCAAATCAATCGGCTTGTTGTTGCGCGGCAGATTCTTGGGTATAGTGGCAGTGAGTTGAGATAATTGGTAATTGGAGAATTGAAGAACTAGAGAGTGGAGACTGGAGATTTCTAACCAAATGAACAAGAATATTCTTGAGAGAGAAGTCAAAGTTAATTTCCGTTTTCTTCAAGATAAATACAGCTTCTCTGAGCCTGTCGCCAACGATTACGGCAGAGAAATATTTATCAATTACGATAGAGCTAATCAGACAGTGTCAATCTCCTATGAGTTTGGTGGTAGTCCACGAATTGAAATTCTTTATCCATCGGCTGAAACAGGCGATAGACTTGTGCCTTGGGCGACAAAAGATGGTGTCCAGAGAAGCAGAAGGTTTCCAAAGATTAGACTTGTGTCTCGTTTTTCTGATGATGAAAACTCAATTGCGGTGTACGTAAAAGAAATGGCGGTTGAGTTTGAAAAGATAGAATCAAACTGGTTGAAACAAAACGCATCACTTGACCTCTGAGAAGAGAAAATAAACTTGCAAGTGGTGGTCTCGATATGCCTTCGGCTAGCGCCTCAGGCTACTCGACCACCGAGGAGAGTTGGATATGATGAAATACCAAATTCACAAAGCAGTTGTGATCGGCTCGGGGACAATGGGCGCGGCGATTGCGGCGCATTTGGCGAATGCGGGTGTGCCTGTGACGTTGTTGGATATCGTCCCGCAAGATGCAATAGACAAAGCCACGCGCAATAAGATTGTCAATGAGGGGTGGGACAGATGCCTCAAAGCCAAGCCTGCTAATTTGATGTCTTCAGAGTTGAAGACGTTGGTCAAACTTGGGAATCTCGAAGATGATTTCGGCGCGGTCGCTGAAGCAGATTGGATTGTTGAGGCGATTGTTGAGAACCTGAAGATAAAGCAGGACTTGATGGCGCGCATTGATGAAGTGCGGAAGCCAACCGCGATTGTTTCCACGAACACTTCTGGTATTCCTGTGCATGATATTGCAGAAGGACGTTCAAAGGAATTCAAAAAGCATTTTCTTGGGACGCATTTCTTCAATCCGCCGCGCTATTTGAAGTTGCTGGAAATTATCCCGTTGAAGGATACATCGAAGGATGTGGTTGAGTTCATCAGTCACTTCGGTGAATATCGTCTGGGGAAAGGGATTGTGTTGTGCAAGGACACGCCGAACTTTATCGGGAACCGTGTCTACTTTGGGATGAGCACTTTTGGGATGAATTTCATCCTTGAGAATGATTACACCGTAGATGAAGTGGACGCGCTGACGGGTCCATTGATTGGGCATCCGAAGACCGCGACTTTTCGTCTGGCGGATTTGGTTGGGTTGGATGTTTGGGAACATGTTGGCAGGAATTTGGGTCCAGCGATTCCGCATGATAAGTTGGGGCAACAGTATTTAGCGGCAGAGAAGCCGAAAGAATTAATGCGCGCGATGATTGAACGCAATTGGCTTGGCAACAAAACAAAGGTAGGTTTTTACAAAGAAGTTCGCAAAGCCGATGGGAGCAAAGAGTTTTGGTCTCTTGACTTGAAGACTCTTGAACACGTCGCACCGACGAAGCCGAGATTCGACTCGGTCAAAGCGGCGAAAGATGTCGAGGGTTTGGGAGACAGGCTCAGGGTCATGTTGGAAGCGCCTTCGGCTGATAAGGCGGCGACTCTCGTCAAGGCGTTGACATATCAAGGCTTGCAGTACGCGTCGTCCATCATTCCCGAAGTCGCAGATACGGTGAAGCCGATTGACGATGCAGTCCGCTGGGGATTTATGCATGAGGCGGGTCCGTTTGAGACGTGGGATATGCTTGGAGTCAAAGAGACGGCGAAGCGGATGAAGGCTGAGGGATACGCGCCTGCGAAGTGGGTGGACGCGATGCTCAAGTCTGGAGTCGAGTCGTTTTATCAATATAAGAACGGCGAGAAGGTTGGCGTGTATGACGCGGTCAAGGGGAGGTACGTGAAAATCAAACGCGCCGATGGCTTGGTGATTTTGAAAGGACAAAAAATTGTGGCGCAAAACATGGGCGCGACGTTGCGAGATATGGGTGATGGCGTGGCGTGTCTTGAGTTCCATACCAAGATGAATACGCTCGATGATGACATTATGAACATGACGATTGAAACATTTGAACAGCTTGATAAAAATTTCGACGGACTCGTAATTGGCAACGAGGCGGATAACTTCAGCGCGGGCGCGAATCTTTTTATGATGGTCGTCGGCGCGCAACAAGGCATGTGGGATATGCTCGATGGCGCGGTGCGTAAATTGCAGGATATGAACATGAGGATGCGTTATTCACCGAAGCCGATTGTCGTTGCGCCTGCGGGTCTCACGCTGGGCGGCGGATGCGAAATCACGATGCACGCGTCGCGCGTAGTCGCCGCGGCTGAAACCTATATTGGTCTCGTTGAACTCGGCGTCGGCGTCATCCCTGCGGGCGCGGGTACAAAGGAAATGTTGCGTCGCATTGTGAATCCTGTGAAGCGAATAGAAAATGCCGATTCACTTGCCGCGTTGCAAAAAGCGTTCTTGCAAATGGGTCAGGCAAAGGTTGCCACCAGCGCGGAGGAAGCACGCGGTATGAATATTTTAGGTCCGCAGGATCGCATTGTGTTGAACCGCGATCATCTGCTTGCTGAAGCGAAGAAGGAAGTTCTGCACATGGTCGCTGCTGGCTACAAACCGCCAGCGCCTGAACTAATTTATGCCGCGGGTCGCGATGCGCTTGCCGCCCTCCGCATCGGCGCATGGATGTTCAAGGAAGGTCAATACATCACGCAATACGACCATCATATCGCGGGCAAACTCGCCTACGTGATGTGCGGTGGTGAACTCACTTGTCCGCAGTGGGTGAGCGAGCAATATATTTTGGATTTGGAGCGTGAGGCGATTCTTTCGCTGTTCGGTGAGGAGAAGACGCAGGCGCGCATGTGGGCGATATTGCAGACGGGGAAGGCTTTGAGGAACTGACGAGATGAGAGGTACGAGATACGAGTTATAAGATACACGGTACAAGTTGCGTGTGAGGAGGTTGTGATGAGTGATCCGTTTTTAAAGTTTGAGGATTGGGAGAAGACAATCGCCGATTACATCAAGAAAGACTCATTGTGGGAGTCGCTTTACTATCGCGTCGCTTTGTATCTTTATGATTTGGTTTGGGATGATTGCGACATTCTGCAAAAGGATTTTCGCGCCAGAAATAATGTCGCTCAAATTATTCGTAGTTCTGGAAGCGTCTCCGCCAATATGGAAGAGGCGGCTGGTCGCGGTATCGGCACGCCTGATTATGTTCGCATTTTGAAAATCAGTCTCGGTGAAATTCGAGAGACACGCGGCTGGTATTATCGGTCTCGCAAGGCGTTACCGCCTGATTTGCTCGAACATCGCTACAAGGTCGTTGACCATTTGAAAGCGCTGGTTGTCAACATGCTCAACTCTCACAAAAGAAATCTCGGAAAGAAAAAGTAACCCGTATCTCGTATCTCGCAACAAGAAAGATAAGGAAAACCACCATGACAAAAGATGCTGTTATCGTTAGTGCAGTACGGACTCCCGTTGGCAAAGCAAAACGCGGAGGACTTGCCACGCTTCGTCCCGACGAGATGTCTGCTACTGTTATTCAAGCCTTGCTCAAGCGGACGCCGAATCTTGACCCCGCCCAAATAGAAGATGTGGTTATTGGATGCGCGTTCCCCGAAGGTGAGCAGGGACTCAACATGGCGCGCATGATTGCGTTGCGCGCAGGCTTGCCTGATTCTGTCCCTGCTGAAACAATCAATCGTTATTGCGCGTCGGGTGTGCAGTCTATCGCCCATGTGGCATACGCTATCCAAAGCAGACAGATCGAGACTGGTATCGCAGGTGGCGCAGAATCCATGACGATGATTCCGATGACTGGATTCAAGTTCTCGCCGAATCCGCACTTCGCGCAAGACTTGCCGCACTACTATACCAACATGGGACTCACAGCTGAGAATGTCTCTGTCAAATACAACATCAGCCGTGAAGACCAGGATGAGTTCTCGTTGAAGAGTCATCAGAAAGCCGCGCAGGCTGTGAACTCAGGACTCTTCGACCCCGAACTCGTTTCGATTGACGTGGAAGTTACTGAACTCGATGCAAGCGAGAAGCAGGTCAAAAAGAATTTCACCGTGAAGCGTGATGAAGGTCCGCGCGCGGATACGAATATCGAAGCATTGTCCAAACTCAAGCCTGCGTTCAAGGAGGGTGGAGTGGTGACAGCAGGCAACTCATCGCAAATGTCCGATGGCGCGGCGGGAGTTGTGGTTATGTCCACAGAGCGAGCCGCGCAACTGGGACTGACTCCGCTGGCAAGATTTGTTTCGTTTGCAGTCGGGGGCGTCCCGCCTGAATTGATGGGAATTGGTCCGATCGTTGCGATTCCCAAAGCGTTGAAACTCGCGGGTCTTACCCTAAACGATATTGATTTGATAGAATTGAACGAAGCCTTTGCCGCACAATCACTGGCTGTCATCCGCACGCTTGAAATGGACGAGAGCAAGGTCAACGTCAACGGCGGAGCGATTGCCCTTGGTCATCCGCTCGGATGCACAGGCTCGAAATTGACCACGCAGTTGATCTACGAAATGGGTCGCCGCAATTCTAAATATGGCATGGTGACGATGTGTATCGGAGGCGGCATGGGCGCCGCGGCGGTGTTTGAAAATTTGCAAAGTTAACCGTCATTGCGAGCGCACTTTGCGAGGCAATCTCCTCTTCCAACCAGGGGATTGCTTCGGGAAAGAACCTCGCAATGACATAAATATTACAAGGAGTTAATTATGCCTCTCACAATCTCAGAACTCATGGAAAAAATGCCGGGCGCGTTCATCCCTGAAAAGGCGCAGGGCGTGAATGCAATCGTTCACTTCAAGTTTACGGGTGAGGAAGCAGGCGAATGGAACGCGACCATCGCGGATGGCAAGGTGGATGTCGCGCAGGGAATCCCACGCAAGCAACCGACCATGACTCTCACAGCCGATTCCAGTGATTATCTCAAAATCTTCACGGGCGAAATGGACGGCATGACTGCCTTCATGCAGGGCAAACTCAAATTGGGCGGCGACCTGAACCTTGCGATGAAATTGATGCAGATGTTCAAGATCAAATAGATAATCAACGCAAAAAACGCCTTCTCGCGAGAAGGCGTTTTTGATTCCGATGCTTTACATAAATAACGAAAGCACAGACCACAGGGCGGAGGCGGTGAAGCATATGGCAACGACTGCAAATATGGTCGTAATGATCCCTGCTGTTCTTGAGCGGATCCAGCCTGCGAGTCCAATGCCGGACAGGAAGACGAATATCGCGCCAACCAGCACGAAAAATGCCCAAACGCCCAGACCATCCATCTCTGTTTGGATCGCATTCAATTCTGCCGCAGCCGCAAACAACAATATCGAAACAATCAGAGAGTATGAGAACATTACCGTCGAAGCGGAGAAAATAATAATGGACGCGGTTACCAGCCTGCTTTTAGTGTCTGCGGCGAGGAACTGGATCACTGCTGAAAGACTAAAACCTGCAAGCAACCCCGCCAGTGTTGCCAATGCGCCTGCTTCTGCAAGATAATTTTGGACGGTCATCCTGGCTCCTTGAAGCGAATATTTAATTGAGATTTTGCTACCGCACACCTGAACCGCGAAGCCCGCTAAGTCCGCAAAGAAAACCTCTAAATCTTTGCGTTCGTTGCGCTCCCCCTGGCGCCGCCCGCCAGGGCAGGTGTAGCAGTAAAAATTGCGCTACGTACGATTTCGATATCGGGATTATATCTTGTCTCGTGATTAATTTGGGCGACGAGAGTAAAATAACTCCAGCGAATGTTGATGAGAAGGAGTTCGACATGTTCAAGCCGTCATCTGACATGAATTCCATCCAAAAGCAGTTTCAGGAAATGAATTTCCTCCTGATGAAATTAGTCGGGGGGCTTTCTCAGGCGGGAGGTAAGACCGCGTCAACAGCCATGCAGGATGTCACGCGGATAACTGAATCGCTTGGCGCGTTGGAGAAAACTGTTAATACTCACTTGAAGATTCGACAGAGTCAGCTTGAAGAGTTGATGAAGATTGGGCGGGCGATCAACTCATCCTTGGGGTTGAAGCGGGTGCTCGAGGAGGTGATGGATTCCCTCATCAAGTTGATGCGCGCCGAGCGCGGCTTCCTGATGTTGCGCGAATCCGATGGAGAGTTATCAGTGCGGCTCGCGCGCGGCATCGCGCGCAGTGACCTCGACAAGGATGATTTCGCGTTTAGTAAAACGGTCGTGCGGAATGCAGTGGAGTCGGGCAAGCCTGTTCTCACGTCGAATGCCCAGGACGATCCGCGCTTTCAGGCGCAGGCGAGCGTTGCCGGGTTTCATTTCCGTTCGATCCTGTGCGCGCCGTTGATCTTGAGGGATGAATTGGTCGGTGTGATTTATGTGGATAATCGCGCGCTCACCGAAGTATTTCAAGAGAGCGATAAGGAGTTGCTCTCGGCATTTGCCGACCAGGCGGCGGTGGCGATTGACAATGCGCGCCTGATCGAGAGTTTAAGGAAAAGCAACGAAGAACTCGCCGAAGCAAATGCCGAATTGGAGAATGCGTATCAAGCCACGTTGGAAGGCTGGGTGCGCGCTTTGGATTTACGCGACAAGGAAACCGAAGGTCATACGCAACGCGTTACGATTCTAACGGAGCGCCTTGCGCGAAGCATGGGCATCGAGGGCGAGCCGTTGATTCACATTACACGCGGCGCGTTATTGCATGATATTGGAAAAATGGGGATCCCTGATGCGGTTTTGCTCAAGCCTGGAGGTTTGACTGAGGAGGAACGCATGCTGATTCGCAAGCATCCGCAATACGCGTATGACATGCTGTCACCGATTGAGTTTTTGCGCCCGGCGTTGGATATTCCATTTTGCCATCACGAAAAATGGGACGGCACGGGATACCCGCGTAAACTCAAAGGAGAGGAAATTCCGTTTGCGGCGCGCATCTTCCCGGTGATTGACGTGTGGGACGCGCTGATCTCGGATCGCCCGTATCGCAAGGGGCTTCCGCAGGATGAAGTGCGCGAACGCATCAAGGTGGATTCTGGCAAGCATTTTGACCCGCGCGTGGTGGAGGCGTTTTTGGAGATGGAGGACTTGTCGGTGTGACAAAATTTGTTAAACACGAAGGACACGAAGTGCAGAAAGGAGAAAAAATTGTTTTTTTAATCCTTCGTGTCCATTGTGCTCTTTGTGTTTAGAGATTTTTTTCTTCAGGGGGTTTGACTGCGCGAAATTCACGAAACAACAACAGGTCGTAAATTATTTTCAACCCGCCGCATAAAATGAACGGAACGCTTAATAACGCGGGGATGCTAAAGAAGAATCCAGTGAGCAATGGGGAGACGGATGCGCCGACAGAACGCGCGATGGCAGTGACGCCCGAGGCGGCGGATCGCTCGTCGGGGGCGACAACAGCCATGGTGTACGATTGACGCGTAGGCACGTCCATCTGCGAAATGCTGAAACGCAAAAGGAGGAGTCCAATGGCGAGAGGCAGGTTTGGCATCAACGGCAGGAGGATCAACAAAATATTCGCTGGAATATGCGTGAAGACCATTGTGTTGATCAAACCAATTTTGTTTGCGAGTCGAACTGCAAGCAACGCTGAAATGCCCGCGAGAATATTTGCGCCGAAGAAAATACTGCCGAGCATGCCCACGTCAACGCCGAAGCGGACGAAGAACCAATAGGCGAACATGCTTTGCACGATCAAGCCGCCCGCGAACGCGTCGAGGGCAAACAGCGCGCTGAGTTTGAAAACAACTTTACGAGAGCGATGCAGACCAAGCACGCGCTTTACCGCGTTAGGTTGAGCGGAGACTTCGATGGATGATGAAAGATTGAGGAACAACAGGAGCAAAATAAATCCGCCAATCGCGTAGCCCGTCAAAACAAAACGATATGATTCGAGCGAAGACCATTCGTTATTTTGCAGAGCTTGCGCGAGCCATCCGCCCGCCAGCGCGCCCGTTGCAGTTGCGAATGAACCAACAAGGTTGTACCACGCGAAAAATTGCGTGCGCTTTTCGTTCGAGATCAACTGCGTAAGGCTCGCCTGTTCAATAGATAAAAACGGACCGATCTCGTTCCCGCTTGGACTGATGACCCCGATGATCGCCGAAATCATCAGGAAGATAAAATTCCGCGTCACTACGAAGCCGACGCCTGCTCCTGCCATCAAGAGCGCGCCTGCAAGCAATGTGCGTTTTCTGCCAAACCGATCCGCGGACGTGGTCAGCCACAACGAAATGCCCGCGTCGCCGATGAGGGTGAGGGTAAAGAGTAGGCCGATCTGTATTTCGGTGAGTCCTGTTTCAGCAAGATACAATGCAAGGACAACAGAAAGGAATCCATAACAGAACAAACGGATGATGCGCGTGGAGAAGAGGAGGGGGATGTCCATGATGGATTACGTCATTGCGAGGGCGTTCTTTGCCCGAAGCAATCTCCCTCATTGTGTTGGGGATTGCTTCGTCGCCTTGGTCTCGATATGCCCTTCGCGAAAATCGCTCAGGGCTACTCGACCAGCGGCTCCTCGGAATGGCGGTTGATTATTTCTTTGCCACATCCAACCGACACCACGCATACAGCGCATCGTAGACCTCAAATTGATATTCAAGATTTTCCATATCTTCGGGGAAGCGCAGGCTGTATCCCGACGCTATCGCTTCGAGCCCGCGCGCGATGGGATCGGTGTCAATGTCCTCCTCCACATCCGCCGCGTGGACGATCTTCGCGAGCCGCAATAAACCAGGCTCTTTCAAATCATATTTCAAAATGATGGACTCGAACGAACAGCGCCCATCATGATGACCCAGTTCCACGTCGGGCGCATCGAAGGGAATCGCCTCTGTTTCCTTTGCGACTTGATTGATTTGATTCTTCGGCACAAACAAAAACTCCGCTTCGGTATCGATGAAGCGGGTAATAAGCCACGGACACGCGACGCGGTCCACGTGCACGTGCGAACGGGTGATCCATTTCATAAGAGACTCCTTTTTGTTGTATGTGTCTTGTAGGGGCGACCCGCCAGGGCGTCCCGTTCAAGATTTTTAACAATGGTTCTTTCCAATCGGTCGTGCGTGATGGCATTGACGGGTCGCCCCTACGAAATATCGCGTATCAACCGTTTTAATCTCTCAACAATCGCATCCCGTGCCTTTTCGTAATTCTCGCTAACGGGTGGGACGCTCTCCCATTGTTCGATGGTGGCTTTGTTTGGGTATTCTTCAGGCAATTCACAAAAGGTGACGATCCGTTGCGCGGATTCTACATCAACGAGAGATAATTTTTGCGGGACTGATTCCGTCGGCGTCAGGCCGTCTGCGCGCAATCCCGTGATCGCTTTCGGGGATAATTCCTGATCGGGATGTGTGCCGCGTGCGATGGCTCGTAAATCCGAGTTTATTTCTTCTGCCAGTTTATTGAAGTAAGCGGCGGCAATGACGCTTTTCGCCGCGCCGTGTTCGCAGACGAAGATGATGGTTGGGGTTTGGGGCATCTTTTTTCTCTACAATGGCAAGTATATGACCTGACTTTCCCATTCGCCTCTATCGCTAAATTCTGCCAATAGCAATATATCTTCAATGGCTGCTCCGATAGGCAGATCATCGGAAACTTCAATAACCCCTGGCATTGGCTTTCCTGCCTTTACGCGCTCATAGGCGAAGTGTGCCATGGTTGCGGCGTCATGTGTAAGTAATACGCGTCCCTCTTGTGCCGCCCACTCCAGGATTACAGGATCTTCCTCGCCTCTTAATCCCACATCCTGCATACGGACAATATCCAAATCAGGATTTCGGCGGAGTAAACCGCGCACGATATCGTTGTTGAAATTTTCGTCGGAGACAAGGAGAAGCATGTCTATTTGTTTTTACGCGCCAGCAATCTCTCGCGGATACCAGTTTGGTCAAACCGTTTTTGATTTTCCCGCTTTACAGCTTGCGCGTGTTTTTTTCGTTTATCGAGATATTTATCCACGTCTGCGCGGTTTTGTAGATAGTAACTGATTGTCGCGTAGACATCCGAGAGCGCAACAGACGGATACTGTTGCGCGATCTCTTCTGCTGTTGCACCCCGTGTAAAGGCTCGGACAACCGTGTCCAGCGTGACCCGCGTCCCGCTGACCCGCGCGACGCCATCTTTGCCGAGTGTCAGCGGGAGGGGGATGGGTTGCATTTGCAGAGTGGTTGCCATGCGGTTATTTTACTCGAAATAAGCAAAGACCTTTGGATGTCTGTGCGGAACACTTTGGTTGCTGTAGAATGGTTCACTCATGCTCGTACATTTTCTATAATTGGAACAACTCTCCCTTTGCTAGTGACGACCACAATATCATGATGCTAACACTGGTCATTATCGCGCCAAAAATTTGCTCTGCTGTTTCATTCCGCACGAAATATTTCTCTACTATATTAATTTTGAGCACCAAGTTAACTAGCAACAAGGGGATAAAACATATTAACAATACTATCCATGTAGTAATCGCGGCTCCGAGCCCACCAAGTATTCCTTGGCCTATTAACCTGATCGCATGTTGAATGGATACATGATTTTTCATCGCAAAATATATACCAAACAATACCCCGCCTCCTACCGAACCGAAAATATACGATGAGTTCCTCATGGCTCCTGCGTCATTACCTCCTTTCAACTCTTCGTACCAGTTCACATTGAAGATACTACCCATAACCGAAGCCAATATACCCAAACCAATTAGTGAAAGATTTTCTGATATTGGATATTGCCACCTTAGCGTTGCTCTCATCACAAATAATAGCGCAGTCACAAATCCAATAACTCCGCTTATCAATTTGACTGTTTTGAGGGACATCTAAATCACCTTCTGTGCAGTTTCACATCCCCAACCACTTCCCAGCCTCACGCGGAAGATTCGCTGGGAGTTGGGTTTCCGATTCAAATTCTTCATCAATTAACATGGCTAGTTTCTTATCGTCTACCATTCCTTGATGAAATTCTTCAAACTCTCTTAAGCCATCAAACATATTCAGAACCTCGATGCGCTTCAATTTTGTCTGACCTGTTCCCACAAGTGCGTTGTAGGAAGACCATTCCCAATCACGGAAGTCGTCCACAAACCCGTGTTTCTGTGGGTTGTAGTGGATGTAGAAAATCAAGGTGGTGAAATAGGAATCGCTTGTAACTGGGATTCGACCAAACCGTTCCTCGAACAGACTCCCTGTCCGCCCATATCCCTTGTTGATGGCTTTGGTGTAGGCGTTGAATAGATTGGAGAAGTTTTGGGAAGGGTTGAATTTTTTCTTTTTCGAGGAGACCTCACAGGTTTCCAAAACCTGTGAGGTCTGATACTCCTCTTCGGTCTTGATTCTCACTGAAAAATGAAAGTGATTTCTCATCAAACAGTATGCGTATGTATCTGCGATAGGCTCGATGTGCTTGGTGTACAGGGAAAGGAAATACGGATAATTTCGTTTTTCAAGAAACAGGTTTTCACGGTTGTTGCCGCGATTGTAGATATGATAATACATACCAGGTACGAGAGGGGCGAGTGTATATTTCATACTCAACAAAGACCTCACAGGTCTTTAAGACCTGTGAGGTCTGATTATATTATTCCAACCACTTCCCAGCCTCACGCGCGAGATTCGCCGCGAGACCTTGCCGCGCGGTGCATGGTGGCAAAGACTCCAGGAACAATCTTCCATATTGCTTGGTCAGCACGCGGCGATCTAAAATGGCAACAACGCCTCTATCCGAGGCGGTGCGGATGAGTCGTCCAAATCCCTGGCGGAATTTCAGAATGGCTTCGGGCAGGTAATATTGATTGAATGAGTCTTCGTACATTTCGGAGCGCGACGCGATGAGTGGGTCAGTGGGGACATCGAAGGGAAGTTTGGTAAGCACAACAACGGATAGTGACTCGCCAGGCACGTCCACGCCTTCCCAGAAGGACTTGGTTCCCAGTAGCACCGCGCGTTCGGTGGCTTTGAACGATTCAAGCAATGCGTTCGGTGAGGCGCCATCGCCTTGTTCATAGACGTAAATATCTTCACGCGCCAACGGACCCGTGATGGCTTGCGCGGTTTTCTTCAACGCGGCATAAGACGTGAACAGCACGAGCATTCGTCCGCCTGTGGCTTTGGCGGTGGCGATCAAGGTTCGGTCAAGGACTTGTTGAAAGCCGTTGACGTTTGGTTCGGGGATGTCGTTCGCAATGTAAAGCAACGCGGCGTTTTCATAATCATACGGCGAACCGAGTTGCATTTCGTCCGCTTCGTCCGCGCCGAGGGTGTTGCGGAGATATTGGAACTCGCCGTGCGCGGTCAGCGTGGCGGAGGTCAGCACCACGGATCGTTTTTCGTGCCATAAATATTTTTCAACAAGTGATGCCACGCTCAACGGCGCGGCGTTCAATGAAAGACGATTTCCGTTCGGCTGGACTTCGATCCAATAGACCATGCCCTGAATCGGTTTGCTGATCATGCCAGAAATGTTGGCTTCCGCTTCGGTGAGTCTGCGCGCCACGTTGGCGATGTCTGCCATCACGTCTTGCAGATTGTCGTGTCCTTCGGCGTATAAGTCTGCGGCGGCTTTGTAGATTTCAGAAAGCGCGGTGAGCAACAAGCGCAGAGTCTCGCCTGTTGAGTCCCAGACGATTTCGATCTCATCCCAATAAGGCAATGTGCGCGTCTCGGGCAGGACGCGCGCCTGCCACGCGTAATTGGATGGCTGTTGTCCTTCGCGTTGCAGTCGCGCGAACTCGCTCAACGTGTTGAAGAACTCGCGATTCATCTGCTCGATGCGGAACGCCATGTCGGTGGCGTGACTCACTTTTTTCTGAAGCAGGCCGAAGTCCGAGGGGCGAAGCGCTTCATTCATCTCACCGAGCAATCGCCCGAGCACGCCCGCATTCGTCCCGCCGATCTCCTTCATCATTCGATCCATGTCATATTGATTCAATCGAAACGAAAGCGCGTTGGTCGTCGCCGATTCCAAATGATGACCTTCATCAATGATGAGATGCGAATATTCGGGCAGGACTTTGCTCCCCGTTGCGACATCCGATAGAAGCAGCGCGTGATTGACGACGAGCACGTTTGCGGATTGCGACATGGTTTTGGCGCGATGGAATGGACACGCGCCGCCCGTGCGCTTGATGCACGTTTCGGTCGTGCACGCATCATCCTCAGCCGACATTCGATTCCACACCTCGCGCTCGGTCGGACCCGTGAGATTTAACTCGCTTCGATCCCCGCTCTGATTCGTCATCTGCCAGACCATCACCTTCGCCAGCACGCGCATTTCATCCGCGTTGCGCGGACCGAAATGACGCAGGTTTTCCAATCGGCGCGGGCAAAGATAATTCGAACGTCCCTTTAAAATTGAAAAACGAAAATCGAGATTCAACGCTTCGCTCAGATTTGGAAGATCACGTTGAACCAGTTGATCCTGCAAGTTGATCGTATTCGTTGAAACGACCACGCGCGTGTTATTTTGTTTTGCGAACAACGCCGCTGGCACGAGATACGCAAACGACTTGCCAACGCCCGTTCCCGCTTCGACCATCAAATGGTTTCCGTATGAAAGTGCGTTCGTCACGGCGCGCAGCATGTCCACTTGTTCTGGGCGTTGCTCGAACGACTCGAAATACTGAGAGAACGGTCCCCCGTATTCAAGGACAGACGCGATTTCATCTACGTCAAGCGGAACAGGCGTCTCTGGATTGTTGAGCGGCGGATATTTGGAATCATCGAACCACGCGGGGCTTTCCTTCTTTTTGATTTTCTTGGATTGAATTCCGTCTTTCGCTTTTGCCTTTAGAATTTCCTGGAATATCCAGCCTGCATCCCATTCAAGCGGCTCGCTCAAGCGGACAATTTCATCCACCAACTCGCGCGGCAACTCGCGCGCCATCTCGAATAATTTATTGAAAGCCGCCATCGTAACCTTTGCATCATCGAGCGCGCGGTGGGTGGCGGGCAATAAAATTCCTAATTGTTTTCCAAGCGAACCCAAGTTGTAGCGGCTTGCCGTGGGCATCAACACTGCGGCTAATTCATAAGTATCAACGACTTCGTTGTAGTGAAGGATTCTAGCCTTTTGCAAAAAGCCCAGATCAAAACGGACGTTGTGTCCCACAACAGGCGCGTCACCGACAAAGGCATCGAGTTCCTGCGCGATGTCTCGGAAGCGCGGCGCGTTGCGAACTTCCACATCGCTGATGCCTGTGAGTCCCGTGATAAATTCTGGGATGTGTCTGCCAGGATTAATAACCGACGACCACTCATCTTCCACGCGATGCCCTTTGAATTTCACCGCCCCGATTTCAATGATCGCATCGCGGTCTTCACTTAAACCTGTCGTCTCAATGTCTATGGCAACTATGGAATTCATAATAGAACAAGTGTATCATAAATTAAATACCATGTCATTGCGAGGAGGGCTGAAAGCCCGACGAAGCAATCCCCTCGCGGTGAAGGAGATTGCTTCGCCCTTCGGGCTCGCAATGACGAAATATACTTATTCAGGCAACGCGGCTTTCACTGCCGCGAGTTGCAATTGACCGATTGGCTTTTCCTTCGCCTTCTGCCGCATGAAATCCTTGAGTTGCTTTAATTTCATCGCAGGCAAAGGCGCATCTTCCACTTGAAGATCAACCTGGTCGTGCATAAAGATCAACGCGGCTTGAATGTTGGGGATTTCGTTTTCATCGAAACTCTTTGAGAATAACTTTTTAAGTGTGGCGATTTCGTTATCCGCTTCCAAATCGGGCCGACCGATTCCTTCCTGCCCGAAGATGCTCATGTAGGCTTGTAGGAATCCACCGTTAGAGATGCGCCAGCGATCCTTCGTATAAGTCACCACCCCGCGTTGACGATAGGGAATCAATACCCAAATTCCCGAAGGTCCTACAAGTATATGCGGTGCAGGTGTGACGAAGTGATAGATTGTAAATTCACCAGGCAGACCCTTTAATCCCGCGTCGAGTTTTTCGTCGGGTCGCGGACTGCGTCCCCAGCGGTTGCCCATGTATATTCCAATTTGTGTGAGGACGAATCCGACAATGAAGGCGGCGAAGGAATAAATCACCAATTGCAGATTCTGGCTGTTTGAGATCGAGAAGTACATGCCGCCGCCGAGAATGACGAGGGCGGCAATGCTTATCCAATTACCGATTTTGCCGTTACGTTTGATCAATTTTTCGTTTTTGATGATTTTCATATTGTCCTATATATGTCCGCTGGTTGAGTAGTCCCGCGTGCACTTCGCGGGACGTATCGAAACCAGCAAATTTAGATATGGTTGTTATTGGTGGTTTCGACACCTGCACTTGCGTGCTGGTGCAAGTGTACGCCCTTCGCAACAATCTCTCAGGGCTACTCAACCACCGTGTTTACTTGTTTCCTTGTTTACCTGTTTTCTAGTTCTTCAAACTTTCCTCAATCGCCAATTTGATGCCATCCAGCACCTTGGACCCAGCCGCTTCTTTCGCCACACGGATCGCGTTTTTTATTGCGGTCGCGTCCGAACGGCCATGACCGATGAAGACCAGTCCATTCACGCCGAGCAGGGGAGCCGCGCCTTCTTCCGAAGGATCGAGCAACTTGCGGACTTTTCCCATCGCAGGGCGAATCAACGCGCCCCCGAGCAAAGCAAGCGGACCTCCGCCTTTGATCGACTCTCGTATCTTTTCGATCAACAACTTAGCAACCGCTTCCGTTGACTTCAATAACACATTGCCAGTGAATCCATCAGTCACTGCAACGTCGGCATGACCGCCGAAGATTTCCTTGCCTTCAAGGTTCCCAATGAAATTGAGTTTTGCATTGGCTAGGAGCGGATATGCTTGCTTGACAAGTTCGCTTCCCTTGCCAGCCTCTTCACCGTTCGAGATCAATCCCACCCTGGGATTCTTTACCCCGCGAACACGTTCGGCAAATACACTCCCCATAATCCCAAATTGCAAAAGATTTTCAGGCTTGCAATCGGGGTTTGCGCCGATATCCAGAATAATGCAGTGACCTGTTGCCGTAGGGAAGGGAGGCGCCAGCGCGGGGCGGTCCACGCCGCGGATGCGGCCCAGCCTGAACAAAGCCGTGACCATTGCCGCGCCCGTGTTGCCCGCCGTGACGAACGCGTCCGCTTCGCCGTTTTTGACAAGATCATATCCGACTGCCATCGAGTTCTGCGCGTCCCTGTGACGCGCTTTTATCACAAGGTCTTCGCCTTTGTCGCGCATCGTCAACGTCTCGGGCGCGTGGACAACGCGTACGGGTAGATTCGCTCCACCAACAGAATCAAGTATCGGCTGGATCTTTGAGGCGTCGCCTGTCAAAATAATTTCGACTCCATACTCGCGCGCCGCGTCCACTGCCCCCATCACGTCCGGAGTCGGATAATTATCACTGCCCATTGCATCCACAACAATTTTAGTCATCACGTCTCCTTGTGAATTTTATTTGCGAGTGTGAAAAAGAATGTTGCGCCTTTTTCGATTTCTGATTCTACCCAAATTTTACCGCTGTGCGCCTCAACGATCCGCTTCACCAGCGCGAGACCGATGCCTGTGCCGTCGCTGGCAGGGTCCAGTTTGTTGAACAATTCAAAAACCCGCTCCTGGTATTCAGGCTCGATCCCAATCCCGTTATCGCACACGAAAAAAATATGTTCGCCGTCTATTTCCTTGAAACCGATCTCGATCAACGGATTTTTCTGGCTGCCCATGAATTTAATTCCGTTCGTGATGAGGTTGAGGACGACTTGTACGACTCGAACGCGATCCACATGCACGAAAGGAAAAATCGCCTCCACCTTCACCTGAACCTGCCGCGCCTTTAATAAACCATCCGCCGCTTTGAGCGCGTCCTGCACGATCTCGTCAAAGGGCGCATCGGTTGGCAGGTTTGTAATACGCCCGACCCGAGATAAATCCAGTAACTCATCCACGAATTTACCCATTTGCCTGGCGGCGTCATTGATTTGGGCAAGGTTCTTTCCAACCCTTTGAAGATCGCCTTCCTTTATATCTTTTTCGAGGTACCCTAAAAAACCTGCGATGGTGATCAATGGCGTTTTCAAGTCATGGGAGACCCGTATGGCAAAACGGTCAAGCTCCTGGTTCTTCAATCTCAACTGATGAATGACCGCTTCACGCCCCTTCTCTGCTTCCTTGCGCATCGCCACCTCATCCTCGGCTTTGGAAAGGGATTGGTACACGTTCCTCACCAACCGGTAGACCGAATTGCCAGCCACCAGGATGATAATACTCCCGATAAAAAAATCCTCCGGGTTGGATTCTGATATTTTGATTGGCTCATAGATGTCAAACAGGTCTCCGAATGCCAGCCATCCCAGGCAAACGATAATGAGTAACGCGAGGTACTGGATCACTCTGCCCCTCAAGATCAAACCCGCCACGATCAATATCACCGGATAACCAAGCACGCCAATGTCATAGAGCCCCTGCCCAAAGGTAGCCAGCCAGGTGATCAATACTATGATGGTCACTGCAAGAATTGTGCTGGGGACGGAGACCGCATCCCGCCTCAAGAGCATCAGCGAAACAATAATTGGAATGATCCCAACAGAGATGGCAAGGGTGTTGAGATAGTTACCCATCAGGAGATTGAAAAGTATCAAAGTCAAAAAAAGGAATAGCGCGATATTACCGACCCAACTCAAGATCGGGATGATCTCACTCTTGCTCCCATGCGGATGCCTTCTTAAGATCGTTGAAAGGGGTTCTTTATATCGCGGTTTCTTTTCCATTAGACCTCTTGCATAAGTGACCCTTTGCTTAGCCACAGAGCCCACTGAGACCCTTGAGAAAAACTCATTTTCTCTGTGATCTCTGTGGCAAAATGACTTTCGCAAGAGGTCTATTTTACGCCTTGTTGGTGGGTGAACAGTACAGGGCAGGGTGACTGCCCGCCAGTGATGAGTCGTTTCAAAGATTCGGCTGTAGGGCGATACGGTTCGGTGTCACCCCGGTAAAATTGGTTTTATCGAAATTTGCCCTGGTTGTTAATTCCAGGATCGCCAAAAACGCCTTTGCTTGACAACATGATGAAGGCGATTATAATACGCCGTGCTCAAGCGCTGGTGCTGGAATTGGCAGACAGGCATGGTTGAGGGCCATGTGCCGCAAGGCGTGGAGGTTCAAGTCCTCTCCAGCGCACTCATCTCAAAGAAAATCCCCGGTTTCGGGGATTTTTAATATTTACGGGTTGGGTATTGTGAAATAAAATGCTGCGCCTTTTCCTACTTCTGACTCAACCCAGGTTTTTCCGCCATGCACTTCAACAATGCGTTTCACCAGGGCAAGACCAATGCCGGTTCCGCTCACTGTTGGATTTAATTTATTGAACAATTCAAAAACCTTGTCGTGATATTTTGAGTCTATCCCGACCCCGTTATCTCGCACAAAAAAGACGGTATTGCCGCCCTCTAATTTTGCGCCAATTTCAATTTCGGGGTTGGGCTGGCTCCCCATGAATTTCGCGGCGTTATCCACCAGATTTTGGATGACTTCGACGAGTCGGATGCGGTCACCGTGGACGAGGGGCAAGCCGCTTCCTATTCTCACTTCAACCTGCTTCTCGTTCAATTGACTTTCCACCCTCGAGAGCGCGTCCCTGATGATTTGTTCAAATGCGACATCTTCAGGCGGGTTGATCAGGCGTCCAATCCGGGAGAGTTCGAGCAATTCGTTCAACAACTGCTGCATTTTCATATTCGCTTCGGAAATTCTAAGAATGTCGCTTCTCAAGCGTTGGATGTTGCCGCTGACCGCGTCGTTTTCAAGAAACCCGAGAAACCCGCCCATGGTAATCAACGGGGCTTTCAGGTCGTGCGATACGGTGTACGTGAACCGTTCCAGTTCGGTGTTTTTCGCCTCCAGTTCGTTGATCAGGGATTCGCGCTGTTCCTCGATTTCTTTTTGTTTTGTGATATCGATATAAACGCCTTGAATGTAGAGCGGCTTGCCGTGTTTGTCTTTGATCAAAGCCGCCTCGTCGCGCAGCCATACCCAGGCTCCGTTCTTCGACCTTAAACGATATTCATTGACGATATTTTTGCCCGTCACGAGGATCTGCTCAATGTCTTCAAAAACCATTTTCTTATCATTGGGGTGCAGAAGCGTTTGCCAGAAGCTGGGCTGGGATGAAAATTCTGCAGGCGAATAGCCGATCATATTCTCGATTTGCGGGCTGATGTAAATGGAAGGTCCTCCCTCCCTGGCTTCGTCTCGGTAGATCACCACGGAGGTTTGCTCAACAAGTGTGCGATAGAGCAGTTCCGCCTCGCCCAATGCCTCCTGCGTTTGCCTTAATTCTGTGATGTCCAGCAGAAAACCCTGCACCTGTTTGGTCCCGCTGGAGCCTTCATTGACGACCTCAAGGCTTTCATCCCGAATCCAGATCAGCCCGCCGTCATGCCTGAAGAATCTATACTCCGATTGAAACGGCGTACCCTGCGCGATTGCACGCGCCTCGCCCTCGACTATACCTTCACGGTCTTCGGGATGGACGCGGGCATACCAGAGATGCGGGTCCGCCATCCACTCTTCAGGGCTATAACCGGTGAGAGCTTCAATCCGGGGATTCACGTATTGCCAGTATCCATCCGCGCCGGGTTCTGCGATATAGAGGACCACAGGAAGATGTTCAACCAGGACTCGATAGCGGGCCTCTGCTTCACGAAGCTGTTTTTCTGTTTCGATTCGTTGACCGAGTTCCCGCCGTGCTCGGTTAAATGACTTTTCAATACTGCGGATTGCCAATCCGAGCAGAACACCTAAAAGGACAAGGTTTACCGCCTGCCCAACAAATATGATTTCAGTTGTTATCGGAAAGATGGGAGGAGGTAAAATACCATTCTTTTCGGCAAGCAGCATGGCTATAGCGGTCAAAATCGTCAGGACGGAAACAGAGAGGACAGCTTGCCATCCCAGAAGCAGGCCGGCAGTCAGCATGCTGATCGCGTAGGTGCCAAAAGCTGGGGCGCGCACCCCGCCGGAGGTTACGACCGAGAATGTGGTAATCAGCCACAACCCTCCTGAGAGGAAACCGCCGGCAAATTTGACCCATCCTTTTCGAATGACTACCAGCATGCAGACAAGGAGTACAATAGCGATCCCCACAATAAATAGCGGCTGGCTCTGCCCTGGCAATACAATGGGGAGTATGGCCAGCACGAGCGCGTCAATTGCCAGCGCAGTCATCGCGATGATGTTGATCAGTTCCGCGACGCGTGTTTTTTCTTCATCTCCATCAAAAACTGGAGGAGCCAACAATCGTCTGATCCGGGCCAGCATGATTTTTTGTCCTAACTCCGATTGATTTACCGTATTACCTGACAAGCAAGCCCATTATAATACGCCCTGCTTTGGTTTTGCGCTGGTGCTGGAATTGGCAGACAGGCATGGTTGAGGGCCATGTGTCGCAAGACGTGGAGGTTCAAGTCCTCTCCAGCGCACCATCTCAGAAAAAATCCCCGAAATAAGTTCGGGGATTTTTTATTTTGGATAGGAACCCGCTTCGCGCTTAACCGAAAGTTGATTCCCGTTAATGAGCGACGATCAAACTGCAACAAGTGACCGCGCCTTCGGCTTTCGCCAGTTCATCCACAACGACGGGTTTGATCTTGTACCCGCGCGCTTCGAGTTTTGCAGTTGTCACCGGGAAAGTTGTGGCGTAAATGATCGAGCCATGGATCGGCAAACAATTCGCGGCGAATGGCTCAGAGGAGTCAATGTGGATCAGATCATATCCTTCAAAATTTTCGACATCCACCCAGTTTCGATTGATGAGTAAAGTATCATCGTCCACGCGCGTGACGGCGGTTTTGAGGTGCAGGCAGTCGCGTATTTCGACGCCCTGCGTTTTGTATCCGTATTTGCCGAGAAGCTGGTTCATTTTATCAATGGCTTGCTTATTGCTTCTTGTGGAAAGCCCCACGTAAATATTTTTCCCCAGAACCAGCACATCGCCGCCGTCCACTGTTGCCGGCGATTCGATGAAGACGAGTTCGCGGTAGGGGGCTAACGCGCGGGCGATGGACTCCGTCTCAGGTTTTCTTGAATCAGCCCCGGGCTTGGTGATGAGCGCTACGTCCGATAGCACGACGGCTGTATCCTCCACAAAAACAGAGTCGGGCAAATCCGCTTCGGCTGGCAATTCCAGAACGGCGCAACCGAGTTCTTTGAGCGCCTGTATATATCCGTGATGTTGGGATTGGGCGATTTTTACATCAATTGGTGTGCGATCAATGTGGGTGATCTCGCACTCGTTGAAGCGCGGGCTGACGTCGCGTGTGAGCGCGAGAAGCAAGTTATCCTCCGCCGGTGCGATATCGATCAATCAGCGCTTTGGTGCGCGGGTCTTTGGGTTTATTGAAGAGGTTGTTTGGTTTGGCGTCTTCGATGATCTCGCCGTCCGCCATCACAAGGACGCGGTCTGCCACTTCACGCGCGAACCCCATTTCGTGCGTGACGACGAGCATGGTCATGCCGTCTTTTGCAACTTTCTTCATTACGTTCAACACTTCACCGATCAATTCGGGGTCAAGCGCGGACGTGGGTTCGTCAAAGAGCATCACACGGGGTTGCATGGTTAACGCGCGGGCGATTGCCACGCGTTGTTTCTGCCCGCCGGAGAGCCGCGCGGGATATTCGTCTTTCTTGAAGAGCATGCCCACGTTATCCAGGTTTTCCTCAGCCAGTGCGATGGCTTCTGTGCGATCCATACCTTTGACGGTGACCGGTCCTTCGATGACGTTCTCGAGCACGGTCATGTGCGGGAACAAATTAAATTCCTGAAACACCATGCCGGTCCTCAAACGAACTTCGTGGACCAAATCCCTGTGTTCCTTGCCGCGCCCGTGGCTGTGTACTTGAATGCCATCCACTTCGATGCTTCCATCGGAGGGCTCTTCGAGAAAATTGACACAGCGTAAAAGCGTGCTTTTGCCGGAACCGCTTCGCCCGATCAGGCACACCACTTCACGCGGTTGCACGTCGAGTGAAATATTCTTCAAGACGTGAAGCCGCCCGAAGTATTTATCGAGATTCGTAATTCTAACAACGGGAGCCATCTTTTAACGATCCCCTTTGGAGAGACGGGTTTCGATACGGCTTTGAACGTATGTAAGAATAAGTGTCATGACCCAATAGAACATTGCCGCCATGATCAATGCTTCCAGGTTGTTGAATTGCGCGCGACCGACGCGCGTGGCGCGCCACATCACTTCGTGAACAAAACCCGTTGCCGCGACGAGAGCCGAATCCTTCGTCATCGAAATAAAATCATTCCCCATCGGCGGGATGGCAAACCGTAAGGCTTGCGGCAGGACGATACGGCGCATGGTCTGAATGGGCGTCATACCAATCGCAATTGCCGCCTCCCGCTGTCCTTTGCCTACAGAAGCCAAGCCGGCGCGAAATGTCTCGCTCATGTAAGCACCGTAATTGAGGCCGAGCGCCAGCACGCCTGAGATTAATCCGGAGAGCACGATGCCGAGTTGTGGCAAGGCAAGGAAGAAGAAGAAGATTTGCAGATACAGCGGGGTTCCGCGAATCAGCGAAACATAAAAAGTGCTTAAGGCATAAATGGGCGGAAATGTGGAAAGGCGCCCAAGCGCGGCGAGTAGCGCCAGTGTGATTGCCAAGGATATGGAAAGAATGGAAATTTTGATGGTTTCAACCAATCCCCCCGCTATGAATACAACATTTTTTTGCATGAATTCATAATCTAATTTAATCGTCTGAATGCCGAGAAAATTTTGCCCGCTAAAAAGATAGATAAGAATGAGGAGTAACCCGCCCCATGTAGCAGTTACGCCAGTGCGGAACTGGCGTTGTTTTTTTTGCTGGGCTTCAAAGAGAAGCTCTGCCTGAGAATTTGCCGGTTTTGATGCGGCGGCAATGGTGGAGTCAACTTTCATAGTGTGTATCCTACATGATAATAAGAAGGACTGACTTTGCCGTGCTTTGCTACGATCCTGTCATGGGTAGTTGTTTACAAAAAAGAAAGGGAAGCGGATTGATCCGCTTCCCTTTTTGGTAAAGTGAAATTAGTTGGGAGCCTGGGTCAGGTCCAATTCAAACCACTGGTTCGAAAGGCCTGAAAGAGTTCCATCGCTGTGCATCTGTGTGAAGATCTTGTTCACCTCAACTAAAAGGCTGTCGGTGGGCAGGCTGGATGTTTTGTCCAGCGAAGCGGCAAGGTCTTCTGAGAATACAGCCGGAACGAGTTTCACGATCGGGAAGCCTTCCGCGAGATTCGCGTCCACCACCGTCCTAGAGGTAACATAACCGACGAAGTCTTCGCGTCCGGCGGCAATCGCCTGAGCGCATTCCTGATCGGTTTCCAGCGAAACGACAGTGACGTTGGGAGCCTCGGCATAAATGGATGATTGGGGCAAGCCCAAGCCAGCCATGTCGTGGTTCAACCATAATTCGTAAGTGGTGGCTGTACCAGCGCAAAGGGCTTGGCCCTCGAGGTCTGCCAGGGACGTAAAACCTGAATCGGCGCGCACCGCAACAACTGCCGGTGTGTAATAGTAGGGAACACTGAAGTTGAGAACTTCCTGCCTTGATGTGGTGATGGTCATCGAGCCAACGCTGATGTCCCATTTGTCTGCCCAACTGCCGGCGGTGATTGTGTCCCACGAAGGGGTGGCGAAACAGGTTTCCACACCGAGTCCATCGCCGATGGCAATGGCAACGTCCACGTCAAAGCCCTGCATTTCGGCTGTGGTCAACGCGTCGGACGGGCACTTGGTGTCGGCGGGGCGGGCGCCTTCCGTGTTCAAAAAGGACTGCGGGGCGTAATTCGGATCTGTTGAAACCAAAAGATACCCGCGTGCCTTGATTGCGCCGAGCAGATCGTCTGCTGGCGCCGCTCCACCGGTACAGGCGGTAAGCGCGAGTGCGGCAATCATCGCAATAACCAAAACATTGTAAAGTTTCTTCATGTTCTCCTCCAAGAGAATTCAGAATGGGTTCGAGACTACTCGTTCATCTCGTGACTTAAGGATAGACTATTTTTTGTAATTGTGCAAGAGTTCAACGGGCGATATTTCCAAATGGTACAATTGCGGCAGACAAATTTCGGAGGTGAATATGCCTGCAATTTTCCCAAGCGAGGAATGGTTAAAAGGATTGGAATCAAAACTTAACTCCGATACCCGCTACAGGGATATTGCCAAACATTGGGAAGGGGACCTGTTCTTCTTCATCGAACCGGATGGGAATTTGCAAGAACAACTCACGCTCTACCTGGACCTGTGGCATGGCGCCTGCCGAAAAGCGGAATACAAGCCCAAGCCTGAATCCCACCCAAACCCTACCTTTACGCTCACTGCCACCTACAATAATATCGCAGACATCCTCAGCGGCAAATTGAATCCCATGACTGCCATGATGACGGGTAAATTGAAAGTAAATGGAAGCAAGGGCTATATGATGCGAAATGCGCCAACCGTGCTGGACTTTGTCCGCGTGGCGCAGGAAGTGACGCAGGAAATTTTATGATTTGATTTTCATTAGAGCAGGGGAGAATAATAACGCTGAGAGTTTCATTTGCAGTAAAATTCGCATATCAAACGGAGAAATAAAGATGAAACTCGTAACCGTCTCACAAATGCAGAAAATTGAAAAAGACGCAAACG
>Ga0247727_10005367_pt1 | contig 26091 bp, 20 predicted proteins | sample WisWelCaveWW1625_FD_202498 | JGI IMG/M metagenome (GOLD analysis project Ga0247727, IMG submission 202498) | Biofilm microbial communities from Wishing Well Cave, Virginia, United States - WW16-25 | ecosystem: Environmental > Aquatic > Deep subsurface > Groundwater > Cave microbial mat | place...
TAAAATTGGGCAACATGATGAAAGATTTCTTTATGACTACAATTTGCAATATCAATCAGCCAAGATAAAACTTCTAAGAGGTGAGCATGAAGATTGCAGACATTCCTTATATTCAGCGCCCCGAAAAGGAAAAACAATTGCGGGATTTTTTGCTCGCAAACCTCGCCCCTAAATCCGGCAACCCGAAAGCTTTTCTTCTTATTGGGGAAACTGGCGTCGGTAAGAAGACGCTCGTTAATCACGTGTTAGAAAAAAATCAGGAGTTGCAAAAATATTCTTGCTTGGATATTGACATGAAGTCTGGGGAAATAAATGACCTGAGTCATTCCAAAAATTTTCGAAACAAACTTTATGATATTACTGTTGATGTGGTGAAAGAATCTCTCCCTTTCCCTTTAAATCCGATGCTGGGGGCAATCGCTACTGTTTTGAAGGACTCCATCATCAAATCACCTTCAGCAGAGCGTTTTGAAAGTGGAAATGAAGTCGAAGATTTTGTCGTACGTCATCTCAAGAAACACCCGACGCTTTTACGCCTCAGCAATTTCGATGGGATTAACCCAGATCATCTGAAAAGCCTCGCCGACTTGGAAGAGATCGACCAGCTATCGCCTTTTACTGTGCTGATTTTTACCAATGCAGCATCTTCACAAGCGCAGGATTCTTTGAAAAATATTCGGCGCTTTTTAAAAAGAGATGAATGGATTAACCACGTCATCGTGAACCCGCTGGCTGCCGCAACAAGTATGGCGGCGTTGACTGAAGTTGGACTTTCGCCGGAATGGGCTGAAACACTCCAGCAATTTTCTGAAGGCTATCCTGAAATTCTCAACTCAATCTGGCATACTTTACAAGAAGAAGGTGTTCTTTATAAAACAGAAACGAATCGTTGGGCCGCGACAGACCAACCTAGGCATATACTTTCTGCTAAGTTTGTTCGGAACTATTTGACGAAATTAGTTGAACGGCGGTCGCCGAATATTCCTCGAGAATATGGGAAGTTTCTGCCGGATAGCTTGTTGGTGGCGGCTGCGATGGGAGAAACTTTTTTGCCGCAAGCCGTCGCCGAGATTATGCCGAAAGAAAATGAATATAGCAACGAAGAAACTAAAGCTTGGGATGACTGCTATTATGATTTTTTGGAAACTTCCAATGAGCATGTATCCGCCATTGCACGAGCAGTTGAGAGCAATGGAAACCCTGAGATTTTGCTGGGCGATAGCCGGCAGTTTTTTGTCTATACGTTTGGTGATCGGCGCTGGCAATACCTTGTCGCCCATTTAGCCAAAAAACTTTGTGACCGGACGCCACAAAATAAGCTGTATAATGAATTTCTGTACGAGAGAGTTTGCCGGTTGGAAAGCTGGCTGCAAGGCCATTTTCAAAAAAACTGGCATAGTGTTTTGCCCTATCGTATCGCCGTAAATCGTACATTGGGCGAAAATATATTAGCCGGAAAGTTATCAAAGCATGAGCAAACGAAGAAACTGCTGGCCGATCTTGAGCAACGCATCCACGATGAACAACTGCGCGTTGAAAAGGGTGCTGCGGCAAAATCGCTTTATCATCTTTTGGTGTGGTATAGCGATGAATTAACGGAAGTAGGAAAGTATCAGGAGTCATTGATCGCAATTCAACAAGCTAAACAATTAGTCGATCAACAAAAAGTGGTGCTTGATGAATTAAAACTGGCTTTCCTTCTAAATCAAGTTGGAATTGCATATCATTTCAATGGGCATTATGCAGTTGCCGAGCCGTTTTTTCGCCGTAGCTTGAAAATTTATGAGCAGCAATTGGGGCCGGAGCATTCCGATGTCGCCACCAGCTTGAACAACCTGGCGGCATTGCTTTGGTCGCAAGGAAAGTCTGCCGAGGCCGAGCCGCTTTATCGCCGCAGCTTGGAAATAGATGAAAAAGCATTCGGTCATGATCATCCCGAAGTCGCAACGGGCTTGAACAATCTGGCGGAATTGCTCAGGTCGCAAGGCAAGTTTGCCGAGGCCGAGCCGCTTTATCGCCTCAGCTTGGAAATTCGGGAAAAGCAATTGGGGCCGGAGCATCCCGATGTCGCGAGCAGCTTGAACAACCTGGCGGGATTGCTGGAGTCGCAAGGCAAGCCTGCCGAGGCCGAGCCGCTTTTTCGCCGCAGCTTGGAAATAGATGAAAAAGGATTCGGTCATAATCATCCCGAAGTCGCAACAGACTTGAACAACCTGGCGGGATTGCTGTATTCGCAAGGCAAGTTTGCCGAAGCCGAGCCGCTTTATCGCCGCAGCTTGGAAATTGAGGAGCAGCAATTGGGGCCGGAGCATCCCAATGTCGCCATCAGCTTGAACAACCTGGCGGAATTGCTGAATTCGCAAGGCAAGTATGCCGAGGTTGAGCCGCTTCACCGCCGCAGCTTGGAAATTCGGGAGCAGCAATTGGGACCGGAGCATCCCGCTGTCGCCACCAGCTTGAACAACCTGGCGTTATTGCTGGAGTCGCAAGGCAAGCCTGCCGAGGCCGAGCCACTTTATCGCCGTAGCTTGAAAATTTTTGAGCAGAAATTGGGGCCGGAGCATCCCGATGTCGCCGCCAGCTTGAACGATCTGGCGGTATTGCTGGAGTCGCAAGGCAAGTATGCCGAGGCCGAGCCGCTTTATCGGCGCAGCTTGGAAATTCTGGAAAAGCAGTTGGGGCTGGAGCATCCCGATGTCGCCACCAGCTTGAACAACCTGGCGGGATTGCTGGAGTCGCAAGGCAAGTCTGCTGAGGCCGAGCCGCTTTATCGCCGCAGCTTGGCGATCTGCGAGAAGACGCTTGGCCCCGAGCATCCCAACACGCAACTTGTGCGGAAGAATCTCACGCTTTTGCTTGAGAAGATGCAGGGCAAGTGAAGTCCGCCTCTGGCCTGCGGCACGGCAGGCTTGGGCACGACGAGTTTTCAAATTTTGCCGAATCCTGCAGCCCATGTCGGACGTCGCCCACAAGTTCGCGCGCCGTTTAAAATTGCGCTTGCAAAATTTGCCATATTTTTGTATCAATGAATTGCTATGATGACCACACTCGAACAAATCCAAGCCTTCGCACAACGTATCGGAATAATTTCTCTCAATCCAAACTCATGAACAGGGAAAAAAAACATGGCAGCTAGAAATCAGAAAAACAAACGTCCAAAGCAGAAAAAGAAGAATAAGAGAAAAAAGCCGCTCAGCGCCGGAATGGCGGCGCTTTTGCAGCGACTGCCGGATCTGGGATCCTCTTTGCCACAAAAGGTTCTCATCAATCCGCCCGACCACGAAAAAATGTCCGAGGTGATCCTGGAATTTGCTCAACCGTTGTTGGACGTGGTCAACGACGACGCGTCCACCAAACATATCATCGCCTTCGCTATTGACGCCTGGAATTTCGCCATCATTCAAGAACAATCCGGCTCCAAAGCCCTCGAAAAAATGATGCGTGAGACCGCGAAATCTGGCACCGATGAAGCCACAATAGTAAGATACAAGCCTTATTTTGATATGCTTTTTCAGCGCAAGCGCGAGCTTTTTCCCGACAACCAAAGAATGATTTTGGATTATGAGTTCACCGAGTCCCGTGACAATTTCCATTTGAATGTCCTTTCTTATTCTACTCCCCCGCCTACGGAAAACTCTTCGACAACGACGACCCGCAGCTTAGCCTGAAGCTACGAGCGGATACGGCAGACTCACAACCGTGTATCTGCTCGAGTTTCTCCCGCTTCCGGCTCACCACGGTTTCATTCCAAAAAATTTCAATTGCAAAAGTACGAATTTTTTCTATATATCTTGGAGGCTTAAAAATAGCGAAAGCGTTTCATCAAAACGCCAAGATTATAGAAAAAGCGATGCAACTAAAAAATTTTTTCGTGTGTTTCGTGGGCAATAAAAAATCGAAAGCGTGACCCGTGAACTGGCTTTCTGACAAACTGGTGACCCATCTGCGCAGCGTGGCGGATTTGCCGGACTTGAACGGCACGAAGTACCGGCTGCTTGAAAAATTTTCTCGCGGCGGGATGGGCACGATTTATCTCGCGGAAGATACCAATCTCGGGCGCAAGGTCGCTTTGAAAGTCTTGCACACCCCCGATGCTTCCGGTGAGCTATCCGCACGCATGACGAGAGAAGCGCGGATCATTGCGCGGCTCGAGCATCCGAGCATCGTGCCGGTGCACGACGTGGGCGTGTTGCCGGATGGCCGCGTTTTCTACGTGATGAAATTCGTGCAAGGCAGGCGGTTGGATCAATACGCGCAAGACAGCCGCTCGTTTCCCGATCTGTTGCGCATTTTCCAAAAAATTTGCGAGGCGGTGGCTTTTGCGCATGCGCATGGTGTGATCCATCGCGATCTCAAGCCCGAGAATATCATGGTTGGCGCGTTTGGCGAGGTGTTGGTGATGGACTGGGGGCTGGCGAAGATTGTTGAAGCGGAGGGCGGAGGGCTGAGGGCGAAGAGCGGAGAGCGAAGAGCGGAAAGCGTTGGGCACGTTGAAAGAAATGATAATGGTTTATTATCTTCGCGGCATGAAACTTTGCACGGCACGGTGATGGGCACGCCGGCTTACATGGCGCCGGAGCAAAAGCGCGGCGAGATCGATCAGATTGACCAGCGCACGGATGTTTATGCGCTCGGCGTAATTTTGTCCTTTTTGCTAACTGGGCTAGGCAAAGCCGAACTTGCACAAAAGAATTCTCCAGTTTCAGCAACCAATTCAAGTGCAAGTCCGACTTTACTCAACGTAAAAATTCCCAAATCACTGACGGCAATTTGCGCCAAAGCCATGGCCGAGGAAAAGACGCAGCGTTATGCCGGCGCGCTCGATCTGGCCAACGATATCGAGCGTTTTCTCAACGGGCTGGCGGTATCTTCCTATAAGGAAAATATTTTTGAGAAAGCCTGGCGTTGGCTGAAAAAATATCGGTTTATCGTGATTCTGATCACGGTTTATATTCTTGTTAGAATTTTGCTGATTTTACTGCTGAGACCTTAAAGAATTTTCAAAAAAGGCTTAATGGAATAGTAGCAAAGCCTGGCACTATTTTTTGCCAGATGCCAGGCGCTTTGCATTATACAATCTCAATCATCATTAACTTTGAAGGAGGAAATTATGTCAAAACCTGTGTTAGGCCTGATCTTGGGCGCCGTTCTTGGCGTGTTTGACGGACTTACGGCCTGGTTCACGCCCGAAGTGAGAAGCCTGGTTGGCAGCATCGTCGTCTGGTCTTCGCTGAAGGGGCTGATTGCCGGCCTTGTCATTGGATTCTTTGCGCGAAAAGTGCGTTCGCTTCAAGCGGTGCTGATCTTTGGCGGCGCCATCGGTTTGCTCCTGGCATTTTTAGTGGCTTTGAATCCGCAGCCCAGCGGCAATCATTATTGGCTCGAAATCATGATTCCTGGCACTATCGTCGGCATCATTCTCGGTTACGCCACGCAGAAATACGGCAAAGAGGCGAAACCGGCGACGGCGAATTAAATAATCACGACAAATTCTTGAAGGGACACAGGAACAGAACTCTCACAAAAAATGCTGAAATTTTGAATTCCATGAAAGTTCGATTTCTGTGAGCCGAAAGTTTTTTGCACGCACAATTATTTTGAGAGTCCACAAATGAATGACAAAGCACGACTGTTTATTTTTGCTGTTTTGTTGATAGCATTCACCAGCGCCGCCTTCGCGCAGAATGATCTGGCCGAGCCGTTGAAAGCTTTCAAGCCATACATCGGCAAAACCTGGAAAGGCGAATTTGCCAACTCCACGCCCGAGAAGCCGATCTTCGACGTTTCACGTTGGGAACGCGCGCTGAACGGCCAAGCCATTCGGATTCTTCATTCGGTGAATAACGGCGAATACGGCGGCGAGAGCATCGTCTTTTGGGATAAACAAAAGGCCAGCCTGGTGTTTTACTATTTCACCACTGCCGGCTTTTTCACCACCGGAACGATGAAACTCGAGGACGGCAAGATGATCAGCCACGAATATGTGACCGGCAATCAAGATGGCGTCACCGAGGTCAAATCAATCAGCGAGCTCACGGCAGATGGCAAGCTTCTCAGCAAATCCCAATACTTGCAAAAAGGCAAATGGGTGCAAGGGCACGAAGTGACTTATGCTGAAGATCCCACCGCGCAGGTGGTCTTTAAATAACCCAATTTTGCATTTGAAAGAAGGCATAATGCGAAACAAAAACACGCTCTTTTACAAGTTGGGCAGCTATGTGTTGATCTTCTTTGCTCTCGTCCACACCTTGTCTTTTTTCAATGACCCTGCCGAGCTTTTAACCGACGCAGAGAGCAAAAAAGTGTGGCAGCTCATCGACACGCACGCGTTCGAAATCCAGGGCTGGTCATTTACCGTGCGCAGCATTCTCACGGGATTCAGCTTGTATCTCGAAGCTTTTGCGTTGGGCCTGGGCGTGTTGAATCTTTTCATCGTCAAATATCACGCCGGCAACGCCTCATCTTTGCGCGCCCTGGCCGCCGTCAATTGAGGGATCATCGGGGTGGTGTTGATCATCACCGCCATCTTCTTTCATCTTCCGCCTCTGATCTTCTTTGGGCTCGCGTGGATATTTTTCATGCTGTCCCTCATGATGGCGAGGAAAGCAAACACGTAAGGCTGGTTTGTTCATACACGGATAAAGGCAGCCAACTGATTTACAAATAGCTTTATCCGTTGGTCGTTTTTTCATCCGTTGGAAAAATTTTTGCGACTCTAAAACTGCTTATCAATTATGGAGAGCTTTGCATGAATCAGCGTCCCCCCCGTTGCTGTCGTTGTGATAGTTGCCGTATTAAATTTTTTTGTTCAAGCCAACGCCCAAAACAAAAAATCACTGGCAATCAACCCCGAATATCAATCCCACCTCGCGCACATTGCCGCGGCGAATGCTTCGCTCCGCTTGAATGAAACCGCCGAAGCGAAACGCTGGCTGGCTGCGGCGCCGGTGAAGTATCGAAATTGGGAATGGCGTTATCTTAATGCGCGGAGTGAGAATAGCATTGCAAAAATAGAAATTGCTGATGCGACGCCAGACGAAGTGCACTACAGCCCCGACGGCAAAATGCTCATTGCGGCGATGCCCGACAACAGCATTCGCCTGTTCGACGCCGAGAGCTTGCAAGAAATCAAACGTCTGATGGGACACAAGAACTCGGTCTACGCGGCGAAGTTCAGCTCGGACGGCACGCGGGTTGTTTCATGCTCGCGCGACAGTACCATTGCAATTTGGAATCTTTCCACCGGCAGCATGGAATGGCAAGCCAAAGGCGGCGGTTTTGGTTTCGCGGATGTGGATTTCAGTCCGGATGGCAAAACGGCGGCTTATTCTTCCTGGTATCTGAAGAACAGAAGAGTCGTCGGTATCGTTTCTCTTTGGGACGTCGCAACCGGCAAAGAAACTTGGCGCACGGATTTTGGCGAAAAACCGATCCTTGATATTCGTTTCAGTCCGGATGGCAAGCGTCTCGCCGCCGGCACTTGGGGCTGGCGCGTCGGCGTGTGGAATCTCGAGAAGAAAGATGAGCCGGCGATGGAGCTGCATTTTGATGATGTGCCCGAATATTCCGCAATTGATGACATCGCCTTCAGTCCCGATGGCAAAAAGATCGCTGCGGCAACTAAGAATGGAACCCCACGCGTGTGGGAAATTGAAACCGGCAAATTGCTCTTGGCGTTGCGCGGCCATCAGCAGCCGGTTTTCGCCATTGCCTTCAGCACCGATGGCAAGCGCATTTACACCGGCAGCGCCGACGCGACGCTGATGATGTGGGACGCCGAGACCGGCAAGCTGATCAAAAAAATTTACGGCCACGAGAATAAAATAAACTCGCTTTCGTTCGATCCGCGCGGCGGGCGTTTCGTCACCGCTTCTTCAGATAACACGATTCGAATTTGGAATGCCAACTTTGGCCTCGAATTCGCAAACACCCATGGGCGCAGCAAGTACATTTATGCTTTTCCCATGAGCCGGGACGGTTCGCTGCTGGCGACCAGCGGGCCCGATACCACCATCAGCGTTTGGGAGACGAAGACCGGCACGTTGGTCAATAATTTTAAAGGCCTGCAAGAGCTGATCAACGCCGCCGATTTCAATCCCGATCACTCTTTAATCGTCGCCAGCAATTGGGGCAAAGCTGTAAAAATTTGGAACGTAAAAACCGGTGAAGTCCATCGCGACTTGCAAGGGCAGGAAGGCGGCAGCAGCAGTTGCGCGTTCAGCCCGGATGGGAAATTGGCGGCTTCGGCCTCGAATAAAAAAGCGCTGTATGTTTGGAATGTCGAAACCGGCGTGCTGCTCACAAAGGAACGATCTTCAGGATAGCGTTCACGCCAGACGGCAAAAAGATGGCGACCGGCGCGGAAGACAACGCCAAAATTCTTGACGTGAAAACCGGCGCCGTGCTTCACGAGCTGAAGGGCCACGCGCAAAGAGTTTGGGCAGTTGCCTTTACACCCGATGGCAGCAGGCTGGCGACGGGATCGGCAGATTTAACCGTGCGTTTATGGGATGTCGAACGCGGCATCACGGTGGCGGTCTTCTCGGATTTTTCTGATCCGGTTTATAATCTGGTCTTCACGCCGGATGGCGCGCGCATGATCACGAATTCGAGTGGAACGGAAATCGTAATGTACGATACCGTGCCGTTTGCGGACAGATTGCGCTAAGATTTTGAGCGACAAAAACTTTTACAAATAGAGCAAGTTTTTCTCCCAATGGAATAGAAATCCCACAGAAAATTTTTACTTTTAGTTCATAAATGAATCCAAAGGACATGCACAACGGCCGCATCAAGATCATCGACAACGATCACCTCGAAAGCGAATGGGAGGCTTATCAGGATGGCAAACAGATGAGCACGAACAAGTTCTTTCTGGCACGGAAAAAGTCGTAGAAAAATGCTCCGCATCAAAATGGCGATTATCCTACTAATCGCCACAACGTTTCAAACCGCCGCCCAAACGAATCAAGACCAGAAATATCTCTGGACATTCGACACCAAAGGCTGAGTGTTTTCCACTCCTGCGGTCGCGGGAGAGCGGCTGTACCTCGGCTCGTGCGCCGGCGTGTTTTATTGTCTCGAGCGCAAAACCGGCGCGGTCAGAAGAAATCGTCTAAAATTTAGGTGTTGGCGGGAATCCAAAATTTAAAGAAATTCAGAAAAACGTTTAAGAGAAATTTAGGGGAAGATATACAAGAAGACGTTTGTTAGCAAACAAAGGAAATTTATTCATTTTCACTTCAACCCAATCCGAGGAGGAGCTATGAAGGTTCTAAAAATCATCGGCATGATCGCGGGCGGACTCGTCGCGCTGTTCTTGATCGTTGCCGCCATCCTGCCCTCAAGCTATCGCGTCGAGCGCTCGATTGAAATCAACAAGCCGGCGGAAGTTGTTTACCCGTTGGTGGCGAATTTACCGAGTTGGCCGAAGTGGGATCCGTTTACCGAGCAAGAGCCGGGCGCCAAATCCACTTTCAGCGGCGTAGCCGGAACCGTCGGTTCGAGATGGGATTGGGAAGGTGAGGTGATCGGCACTGGCAGCTTGACAGTTGAGGAAATCGTGCCGAATCAATCGCTTCGCTCAAAAATGGTATCAGTTGCGCCGCAACCGTGGGCTGCAACAGACAACTGGCGCTTCGAGCCGACTGCCAGCGGCACGAAAGTGACGTGGATGATCGAAGGCAACCTGGGCTATCCGGTTGAAAGAGTTTTCGGCCTTTTCATGGAGAGTATGTTGGGGCCGACGTTCGAGAAAGGCTTGACCAATCTCAAAAAAGTGAGTGAAGCGCAGCTTGAAGTGCCGGTGAGCCAGGCGGATAGCACCAATAGCTCAATGTAGTTGTCGATTTTTATCGCCTTCATTCGTCTTATCTTTGAAAGGTGAAGTCGGACTTGGGCAGCAGATTTTCCTCAATTTGAACAATCATCGTGCCCAAGTCCGACTTCGCCTAACATTCAACCAACACGAGGAGAATAATCTTGGGAAAACCCGTCGTACATTTCGAGATCGGCTGCCGCAACAGCCCAAAGACGCAAGAGTTTTTTGCCAAACTTTTTGATTGGAAAATCGAAGTCGCCGGGCCAGCGGCCATGATCAATACCGGCAGCGAAGCAGGAATACAAGGCCACATCACCGCGCTCGGCCACGAGCCGCACAATTACGTTACGGTTTATGTTGAGGTGGATAATTTGCAAGCCTACCTCGACAGAGCCAACCAACTCGGCGGCAAAACCCTCGTGCCGCCGGTGGAGATTCCCGGCCAAGGCAGCTTCGCGTGGCTGGCGGATTTGGAGGGGAATATTATCGGGTTGTGGAAGCCGATGAGCAAATAGCACATTTTCTCATACTCATACTCTTACTCGCCGTTGTAAATTCGTTAAAAGCGAGTAGCAGTAGGACAAAGAGTAAGAGCATTTCCTTTAATACAATTCAAACCAAAGGAGGTACACGATGGCAGCAGCACCGGTTGTACATTTTGAAATCACAGGCAAAGACGGCAAAAAGCTGCAGAGCTTTTATAGCAAGCTGTTTGACTGGCAGATCAACGCCGACAACCCGATGAATTACGGCCTGGTCAATGCCGCGGGTAACGGCATGGAGGTGGGAAAAGGCAGCATCGGCGGCGGCGTGGCGGCGGCGCAAGAGGGTGCACCAGCATCCGTAACGTTCTACGTGCAGGTTCCCGATCTGGATACCGCTTTGAAGAAGGTCGCCAGCATGGGCGGCAAAACCCTCGTTCCGCCGACGGAAATTCCGAACATGGTGACGTTCGCGATGTTTCAGGATCCGGAAGGCAATGCGGTCGGTCTGGTCAAAGGCTAAGGCAATTTCAATCATGAGATCTTGACCAAAGCCCAAAGGGAGATTTTATTCATCGACAAGGTGAATGGAATCTCCCTTTTGCCAATACATTTTCGTTGAATCGCTTTCCTTCAATCTTCCTTAAATATAACCACACAAACCTTGAGTTACACCACAACAACAGCCGGTTAATGAAGGTGCGTTATGCAAATCAAAATCGCCGAGTCCGGCGCTGAAATTGCCCGCTGCTTCCGTGTCATGGTCCAACTCCGTCCAAATCTCACGGAGGACACATTCGTGCCACGGATTCGTGAGCTGCAGCGAGGCGGATACGAGCTGGCATTTCTGGATGACGCTGGCGAGGTTCGCGCCGTCGCTGGGTTTCGCATGAGCGACATGCTTTCTCGCGGCCGGCACATATATAATCGTTTCGGGTTGGAATGTAAGTCATTGCGAGTCCCGCGCTTTCCAGCGGGACGAAGCAATCTCATAATTTTCAAAAGATTGCTTCGCTGAAAAACGCTCGCAATGACGGTTACAAAATAACCCGCAACGAGTATACATCGACGACTTGGTAACCGACGAGGCCTCGCGGTCGCAAGCGCATGGCGCGGCGCTGTTCAAGTGGCTGCTCGATCTGGCGCGGGCACGCGGCTGCCGGCAAGTCGATCTTGATTCCGGCTTGCAGCGGCATCGCGCGCAGCGTTTCTACTTCCGCGAAGGCATGCACATCGCCAGCTATCATTTCAAATTATCGCTCAGTTGATCAAAAGCATTAAACAAAATGATTTAGTGACAAAATAATTCACCATTTTGCATCCTGGGGCGCGGCGCCCGACACGGCGAGCGAACAAAAATTCTACCGAAAAATAAAATTATCCTTGACAATTTTATTTTTCGGTTGTATATTGTCTGCATGACGATGCAACCCCAAACCGCCGTCAATTTTGTCGGCGATGCCGTGCGCGCCGCGGCGATGCTCAATCCGCTGCGCTTGCAAATTCTCGAAAAACTGCGCGAGCCGGATTCGGCTTCCGGTTTGTCCCGGCAGATGAACCTGCCGCGCCAGAAAATTAATTATCATTTGCGCGAGCTGGAAAAACACGGCCTGGTCGAGCAGGTGGAAGAGCGCAAAAAAGGCAACTGCGTGGAACGCATCGTGCGCGCCACCGCCCGCCATTATCTCATCAGCCCCGAAGCGCTTGGCAATCTCGCCACGGATCCCAGCCAAATTCAGGATCGTTTCTCCTCGACCTATTTGGTCGCTGTAGCCGCCCGCGCCATTCGTGACCTGGCGGTGCTGCGAACCCGCGCTGAAAAAGCCGGCAAAAAGCTCGCCACCTTCACGCTGGAAACCAACGTCCGATTTGCCGCCGCTGCGGACCTCAATGCCTTCTCGGAAGAGTTGGCCAATGCGGTTGCGCGCCTGGTTGCCAAATATCATGACGAAAAAACACCCGGCGGCCGCCTTTACAAATTCATCATTGGCTCTTATCCTGCCATTACCAAAAAAGCAAAGAAGGAAAAATGAGCACAGCGCAGAAAAAAACGGGAACGCGCGCGATTGAAAAAGAAATCGAGATCAACGCGCCGATTGAAATCGTGTGGAAAGCGCTGACCGACGCCAAAGAGCTTACCCAGTGGTTTCCGCTCGAAGCCGGCGAGAATCCCGATGGCACGATGTGGGTGTCTTGGCGCGCCAAGTTCAAATTCGCCAGCCGCATTGAGATTTGGGAGCCGCCGCATCATATCCGCACGGTTCCGGTGCAATCGAATTGGTCGCAAGATCAAACAGAAAAAGAAAATTCGGCGAGCGCTGCGGAACCATCCCGGGGAATGGCGACGGACTTTTATCTTGAGTCGCGCGGCGGCGCCACGGCGCTGCGGCTGGTTCATTCCGGCTTTTCGCTCGAGGCGGATTGGGAGGCGCTGTACGACGGCACGCGCACGGGATGGGATTTTCAGCTTTGGGCGCTGCGCCATTATTTGGAAAATCATCGTGGCATTCCGCGCCGCACCGCCTTCGTGCGGGAATTTCTCAAGGACATTTCTCGTGAAGAGGCATGGCAGATTTTATTCGGGCCTAATGGCTTGCTCGGCCAACTTCACGGTTTGCAGGCCGGAGATCGTTACGCCATTCGCACCGCCGCCGGCGATGATTTTGCCGGCGTGATTCATTCCCTGCAACCGCCGCATGATTTTTCGGCAACGGTGGAAAATTTCAACCACGCGCTTCTCCGCGTCCATTTGGACGAGTTGTTCGGATACCGCGATGTCAACTTTCAATTGTCGACGTATGGCATTCCGCAGGAGCAAGTGGAAGCTTTGGAAACACGCACGCGCCAAATGTTGCAAAGCCTCAATGCAACCAAAGCCACGACTACCCAAAATTCCCCATTTACCGGCCGCAAATTTGAAACAGAAATTGCAATCAAAGCGCCGGTGGAAACGGTTTGGCAGGCGCTCACCGATGCCGAAGAATTGACGCGCTGGTTTCCACAGCAAGCCGGTGTCACCCCGGGTGTTGGCGGCAAAATTTTATGGTCCTGGCCTGGAATAACGGATTGGCATCTCAACATCGAGCAGTGGCAACCCAATGAGCACTTGCGCGCGGTTTATGATTTGCAAACCGAGGTGATCGTCAAAACGGACGAGCAAACGGAAGCTGACACGGCCATCAAGCTCGCGGCGGCCGGCAAAGGAAAACCGCTGCAACTGGCGGTGGATTTTTTTCTCCAAGGCCGCGGCGACTCGACGGTGCTGCGCCTGGTGCATTCCGGTTTTGGGAAGGGTTCGCCGTGGGACGAAGAGTACGACGGCATTTCCTGGGGCTGGCGCAAAGAGCTGCGATCATTGCGCCATTATCTCGAATATCATCACGGCAAGCCGCGGCACGTCGGCTGGGCGCGCGTTACGTTGCCGGTGGATACCTCCACGGCCTCGGCGTGGCAGCGCCTGCTGAGTGAAAACGGCGTTCGGCTCGAGCCCGCGCTCCCCCATTTTCAGGAAGGCGAGCGCTGTGAGATTTATCTCGGCACCGGAGATACTTTTCAGGGCGTGATGCAATACTTCGATCCTCCCAACTTTTTTTGCGCGCGCGTGGAAAATTTGCAGCAAGCTTTTCTGCGAGCTTGGGTGTGGGTGGATAAACTGCACGGCTTCGGCGAGGCCAATATTCAAATTTCGACTTACGGCCTGCCCAAAGCAGTGAGCGAAGATTTTGAAAAACGCTGGCGCGATCTTTTGCGGCGGCTGTTTTGATCGCGCGAAGATTTTGCAAGGCGAAATGATTACTCTGTTACAAGTCAAATTTGTGCAAAAAAAGCAAAGACTTTGGACACAAAAATAAAAGCTCACAAAATAAAATCTAGTTTTGTGGCCTTTCGCTTTTGTGAGCCGATAATTTGGTTCCGGCTTGTCCGAGTTATGTCGTGGGGGATTTTTCTCACCACAAAGCGCACAAAGAAAAAAGAAAAGTGGTGAAATTGGGTTGCGCCAAAAAGCTGCGCTGCATTTTAATTTTGAAAAAGCTGTTAATTGTTTTGCCCCCTACGGGCGTAGCCAAATAGTTTTGCCTTTTGCAATCGGCCTCTCAAAACAGTCCAACCATGCGTTGCAACCGCTTTTTGTTAGCCGCCACGATAGTTGCCGGCGCGCATATCGTTTTCGCGCAAAACGGCGTGTCGCCGCCGCGCGTTGAATTGAATTCGTTGTCTGCGAAGGCGGGCATCAAAATCGACGGCCGGCTCGACGATCCGATATGGCAGCACGCCGAACGCCTGTCTGATTTCACCCAGCGCGAGCCGGATTACGGCCAGCCGGTTTCGGAGCCAACTACCGTGCTCGTCGCCTTCGATGCCAACCGGCTTTACATCGCCGCGGATATGCAAGACCGCGAGCCGGAGCGCATCGTCGCCAACGTCATGCGCCGCGACGCTGAATTGCTGAACAACGACAGCTTCGAGATTTATCTCGACACCTTTCACGACCATCGCAACTTTTTTTATTTTGCCACCAATGCGCTCGGCGCGCAGCGCGATGCGCTGATTCGCAACGAGGGCGAGAACCAAAATTGGGATTGGGACGGCGTCTGGGAATCCGCCGGACGGCGCACCAAAAAAGGCTGGACCGCCGAAGTCGCGATTCCATTCAAGACGCTGCGTTTCGACAGCGATTCGCTGCAAACCTGGGGCGCGAATTTCGTCCGGCGCATCGTGCGCAAGCGTGAAGAAAGCTACTGGGCGCCGGTGTCGCGCGAGCTGGGTTTCTTCGGGCATTTCAAGCCGGCGTACTACGGCCATCTCGACGGCTTTCGCGGCTTGCACCAGGGCGGCGCGATCGAGGCCAAACCTTTCACCGTCACCGGCGGCACGAAAGATTTTGAAGAAGCCGGCCATCCGCTCACGCGCCAACTCGACCTCGGCGCCGATGCGAAAATCCATCTCACCGCCAATCTCACCGCGGATTTGACGCTCAACACCGATTTCGCGCAAGTCGAGAGCGATCAGGAGCAGGTCAATCTCACCCGCTTCGATCTCTTCTTTCCGGAGAAGCGCGAATTCTTTTTGGAAAACGCCGACGTGTTTCGCGCCGGCGAGCGCAATCTGGATTTCGAGCCGCCCTCCACCCTGCTCTTTTTCAGCCGCACGATCGGCTTGACCGACGACGGCGACGCGGTGCCGATCACCGGCGGCGCGAAGATTACCGGCAAAATCGGAAAATACGAAATCGGTTTGTTGGAAGTGTTGACCGATGAAACCAGTTATATCAACGATAACGACGAATTAGTCGAATTGCCGCGCCAGAATTTTAGCGTGGTGCGCCTGAAGCGCGACATTCTCGCAAAATCTTCCATCGGCATCATCGCCACCAGCAGAGACCTGTGGGATAATACAATAAAACGTGACGCGGCAACACGTCATTTTCTCAGCGAAGCGCGCGAGCACAACCGCGTGGTTGCCGCCGACATCAATCTTTCCTTCGGCGCCGGAACGCGCTTCACCGGCTTTCTCGGCAAATCGCAAACCGCGGGCGTGAACGGACAAGATTGGGCCGGCACGGCTTTTTTCAGCCACGAACGCGATCTCTGGGGCGTCAATCTCGGCTACACCGACATTCAAGATAATTTTGAGGCGCAGATCGGTTTTATCCAGCGCACCGGCGTGCGCAAGAGCCGCGTGATTCCGTATTTTTCGCAGCGCTGGAAAGGCGGGCCGGTGCGGCAAACCTGGCTCTTCAACGATTTTCAGTACATCACCGATCAACAGAATCATTTGGTCACACGGGCGATGCTCAACGGCTTGTTCAATCTCTTTCGCAACGGCAGCGAGTTGTTTGTGGCAACCATCGGCACTTTTGATGCGCTCGACGAATCGTTTGAATTGCGCGAGGGCGCGGAGGTGCCGGTTGGCGTCTATTCGTTTCGGAATTTTCTCGGCGAGTTCAAGTCGGACCAAAGCAAGCGCCTGGCCGCCGGCTTGAGTTTCAACACCGGCAATTTTTACAGCGGTACGTTAACCGCGCTCGGCAGCGGCGGCACCTGGCGGCCCAATGCGAATCTCTCAATTGAAACGCAATACATGCGCAATCACCTCAACCTGCCGATACCGCGCGGCAAATACGCCACGAATCTCGCCCTCGCGCGAGTGGTGTACTCATTCACGCCGCGCTTGTTTGCGAAAATTTTTGTGCAATACAATGACGACGATGATTCGTTCAACACCAATTTTCTGCTGAATTGGATTCACCGGCCCGGCAGCAATTTTTATTTGGTGTACAACGATCAAGAAGACATCGCGGGGAGAAGATGGCGGGGCAAAAATCGGACGCTGCTGGCGAAGTTCAATTATCTGTTGGGGTGGTGAAGCAAGGGGCAAGTTTGCAAGTGGCAACAGCCAACTACTGAAAGAGAATCTGCTGCGCTCACAGCTTGCGACGTGCAAATATAATTTTTTTTGCTGTTTTTTCTTTTTATCTTTGTTTAAAATTGAACCCCCTCCAATTTCAACAACTTCATCTTCAACTCGATCCCGCCGCCGTAGCCGCACAAATCGCCGTTACTGCCGATGACGCGATGGCAGGGAATGACGATGGGAAGCGGATTGCGGCCGTTCGCATGCCCGACGGCGCGCACGGCTTTTGATTTCCTGATTTTTCTCGCGATCGCTTGATACGTCGTCACCCGCCCGAAAGGAACCCCGGCCACGGCTTGCCAGACTTTCTGCTGAAACGCCGTGCCCTCCGGCGCCAGCGGAAAGGCAAATGTTTTGCGGCGGCCGGCAAAATATTCCGCCAATTCCGCCAGCGGCCTTTGCAGCGCTTTGTCGTCTTTGACCAACCTCGCATCTCGCCAAACACGCGCCAGCATCGCGCGGAACGCCGGCTCGGAATGGCCGAACTCGATCCGGCAAACCCCGGCCGTCGATCTCGCGATCCACAAATGCTTGCCGAGCGGCGTTTGCATTTTGGCGTAATACAGCGTCTGCTGATACATTTTCGCTCTTGCTTTTTAACGGAGATTTTGGCACATTTGATTTCAATATATCGTTATCCAGGAATAGTCGCAAGAAAAAAGATGGCGTTCGTAGTAACGCCTAAGTTGCGGATGGAGATACTTCTAAGAAACCGTCACTGCGAGCGTTTTTCAGCGAAGCAGTCTCTTGCCTGCGAGAAGATCGCTTCGTCCCGCTGAAAAGCGCGGGACTCGCGATGACAAGTGGTTTCTTTAAGAAACCGTCACTGCGAGCGTTTTTCAGCGAAGCAGTCTCTTGCCTGCGAGAAGATCGCTTCGTCCCGCTGAAAAGCGCGGGACTCGCGATGACAAGTGGTTTCTTTAAGAAACCGTCACTGCGAGCGTTTTTCAGCGAAGCAGTCTCTTGCCTGCGAGAAGATCGCTTCGTCCCGCTGAAAAGCGCGGGACTCGCGATGGCAAGTGGTTTCTTACGGAAAAATGATGGGAAGTCAAATTGTGCTGACCGGTCGCTGAAGTTTGCTGAGATTTTGCCAAATTCCGACTTTAAGCGACCGGTCAGTCCATCTACGACTGAGGCAATACCGTTCGCAGTAACTTCAGGCGTCATGCCTCAGGTCACTCAACCCGGACTCGATGCAATGAGCAAACCTCTTTCGCTGATGTTGGCCCCAACCCTCATGACTGCGTTCTTATTGGCGCCAGCAACTTTAGTTGCAAAGCCCCACTCGATGTCGTGGGTGGATACTTCAACTTTGTCTCATCAAGAAGTTGCCACGGGCGACACAACGGCGCAAACAAGCCCTTTACCACCGGACTCAACCAAAACGGCAAATCCCCCTGATCGGTTTTCAAGCTTCATCAAATGGGTCAGCGAGCACGACGGCCTGTGGGGATTTCTGGCTTTGCTTGGCGGTATCGGCGGCGCTGCGTGGGCGCTTTGGAAGCGAAAACGCCGTCAGATACCCAAAGACGCTCCCGACACCCGCGACGCCAAACGACGCTACCTCGATTACATCATCACCACGCACCAAAACCTGCCGGTGGCCGGATTTGAGACCAACCTGCGCGTGCCGATTCCGCTGGAAAAAGTTTTTGTCACGTTGCAGGCGCGCATGACGGAGATCGATCACGCCCGCGATGGCCGGCGCGAGCAGCTCGCGGAGATGCGCGAGTTCCAACTGGATCGCGCCGTCACGGTGCAGGACGCGCTGCAATTTGCCTTGAACAAAAATTACGACGGCGTGGTGATTCTCGGCCAGCCCGGCTCCGGCAAAACCACGCTCGCCAAATATTTTCTGCTCTGCTTCGCCACCGGCAAAGCCGAGAAAAATCTCCAGCTCGCGCACAAGCTTTTGCCGATCTTGCTCTTTCTGCGCGAAATCGATCCGGAAAAATCCTGCCTTGAAAATATTCTGGCGGCGCTGCAAAAGCATCAGCTTGGTTTGGATGACAAATTCTTTTTGCCGTATTTGCAAAAAGGCGAGGCCATTCTGCTGCTCGACGGTCTCGACGAAGTGCCGACCGAAGAGAAACGACAACAAGTAAGTCAATGGATACACGACCAAGTTCACAAAGCGTATCCTCGTTGCCCGGCCATCGTCACCTCGCGTTTTTCCGGCTATCGCGGCGGCGCGGTGTTGCCCGGTTATTATTTGCGCCTCGAAATTCAAGACTATCAGTCGGAGCAAGTCAAACAATTTCTCGAAAATTGGCTGACCGCAGTTGAAACGCATGTGCATGAAGACAGCCGCTACTGGCGCCACGAAGCGAAACAGAAGGCCGAGGATTTGCACCGGCGCATTGAGGAGACAGAAGCGCTGCACGAGCTGGCGGTGAATCCGTTGATGCTGCAGATCATCGCGCTGGTGCACCGCGACCGCGGCACCTTGCCGGAGCGCCGCATCGAATTATACAAAGAATGCACCGACGTGCTCTTGGAGCGCTGGGACAAAGCCAAAAACCTGCCCGTTCCGCTCTCCGCGGCGGAAGCGCGCCAGCTTTTGCAGCCGGTGGCGCTGTGGATGCACTCGGTGGAAAACCGCCGCGAAGTGAGCAAACAGGAAATTTTGGATTACCTCGCGCCGATTCTGCCGCGCCTCAACAACCAAGTCAACGGCGAAGAATTGCTCAAAAGTTGGCAGGAGCGCAGCGGCATTTTTAAAGGCGAGGGCGACATCTACTTTTTCCATCACTTGAGCTTTCAGGAATATCTCACCGCTGAAGCGATTCGCAACAACCGCCAGGTTGAGATTCTGGTGAAAAATTTTGACAAAGCCTGGTGGCGCGAGACGACTTTGCTGGCGATGGGACTCACCAACCCCCCGATCTTTGCCGACTTTATGAAAGCGTTGTTGCGCGTTTCGTGGAGCAACGGCGCGCGGGTGGATTTTATGCTGCGCTGCATCGACGAAGCGCTGGTGAAAGATGAAACGCCGTTTGTGGAGGCGCTCAAACGCTTGAAGCGCGCGGAAGCCCGCTACCACGCTTTGCAGGGTTTGGAGCGCCTCGGCACGGAACAAGCCAAAGCCGCGGTGCGGCAAGCGCTGCACGACAAAGACGAACAGATTGCCGGCACGGCGCGAACGATCTTGGCAAAATGGGGCGAAACGCCGGTGGAGAAGAAGCTGGAAACCTTGAAAGTGACGATCAAAGGAAAAGCCCGGCAAATGCCGGCGCGGTTGTTCAATCCGGTGGAATTGAACGCCGAATACATTCTCATCCCCGGCGCAACAGAAAAAATTATTTTTGAGAGCCCCAAGAAACCGGCGCCGGATTATCCGCTGTACTTTGCGAAATATCCGGTGACGAACAAGCTTTACAATCGCTTTTTGAGTTATCTCGCCGGCGAAAATAAGGAGGCGCTGGCCAATTTGCCGCGTGAACAGTTTGATCAGAAACTTTTGGCGAACGCAGAAATGCGCCAATACCTCGGCAACGACCCGAAACAATGGGCTGGGAAGTTCAAGTATGAAGATGACAAGCGTTTCAGCGGCGATGACCAGCCGGTGAGCCGTGTGACGTGGTTTGGCGCAACGGCTTACTGCCACTGGTTGACCGCTTTACATCAGCAGGAGGTTAAATCCAAAAACCAAAATGAATCGTATATATTTCGACTGGCTCGAGATGAAGAATGGGAGTGGGGCGCGAGCGGCGGAAAGAGAGAATATCCGTGGGGCAATGAGGAGCCGGACGAAACGCGCGCGAACTTTGGCCAGAAAGTTGGCCACACCACGCCGGTTGGCGCTTACGCCAAAGGCGCCACGCCCGAAGGCTTGATGGACATGGCAGGCAATGTTTGGGAGTGGATGGAAAATTTGTATCGCGAAGATAAAGGATGGCGCGCTCTTCGTGGCGGTTCGTGGTATAATCGGCCTCAGGATCTCCGGTGCTCCGTGCGCGTCGGCATCGATCCCGCTAACTGGGCCTATGATCTCGGTTTTCGCGTTGTCTGCGGCCAGTCATAAGTCTTTGGTACTCTGACACTCTGTCCATCTGGAATTCTGAAAATCTGAAAGGCGACGCCCTTAAGGGCGTCGCCTCGAAATTTTTTTGAAAAATCAGGAGGCCTTCTTGGCGACACAAGACTTTCTCGTGATCAAACGGGGATACGATTTTTCCAAGTGGCTGCTGCAGCATACGGGCAAGTTTCCCAAAAGCTATCGCTTCAGCGTAGCCGCCAAATTGGAAAATGGGGTTCTGGATTTTATTGAAACGACCACAGTCGCCAATATGCGCAAGGAAAAGCTCCCGCTGCTCAAACAAGCGGACGAAGCTTTGGCGCGATTGCGGTTGTTGTTTCGGTTAAGTTATGAAATGCGTTTTATCAATTTGAAATCGTATGAATACGGCAGCAAACAAATGAATGAATTGGGCCGGCTTTTAGGCGGCTGGATTAAAAAGCCCGGCGCGCCGCCGGCAACTTAAAACTTGGCCGCTGGCCAGGCGGAGAAGAACCCGAATAGATGGCGCGCTCTTCGTGGCGGTTCGTGGTATAATCAACCACAGAATCTCCGGTGCACCGTGCGCAACAACAACGATCCCGATAACAGGAACAATGATATCGGTTTTCGCGTTGTCTGCGGCCAATCATGCCCAATATGTTATGTTGATCGGACAATCTGCCCGATCCTGATGTCCCGCTTTTACGGAAGCGGGAACTGGCGTTCGGGCATGACATGCGGTTCTTCTCCGGCAGCGATTCCCGCGAAGCGCGGGATAAGCTCAAACATACAAACCGGCGGGCTGCTTCAGTAGGAAGGTTCGAAAGAGCAGCCCGTGTCATTTTGAAGCGTAAAGTCTAAAACGTAAAGACGCAAAAACGAACCGTCATTCCGTAGGAATCTTTTTTAAATTCAAGTTCGTACTTGAGAATAAACAGGATCCCTACGGGATGACATTTTTATTTAAGATGAATGCAAGATATGAAAACCCACAAACACCTTTTCGCGAAAATCGTTGCCTTTGAAAATCTTCTGCTCGCGGCGCAAAAGGCGGCGGCCGGCAAGCGCGAACAATTTTATGTCATGGATTTCTTTTATCGTCTCGAAGAAAATCTCTGGCAATTGCAGGAAGAATTGCAAACCCAAAGCTATCAGCCCGGTCAATATTCCACTTTTCAAATCTACGAACCCAAGCCGCGGCTGATCAGCGCGGCGCCGTTCCGCGACCGCGTCGTGCATCATGCGTTGATCAACGTCATCGGCCCGTTGTTCGAGCGCAGTTTTATTTTTGATTCCTATGCCAACCGCGTCGATAAAGGCACGCATCGCGCCATTCGTCGCTACCAGCATTTTCTGCGGGATTATCGCTATGCGCTCAAATGCGACATCAGAAAGTATTTTCCCTCCATCGATCATCAAATTCTCAAAGCGCTGATCCGCCGGCGCATTGCGGACGCGCAAACTTTGTGGCTGATCGACGCCATCATCGACGGCAGCAATCCGCAGGAGCCGGTGACCGATTATTTCACCAACGATGATCTGTTCACTCCACTCGAACGCCGGAAGGGGTTGCCGATTGGCAATCTCACCAGCCAATTTTTTGCCAACCTCTATCTCAATCCGCTCGATCATTTTGTCAAAGAGATTTTGCGCTGCCTCGCCTATCTCCGCTACGTTGACGATTTTGTGCTGCTTGCAAACAGCAAAGCCGAACTGTGGGCATGGCGTGAACAAATTGCGCTTTTTCTGCAAAGCCTGCGTTTAAAACTGCACCCGCATCATTGCTATATTTTTCCGGCTCGAGTCGGATGGCGTTTTCTCGGCCAACGGGTTTTTCGCACCCATCGGCTTTTGCTGGCGGAAAATGTGCGCCGTTTCAAACGGCGCCGGCGGCTGTGGCAGGAATCCCCGCCGGACAATCTTGAGCAACGGCTGGCGAGCTGGGTGGGACATGCGTCGCAGGCGGACACCTATTATTTATTGCAGGTGTTGGCGTTGGGGTGACCAAGTTTTCTTCCCCATTGTTTCTCTGTGCGTTCCGTGTCAAAACAGGTAAGCGTTAACGCGGTCAACCTCAGAATAAAATTCTGAAAGTTCTTTGACCAACAAACAGTTTTTTAACCACCAAGACACGAAGGCTCGAAAAAACAAAAAGCCCTATCATGAAGCTTTTCTTGGTGTCTTGGTGTCTTCGTGGTGGTTGAAAAATTAGCCGGGCGCAAAGCTGCCCGCAGGCTACGCCCGTTGGGGCTCCAGTTTCAGCTTATCTGAGAACTGTCGTAAAAGTTTTGCAGGCCGGTTCATGTTTGATCACCGCCACGGCCAAGCCGGGGCCGCTTTTTTTATTCTTCTTGTTCCGCAGCAATAAAAAATGCGGGTACTTTGATAAAAAAGAAACACAAATAAGCGGCACATTTTTTTGACCACGGACGCCGCTTACTGCGACGACAGGCTACGCCCGTAGGGGCTCCTTGGGGTCGGGCCGTCGCGGTTCTCTCGACGGGCATAATAGCCCAAGGAGCGCAGCCCTACGGACATAGCCTACCTAAGGACGGGGAACACCTCGGTTTAATCAAAGCAATTAAAAACGCGCGCCAAACGAATCTGTTTTTAAAGGCTTCACTTTCTTTTCGTGTGGAGGAGCAATGCGCCCGCAAAATGTAACGCCCAGGCCTGCGCCGACAGGGTTCGCCGTCCTGTTTCTGATGGCGGCGATCACGTTCACCACCTCATCCGTCTATTCCCGCCAGACTGTCAAAACCATTGTGATTAACGAAGTCGTCACCGACCCGCAGCAGGATTGGAACGATACCGCTGGCGGCAACGGCGTGGCGTTCGACAACATGCCGGGCACGGGATCGATCGGCGACACCGACGAGTGGGTCGAGCTGTTCAACGCCGGCACGCAAGCCATCGATCTCACCGGCTGGACGATGGATTTTATCAATGGCTCAAACTCGACATTGCTTTTTTCGACTCCTGCCAGCGGCACGGTTCTGCGTTTCAGCGCCGGCGGCTCGGTGACTAATTTTCAACCCGGCGAATATCTCGTCATCGGCAACCCGCCCGGGGCGATCAATAACGACATCTACATCGTTTTGAAAGACGCCGGCAGCGCGGTTGTGGACGACGTTGAGATTGGCGACGACTTCGAAGGCGACGGCAGCGGCGACGGCGCGCCGGATGGCGGCTCGAGCGACGGCAATGCCAGCGGCGTCAACGACGAGGCCGTGGCGCGTTTTCCCAAGGGCGCGGATACCGGCAATGATGTGAATGATTTTGCCAAGCAAGCGGCGACCATTGGCGCCTCAAATGGCGAACTGCCAGCCGGGCCTTTTTTCGTCGTCATTAATGAAGTGGTCGCCGACCCGCAGCAGGATTGGAGCGACAACGCCGGCGGCAACGGCGTCGAGTTCGACAACATTCCCGGCAATGGTTCCATCACCGATACCGACGAGTGGGTGGAATTGCATAATGCCGGCGCCAACGCGGTGAATCTCGCCATCGGCAGCGGCTGGAGCATCGAGTTCTTAAATGGCTCTACTGAAACGCTGAATTTTTCCAACCCCGGCAGCACGGTGCTGCGCTTCAGCGCCGGCGGCTCGGCCACGAATTTCCAGCCCGGCGAATATCTCGTCATCGGCAATCCCCCCGGCGCGATCAACAACAACGTCTTTGTCGTTTTGAAAGACGCCGGCGGCGCGGTTGTGGATGATGTTGAGATTGGCGATGATTTCGAGAGCGACGGCAACGGCGACGGCGCGCCGGACGGCGGCTCGAGCGACGGCAACGCCACCGGCGTCAACGACGAGGCCATCGCGCGCGTTCCCAACGCCGTGGATAGCGGCAACGATGTCGCTGATTTCACCAAGCAGACCGCCACGATCGGCGCGACGAATGACCTGCCAAAATTTTGCGAGCTTTCGGTGACGCCAACCTCGCACGATTTCGGCGCGGTCGAAATCGGCCTGTTTGCCGATAAAATTTTCACGCTCGCCAACGCCGCGAATGCGACGGATGACTGCATCGGCAGCGCCGGGCTGAGCGGCGATGCGAATTTCACGATCATCAGCGGACAAAATTTTTCCATTCTGCCCGGCGGCACGCACGAGATCGTCGCGCGCTTCGATTGCCGCAATCAGCAACCGGGCCAGCGCCAGGCGAATTTGCAGATCACCAGCAATGATCCCGATGTCATCAACGTGCCCTTGACCGGCGAATGCCTCATGCCGGACCCCTGCCAGGCCGATTTTGTCGCCAGCGCGCGTTTTGGCATTGCGCCGTTCACCGTGGAATTTACCAATCTTTCCATCGGCAGCATTGATTCGTATCTGTGGGATTTTGGCGGCGGCACGACGAGCACGGAGAAAAATCCCAAGCACACATACAACATTGAATGTGTCGATCCGCAATTTACCGTTTGCCTCATCGTGCGCGGCCCCTGCGGCGAGAACAGGATGATCAAAAAAGATTATATCCTGGTGCATCCCTCGAGCGCCTGCGCCTTTTTCGCGTGTCCCACCGGCGGCGAGCCTCCCCTGCGCGTCGGTTTTCTCAATCCGCCGGTGGATTACGCCACCGGTTATCTGTGGAATTTTGGCGACGGGACGACCAGCACGGAGCCGCAGCCGGTATACGTTTACACCACGTCCGGCCGGTTTAACGTGAGCTTGACCATTCAGACCGAGCTGGGAACGGCGACGGCGACGCTGCAAGATTACATCAACGTGCAGCCGCATTTTGTCGCGCCGGCGCCGCTGCTGGCGCTCAACGGGCCGGATTTCTCCGCCAAGTCCACCGGCGGCGAGGACTTCTGCGGATGGAATTTGTGGTCGAATGGTTTTATCGCGCACGACGTCACGATCAGCGGCGACAAGCGTTGGTTGGCGATTGAAGTGGTGGCGGCCGGTGCGTTTGCCGGCGGGGACTGGCCAAAATTGCAGCTTCTCATTGACGACGTGCTGATCGGCGAGCAAACCGTCGCGCATGCCCGGCCGCGAACGTATCATTTTGTCGCGCCGCTCAGCGCCGGCAATCACACGATCAAACTGGCCTACCCGAATGATTTCTTCGATCCGGCGACGAAGGAAGATCGCAATTTGATCGTGACGAAATTTTTGCTGTACGACAGCGGCGCGCCGTTGAGCGTGCCGGGCAATTTAAAAGCTGCAGCGATGACGATCAAATCTCACGGCGAAGTGTGGGAAAACACCGGATGGAATCTTTTTTCCAATGGCTTTCTCGGCCACGGCCTGGCGGTCGCCGATTCCGGCAAATATGAATTGAGCGTGAGGGCTGCCGCGCATGATGCGGAAGGAGAAGCCCCGAAACTTGTTGTGCTGATCGACGGCGTGGCGGCAGATACGGTTGAAGTT
>Ga0247727_10005368_pt1 | contig 26089 bp, 23 predicted proteins | sample WisWelCaveWW1625_FD_202498 | JGI IMG/M metagenome (GOLD analysis project Ga0247727, IMG submission 202498) | Biofilm microbial communities from Wishing Well Cave, Virginia, United States - WW16-25 | ecosystem: Environmental > Aquatic > Deep subsurface > Groundwater > Cave microbial mat | place...
TCCAAGGCTGGGCTTGCCATTTCACTTACAACGGGACGATACCAATAACCAATTCATCTCAAACGAAAGGACCGAAGCTATCTTAACTTTGACCCAAATTGTGTCTTGACAAAGGGGTCCACTATAAAATGCTCGACCGCCTCTTCTGTGGGTACAGAACTGCCAAAATCACTAGATGGAGGTACAGTTATGTTCTGGGAAACTCCTCCCAAGTAAGGTTGCTTAGATTCTGTTGATACAAGATATACAACTGCAACTACTATGAAAGTAACAATTAGTATGACCACTCCAAAAGGTTCCATTTTCCCCTCCTTTGCTGGAACTTGGCTGACGTTCAACTTCGGTTAGAACACGACTTGACCTAAATGTTTCGCGTCAGACAGATTGCCAAAGTCAAACCGCCAACTTCATCTCCATCTGCCGCTTCTCCCCTTCACTCTCCCCCATCCTTACCCCGCGCAAATTCTCAATATTCACCACCGCGCCAAAGCGCATAAAAATTTCAGAAAACCGTTCCACGTCCTTGCCCCAATAAATCAACGTACATGACATCGGCGCGCCCTTGCCGCCGTCTTGACCGTTCACCAGAAAACGCAAGCGCGTGTCGTACAAAAAACAAATCGCCGTCGCTTTGCCAAACACATATTTTTTCCAATGCCCCGTGTTTGTCGCCACAGGCACGAGCGCAATCACTTCCGACTCATAAACACGATGCGCGTATTCGCAGCGCGCTAACCAATGTTTGATGGACGTGCCGTGCTTTTGGTCAATGCCGTAGGGCGGATTCACATAGATCGTCGGAAAATCCCACGATGCTTTCAAGCCATCTTGCTTGGGCAGCATGTATTCGACTTGGGCGCGCACAATCGAATGGGGATTCGAGCAAGGGTCAAGGTGAATCACACCGCCAAAAAATTCGCGGATGGCATTCACATATTTTGGTGGTGTTCCCCAATCTTGCGTCGTGCCAATAATTTTTCTGCCTGCGGTCATAGTTCATTGAACTTGGCAATTATCACTTTCGCCATTTCCTGCGGCGTTGTCAAATACGTCTCAAACGCAGAAATATTTTTGTTCGTGATGCCGATTTGATATTCGATGCCGCCGCGATGTTGATGACTCAAGTATGGATTTGATTTTACTTGCTCGTTCGACAAAACCCAATACGCGATTTGATCCACCCAAACACCAATGAAAACAAAAACATCGCAGACCTCAAATTTCAACTGTTGAAAATTCATCCAGAACGGATCGGATGAATCAAGGCGTAACGCTTTGGAACTGAGTGTGCCACGTACTTTGGTGTGAATTGCGCGCGCGGCTTTTACCTCAACGCGCGCACCTTCAAGCCACAAATCGTATTGTCCTGCATAATTCGGATCGAGCGAACGCGATGGCTTTTGAAAACGCGGCTCAATGTCTTGTAAATGCTGCTCACCCCAAATTTGCCCAAAGACGCGCGGGGCTAAACCAAACAGATCAAGAAAGCGATTTGTAGAAACATAATTCGCGCGCAGTTTTTCGTACTCGCGAAACGAAAGTGCGCGCCGATCCACCAGAAACGTCAAAATATATTCGTACTCGTTGAATGGAAAAACCGACACCAGACCATTCAACCGCGCTTGTAACAACTTTTGGTCTCGCGGTTCGAGTGTGGTGACAAGACGATCTAGATATCCTTGTAATTCTTGAGTCGTCATTTTTCAATTTCAGGAAACGGATTCTCCCACTGCCAGCCCGTTTTCCCCGTCGCGCGAAAATGTTCCAATCGTCGAATCGCGATTTCCGCAAAAATCGGATCCAAATCAAACGTATAGACACGCCGCCCGAGTCGTTCGCCCGCAATCAATGTCGTTCCCGAATGTGCAAAAAAATCCACGACAAGTTCATCCTCATTCGTACTTGCTTGCATGATACGCTCGATTGCCTTTAACGGTTTTTGCGCGTAACACCCCGACACATTTTCTTGCATCCGATAAAACACTTGTTGAACATCCACCCACACATTCCCCGCGCGAATATTTTCCGATTTGCCGCGTTCCAGATTTTCCGTGATCCGTCCATTCACCTTTTTGTAATAACCGCGCAAAATTTTTGGAATGTCCGTATATTCCGCCTCAATGTTGAATGTTGGATTGCCCTTCACATAGTACAACAATTCTTGCCGCACCCACATCCAATTTTTCTGCGTGCCATAGCCGCGTTGATTCCGCATCGTCAGCAAGTTGCGCGGACGCAGTTCTGGATAATCCCGCATCAAGATCATGAAATCGGGCAGAGGTTGAAAATTATCGGAAACATCCGCGCCAAGCCAAACGTAAAAATGCGCGTCCGTGTCCAAGACAACCACCGCGTTTTCAATCCATTCTTTGGAAAATATCAAATACTCGTCCAGCCCAATTTTTGAAAGATTCGCCGTATTCGCATTGCTAACAGAAACGTTATACGGCGGATCGTTTAACACAAGACGCGCTTTATCGCCGCGCATAATTTTTTCAACATCCGCGCGCCGCGTCGCGTCCAAAACGCCAACACGATGTCCCGCAATTGGGTCTTGCCAAACCTGCCCGTATTGCAAACGGCACAACGGCAAAATTTTCGCGCGCACTTCTGGATTCAAATCAAGGCGCGGCAAACGTTCTGTGGTTGCATCATTTTCTTGCCCGTTTTTTTCCACGACAGCAACAGAAAACAATTCGTCTTGTTTTGTTGATTTCAGATTGGTTCTAGCCATTTGTCACCATTTTAGCAGGTTCCGTTTTCATTTTCATTCCCTCCAAAACCCCACATGCACCCCCCGCGCCTCGTCCTCAAGCGCAGGTCCGATCACCTCCACCACGCGTCCGCCACGCGCCAACACCTCGCGGCATCCCAACGGCAATTTATCGGGCGAATCAGGAACGAACGCGTACAACTCCGCTTCGCTCAACGCGTACACCACGCGCCCAATCCCCGCCCAAAAAATCGCGCCCGCGCACATTGGACACGGTTCCGTACTTGAATATAACGTACATTTCGCCAACGTTGCTTTATCAAATTGTTTGCACGCCGCGCGCACGAGATTCGATTCCGCGTGACCCGTCGCATCGCGTTCCGTGTTGACCGTGTTCTCGCCTTCGAGCAATACGACATTATTTTCATCCACCAATACCGCGCCGAATGGATGATTGCCCTTGTCGCGCGCGCGTTGTGCGACGGCAATGGATTGGCGGAGAAATTGCAAATCATTATCGTCCACTTTATTCATCATCGAGCCGCCGCGCTAGAGAGCGCTCCCTATGCAATCTTGCGCCATGTCACCCCTTCACCCTCTCACCCCTTCACCCCCTCACCCCTTCACCCCTTCATCCCTCATCCTTCATCCTTTACCCAAGAATCGTCTCTCCGCTGCTGATACCCTCTTTTGGAAAAACACTCGCGGGCAAATTCGCGTCAATCTCCACATTGCGCCCAATCGAAAGGTTCGCGGGAATTTGTGTGCGCTTGCCAATGACCGTGATGCCTGTATTCAATCGCGTTGGCGATTGATGATTGGGCGTGTTTTCAGCATCCGCGCCAATGTGCGCGCCTGCGCCAATCACGACGCCTTTGTCCGTAATCACGCGATCCAACAGCGCGCCTTCCCCAATAAAAGAGTCCTTCATCAAAATCGAATCGCGCACCACCGCGCCGTGCGCGACATACACGCCAGGTCCGATCACCGAACGCGTCACTGTGCCGTCAATGCGGCAGCCGTCGCACAAAAGATTTCCGTCCACGCGCGCGTCCGCGCCGACATACACCGCAGGACGTTCTTCGCTGCGCGTGTGAATCACCCAATCGGGATCGTACAAATCCAGTGCGGGCGTTTCGCCCAACAGCGCCATGTTCGCTTCAAAGTACGCTTGAATCGTTCCCACGTCCGCCCAATATCCTTGAAACATCATGCCGTACACATTCGCATTTTTCACGAGTGACGGCAAAACTTCGCGTCCAAAATCGTGCTGCGTCAAACCCGCGCCGTGAAGCCATTGTTCCAAAAACGCGCGTTTGAACGCATAAATGCCCATCGAAGCTTGTGTGCTGCGCGTGCGTTTTGGTTTTTCTTTGAATTGCGTCACGCGCCCATCGGGATCGAGCGTCACCATACCGAAGCGATGCGTGTCGAACGGACTCACCGAACGCACGCCAATCGTCACATCCGCGTTCGTATCCGTATGCACCCGCAGCAGCGCGTTGTAATCCATTTTGTAAATGTGATCGCCCGCGAGAATCAACACATGCTCCGCGTCGCTTTCCGCCACAAATTCCAAATTGAATCGCGCCGCGTCCGCCGTCCCATCTTGCCACGTTCCCGACGCGCCGCGCGCGCGTTGATACGGCTGCAACAATCTCACCCCCCCCCGCGCGCGATCCAAGTCCCACGGTTTGCCAATCGCGATATGTTCATTCAACGAGCGCGGTTGAAATTGCGTCAACACGCCGACATTGTAAATGCCCGAATTGACGCAATTCGACAACGTAAAATCAATCAACCGATATTTTCCGCCGAACGGCACCGCCGCTTCCGCGCGATTCGCGGTGAGAACACCGAGTCCGAGTCCTTCACCGCCCGCGAGAATCATTGCAAGAATGTTCATGTTGGCTTATGGCAGATAGCGAATGGCGAATCGCGTATCGCAGAGTGCGAATCATTCACGTTCTACCTGTCCTCCCATACTCGTTCGTAAATTTTGACGAGCGAAATTTTCTCCCCAATGGATTGGAGACGTAATGTATCTCGCTTATTTTCAAACAATTCATTTTCCCACTGATTATTTGGCGCGCGCCGAAAACATTCCACATGTACGCGGCGCTGATCAATCATCACATATTCTTGCAGCGAAGGGATACGCGCATAAATTGAAAACTTTGTCGTGCTGTCATAATGCTTTGTAGCTTCAGACCAAATTTCAATCACCATTTTCGGATTCGTCACAACATCCTCGCGTCCGCGCTCCAACTCAATCTCACCGCAAATCACCATCACATCAGGATAGACATAGTACTCGCCCTCATTCACGCCAAGGCGCAAACTCGTCGCAAAAAGTTCACAGCCCTTGGCGCGCACTACATCATGCAAGCGCAAAATCAGATTCGACTTGATCTGCGAATGATCAATCGTCGCGCCCTCCATCATGATCATTTCGCCTTTTAGAAATTCATGCCGATCCCGCGCGCGAACTTCGCGTGCAAGATATTCGCTGCGCGTATAAATTTTTCGGCGCGCTGCCGCCATCTCAATCTCCTTTCACACGCTGCTGCAACAATTGATTCACAAAACCTTGTTCCTCATCCGCCAAACGCGGCGGCGGCACAGGTTCGCGGTAATCAATCTGCGCGCCGTACGCGCCGCGTTCATACACTGACGCCACAAGCCCATTCAAATCGAGTTCGACATCGGGATCAGGATACAGCAACGGAATCGGAAGCACAGGCAATTTGTCTTTAAGTTGAATGCACCACACCTGCACAATCGGACGCCGCTGCGCGCGGCTCAACATGATATAGTACGGTGCAGGTGGTACAGGTTTCGCCAACGGCGGACGTTTGCCCGCGCGCAAAAAATCTATTTCAATGAAATGAACGGGCGAGCTCAAAAATTTGCGCCGCTTTTCCAAATACGCCGCGTGCGCTTCATGGCTCGGCAGTTTGTTGACGGGAGACAAAATTTCAATCACCGTGACAACTTGCTCGCTGCCCACCTTGTACATTTCGACGCGCATCAATTCCAACGGGACCAGGAACTCGATTTCCGTTTCCACGAGCATCGGTGCGAGGGTTGTATAGGGCGCAATCGTTTCACGCGCTTGCGTTTGCCAAATGGACACTTCGGGACGTTTGCCCTCGCGTTCCGTCTGATCGAGTGTCACGACCTCGTAGGTCACATATCCTTCCAAGCGCGCGAAATATTTTGGCTGAATCCGCGCATTGAGCTGCGCGAGGATTTCATTCTCCAAGCTATTGTGAAAACCCGTCCAGATGCGCGACTGCTCAATATACGGATCCATCCCTGGAAATGGTGATGACATGTTAAACCCCTCGCGAATCGCGTATCGCCAATCGCGTATTGCGATTCGCAATACGCGATTCGCAATACGCGCTACCTGCTCCCCACTGTCGCCCCACTCGGCACATTTTCACCAAACGCCGCGAACACGTCCTCCTCCGCTTTCGGCACAATCACAACATTGCGTCCCACCCGAACCCCTTGCGGAATATGCGCGCCCTTGCCCACCACCGTAATGCCTGTATTGATTTTGTCGGGTTCCAGTTCATTCGGTTTGTTGTCATCCCCAAATCCCAACTGCACGCCCGCGCCGACGACAACTTGTTTATCCACAATCACGCGCTCCAATCGCGCGCCAGGTCCAATCCACACATCATTCATCACCACCGCGTCGCGCACCACCGCGCCTTCGGAAACATACACGCCTGGTGACAATACCGAATTTTCCACGCGCCCGCGAATGTTGGAGCCGTTCGCCACCATGCTTGTCACAATTTTTCCTTGCAAGCCCACTTTCACAGGCGGACGTTCCGAACTCTTGGTATAAATAATCCAATTCGGATCGTACAAATTCAACGGCGGCGTCGGCGCAAGAAACGCGAGATTCGTTTCCCAATACGATTGAATCGTTCCCACATCCACCCAATACCCCTCGAACGGATACGCAAAGACGCGCCCCGTCTCGATCATGTTCGGAATCACATGCTTGCCAAAATCCAAGTCAATATGATTTTTACTTTCCGCCTCCAATTGATCCGCGAGATTCTGCGCGTTAAAAATATAAATGCCCATCGAAGCGAGCGTGCCCTTGTCGCGCTTTTTTGGTTTCTCGTAAAACGCGTTGATCTTCATGTCCTCATTCACCGACATAATCCCAAAGCGATCCGTTTCCTCCAACGGCACATTCATCACACCCACCGTCAAGTCCGCGTTTTTTTCCTGATGAAATTTCAGCATCGGACGATAATCCATTTTGTAAATATGATCGCCCGACAAAATGACGACATGATCCGCGCGCTGTTCGCGCACATCATCCAAATTTTGATACACCGCGTCCGCTGTGCCACCGTACCACAATTCGCGTCCGCGCGCTTGATACGGCTGCAGCAGTCGAATCCCGCCGCGCGCGCGATCCAAATCCCACGGCTTGCCGACGCCAATGTGATCGTTGAGCGAACGCGGGCGATACTGTGTCAAGACCGCGATATTGAAAATATCCGAATTGACGCAATTGGAAATCGTAAAATCAATAATCCGATACCGCGCCGCGAACGGTACAGCGGGCTTGCTGCGTTCTTCTGACAAAACCGACAAGCGTGTGCCTGCGCCGCCTGCCATGATGATTGCGAGTACATTAGACATGAGTCTCTCCTTGGAAGGATCGGAAACGCGAATCTGCGCGAATCGGAACGAATCTGCGCGAAATTTATGAGTTTCCTGTTTTTTACCGTTACGGAAATACGCGTTAAAGAACGGAAACGCGAATCTATGCGAATCAAAAACGCGAATCTGCGCGAAATTTTTTGGTTCACTCTTATTTGGATAGATTCGCGTTAAGAGGTCTGCCCGTTCAGAAACGCGAATGAATAATTCGCTTCGTTTCAAGCATGTCGGCATGACCAAAATTCAGCAAAAGTCCCAGTTCAAATTTCGTGCCTTTTAAATAGTTTTTCATTTTTGCATACTCGACGGGCGTCATTCGGTCAAGCGCTTTGAGGTCAACCACAATTTTGTCATAACAGAAAAAATCGGGCGTGTATGTTTTTTTCAACTTACGTCCTTTGTAATAAATGTACAACTCCTGCTGACGCTTGAAGGGCATTCCCCGCGCCCCCATTTCAAGCTCCATCGCTTCTTGAGACACCGCCTCCAAAAATCCAGGTCCCAATTCGTTATACACCTCCATCGCCGCCCCCACAATCGCATACGATTCCGCTTTGTATAATGGCTCTGCCATGTCTCCCTCCTAAAATTTCGCGCCGCTTCGTTCCGCTTCGCGTAGATTCGCGTTTTCAAGTCTGACGCGACCACCAGTACCAACCCCAAAATTTACCCTCCAAAAAATTTCGCGCCGCTTCGTTCCGCTTCGCGTAGATTCGCGTTTTCAAGTCTGACTCGACCATCAGTATCAACCCCAAAATTTACCTGCCCAAAAAATTCGCGCCGCTTCGTTCCGCTTCGCGTAGATTCGCGTTTTCAAGTCTGACTCCTTCATCGGAACCAACCCCAAAATTTACCCCGCCCAAAAAAGTTCGCGCCGATTCGTTCCGCTTCGCGTAGATTCGCGTTTCCAGTTCTGACAACAACTCAAAACAAACTCTGCAACGCGGGTAACAACTGTTTCTCCACCACCCCCCCCCACGACATTTTCTCTGCCAACGCGCGCCCTTGCTCCAACAACACCCACGCAGCATGTCCCTCTCTCGGCAAGCGTTCAATGATCTTGTTAGCCGCGCGCCAACTCTCCGCCGCCTCGATCTGATCGCGTTCATACGCGCCAATATTCAACATCGCCCGCGCGCTCGGATATTCCCAACCATACGGCAGAGTAATGTAATCCGCCAGCACGATATTGTTCAATTCCAAGCCACCGCTTTTTTCAATCGCGTACGCACAGCCGCATGACGTTGACAAGCAGCACAATGCGCCGAACGATAACGGCTCCAACTGCGCGATGCCGAACGGCTCATAGATACTCTGCCCAAACTCCACATCCGTCCCGCGCCGAATATCCGCATACTCCATCTCCGCAGGCATCCGTCCGCCGCATCGATCGCGGCTCCACCCAAATTGATTCACCAACACAATTTGCGATGCGCGCGCGTTCGCATTAAATTTTTGAATCGCTTGGAAATAATCAATCTCCAATCCCACCAAATCCCCATTCCCCGCGCGATGCTGCGCGGGCCACCCGTACTCGCGTTCCCATCCCCAAACATCTTCCGCGGGCTTCCCCGCGGGAATCGTCGAACTCAACGTGAACAACACCGCGCGTTCCCCGCGCGCCGCCAGCATGTTATCCAAATGTTCCATTACGCGAATATCGCGCCACAACGCTTTCGATTGCACCATCCGCGTCACATGCGAAAACACCCACGTTGGACGAAAATTCAACAAATTCTGCGCGTACACCGCAAGATGATCCTTGCTCACCCACCGCTGATCCAAATTGATCGTTTGCGCGGGAACGCCGTTATACACCAACGAAATTTGACGCCGCGAAAATTGCGGCGCGAGAAATTGCAACTCATTCATCGTAAGATCACTCACCGCAAAAAACGCGTCGAACCCGCCAGCTGCATGGATCATCGCATGCCGATAATTCCACCACTGATCGTCAAACAAATCGTACACAAACAAATTTTGTTCGCGCGCGCGTTTCAACACATTATAAAAACGCGTATCATGCCCACTGTCACTCTCTACAATCGGGCGCATCGTTGCGACTTCATGCGCGTAAAACACCGCTTTGTACGCATCGGGTTGCCGATGAATTGCCGCAAACACCATCGGCAAGCCAAGCCATTCGTGAGCTAACAACACCGCGCGCCCAGGTTCCCAATTCACCAACGCGCCCAACGCCGCCACACTCGGCGCAGCAGCTGCAACATACCAGTTGTATTCCCCGTCACTCTGATACCGAAAACTATTCAGCCCGAATTGTTCCGCAAAAAAATATTTCGTCTCACTTACACTCGCGGGATTCGCGTTATGCGGATCAATCAACAAAATTTCATGCTCATACTTTCCAAATTTCTTTTTCCCATACACAATAAACACATGATAATCGCGCTCCACCTGATTGAATTGCTGCGCGAGTTCGCCCGCAACATCATTCTCCCCGCGCCACGTCATGTACAAAGGTGAAAAATTATTCCGCGCCGCAAACAAGCGCGTCATTTCCAAATCATCCGCCGTGTTGATCGGACCCACCAGAATCGTCCGTTTTACATTTTCGTTGTACGCTGCTTGCGTCAACAATCCATCCAACACCGCGCCAATGCCGCCGAGTTTAATGCCCGCTTCGTGTGTCGAATGAACGACAAGATCGAGAGAGTGTGCCATTGTAGAATCCTTGAGGGAAATGGGTGTTGGAAAAAATGATTCCATCATTTTTTCCAACCCGCGTCTATCTTAAGTATTCCCTACCCTACTGTCAATGCCATGCTACAATCCTTAACGTGCGTAGGCACGTTTCGTGTTTTTGTTGCCGCGATTTGCAATCGCCCCACAGCACTCTATGGAAAATTACACCCTCACCCAAGTCATCCCCAACACCCACATCCTTGAATCCGACAGCATAGACTCACTCCTCATCAACCCAGGACGCAAACTCTTGGGCTTGCCGCGCATGAACGCCGCCTTTCAAGCCACCACAACGTGGTGCCGCGCGCTCGTCGAAAAAAATTTCCTCCCCCAAAATCCGCGCGACATTTGCACCATCACCATTCTTGCCGAAGCCCTCGGTCACAATCTCCCCGCCGCCTTGTCAACCGCCCACGCGCCCCATTCCCATCGCGGCGACAATTTTCTCGGCGTCAGCCGTTTCGCATTACCGAAAACTGAACAAGACCCGTACACCCCATTCGACGCCCGCGTAAAATATCTCCGTATCGAATCCCCTGCGCCCGTGTGGGTCATGCTCGACACCATCGCCACAGGCGCAACCCTCGTGCGCGGACTCGAAGCCGCGTTCGCCAACGCGCCCAAGCCGCGCGAAATTTTATTGGGAACGCCCGCAGGCAGCTGGGTGGGCGCAAAAAAAATCGCGGAACTTTGCCTCCGCGAAAAGGTGCAACTCACCCTATTTTTTTTCGGCGCGATTTTCGGCTTGTGGCAAGATGGCACCGCATTGCCTTGGTGTCACCCCGACACCATTTTTTCGGGAACGCCGCGCGGCCAAAAAAATCGCGCGCTCACCGCGCGCATTTTCAACAACATTGAGGGCTTTTGTTCCGTCGGAGATTGTTCCGCCAATTTTTTTGATGTAACGGAAGCCGAAAAAATTTTGCGAGACGAACAAGAACGCTTTGCATGGCGTCTCTCGCGCGAATAGGTTATACACCAAAAGGAGGAGCGTATGAGAAATCTCAAAGTCATTTGGCGGATTCTATTGGGGATTGGAATTTGTTTGCTCTATGCGACCACTGTATCCAACGTCGCCGCGAAACCACCGCGCATTCACATTACCGAATTTCCGTTGCCGAGTGATTGTGACCAACCAGAGTACGGTGGATGCGTCCCTGGATCGATCACAGCGGGTCCCGATGGCGCATTGTGGTTTGTGGAATACGAAGGAAAACAAATTGGACGCATTACAACGGCGGGTGAGATTCAAGAATTTCCCGTACCCACAACCCCAAGCGACCTTGCATTTGGGATAGATGGAAACGTTTGGTTCACGGATGGCGGTGAACACATTGGACGAATGACCCTTGAGGGTCAGACCACTTTGTTCAAGACGCCAACACCATTCTCATCACCCAACAGTATCATTGTCGGTCCCGATCACAATCTCTGGTTCACAGAACAAAGCGCGAACGCGATTGGAAAAATTACGCTAAGCGGTGAGATTACAGAATATCCGCTCCCCACACTGGATAACGGACCCACCAGCATTATTGTTGGCTTCGACGGCAATTTGTGGTTCACCATGTACTATACAAGCAAGATTGGCAAAATGACTTTACAGGGTGAGGTCACCGAATATCCGATTCCAAATTCAGGTATTGACCAATGCGGTACGAGTTGTTTTCCCACTTCCATCCTCCGCGATTTCGATGGCAAAATGTGGTTCGCGGAAAGCGGACGCAATTGGATCAGTACCATCACCATCGCAGGCGAATTTCAACAATTCGATCTCGGACTTTCATCGGTCTATCCAAATGGAATGACATTGGCGCTTGGACCTGACGGCAAAGTTTGGTTCGCGGATGAGAATGAACGGCTTGGCAAGATCAACAAAAATGGCAAGTTCAAGATTTATCCGCTAGACCTCCAATGCGGCAAGCCCCAATGTAGTATGGGAAGTATTGCGTTAGGTTCGGATCGCAATGTGTGGTTTACAGAGTGGCATGGCAATCAAATCGGACGGTTGGATTGTCCCCCGCGTTTACTTTTGCCCGCGCACAACGCGCTGATTGAAAATCAACATGTGACGTTCCAATGGAGCAAGTCCCCCTGTGCAAAAAGCTATGCGATTGAAGTGCGGCAAGATTCTGCGCAAGGTCCAATTGTGGATTATGCGAAATATCTCAAGACGCCAAAATGGGAGATCGATCTACCGCGCGGTCACACCTATTTTTGGTTTGTGTCTGCTTGCGGCTGGTCTTGCAAAAGCAAAACGCGTACGTTGACCATCCTACCTTGACGCCATCTTGGAAAAAAACTCCCCCTCTCCTGAAACTTTTTTGGAAAAAACTCCCCCTCTCCTGAAACTTTTTTGAAAAAATTTCAGGAGAGGGGGCTGGGGGGTGAGGCGTTTTCACACAAACCCCAATCCCCGCGCCACCTCCACCACCCGCGTCAATTCGTTTCGCGTCCCCTCCAAATCATTCGCCTCAAACAACTCCACCGCGCGCTTCACCGCCCCCTCCAACTCCTCCGCCAACTTTTCCTGCGTCGGATTCAAAATTTCGCGCGCATACTTTATCGCCTCCGCAAAACTATTTTCCCGCCGCGCAATGACCAACAACGGAAACAATGCCAACGTTTTGAACGGGTACAACTCCCCGAACGGTTCCCAAATTTTCAACGCCTCGTGCGCCAACCGCCGTGTCTCTTGAAAATTATTTTCGCGTAACGCCACCCACGCCAAATTCGCCACACCCGCGCCGTACCACGGTGTCCCTGTCGCGCTCGCCACTTGAAAACTCGCCAGCGCCATTTCGCGCGTCCGCGTCACATCCCCGCGCCAACGATACAACACCGCCAGATATGTGCGCGCCCACAATTCGTACAACACATCGCCCAATTCTTGCGCGCGTTCAATCGTCCACAAAAATTCACTCTCCGAAATTTCCAAATCGCGCCGCCGCAAATCCACGAACGCCATCGAAAAACGCGCGTTCAAAATTTGCCGCGCCTCTTGCGATTCCTCCGCCGCTTCGCGCATCCGCACCACCAACTCGCGCGTCTCATCATCCATCACATACCGATTGCGCCGCGCCAACATCATCTCCACGCGGTCAAAATACATTGCCCGCAGCGCGGGCGTCCCGTACTGCTTTACGAACGGCTCTGCGCGTTCCGTCAACGCCCGTACTTGTTCCCAAAACCCATGCCAATAAAAATTATTCATCGCCCCCACTTGAATCCAAATCCATTCTTCCCAGCGCGCGCGTGATTGTGTCGCATCCAACGCGCCCAATTCTTTTTCCGCCGCGTTATAAGTCGCCCGCGGCAATTCAAATTGCAACTGAATCTGAAACACATCGCCCTTTTTCCGAATCAAGCGCGCCCGCGTCAACGTGTCCTCCGCCAGTTCCATCCCCGCGTCAAATTGTGCCACCGCCTCTGCATGTTTCCCAATCAACCCCAACACATCGCCCAATTGCTCGTACAATTCAACTCGCGCCGCGCGCGGCGCGCTTGCAATTTTTTCCCATTGCCCCAACGCCGCGTAAAAAAAATGGATTGCCTCCACATTCGCAAAACGTACCCGCGCCCGTTCCCCCGCGCGCGCAAAATAATCCGCCGCCCGCGCAGGTTCTTCCCCCGCCGCAAAATGCCGCGCCAATTCTTCCGCCGCCACATTCGCGTTTTGTTCCAACGCCACCGCAATCGCGCGATGCAAATGTTTCCGTTCCTGTTTCAGCAGCGTCTCATAAGCGCTCTCTTGCACGAGAACGTGACGAAAAAAATACGCGCGTTCGAGTTCCGCCAGCGCGCGGATCAATTGCGCGGCTTCAAGTTGTTGCAGCGACGGTGTGAGCGAACCGCGCCTCGACGCGGTTATTTCCAAAATTGCCACCACTTTTTGCCTTGCGTGGGAGACGCCACCTTCGCAGGAGGCGCGGTGAATGAGGCAGGCAAAACTTCAGGTGTTTGAGTTACCGCCAAATGTCCTGCCGTCAATTCTAATGCCTTGCGCGCAAAAACTTCCAAATCCGCCCACTCTTTCGACGCGCCCAGATTGTGATGCATGTCACCAGGGAAAACACCCAGAAAATGGGAATCACTTTCTTTGAGACCAAGCCCCCGCATTTGATTCACCTCGGAAGCCACCGCGAAACAGGGCTGCGGGATTCCTTCTTTAAACACGATCAACACATGAGCGTACTGTGTGTGCCCTGCACTCACACAATCCGTCAAAAGCGTGGCGAGATACGTTCCGATGCGATAACGCCGCACAGGGCGCGCATCTTTGAGGAGTGGAAAATACATTTGAGCTGCTCCTTGCTTCCTTGCCCACTTTCGTTTCTTCGTTTGGAGTAATTCAGTCAGCATGCCCACATGCTGACCTTTTCTTTGTCCGCCTTCCATTTTTCCTTGTCCGCCTTCCATTTTTCCTTGTCCGCCTTTCATTTTTCTTTGTCCGCCTTCCATTTTTCCTTGTCCGCCTTTCATTTTTCTTTGTCCGCTTTCCATTTTTCTTTGTCCGCTTTCCATTTTTCTTTGTCCGCTTTCCATTTTTCTTTGTCCGTCTTCTTTCTTTCTTTTGCCGTAGTTTTCCAAACTACGGCTCCCCCATTTCCGAAACCACGCGCATTCCAAATGCTCCAAATTATTTTGCAACATCACGCGCCCCAAATCCTCTCACTCGCGCGCGCGGCAAAATTTTCGCGCAATGTCACATCCTCCACCGTCGCCGCCAATTCCTTTACCAACGTTCCCGCCGCGCCCGCTTCCCGTTCCGTGTCCGCGTCGCGCCCTTGCGCGCGATACAGTTGGCACAATGTCGCCATCACGCGCCACAATATCGGACGCAAGCCAAATTCCTCTGACGCCCCGCGCGCTTGCAGCAACAAATTCTCCGCCTCGCCCGCGCGCTCCAGTTGCATCAACGCCCGCGCGCGCAGCATCCACAAACGCGGAATCACCGCGTCAGGTGTGAGATTGTACGTCGCCGCCAAAAGATGTTGGAGCGCGTCCAATGCGCGCTGTGGTTCGCGCTGCGCCAACGCGAGTTCCACGCGCGCCGTCCACGCTTGCCGTTGTCCCAATGTGCGCGCGGGCGCGTCGTGCTCCAACACCTTGTCCAACGTTTGCGCCGCGCGCGTCAATTCATTTTGCTTTATATAAATGGACGCCAAAAAGCCGCTCGCCGTCCGCTGCCAATGCAGCGAATCAATCTGTTCCGATAACTTCAACCCCTCTTCGACAAATGCTTGTGCGCGCGCCCAATCCAAGAGCTCGGCATGAATCGCGCCGAGCAGCATCGTCGCCGCCGCCAGCCATTGCCGATGGTCGATCTCGCGCGCCATCGCCAGCGCGCGCTGTTCCAAATCCAACGCGCGCCCATACTCGCCCAACACCGCGAACCCTTCGCCCAAAATCCACATGCCGTATGCTTCGCCCGCGCGCCACCCCAATTCCCGCGCGCCGCGCAAAACGTCCAATCCCGTTTCAAGCGGCGGCGGTTTTTGCGGGAGCGCCAGCGAATTGCCTTGCAGCAGCGCGGTGTAAAAATAATGTGCCAACCGTGTTGAAACGATGGCGCGTGCGTCACCCAACTCCTCGAACATTTCTAACGCGTGTTGAAAATGGTGATATGCCGCAAACATATCGCCGCCCAACATTTGCGACATGCCCAACAAATCATGCGTCTCTGCCAAACCGCGCGCCAAGCCCAACGTTTGAAACATACTCAACGCTTCGTGATGATACGCCAGCGCGCGTTCGGGGTCCTCGACATTCAAATACCAATTGCCCACGCGATTCAACGAATGTGCAATGCGCCCCGCATCGTTGCTTGCGCGCGCCAACTCGAGCGCCTTTTCAAAATATTCCCCCGCCCGCGTATAATCGCGCGCTGTCCACGCAAAGCCCAAATCCATCAAACTCTGCCATTCCGCGTGTGCATCGTTCGTCGTCCGTGCAATCTCCAACGCCCGTTCCAAATCCACGCGCGCCGATTCAAATTCCCCAACGCGTTCGTACACCAGTCCGCGCGCGCGATACAACGTATCCCGCGTATCGGTTTTTAATTCTTCCGCCGCATCCAACGCGCGCGCAAAAAAATCCAACGCCTCGCGATTCGCAAACCGCGCCGCCGCGTCCGTCGCCGCGCGTTCAAAATAAAATAACGCGCGCGCCGTTTCCCCCGCCTCGTCAAAATGTTCCGCCAAACGCGGACTAAGTTCCGCGATGCGTTCAGGATACGCGCGCTCCAACGCTTCACCTACGAGCCGATGCAGCCGCTTGCGCTCATGCCGCAGCATGGACGAGTATGCGGTATCTTGCACCAACGCGTGTTTAAACAAAAATGCCGCGTCGCTGTCGTCCAACCGCCGCACCAATTGCGCGCGTTCCATCGCGCCCAACGCGTTGGGAAGCGATAACGAACGAGGTTGTTCCGTGCGAGAATCAAAATTCATAAATCGCAATGCCATCACTGAAAACTGAAAACTGATTACTGATTACTGACTACTCTCAAAAATCCCCCCCTCAATTCCTCGGGCATCCGCGCCGCGATGTATTCGCGCAGCTCATTCGCTTGCGCGCCAAAATTTTTCGCCGCGTCCACATTCCCGCGCGCCATTTCCAACGCGCGCGCCGCTTCAAAAATGTCCATCAAACTCCACCGCGCCGTCATCTCGGTTGCCGACACGCGCGCGTTTTCCAAAGCTTGCGCCGCCTCGTCCCATTTCTCCAAACCCATCCACGCCAATGCGCGCAGTCGTAACACATCGGGCTCGTACTGCCGCAGCGCGTTCGTTTGCCCATACTCGAGCAGCGCGTCGCACAAGGTCAACGCGCGCGCAAAATCACCGTCCGCCAGCGCCAATTCAATATGCGCGCGCAGCGTATCAATCGAAAAACGCGGATTGTATTCATCGCGCGCCAAATCAGGCGGTTCCCCCAACAAGGCGCGCGCGCGTTCCAAATCGCCCGCCAAAATATTCGCGTGTCCCAACGCGCCCACCGCCCACGGACGCAGCGCGGGAAAACGCTGGTCTGCCACCGCCAACGCGCGTTCACTCAATTCAATCCCACGCGCCGTATCGCCGCAATCCGCATACAATCGCGCCAAATCGGATTGCGTCATCACCAACGTCGGTGGAAAAACCCGCGTCCCCAATTCAACCGCCGCGCCCATCACGCGTATTGCGGTTTCAATTTCCCCGCGCTCGACGTATGCTTCCCCAATCCACGTTTGCGCGAACGCTTCGTTCCACGCATTGCCAATCTCGCGGCTAATTCGCAAACCCTCCGCGGACGCCGCGAACGCTTCATCCAACTCCCCCACAATCAAATGATTCATCGTCGCGTACCCAAAATTGCTGCTCAACATTGGCAAATTGCCAAATTCGCGCCACAGCGCGCGCGCTTCCAAATTGTATTGCGTCCCCCGTTCTGCTTCGCCGTGAAACACCAACAGCGGACTCAAATCATTTAGCAGATACGCTAGGCGTTCGCGCAAATTATTTTCGCGCGCGATTTTCAGCGCGGCTTGCCCATGTTTCCGCGCCACGCGATAGCCCTTGCCCACGCGCGACTCCATCAACATCATATTCCACAAAATTTTCGCTTCCGCCTCCTTGTCCTTTAACGCGCGCGCCAAGCGTAATGCGCGCGCGCTCAATTTTTTTGCGCGCGCCGCGTCATACACAACGCTCGGCACCGCATGAATCGTCGCGCACGCCATCAACGCCGCCAATTCCAACGCGCGATCCTTGCGCGTCTCCGCCGTCCGCCGCATCGTCTCGTAATGTTCCAATGCCGCGTTGTAATCGCTTGACAATTCCAACACGCGCCCGCGTTTCAAAAATAAATTTTGCAGCACATCGCTCGCCGCATCCAACCGCTGCGCCAATTCCAACGCGCGCGTGTATTGTTCCAACGCCAGCGCGTTCGCATTTACGCGCATCGCTTCATCGCCCGCCAACGTCGCATACGCCAGCGTTTTTTCATCGTTCCCCGCGTTCGCAAAATGCTGCGCCAGTAATGGGGCAAGTTCCGCGCGGCGCGCGGGATACAATTTTTCCAACGCTTCGCCGACGAGTTGGCTCAAGCGTTTACGTTCGTGAAGCAGCAGCGACGCGCGCGCCGTCTCCTGCACCAACCCGTGTTTGATCAAGTACGCCAATTCCTCTTCCTTCAAACGGCGCACCAATTCACTCGCTTCCAAACGTGCAAGTTGGGTATCAAGCATCATCTCTCACCCTCTGTAAAAATCCATCGCGCAATTCCATCGGCACATACGCCAGCAATTCAGCGCGCGCGTTTCGCACGCGTTCACGCGCGCCCTCGCCTTCCAACTCTATCCGCGTCAATGCAATTTCAAAACGCGCCGCGCGCAAATTCAATGTCTCTGCGACACTCTCTGCTTCCGCCAACACGTGTCGCGCCTTTTCGATTTCGTCGTTTGCGATAAACACGCGCGCCATTTGATTCAACGTCACGGGCAAAAAAATTTCAAATTCACTCTGCCGCACCCGCGCCAGCATTTTTTCCAAACGCGCGCGCGCGGCGTCCCAATCCCCGCGCCGCAGATCCCGTCGCGTTTGTGCCAGCACAATCGTCACCGCGCCCGCGGGCAACATCCGTTCAAAAAAATGTTCAGGCGGCGCGTCGCCAATTTCGCGCAGCGCCCCTTCCGCGGCGTCCCAAGCCCCGCGCGCCATTTCCACTTCCGCCAACGTCGCGTATGCCCACGCGTTCCAATCCAGCGCGTAATTGCGCGTCCGTTCCAATGCCTCGCGCGCAATGGCAAGCCCCCGTTCCGTGTCGCCCAAATACGCATACATTTTCGCCAACTCGTAGCGCGCCATCACAATCGGACCATGCACCATAATCGGGTCGCCCGCGCGCATACACGCCTCGAACGCCGCGCGCGCCTCGATAAAATCCCCATGCTCCAAATGCGCGTATCCTTCAATCATGTACGAGGTAGATTCGCCCCAGCGATTGCCAATACTCACACACAGCGCGCGGCTCTCTTGCGCCAACGTACACGCCGTGTCAAATTCCCCGCGCAAAATATGGTCCATCCCGCTCGCGTTCAAATTGTCCGTCAGCATCGGCTTGTTATCGAGTTCGCGCCACAACGCGCGCGCTTCTTGCGATACCGCGCGCGCGCGCATCGTGTCACCCAAATTCAAGTACGTATAAAACAAATCGTTCAACGTGTACGCCATCTGTTCGCGCCAATCCAATGCCCGCGCCAACGCCAGCGATTGTTCCCCGTACTGCACACCCTCTTTCGCGCCCCCCGCGCCGTACAAATTCAAAAGCATCATCGTCCACAACACGCGCGCTTGCGCGCGCTCATCGTTTAATTCACGCGCCAATTCCAACGCCTCACGCGCGATTTTTTCTGACTGCTGTGGGTCATAGCGCATCGCCGCCACCGCCAACACTTTTGCCAACTGCATCAACGCCGCGAGTTCCAGCGCGCGATTATTTTTTTCGCGCGCCAATGTTTGCGCGCCGCGATACACCGCCAACGCGCCGTCATAATTCGCATCCAATTCATACGCGCGCCCCAACTGCGTCATCACACGAATCACTTGCGTCGTATCCTCCCCGCGCTGCGCCAATTCAAACGCGCGCTTGTACGCCGCAATCGCTTCAGCATGCGCCGACAAACGAAACGCTACATCGCCCGCGCGTTCCGCATACACCATCGTTTTCGCGTCCACCCCCGCCGCGTCATAATGTTGAAACAACCGCACGGCAAATTCATCGAGTCGTTCCGCATACAAATTTTCTAATGTTTCCGCGACGAGACGATTGAGCCGTTTGCGTTCCTGTTTCAACAGCGACTCTTGCGCGGTCTCTTGCACAAGCGCGTGCCGAATCCAGTACGCCAATTCGCTTTCATTCAAGCGGCGCACAAGGTCAGAGGATTCGAGGTGGGTGAGAGAGGTGGTGAGGGGTTGGTTCATGGGTGAAACGAGAAACGTCAAACGTGAAACGTGCGTAGGTAGCGTTCTCTAACGCTGAACGAGAAACGAGAAGCGCGAATTGTGGTTGGGGCGCGCTGCCAACGGATAGGGTAGCGGATAAACGGATAAACGGATAGCGCGCGCGACACATCCGCTTATCCGTTTATCCGTTTTCAATCCGTTGGCGTATCCGCTCCAAACTCGCGCGATTTTCTTTTTCCACAACGGGCACGCGGAACAGATACAAAATGATGTTGGCGAAAAAATTCAACGGGTGAAATGCAACCGATTGCGTCAAACGCGCGCCATCACCATCACGCGCGATTTCGAACGTCCAATTCGTTCGAAAAACTTTATGGTCTGTAGATTCCCACGCAATCAAAGTTGGCGCGCGCAATTCTGCCACGCGCGCAAAACTCGTCAGGTTGCGCGGCACACTTTCACCCGCGCGATATTCCGCGCCCACCTTGCCCGCTTCGCCTGCGACGAGTTCAATTGTCCGCACATTGCTTGACCATTCCGAATGCCGCGTAAAATCCGCGAGATACGCGAAAATTTTTTCGGGTGTCGCGTTCATGCTGAGAGAGACAGAGCTTGACCAGGACATAGCAGATAGCAAATGGCGTATCGCGTATCGCGCATCGCAAATCGCGTATTGCAAATCGCGTATCGCGTTTGCCATCCGTTTCTAATTCGTTGACATCATAACCTGCGTAGGGGGCGTTCTCTAACGCCCCGAATCCTCCCCGCGTTAGAGAACGCGGGCTACGCGCAGCGGTTTGGGTTTCATTCGTTTATTCGTCGCGATATAATCATCGCTCTTCGTTGACACCGCCAGACCAACGAATAAATTCGTTACTACGTTTGCATCTTTAATTCGTGTTACTCGTGGATAAAATATCTTCACCCTGCGCGCGCCTATCTGTTTATCCGTTTATCCGTTTTCAATCCGTTGGCAGCGCACCTCTCCAAAAACCCCGCGCGATATTCTTCAGGCACACCCGCCGCAATCCGCTCAACATTCTCCCGCGCCTCTCCAAAATATCCGCGCGCGCGTTCCCCCTCGCCGCGCCCCGCGCACACCTCGCCCAACGCCGCGAGAATTTTCCAGCGCAAACGCGCGCAGCCGATTCCGTTCACGCGCGCCAGCGCGTCGTGAAGCAACTTTTCCGCCTCAGTCCATACGCCTAATTTTATTTGCGCGCGCGCAAGATAATACAGCACGTCAGACAAATGCGATTTCAAACCCGCGCCGTGCATGAACTCTGCCCAATTCTGAAACAGCGCCACCGCGTCCGCGTGGGTGCCCTCCGCGTCAAACAATTCCGCGCGCAGTGTAATGACCATGAGCGGCATGAACATGAATGCGCGCGGCACAAACACGCACGTTTCATTCGCAATGCTTGCCGCGCGTTCGCGTTGTCCATCCAACCACAAGAGATGTGCGAGCGCGGCACGGCTGGGGGTGTGATACAAAGGAATGTCCATCTTGCTCGTCGCGAGTTCCATCACCTCAACCCCCCGCGCAATCTGTCCAAGTTCCGCATACACCATCGCCAAATTCGTCGCGCTGATCAGCATCAAGCCCAAATGCTGTTTCACCGCCAAGTGATACGCGCGCTCCAAACGCGTCAACGCTTCCGCCATCTCGCCACGTTCAAAACAAATCGCCCCCATCCCCGTATCGCCCAACGTTTCGCCCCACACATTGCCAATCGTCACAGAAATTTCGTGCCCGCGCGCCGCATCCGCATACCCTTGTTTGTAATCGCCAGCGAGATTGAAAAAAATCGCGCTGTTGTTGAGATTGTCCGCCAGCATCGGCAGGTTGCCGAGTTCCTCGAACAACGCGCGCGCGGCTAACGTCGCCGCGCGTCCTTCTGCGATGCGCCCTTGTTGAAAATAACCGAACGTGCCGAGGTCATTCAACGCATACGCCAACTGCTCTTTTAGATTCAATTCACGCGCCAACGCCACCGCTTGTTCGCCATATTCCGTCGCCGATTCGGGGCGCGACGAAAAACCGTGCAGCAGGGAAAGATTCCAAAACAATTTTGCCTGCGCCGCGCGGTCATTCAACGCGCGCGCCAGCGTCAACGCCTCATCCAAAATCATTTGCCCTTGCGCGGGGTCAAACAACGGCGTCGGCGTCGCGTACAATGTCGCGCGCTGCATCCACGCGTGCAATTTCATTGGCGCGTCGTTCTGCGCGTCCCCGCGTTCCGCGAATTGTTGATACGTTTCCAATGCGCGCGCATAATCGCCCGTCACCTCGTACATCCGTCCAAGTTTCGTGTACAACGCGCGCAACGCGTCGGATCCCACCGCCATCTTCACTTGCAGCGCGCGCGTATAAAACAAAATCGCTTCCGCATTCGCGTTCACACGCGCGGCATAATCCCCCGCGCGCAGTGCGTACTGAAAAATTTTCGCGTCATCGCCCGCCTCGATGTAATGCTGCGTCAACCGCGCCGCGTTCTCATCCAACGCGTCGGGATACGCGCGTTCCAACGTTGCGCCAATCAGACGATGCAAACGCTTGCGTTCGTTTTTCAACAGCGACGTATACGCGGTATCTTGCACAAGCGCGTGTTTGAACAGATACGCCAAATCCAATTCGTCAAGACGGCGAATCAGTTCCGTTGTTTCCAAACGCGCGAGAGGTTGGGTTACATCCATTGTCATTCGACAAGCTTATCCGTTTATCCGTTTTCATATCCGTTGGCAATCCGTTCATCCGCGCGCGCGTCCGTGCAACATCGGGCTGCGCGCGCAATGCTTCAAATTCTACAAGCGCGCGCGTAAAATAATCGCGCGCGCCATCACGATTTCCCTGCGCCGCTGCGACATTGCCCAATTCAAAAAATGCGCGCCCCATTTGCCAGCGCGTGTCCAATGCCGTAAAGCGCGCGAGCGCGTCCTGCAAGCGCGTTTCCGCGTGCGCGTAATCGCCGCGCAAAAAATCCAACACCCCCCACGCGCGCTGCACAACGCCTTGATACAACGCGTGATCGTCGCGCGCGGCAAATTTTTCTGCCAAAGGCGCGTACTCTGTCAACGCATTCTGATCATACTGCTGCGCGGCGGCATCGGCGAGGAGCGCGTACAAATCGTGTTCGTGCGCGATGGAACCATACTTGAGGGGCAGTCCCACATTCGCCAACGCCAGCGCGACGCGCTGCTGCATGAGAGCGAACTCGCTCTCGCCCATCAAGGGCAGCGCGCTTCAGTAATGTTGATTGCGCTGCCATTGTGCGGGCGCGCCCGAAACGACAGTCATGATCCCAATCGCTTCTTGGTGCAAGCGCTTGGCAATTTCCATTTCGCCACGCCACGCGTGGACTAGCGCGCTCAGCGCGATGGGAAATCAGGTAGGTCCCGTCCGCTCGCGTCCGTGCTGCTTGGCAAACGCGCGCAATTCCGTTTCAACATGCAGCGCCTCATCCCACTGATCGAGTCGCAAATAGCATTGGGTAAGCAGCGCGAGGGTATTGAATTGTTGATCCGTCGAATGAATTTGCGCGGCGAACGCGTGCGCCTCTTGAAACGCAGGCAGGGCTTGACGATACGCGCCAACATACAGCTGCGCCTGCCCTAACCCGCACCGCGCGTCGAGACGTTCGCGCGCATCGTCCACGCGCGGATCGTGTATGAGCTCGAAACGCCGCGTCGCCACCGCAAGGTTTTCGCGGAGCTGTCCCAAACTATCCAGCCCGTCCGCCAGCACCCCTAGCGCGCGCGATAACAGCATCGGCTCATCCAGCGCCTCTGCCATTTCCACTGCTGCGCGCGCGTACTGCTGCGCCAAATTCCAATCAGACGGGATTTGCGTGCGCCCCGCATCCGTCGCCAGCGCAATCAAAAGCCCAACCGTTTCGCGGTGCGGCGGCTCGCGCTCGATCATTTGAAACTGCTCACCCAGCATCGCGCGCGAAGCTGCGCGCGCTTGCGCTGTCGCTTGATACTCTGCGAGGTCTACATTAAATTTTACCTCTGCAACAGTCTCGACAATTTTCCGATGCAAGCGAATGGCAAGCATCAAATCCGCGTCCGCCGCCGCGCCCCACACATTCAACGCCTCTTGATAAAGCCCCAGCGCGCGCCTGCCTTCGCGCAGCAGCCGACACACATCCGCTTCTTGTTCGAGGAGGAGCAGTTGCGACTCCCACGCGCCCTCCGCGCCGAGCAATCTCCGCGCGCGTTGCAGATGTTGGATCGCTTCCTCATAGGCATACAACGAAACGGCGCGCGTTGCCGCGCGGCGATAATACACTATCGCTTGCGAAAATTCCTCTGCGCTTTCAAAATGAAATGCCAACCGCGCGGCATTTTCATCCACCGCGTGCGGCTCGACACGTTCCAACGTTTCCGCCACAAGCCGATGCAGCCGTTTGCGTTCGTGGCGCGTCAAGGTGGTGTACGCGCTGTCTTGCACGAGCGCGTGTTTGAAAATGTACGTCGGCTCCGCATCTGCCAATCGCCGCGCGAGCTGCGCGCTTTCAATGTGCGCCAGCGATGCGCGCATCGAATTACGCGCAAGCGGCATGGTGCGAGAATCGTAATTCATGTTTTATCCATTCGCGCGAATTTGATTGCGCGCGCAGTTGTCGAGAAGCTTATCCGTTTATCCGTTTATCCGCTTTCCCAATCCGTTGGCAATCCTTTCCCCACCGCGCGAATTTTTTCTTGCGCGAGAAATGTCTCACGCAATTCCTCAGGCGCAGCATCTGCCAGCCATTCAATAATCTCGCGCGCCTCATTTTTCAATACATTCGCGCGTTCCAAATCCCCGCGCCGCGTTTCCATTTCACTCATCGCCGCGAGAATTTCCCACAACACAAAACGCGCGCGCATGTGCCGCGCCAATGCTTCTGCCTCGCGCAAAAATTTTTCCGCCGCGTCCCATTCTCGCAAACCAAGATGCGCTTGCGCCAGAGACCACACCAGTTCGGGCAGGAAATAATAAACGCCCAGCGCGCGCATCTGTTCCACCATCGGACGCGCGGCAGTGAGCGCATCCTCAAAACGTTTTTCCGCGAGAGCAAATTGCGCGTTGCACAGGGCGAGATACATCGGTCCGTATGTGGAAAGGTCTTCCGAACTTGCTCCCACTTGAATCTGCGCCAACGCCGCGCGCGCCGCGGGCAAATCGCCGCGCATCAGTTCAAGAAACGTCATGCTGCCGACGCGCCACGGTGCCAAAAATAAAAACGCGTCGTTGATGGGCTGCGCCCTCAAAATTTCAATCCCGCGTGTCGGTTCGCCCAACGCGCCCAAAATCATCGCGCGCTGAATATCGGCAATCTGCTCCGAAACCACAAACCCACTTTGCCGCGCGAGTTGAACAATGTACGTATGCAGTTCAAGCCCCCGCCGCGTTTCCCCGCGCAGCGCGCTAATTTGCATGAGCGTCCCGCTGCTATACGTCAGATTCCACGCATTGCCAATCGTTTGCGACAACTGCTGCGATTCGTCAATGAAGCGTTCCGCCGTTTCAATGTCGCCCCCCACAACACTTGTTTCCGCCGTCGAGGAAAGATTGTCCACCAGCATTGGCAAATTCTGCGTCTCGCGCCAAATCACGCGCGCCTCTGCCAATGCCTTGAGCGCGTTCGGAACGGACTCGACACTCATGAGCGCGCGGCTTGAATCATTCAAAACATACGCGCACAATTCGCGCAGCCCCAAGCGTTCCGCCAACACCAACGCTTGTTTGCTGTACGCCACCGCCTCTCGCGCGCGCCCGCTAAAATACGCGTGCTGCTGCATATTCCACAACACGCGCGCTTCCGCTTCCCCATCGCCCGCCCCGCGCGCGAGTTCCAGCGCTTCTCGATTGACGCGCAACCCCTCATCCAAATTTTGCGCGTTATTCGGAAACGTGTAAAGCGTGGTAGCACCCCACTAAATCGTGGAGTGGGTCATATTTGAACAAAAGCGAGTCCTTTGGCAAGCTCCATCTGACTTCCCAATCAGATTCAGGAGCAAAAACCAATGGACCCGCAATCCG
>Ga0247727_10005369_pt1 | contig 26083 bp, 29 predicted proteins | sample WisWelCaveWW1625_FD_202498 | JGI IMG/M metagenome (GOLD analysis project Ga0247727, IMG submission 202498) | Biofilm microbial communities from Wishing Well Cave, Virginia, United States - WW16-25 | ecosystem: Environmental > Aquatic > Deep subsurface > Groundwater > Cave microbial mat | place...
CAACAAAAGCAGAAGCCGAAGATCACATTGATCAAGCCTGCGAAGAAACCCAAGATCAACATCAAGTAGCTATTTTCCTCGGTTGCGCAAACCGGTTTGCACCAGAAAAGATCGACCCATTCTTAGAAAGGAGTTTACCATGTCTGATGTACCAGTCACGATTGTGCTTCCCTCGGGAGGCACCCGAAATGCGGAGGTTCCGGATGATGTCGCGGTGAAGGAATTAATTCCTGAGTTGACTACGTCGCTGGAGCTGCCAGTCACAGGTCCAGATGGACGCGCCATGTCGTATCGAATTGACAGCAAAGCGCTGGGCCGAGAACTGAAAGAGGAAGAAACGCTTTCAGAAGCTGGCATCCCGCAAAATGACCGACTGATGATGACAGCCGACGTTACGGCTGGATAATTCAGTTCAATCCCTGCCTCACCTCGCATGACGCGAGGTGAGGCATAGGGAGTTGTTATGTCATCCAAACCTCGTATCCACGTTTTGCCATCCAACATGACCCAGCCAATTACCACTCCACTCCCTGTGAACCGAGCCAGCCGCTGGAATTCTCAATACGATGAGACCGGCTTGAATCCGCTTGTATCTGTATTTATGACGCAGCCCGCCTACAGCCGAATTTGTGTGCACTCCGTGAGCGATATGACTAATGAAGTAGGAGGCATGCTCATCGGTCAATGGTGTGTAGATATCGATGACAACAACCGCAACCGCAATCAGTTTATTGTGGTCGAACATGCGATACCCGCCCGTCATACGCGGCAGGGTAGTGTCTATCTGACATTTACCCAGGAAAGCCTGGTGGATATTCACGATCAGATTGATACGAATTTCCAGGGGAAAAGGATTGTAGGCTGGTATCACACCCACCCGCGTATGGGTATATTTCTTTCGCATTACGATACCTGGCTGCATAACAATTTTTTCCCGGAACCCTGGCAGGTGGCGCTGGTGGTCGAGCCTCATTCAGCGCTGGGTGGATTCTTTGTTCGCCAGAGCGCGGGCGTGCTGGATCCAACGCGCTATTTTGGCTTTTATGAACTGGATGGAAGTTTTGGCCGCAGCATGGTGTTTTGGTCAAACTTAAATCAAATTGAGGAACAAAAAGAGAAAGAAAAAGAAGGAGGCATTCCCCATGAGTAGACGAATGCGCACATACTTTTACGCCGTGCTTGGCGCCATCGGCGGGCTGATTGGATGGCAGGTCAGTGACCTGCTTGGCATCTCATTTATATCCAATCTGTACTTAAGCGAGGCAATTGTCGGCGCGTTGGTTGGCTTAAGTATCGGCTTGTTTATAGGTGTTACAGAGGGTCTGATGACACGCAACTCGGTACAAGCGGGCAGGGCAGGGTTGATCGGAGGATTGCTTGGTTTCATCGCCGGTGGCATAGGACTGCCTTTAAGTGAATTCCTTTTTCAGTCGGTGGGCGCTGGCATCTTAGGCCGCGCCCTTGGCTGGGGCGTGTTTGGCATGTTGCTGGGCCTGGCTGAAGGAATCGTAGGTAAGAGCCAGGCATGGAAGGGAGCGCTCGGCGGTCTGATTGGCGGCGCGATAGGTGGCGTCTTGCTTGAGTCGGTACATAACTGGCTCCAGAATCCACTCGCCGGAAAAGCCGCGGGTCTGGTCTTACTGGGAGCATCTGTCGGAGCGTTCATTTCGTTGATTGTTGTCCTGCTCTCCCGCGCCTGGCTCGAAGTCACATCAGGTAAACTCAAAGGCACCGAGTTTATCCTCGATAAATTCATGCGCGCCGGGGGACCCGCGATCGCGATCGGCAGTTCCCCTTTGAAGTCTGAGATCGTTCTGCCCGACCCTGACATTGCTCCTCAACATGCCATGTTGACCGGTGACGGCACACACTTCGCCGTCAAGGATATGAGCATGGCAGGAACTTTTATTGATAACAGGAAAATCGAACGCGCCCAACTCGCCAATGGACAAAAGATCCGCATGGGCAATACCGAGTTGGTCTATCATGAAAAGAGGTAACGATGCAAAGGATTATTCGCATCTTTCTGACCCTTAGCCTGATTCCGTTATTGACTCTTTGGTCTGCGTCCCATGCCCTCGCGCAGGAAAGCGGCCCTCAGATTCGGATTACACAGGTTGATAAATCCAATTTCCCTCAAGTCACTGTCTACGTTTCGGTTGTGAACGAAGCCGGCGAACCTGTTGGAGTTGATCCAAGCACGATCCAAATTTCAGAGAATGGCCAGTTGATGGCGCCCACCAACATTCAGGGTGGGGGGAGTGCTGTGGCAGAAATTATTCCAGTAACGAGCATGCTGGTCATGGACATCTCTGGAAGCATGGATAAAAATGGGAAACTCGATGCCGCCAAAGATGCGGCCAAGAGATACGTAAACCAAATGCGGCCCGATGACCAGGCTGGCCTGATCGCTTACGATACCCAGACGTATTACGTGCAGACGCTTACAACGGATATTATGGCGTTGACCAGCGCTATTGATGGGCTTCAAACCGGTGGCGACACAGCCATGTACAATGCGCTGATAGAAGCTGAAAAAGTTCTCGAAAATGTGTCCGGTCGCAAAGCGATTATTGTTCTGACCGATGGACTCGATAATAAGAGTCAGAGCACGAGTGAAGATGTAATTGCGGCGATCAGCCAGAGTGGACTCACAATTTCAGCCATTGGTTTTGGTGATGCCGCTTCCACAGGACAGGTAGGACTCGACGAAGTTGGGCTGAAATCGCTGGCAGAAGGTTCTGGTGGCTTATATGGCTTTGCTGAGGATGCTGAGACCCTGAGCGCAATATATCAGCAATATGGTCAGGCATTGCAAAGCGAGTATGCATTTACATATCTCTCCCCATCTACTTTGCGAGATGGACTCAACCGTGGTCTGACAGTTTCTCTAAACGGCAGCGCTGTTTCAACGACGGAACAATACAACCCTGGAGGAGTCCTTCCAGAAGTTGCGACTCAATCGTGGTCGTTATTCATCACGATCTTGGTTGGCTTGCTGTTATTGTTGGCAGTACCCTGGTTGGTAAATCGCGGTATTCAGACAGTGGGGGCAACCAAACAAAACAAGAAAGGCCGCGTGAAACTTAATCAAGTGCCCGCCTCTTCAACGAAGGGGCGCGTGAAGATGAAATAGGATTAAAAACAACCGATATGTGAAAATCAAAAAGGCGGCTTACAATGAGCCGCCTTTTTGATTTAATTAGATTGCTTCAATTTCTGGACCCGTGACCTGTTGCTGATAAAATGAAGCCGTCGTGCCATTCGGGGTCATCCATTAAAAAGGATCGAAAGACCAAATACCGTTCATGCTGTTCAGGGCTGTCTGCGTTTGCCTGATATGTTTCCTTATTTTTGAAGATTGCTACAAGATAAAACTCATCAGAATCATTTTCCATTTGAAAATAATAATCCACGACCCATCCTGCGATAATCGCACCACCAAAGTTGTCCATAGCTTTGATAAATTCATCTCTTACTCCGGGCTTGATGTGAAAGTGTGCGATAGTTCCATACATATGAGCCTCCGTTATAAAACAGGTTTCGTCAGGATTATATCATCCTTATTTACACCTTTTCCTTGATGAATCAAAAGAGACGACTTATTAGGTCGTCTCTCTCATTTACCATTTTCTTGTTTATGCTACCAACGGTCGGTCCATCTTGCGGATGACCATGACTACCTTGCCTTTGATCTCGAGGGGTTCGCTCTTTTTGATGAAGATGGGTTTCATCGTTGGGTTGGCAGGCTGAAGGCGATAGCGGTCCTTTTCCTTGAAGAAGTATTTCAGGGTCGCTTCGTTATCGCGCGGCAACCAGACTGCCACCATTTCACCGTTTCGCGCGTCGGATGCGGTCTTCATGACGACGATGTCTCCGTCGTTGATCATTGCGTCAATCATTGAATTTCCCTTTACTTCAAGGGCAAACAAGTTGTCGCCTTTTTCCTTCGATGGGAGGAGGCTGCGCGCGATATCCACTGCATTTGCCTCGTTATCGGTCATATAGCTGACGTTAGGATCAAGCTCCAGGAGGGGGAGACCCGCCGCAATTGGACCAAGAATGGGAATGCGCAATGTATCTACGGAGGAGTTTACACCTGAGAGGCGCACACCGCGCGAGATCTTGCGGTCGCGTTCAATCATTCCCTTCTTTTCGAGCTGGTCGAGATAGTAATTTACAACCGAAGTGGATGTGATCCCGGTCTTGTTACCAATCTCACGAATGGATGGGGGATATTTGTTCTCGCGCTGGTATTCCAAAAGGAAATCTAAAATCCTTTGGTGGCGTTCACCCAATCCTTTACTTTTGCGTACCATCATCATAGCAGCCTCCAGAGCATTCTTCGCTCATTTGTGCTATGAATGATAACCGAACGTCTGTTCTGTGTCAAGTGCGGCGGAATCGAATTTTCTTCCTAAATCCAGGTTCGGCGGCGCATCCAAATATACATACTAATTGGCATGATGAAGGTTGTAGCGAGAGTCAGATAAAAAACTGGGTTGGATGTCCAGCCTTTCAATGTACCGAGCGGCTCGAAGAAGTTCATTCCGAAATAGCCTGTAAGGAAGGTGAGTGGCATGAACAAAACTGTGATAATGGTGAGGGTTTTCATTATTTCATTCATGCGGTTGTTGATGACGGATAGATAGGTATCCAGCGCGCCGCCGACGAGATCTCGCAGGCTTTCGTTCAGGTCATGCAGGCGTACGAGATGGTCATAGATATCTCGGAAGAAAATGCGGTCTTTTGGGTCAATGACTTTGTAATCGTCGCGGGCGAGTTTGTTTAATACTTCACGCTGGGGGAGCAGGATCCGCCTCATAGCCAGTAAAACGCGTTTTAGCGCAAACAACTGTTCGAGAGTCCGAGGCGTGGGGCGGTCAAAGACTTGATCCTCGATCTGGTCAATCGCCGCGTCAATTTTTTCAACCACGGGCATGTATTCAGCTACGAGGTGATCGGTGATCTTATAGAGGAGATGATCGGGTCCATCCTGAACGTTGCGCTGATCACGGTCGCATGCTGCCCAGGTATCCTCAATGGCTTTGATTGGATGATCGTGGTGGGTAACAATGTAGTTTTGTCCGAGGAAGATATCCAGTTCATCCACTTCGGTCTCCCAATGATTCTTATGCGCGCTAATATTCATATAGTTGAGAACGATATACAGGTAATTTCCCCAATCGTCCAGTTTTGGCACATGAGTTTCCTGAAGGGCATCATCGATTGCCAAATGATGAAAGCCAAAGCCCTCCAAAATAGGAAGGCAGGTCTCAGGCGGTTCGCTGGTGAAGTCAACCCATAGAAGAGCGCGCCGATCACGGATGAGTTTGGGGAATTCCTGAGGAGGGATATCCCTGCGGATTGGCTTTCCTGGAAGGTAGTACAATGAACGGATCATGGATACTCCAGATTAGGGATATTTGACCCTATTTATTAATTATATTGAATCTCTGTTTTACTTTATTGATTTGTACTTGACAAAAAATAAATAATACGTATAATAAAATTATGGAAATCGGAAAGACCTTTGAGAAAATTGATTTCCTGGTCAATTTTCAAAGTAACATACCAACTAAACATACCAACTAATGGAGGTTTCCATGTTTGCTGCACCTACTCGTTGTCCTGTATGTAGCTCGGAATTAACCGTTGCACGATTACATTGTTCATCCTGTGATACGTCAATCGAAGGCCGTTTTTCGGGCGGACCGATTGCGCATCTTACTGCTGAACATCTTGATTTTATCGTAACCTTCGTCCGGTGCGAGGGGAAGATCAATCGGATGGAGCAGGAGCTCGGTCTTTCCTACCCGACAATTCGAAACCGTTTGCACGAAGTGATCCGCGCCCTCGGCTTTGAACCCGGCAAGGACGAACCTATTGAGATTACCCCGGAAAAGCGAAGCAGTGTGCTCGAGGACCTGGAAACGGGCAAGATTTCAGCAGATGAAGCCATGCGTATGTTGCGCGGCGAGGAGGCATAAACCATGTCCAGATCAATCCGTGTCGGTAAATCTCCCAAGATCCGCATTGACTCAGTCGGCGGTGACCTCAGCATCACAGGATGGGATGGCGAAGATATTCTGATCAAAGCGGATGATGATGAAGTGCGCTTTGACCAGAATGAACAAGAAATGTCCCTCTCATGTGATGATGATTTGTCATTGCGTATCCCAAAGGGAGCATCTCTTGCAATTACAACAGTTGGTGGAGATGCAGCAATACGCGGCGTGATGGGTGACATACAACTGAAGGAAATAAGCGGCGATCTTTCCATTCGGGAGGCCGGTTCACTTACGATCGATTCGGTCCAATCTGACTTCAGCTTGCGCGGCGCGAAAGGGAATCTCTACCTGAAAAATGCCCATGGCGATGTTTCCATCCGCGATGTGGAAGGCAATATTATGCTTGATTCTGTCGCGGATGATCTTGCATTGCGCGGCGCGCGCGGGAACATAAAGGTCAATGTTGGGGAGGATGTGGTTGTGTATCTCGAGCCAAAGCCGGACGGCGAATATTCGATCACCGCAGGTGATGATATTTTGCTTGTCCTGCCTCCTAATACAAATGCGACCCTCACACTGCATGGCGATGAAATCGATATAGACTGGCCCGGTGTTACAGAAGAGGAAGACGCAACAGAACGCGTTGTTACATTGGGCAACGGCTCTGCAAGAATTAATCTGAATGCAGGCGGCGATGTGCGTGTTTCGAACAATGCTGATGCAGGCGAATCTGCTGAAGAATTTGGCAACTTTGCAGGGTTGAACTTTGACTGGTCAGGCTTCGGTGAAAGGATTTCCCGCCGTGTTGAACAGGCGACTGCACGCGCCACGAAGCGTGTCGAAGAGGCGGCAAGACGCGCGGAACGACATGCCGAGCGTCATGCCCGCCGCGATAAAGGTGGGTGGGCAAGTGGACCCTGGAATTGGGATTTTGCCTCAAAGGGTGTACCCGCTCCGCCACCCCCCCCATCCGAGCCTGTTTCAGAAGATGAACGCATGGCGATCTTGAAAATGCTTGCCGAGAAAAAGATCACGGCAGACCAGGCTGAGCAATTGTTGTCCGCGTTGGAGTGAGGCGAGTAATGTCTTCCGATGAACGCAGGAAAATTTTGCAAATGGTGGAAGAAGGCAGGATTTCTGCCGACGATGCGGCGAAGTTGATGCGCGCGCTGGACGATGACGCGAACGCGGCTGAAGCGGAGATCGAAGTCATCGAAACCGGAGCAGGTTCGGGTCGCCGCCCTGCGACCGAAGGGAGTGTCGAAGGGTTTGAAAGAAACGAGGCGCCAGAGTTTGAAGAGATCAAGTCGCGTGCGCGTCGCTTTGCGTTAATCCCGTTGTGGGTTGGTGTTTTTATCACAGTGTTTAGCGCCTGGGTCATTTATGCCATTCAGCAGAGTGCAGGCGCTAACTTCTGGTTTTATTTTATGACTTTGCCGCTAATGCTGGGTGTTCTTTTGATCGTGTTGGGCGCGGGTGGGCAATTCTCGCGATGGATTTACATTGATATCGACCGGCGGCGCGCGAAAGATGGAGATGGCCCCAGGCACATCACGTTGGGATTTCCATTGCCGTTGGGTCTTGTTGCCTGGTTTTTCCGAACTTTTGGAAGCAACATCCAAGGCATGAGCAAGGGCAGGGTGGATGGCATCATTCAGATGATGAATGCAACCCGAGATTCGACTGAGCCATTAATCATCAATGTGGATGACAATGACGATGGCGAACATGTGCGCGTATTTATAGGATGACTCGGAAAAGAGCATGGCAGGATAGATATAGGAGGTACGAATGGCATCGGTAGAAGAACGAATGAAGATTTTGAAAATGATCGAAGAGGGGAAACTCAGCGCGGAAGAGGGAACGAAATTGCTCGCCGCGTTGAGCGAAAAGCGTCCTGGTCCGCCTCGCGCGCCAGGGATGCCTGGTCCCGCGCGCTGGCTGCGGATTCGCGTCACTGACACGCGCTCAGGGCGCTCCAAGGCGTCTGTGCAGATTCCGCTTGCACTGGTGGATGCAGGCATGAAGATCGGCGCGCACTTTGCCCCCCAAGTTGAAGGTGTGGATATGTCCAATGTGATGGAAGCATTACGTTCCGGCGTGACTGGCAAAATCATAGATGTAACTGATGAAGAAGACGGCGAACACGTTGAGATTTATGTCGAGTAGCCCTTGTGTTTTTCAATGAGCGGTTCTGTTGAATTTGGAAACATACCCTGATAAATTATGAGTCAAACCCTAAAGCCACTAAACGAATTAAAATCCCGCCCGGAAGTGGTCCGGTCCAAACATGTTTACGGAATGACCTACGGCATCGTAGTTGGTTTGGGGTTTGCGGTCGCAGCCTGGGGAGTGGACGCGTACCTCCTCAGTCAATCGCACGCGCTGTATCCCTGGTTAAAATTCTTGGTCGGCGCCATCCTTTGCGCGCTGACAGGCGGCTTAACCGGCTGGCTGGTGGCAAGATTGGAAAAGGGAATTCCAGCCCTCTTGCTTTGGCTGGCTTGCGCGTTTGTATTTGCATGGCTGACAAACGCGGTGCCTTTCCGAATTTTTCCACAACTGGTTGGCTGGCTTGAACCGGATATTAAAGACTTGTTAGACTACGTCTATTATGAAAATTTCCAGCTTCGCTTTGGAGTTGCCTTTGTATGGATCGCCATATTCGTAACCATCGCGGGGATATTGCAATTACCGCTGGCAGATTCGGCGGTATTCTCCACTTCGATTGGAGGCAAGGTTGCTCCTTTTTTAGTCTGTATTGTGTTTATGGTTATAAACGGCGTAATTATTGATGACCTGACTAACCTGCCCCTGCGCGAATCAATGGTTGCAATGGATCAAACCATTCAGTTCGTGTTGGATGCTGAGGAACAACCTGTTGACCCAGCCGAATCGCGGAGGATGCATGCGACTTCTCTTCGTAATGTGCAGGATCAGATTCAGCCAACCCGCCGCTTGCTGGTAAGCAGTTATGATGAATTCTTTGGTGAGATAAATGTATTAATCCGATTTGGAGACCAATGGGTGGAATGCAGTACGATTTATTCTCAACCCACTTTCTGCAAACCTGCCTTACGAAATTAAGTCGATAAATAACGGCCCCGGCGTCATCTTCCACTTCAATAAAGATGTGACCCTATTAGGAGGGTTGTTCGGCTTTAAGAGTTGTGATATTCTTCCCGAACTTTAGAGGAGAACAATGAAGATTACGAATCGTCCCTCCGGGATGTTTGGTTTTACGGTTGTCTGGCTGGGCCAGATCGTTTCAGTCCTTGCCAGCACGATGAGTCAATTTGCGCTCACGATTTTTATGTATCAAGAGACGGATAGCGCGACTGCGTTGGGGTTGATGCAGGTGTTCTACTTTATACCCTTCCTATTGATATCGCCAATTTCACGGTGCTGGCCCCCATGATCCTTTCACGTTCAGGAAATGACAGCCTAATGTTGGGATCCGCTCAATCAGCAGGAGCAGTCGCAGCTGTGGTAGGGGCGTCATCATGAGCGCGTGGGGTGGGTTTAATCGGCGTTCTCACGGAGTCCTGCTGGGTTGGGTTTTGAGCGGCATCGGTATTGCCATCATCGGATTCGCCGGTGGGTTGCCCATCTGGATCACCGGCATGGCGCTTTCATCCATTGTTATCCCATTGGTGAACGGATCGAATCAGGCGATCTGGCAATCAAAGGTCGCGCCGGATCTTCAGGGACGTATCTTTTCTGCCCGACGCCTGATCGCGTGGTTTACAAACCCCATCTCCCCGATCATTGCCGGCACCCTCGCCGACTTTGTGCTTGAACCCGCGGCGCGCGCCCAAACAGGACTCCCTGCTTCATTCGCCTGGCTTGTTGGCACGGGACCCAGAGCCGGTATGGGTCTGCTGATTGTTATTTGTGGAGTTGCCTCTGCCATGGTTGGATTGCTGGGCTATTTCATCCCGGCTATTTACAATGCGGAGACAATATTGCCAGACCATGATACCCTTGCCAGCGCAGAACCTGCCTGATAATATCTGAAACGACATTATAAGAAAACGACCCCTTTGCAGGGTTGTTTTCTTTTTTACGCTGTGTTATGCTTTTCCAAAAGGAGAAACAACAAGCTTGGATTTTTTGTTCCGTCGCCCGAATGGGATGAGGGGGCTATACGTTATCTGGGGTGGTCAGATGATTTCGGGTATCGCCTCCAACATAACATTTTTTGCATTGCCAATCTGGATTCTCACAATGACCGATATCAGCGGCGGTGCCCTCGGTCTTTGGGAGTCTTTCTACTTTGGGTCATACCTTCTTGTCATCCTGTTCGCAGGTGTGCTAATTGACCGCTATAACCGCAAGGTAATGATGCTTGTGCATGATTTCCTGTCGCTTTCGGCAACAGCGATCCTGCTGGTCCTTCAAACGACAGGCAATTTGGAGGTCGTGCATTTGTATATTGCGGCAATATTTCAGGGGGTTGGGTTTGCATTCCATTCGCCTTCCTACTCAGCCGCCATCACAACGCTGGTTCCGAAAAAGCAATATGTGCGCGCCAATGGGTTGATGTCCCTGCTCTATGATGCCCCGGAGATCTTTGGGCCAATTCTCGCCGGGGCATTATATATCACGATTGGTTTGGGAGGCATTCTCGCCGTTAATTTGATGGCATTCATCATTTCCATCGGCGCGCTGTTATTTGTGGAAATTCCGCAAACGCCTCATTCAAGCGAAGGGGCAGTGTCGCAGAGGGAGTTCTGGAAAGAGGCGATTTACGGCATCAAATACATTTTCAGGCGCCCCGGCTTGCTGGGTGTACAGCTCATTTTCTTCTTCGGTAATTTTTTCTCAGGGATTGCATTGTCGGTCACGGCGCTTTATACCATGATTTTATTACGTACCGGCGGCAGCGATCCCAGCGCGGCTGGAACCGTGCAGTCGGTTGGCGCATTGGCGGCTGTACTGGCGGGCATATTCCTGAGCACGCTGGGCGGAATCAAACGTCCCATTCGCGCCATATTATTGGGATGGATTTTTTCGAGCGTCCTGGGGCTGACTCTTTTCGGCGTAGGTCAAGTATTGGTAATCTGGCTCATTGCTGTCGTGATCAATTCGATCTTTGAACCGGTTGTAAATGTGGCAGTTGAAACCTTTCTGCAGACGAAAATTCCCCCCGACCTGCAGGGGCGCGTCTTTTCTGCGAGCGATTTCCTGGCGCAGGCAACAATTCCTTTTACTCCATTACTGGCTGGCATCTTTGGTGAAACGATCTTCGAGCCGGCAATGGCAAAAGGGGGGTCCCTTGCCAACCTTTTCGGCTGGCTGGTTGGGACGGGTCCCGGTTCCGGGTTTGGTTTGATGATGCTTCTCTGCGCTGTAGGAGGGGCGTTGGTGGGGATATCTGGTTATTTGGTTCCCGCTATCCGCAACGTGAACCAGACATTGCCTGATTATGTTCCCTTGCCTCCGGTCGGAATGGTATTGAGGGTTCAGCATCGTACTGCCAAGAGAAACCTTCGTTCGAGCAACGGGACAAGACGCCAGCCCAGGCAGGGTATAAATAAACCTGCCAAAAATACCAGCCGCGCTCCGATAAAGATTTCTCGAAAAAAATAATATGCCCGGAGCTAAAAAATATCAAAAGGCTGAGGAATGTTCTCCTCAGCCTTTTCTTTACGGCGGTGAATTGTGTTAAGGCTTGTGCGCGGTGATCTTCGCGCTATACGCAGCCTTATATACTTCATCCTGCGAAATCGTTTCCAAGTCAATTACCTTGTCCATTTCAGCAAGCGCTGAGTCCACAGTTTCCTTGTCGAAGAAAACAGGCATTATGGAGATATTTGTGAAGCCGACTGATTCCATCATTCCAATGTAATCCTTTGCCTCCACCGCGCCTGCCACACAGCCCGCCCACGCGCTCAGGCTTTGCTTGACCGCGTCTGGCAGGGGACCATCTGTGACGATATCAGAGACGGCAAGTTTTCCGCCGGAGCTCAGCACGCGAAAGGCTTCTGCGAAGACTTTGGATTTATCAGGCGAGAGGTTGATCACGCAATTTGAAATAATCACATCCACACTATTGGATTCAACCGGCAGGTCCTCGAGATATCCCTGACGGAATTCAACGTTGTTGAGATTTAATCGCGTCGCGCTGGACCTGGCGCGTTCGATCATTTCGGGAGTCATATCCACGCCGATCACGCGTCCTTCCGCACCGACTTTCTGCGCGGCGAAGAAACAATCGAGTCCCGCGCCCGAGCCGAGATCGAGAACCGTCTGACCGGATTGCAGCGATGCGAGCGTGATCGGATCGCCGCATCCATAGCTGACTGCGGACTCGCCTTCCGGGAGGGTGGCAAGCAACTCTGCGGGATAGAGACTGCTTTCGGGGCCGCAGCAGTTTTCAGATCCGCAACAGGAGGCGCTGCTTGTCATCCGCTCTGCATAATGCTCTCTAACGACTTCATGAATGGGCGTAAGCGATTGGGTCATATAGGGTCTCCTTTATATAGGTATTTGTCTATGGGTTTGAATAAAAAATTGACAATATCTCTCTGTTCATTTCTTTGAATGAACAGAGATTACTCTCAGCAGCAACCACCACCGCCGCAACAACCGCTTTCGCATTCTGCGCAATCGCAGTCGTTATTGATCACGTTCAATTCGTTCATGGCTTTCACCTCCTTTCATATAGACGTTTGTCTATGGATTCAGGCAAAAAAAGAGACGCCTAATTCGAGACAACTTTAAGCATCACCTGTGTTGCTTTTTCTTCGGGCGCAAACTTAAGCATCAATTGTCCGCAGCAGACGGCAATACATTCCTGGTTGAGCGTATAAAAAGTTTGTTTGCCCTCTTCGCGTATATCCACGAGACCCGCCTCGCGCAAAATGGCAAGATGATGTGAGACGGTGGGCTGGGAGACGCCAACCTTCTCAACGATCTCGTTGACAGATAAAGTGCAGCAACAACACTCGCTCATGATCTTTTGGCGTGTGTCGTCTGCAATGGCTTTGGCAAAGAGGACTGGATTAAGCGCGGTTTTCATGCGAATGCTTCACTGAATTCAGCGCGCAGAAATTCCTGCGTGCCTTCGGGACCTGTGAGGAGTAAAGAGATTGGTTCATTGTTCGATGTGATTTTAAGTGTAAATTCCAAAAATGGACAGCATAGCCGTTCATTGGAAATAAATTCAGCAAGTTTTGTAATGACTTCTGACCCGTTGGGGTTGGGGAAAATAAATTCAAAACCGTTTCCTGCTTCGTGAATATCCTGCACGGATTGAAAAAGTTGGGTTGTGGTCTGAATATGTGATTCGCGCCCGGCGGGCGTAAAAACACCCATATTGCAGGCAAGGGGATTATCCTGAGTATCCGATCTCATATCGAAGTTCATCTATCTGTTATTATATTGAAGTTTGTCTATTTGTCAAGAGAACAATCAGACCTGCGCGCCAGCGGCTGATTCGTTTTCTCCGCTAAAGCGGAACCAATTCCGTGGTCGTTTCTTTCGACTTCTTTCGCGACAGGTCCTTCACATACTGGATGGATCCAGGCGTGTTGTACTTCTCCCGATAAGCCAAACTAACCAAATCCTTCAGTCGCTCGCTACGCGTCTGCACCGCGCGGATTTGAATCTCGCGGTTCGCGATGAAAATACTTCCGTATGGATCTTCCAGAAACGTCCGCCACCAACCGCGCGGCTTGAGACCCCATGAGCGTACGAAGACGCGTCCTTCCACGACCACGGCCCAAATCCCAATGACGCGGTGATTCGAATCCCTGCCCGCGCGAATGCCGAGAATCTTTTCCTTATGGATGCTCGCGAGGATGTCATTCGTGAATCTGTTCTTTAGCTTCACTGCTTTCCCATCTCCATTACCCCATGTTCTCCTGTTCTTCCAGGTCTGTAAGCAACAAGTCCAGCGCGCCCACAGAGAGTTGCAATTCGCGCAGGGAAATCCCAAGCGATATGATCATCATGATCATTGCGATGGCAAAACTCCATTGCCCTCCTGGCGTCCAGCCTGTGAACAAGGCGAACATGCTCGCCACACAAAAAAGCAGACTCAGCACACCATAGATCTGCATGTTGCGAATAAGATAAACGCGGTGACGCAAATTCGCGATCTGCCCCAGTAGATTCTCGTCATGATTTGTGTGATATCTGTCATACAAAGTACGTATGATGGTGGCAAGTGTCAGGAAGCGGTTCGTATAAGCCAGCATCAAAAGCGAAACAGTGGGAAATAACAAAGCGGGGGTGGTGAGCGTAATATTCATGCATGAAATTATATCCCCACAGAGCCAATCCCCTCACATGTTTCCTTATCCCAATCCAAGCGCCACGTGTCTCGGATCCACCAGGATCATTGGCACATGCATGGGCGGCATCTGCGGCAGGAAGGGATTGGTGATCTCCGCCTCGTAGACCGACATCCATGAGCCGCGCGCCACCTCGAGGGTGGCGCTAATTTCCGTATGGGTCGAGATGCGCAGATGCCCCTTCATTACGAAAGTCCCCACCAGGGCATCCACTTCCTGCATGGCGCGGTTGGCTTCTTCGGGATCATAATCCAATGGTTCTTCCATGGGAGGAACGAGATGAAAACCGATAATCCGTTCGGTTGGGAAATAGATTTCGTTGTAGGTGATAGACTTCGGCGGCGTGCCGCCAAAAACCAGCATGGTCGGGTTCAAGATATGTGCGAACTGCTGGACGCCCTGCGTCCGCAGCCAGACACTGACGCGCTGGATATTCTCTCTTGTCACCATATCTCCGCGCACGAGAGAGTTCTGTGCGTAGATCATTACAGGAGTCGTTTTTTCATCAGGTCTCAAAATGTACATGGCTCCTCCGATAACATCCATTATACACTTGCCGCCTTATCCAATCCCAGTTTATACTGTAATCACAATTTTTGTAAGGGCGAGTGGCCCTTACACGGTTATGGACATACTTAATCATGCATAACAAACGCTGGGTCATTGCGCCGCCGATCACACCGCAAGCCGAAGAATCGCTGGTCAAATTCCCGCCCATTCTCAAACAGATCCTTTTCAATCGCGGCATGGGATCCTATGAAGAAGCGCGCCTCTTTCTCGAAGCCAAACCGAATTCAAATACGGATCCATTTCAACTTCTAGGTATGACAGCCACAGTTGAGCGGATTCAATATGCGCTCGAACATAACGAACCGATCGCGATTTACGGCGATTACGATGTGGACGGAGTCACGGCTACCGCGCTCCTTGTGCAGGCATTACAAGAGTTGGGCACCAATGTGCGCGGCTACATCCCAAATCGATTCGACGAAGGCTACGGCCTCAATACAGATGCGCTGGATTCATTGAAAGCCGATGGAGTCAAATTAGTCATTACTGTGGATTGCGGAATCCGCTCACCGAATGAAGCGCTTCACGCGCGGACCATCGGGCTGGATCTCGTTATCTCAGACCACCACCACCCTGACGGCGACTCGCTGCCGCCCGCCCTCGCCGTCATCAACCCCAAACAGCATGGCGATCCCTATCCTGACAAAGATTTGGCAGGTGTTGGCATCGCATACAAGATCGCCGAAGCCCTCTTCACCCTTCATCCTTCCTTCGTCCTTGAAGATTTGCTTGATTTGGTTGCGTTAGGGACTGTCGCAGACCTCGCGCCGCTTGTCGGCGAGAATCGCGCCCTTGTCCGCAGAGGACTCAAACAAATCCGCGCGACAAAACGACAGGGACTCTTTTCATTGGCTGGTGTCGCGCAAATGAAAATAGACAAGGTAACAGCGGGCAGCATCGGCTTTATGCTCGGACCGCGTTTGAACGCCTCAGGCAGGCTTGAATCCGCGCTGGCATCCTTTGAACTGCTCACCACAACAGATTTCATGCGCGCAGGTCAACTGGCGCAACAACTCGATGTTCAGAATCGGCAAAGACAATCCATCACAAAATCCATGCAAGGACAAGCCGAAGAAATCGCCATGCGCGAAGACCCTGAAGCGTATCTGCTCTTTGCGGCGCATGAAAAATTCAATCCTGGCGTTGTGGGGTTGGCCGCATCGCGTTTAACGGATGTGTATTATCGTCCCGCCGTCGTCGCGGCAAAAGGCCCAGAAGAGACGCGCGGCTCATGCCGCTCCATCCCGGAATTCCACATCACCGACGCGCTTGACTTGTGCAAAGACCTGCTCGTCCGTCACGGAGGTCATGCCGCCGCGGCAGGCTTCACCGTGAAGAATCAGAATCTACCCGAATTGGTCGCTCGATTGAAATCCATCGCCAAAGACCAACTCGTAGGAAAGGACTTGCGCCAGACTCTTTCAGCAGACATGGAGGTTCGCCTTTCAGAGTTAAATTTTGAAGTGTTGAAACATCTTGCTTATCTGGAACCAACCGGTTATGGGAATCCCGATGCGGTCTTCGTCTCGCGCAATATCAAAGTTAAATCGTCGCGCGCGGTCGGCGCGGAAGGCAAGCATCTCAAATTGACTCTCGAGGATGAACGCGGCGCAACAATGGATTCCATCGGCTTCCGCCTGGGACATCTGCATCCTACCCTGCCCGCGCGCGTGGACGTTTTATATAACTTTGAAGCCAACGAATACAACGGGCGCACATCGCTGCAGTTGAATTTGAAAGACGTGAAAGCCGCAGGAATACCAGACTAAAAAATTAAACACAAAGAGCACAAAGTTCACAAAGGATTCTTTGTCTAAAGGCTTTTCCTTCGTGTCCGTAGTGTCCTTTGTGTTTAAAGGTTTTGTTTTGCAACCAATCTCCTAAAAAGGCGTATATGAAAGTGAAATCAATATAGGAGATTTTTATGAACTCACAAAAACCAACCCTCATCCACGTCATCGCATGGATGACTCTTGCCAGCGGCGTCGTCAATCTATTCTGGGGCGTTGCCGCATCGGGAACCGTACTTGCCACAATCGTGGGCATTATTTGCACGCCCTTTACCATTCTGCCGACCATCCTCGGAGTCTTTGAACTCATTTACGCGGCAAAACTTTTTAGCAACCCTGCGCAGCCAGTGCAACCCTCCACCAATATCGCTGTCTTTGAAATCGCTTGTGTATTGACAGGCAATGTCTTTGCGATGGTGGTTGGCATTCTGGCGCTGGTCTTTTATAACGATACAGTCGTCAAAGATTATTTTGCGAGATTGAACGGGACTCTTGCGTCTGCGCCACCAGCCGTTCCAGTCGCACCCGCGTCATTATCGGAACCCGAGCTCTCACCTGCACTTGCGCCAGGTGCAAGTGTCGACACAGCTCAGGACAAGCCTGCGCCTGTTATAGACGAAGAATCAGCGCCTGTTGAGGAATCCCCCACCGCCCAATCCGAAGCGACCCCCGACAAGCCAAAACGGACTCCACGCAAGATCGCGAAGAAATAACCTACTGCGAGACTTCCGAAGTCTTTGCTTTGCCCTCTTGACTCTCTTTCCCCTCGCTCATACAATGGACATAACAATCGAACGGGCAACAGGGAAGAGATCCCGCGAGTACGCGGGACGCCGAAGGTGCAAATCTGGCAAGGCGAAACCAGATGAATCTCTCAGGCAAAAGGACCCTGCCCCCGAATCAACTCTGGAAAATTCCCTCACAGGATACCGACGGTGTAACGTCTCGGTGGTTGAGTACGAAGGTATCGAAACCACAAGAGACGAATCTCTCAGGTCCAATTACAGAGGCGCGCGATGAATTTCGTGCGCCTTTTTGATTCGCCAATACCCGTACCGCGACATTCATGTCGCAACCATGAAGCGGCGATATGAATATCGCGGTACAAAACACTTTCAAAGGAGCCACACCTCATGAACACCCCCGTAAATTTGAAATATGCAAAATCAGATGAATGGTTCGATGCGGACAGCGGCAAAGTCGGAATCACAGACTATGCCCAGTCACAGTTATCGGATATCGTTTTCGTCGAAATCTTCGTCGAGGAAGGCGAGACCATCGAAGCGGGCAAGGCAATTGCATCCGTTGAATCGGTGAAAGCCTCGGCTGAAATTTATTCGCCCGCATCAGGGAAAGTATCCGCTGTGAATAAAGACCTGCCCAACAAACCCGAAGCCATCAACAGTGACCCCTTCGGCGAAGCATGGATGATCCAACTCGAAGGCGCGTCCGCGGGTGATGTGATGGATGCGTCCGCATATGAGAAGTATTGCGAAGAGAGAGCGCATTAGAGCAGTAATCAGTGAGTAGTGAACAGTTATCAGTAAAACCGCGCCATGCCAAACCGAGTCGGCTTCAGTCGACTTCCACGAACTGAGGCAGGACTTTAGTCCGACGGACACAGCCAACCACTGATGACTGATAACTGATTACTCCCTTACTGCATTTGGAGACACCATGACCTACATCCCCATTTCCCCCCACGAACGCGATGACATGCTCAAGACCATCGGCGTCAAATCGCTCGATGACTTGTTCGACGTAGTCCCCGCAAAATATCGCTTCCCCAAATTAGACCTGCCCCGCGCGCTCACTGAAATGGAAGCGTACGCAGAACTCAGCGAACTCGCGCAAGCCAACGAAAACGTGCGCGGCGATTTGATATCCTTTCTCGGCGCGGGCATGTACAATCACTACATCCCCTCCGTCATTGACCACATGCTGAGGCGCGGTGAATTCTATACGGCGTACACCCCTTATCAGCCAGAGATTTCACAAGGCACATTACAAGCCATCTTCGAATATCAATCGTTGATGTCTGCGCTCACTGGCATGGATGTGTCCAATGCCTCGCATTACGACGGCGCGACGGCAACTGCCGAAGCCGTGAGTCTCGCGTACGCGCAATTCAGAGGCAAACGCAAAAAGGTTGTAATCTCACCAACAGTTCACCCACAATATCGCGCAGTCATCCGCACCTACACACAAGGTATGGAAATAGAAGTCGCGGGCGATGACCAATCTCTAATCTCTAATCTCCAATCTCTAATCTCCGAAGAAACCTCCCTCGTCATCGTGCAATATCCCGATTTCTTCGGTCGCGTCCACGATTACACAAAACTCATCGAAGACGCGCACGCGAAAGGCGCGCTCGTCTGCGTGGTTGCGAATCCGACTGCGCTGGCGATGTTCAAGACTCCCGCCTCGATGGGCGCGGACATTGTCGTAGGCGATGGTCAGCCGTTGGGGATCCCGATGTGGTACGGCGGGCCCAGCGTCGGCTTTTTCACGACGCGCAAGCAATACGTCCACAAGATGGCGGGGCGGCTGGTCGGCGAAACGATTGATAATCGCGGGCAGCGCGCTTACGTCCTCACGCTGACCGCGCGCGAGCAGCACATCAAACGCGAACGCGCCACGTCCAACATCTGCACCAATCAGGGCCTGCTTGCGCTGGCGACTGCCGTGTATCTTTCGACGCTTGGCAAAAACGGACTGCGGCAGGTCGCCGAACTTTGTTATCAAAAGGCGCATTATGCCGCGAGCGAGTTGAGCCAGGTCAGGGGGTATCGGTTGACTCACAGCGAGCCTTTCTTTCACGAGTTTACGCTCACTTGTCCAAAGCCTGTCGCCGAAATCAACGCGCAGTTGTTGGAGCATGGAATTCTCGGCGGGTACGATTTGAGTCAGGATTATCCATCGCGAAAGAATCAAATGCTGGTCGCCGTGACCGAGATGAACACCAAGGAAGAAATTGACGCGCTTGTCCAAGCGCTCTGGGAGGTGAACCATGGTTAGCGCAATGGAACAAGTGACTCCAAAAATTGTCGAGCCGACGATTTTCGACTTGTCCTCGCCTGGACGCGTTGGCGTGGCGATGCCCGCGTCGGACGTACCTGAAACGGATCTGCCTCCCGGGCATCTCCTACGCTCAGACCTGCCCCTGCCCGAAGTCGCGGAAGTGGACGTTATGCGCCATTACATGCACCTCTCCAAATTCAACTACAGCGTGGACGGCGGTTACTATCCATTGGGTTCATGCACGATGAAGTACAACCCGAAAATCAATGAAGACGTATGCCGCCTGCCCGGATTCTTATTCACCCATCCGTTGCAGCCGATTGAAACCGCGCAAGGCAACCTGATATTGATGTATCAATTGCAGGAATGGCTCAAAGAGATTGCCGGCTTCGCGGCAGTGACCTTGCAGCCGGCCGCGGGCGCGCACGGGGAATTTACGGGCGTGCTGATGATGCGCGCCTATCACAAATCACGCGGCGATACGAAGCGCATCAAGATGCTCATCCCCGATGCGGCGCATGGGACGAACCCGGCGTCGGTCGGCATGATGGGCATGACCGTCGTCACGATTCCATCCGATGAACGCGGCAACGTTGACCTCAACGCGCTCGAAGCCGCTTGCGACGATACGGTTGTCGGCATGATGCTCACCAATCCGAACACGCTCGGTCTCTTTGACGAGAATATCGAAAGGGTTGTTGAGTTGGTGCACGGATGCGGCGGCTTGATGTACGGCGACGGCGCGAACTTGAACGCGTTGCTTGGCATCGTCCGCCCTGGAGATTTGGGCTTCGACCTGATGCACTTCAACCTGCACAAGACCTTTTCCGTCCCACACGGCGGCGGTGGACCTGGCGTCGGTCCCGTCGGTGTCGCCGCGCATCTTGCGGACTTTCTGCCCGAGCCGCTGGTTGGCATCGTCGAAGAAGGCGACGATGAGACGCCTCCGCTGTACGGCTTCGTCAAACCCGCTAAGACGATTGGACGCATGAAAGCCTTCAACGGACATTTCGGCGGCGGCTTCGTGCGCGCCTTCACCTACATCGCCATGCACGGACCCGATGGACTCAAAGACATCGCGCAATACGCGGTCTTGAACGCGAATTATTTACAAGCACGACTGCGCGACACGTACCACGTTCCATTCGATAGAATCTGCATGCACGAATTTGTGGCAGAAGGTCAATTTGAAGGAAGCGATGTTCGCGCTTTAGATATTGCCAAGCGCCTAATGGACTACAACTTCCACCCGCCCACAAACTACTTCCCGCTCATCGTCCACGAAGCCTTGATGATTGAACCCACCGAAACCGAAAACAAAGACACCCTCGATGCCTTCGCCAACGCGCTCATCAAAATCGCGGACGAAGCCAAGACCCAACCTGACCTGCTCCACAACGCCCCAAGCACCACGCTGTTTGGAAGAATGGATGAGGTCAAAGCGGCGAGAGAGTTGGTGTTGTGTTGTTGGTTGCCTGAGGGATATGATTTGAACGCGTAAGAAATATTTTTGATCAGAAAAGCCTCGGAGCGTTGACGCTCCGAGGCTTTTCTTGATGCTTAGTGCTATAATAAATTTATCGCTATCGGCTTACCTAAATTACTTACAAATGGAATGGTGAATAATATACCAGTCAATCCTTTTACCTATGGTAATCCCATCTCGGATCCAGCCCGCTTTTTCGGACGCGAGCGCGAAATCGATCAGGTATTCAGCCGCTTGCGCAACGTTGAGGCAGAGTCGAGTTCGTTAGTGGGCGAGCGACGCGTAGGTAAGACATCCTTGCTCAACTACTTAGCACATACTGATGTACGTCGCGCCCACAATATGGATCCGGGCAAGCACATATTTGTTTATGTGGACTTGCAGATGGTGGACAAGGACACAACTCCAACGCGGCTGTGGCAACGACTTCTACGGCAAATTGCACGATATTGCCAAGATTCCGATATAAAGCAGGTTATCGAAGAGGTGCGCCAGATCGATCCAATAGACAATTTCGCTCTGGCGGATCTGTTCGATAGTGTAGACGAAAAGGGTCAGCATATAGTACTTCTCCTGGATGAATTTGAAAATGTGACAGAAAACCAGAACTTCGGCGCTGACTTTTTCTATGGTATGCGAAGTTTAGCTATTCACCACAACTTATCTCTGATTACATCAAGCCGCAGTGAGTTGATTGAACTATGCCACTCAGACGCGATTCGTTCCTCGCCTTTCTTCAACATCTTCGCCAATATCAACGTTCGACTCTTCAGTGAAGCAGAGGTGCGAAATCTTATCTCGCAATCGCTTACTGGCACAAGCATAAGTTTTAACGATAGCGAGATTGACACAATATTCAACATTGCCGGCCACCATCCCTACTTTTTGCAAGCTGCATGCCATTTTTTGTTCGAAGCGTATATCAAGAACTTGAACCCCGGTGAGCGCCTCAATTTCTTAGTTACAGAATTTCGCGAGGAAGCCGCGCCTCACTTGGCTGACTATTGGCATAATTCGGACGACCACGAGAAGATTGTTCTGACCGCGCTAGCCGCATTGGAGCGGCGGGGCAAAGCCGGTGGTCGTACCTTCAGTCTGCGGCAACTTCAAGAACTTTATACGCGCTCTGACCAAACGCTATCGCACCTCGACAAGCGTTCCCTCCTAATGTCCCAAGCCAATGCCTTTACCTTATTCAATTCATCGTTCGGTGACTGGATCGTTGGCGAGATCACTAATACTGTCAGCGACCAGCAGAGCTACGAGGATTGGCTTAAATCTAACCAAGGCACAATGGAGCGCCTCTCTGCCAAAGCAAGGAGCGAAATAGGTGAACTACTACCAAGCATCAGTGGCAAATACCGTGATTTGATTATTGCCTGGGTGAGTGATCCAAAGAACTTGATTACAGTCGCTGGATTGCTCAGGAGTTCGCTTGGATTGGGTTGATAACCCTCAAAGGAATATCATGCCTGAAACTGTAAATCCCTACATTGCTGGCAATCCAGTTACCGGCATTGAGATGTTCTTTGGCCGCGAGGATGTGTTTGGGTTTATTCGTCAAGCACTGACCGGTCAGCATCGCGACAACGTCATCGTTCTGTACGGCCAAAGGCGTACTGGCAAAACCTCTGTGCTGTATCAAATGCGTCGTCATCTGGACGCGCGCTATCTCCCTATCTTTGTTGATCTGCATGGCCTTGCACTCGAAAGTATAAGCGGTTTCCTATGGGAACTCGCCAATCACATAATGCGCGTACTGCACCGCGACTATCAAATTGACTTGCCAAGCCTAAACCGTGTTGAGTTCATGACTGATCCACGTAGTCATTTCGAAAACGAGTTTCTAAACCAGGTGTGGTTAGTCATTGGTGACCGACACATCTTGCTCATGCTGGATGAAGCGATACGCCTACAAGAGCAGGTCCGAGCGGGTAAATTGGAGAAAGACATCTTTGAATACTTGCGCCATCTTATGCAGCACCACGAGCGACTGAACTTTTTATTCTCGCTTGGTAGTGGTCTGGAGGAGATGGAAAAGGAATATTCGTTCCTGTTTAGCGTCGGACTTTATAAGAAGATTTCCTTCCTCAATCGAGATGCTGCAATCAACCTCATTACGCAGCCGGTCAAAGAATATTACCAAGTAGAGCCACTCGCTGTTGAACGCATTTTGCAAATCACATCGGGCCATCCTTATCATACACAATTGTTGTGCCATAGTCTTTTCAATCGCTGGCAGCGACAGACTACAACGCAGATCCAAGTTGAGGATGTAGATGCGATCCTCAATGAGGTTGTGGAACGCGGGCTAGCCGTACTCAAGCATGTGTGGGAAGAATCGACATCAGGCGAGAAAGCGATCATCGCTGGTATGGTGGCAGTAATGGGTGAATCCAATCGCCCAGTTAGTCCTAGCGATATTGATCGTGTGTGGACGCGCCATAATGTCATACTTCCGGAAGGAGAAAAGGCTAGAGCAATCAAAAGCCTGCTTGCCCGCGATGTCATCGCTGGTCGAGACAAGCATGTGTTCAAAGTTGATTTGCAGAGGCTGTGGGTTCAGAAGTACGAGCGGTTGGAATGGGTAAAGGAGGAAATTGCCGATACAGTTCGAGGTTGGGCAACGAGCGCCGAACCTGTCAAGCGAATTCCAGGTTTGCATCGCGGGCTTATTGGGGTCGTGGTCGCGATCATCCTGGTCACAATCACGCTCGCACTTAGAATTATCTTCCAAATAACCAATCCAACTACCCCCCAGCCGACCAATACAACTACCCCACAGCCGACCAATACAACTACCCCACAACCGACCAATACAACTACCCCACAACCGACTAATACATCTACTTCTCAACAAAGCGAAAGTTCTAACTATGCGTTATCCCTTGATGGTATAAATGACTACGTTAATATATCCTCTATAAGTACACTTGGATTGCAGACCATTAGTTTTACTGCATGGGTCATGCCCAAAAGCATCGAGGGTGAAAGAGGTATTATTTTACGCGGTGATCCAAGTAACAGGTACGGCGTATCCCTTGGCATAAAAGACGGACAAGTTTGGGTGGGCGGTAACAGTGGATCAGGTTGGAATAACAGTTTCGTAGGAAAGGCCAACGCTGATGAATGGACTCATATTACAGCTGTATACCAGCAGGCTGACCAGACTATTGATGTCTACATCAATAGTGAATTCATTGCAACCGCCAGTGGGCGCTTATTTACGATTGACAGAGATGATTTCAATACGGTCATTGGCAAGAACCAAGTGGGGTTTGGGCAATTTTTTTATGGTTCTATTGATGAGGTAAGCATCTGGAGCCGCGCCCTCACATCAGAGGATATCTCAGCGATTATGGCACACTCAATTGAAGGTAACGAGCCGGGTTTGGTGGCGTATTGGCCCTTTAACGAAGGCAGCGGTGACACAGTCTTGGATCGGTCCGACAATCATTTTTCTGGCTTACTTACTAACACTAGAGATGATAAGACAAACCCAGTCTGGATTATTTCGACTGTACCGAGACCTGTAGTAATCTTTGACGATTTTAACGGTCCCAGTCTAGCCCCGGAGTGGACGTGGATCGATCCGGGAAGTGACGCAAATTACGGTTTGGGTGTACGACCCGGGTTTCTCCGAATTTCTACGCCATCCAACAATGATCTCATTCAGGGAAATAACTATGATGCACCGCGTTTGCTCCGATGGGTCTCTGGCGATTTTGATATTAGGACCCTTGTTGAGATTAGCCCAACGAATAACTATGAGGGTGCGGGGATACTCATTTGGCAAGATGATAATAACTTCCTAAGACTCGAATATGGGTACGGTGGCCTCAGTGCAGCGGAAAGCGCGCACGGTATTGTATTTGACAGGCAGGCAAACGGTAAGTTTGAGGCCGTGGTTCCAATCAAGGATGTACCGACCACGGTCACACAGGTTGAGTTGCGAGTTCAACGAGCTGGTAATCAATTCACGACATATTGGCGTAAACCCGACGGCTTTTGGCAGAAAGTTGGCACTACCACTATGCAGTTAGCGCCGCAGGTTGAGGCTGGTCTAGTTGTTATAGCACAACATAAGCTTCCACAAACCTCGGCTGACTTTGACTATTTCGAGATCATTCGATCCCCATAGTGTTTGAGATTGGAATAGCATTATGAATAATATTGTTCTTGTGTTTGCATCTGTTTGCCAACGGCTACCCAATTTGGGTTTGGCCAGAAAATCATCGCCCACAATTTACTTTCCGTTGATTTTGAGTGGGCACTGCCGAGTAATATTCAAACTCGGCGGTCTCTCTGCTATAAAATCAAATCATGAACACTCAATCAACAACCATCCCTCAACTATTCACCCTCCTCAAAGGAACCTGGGCAGGCGAGGGTCGCGGGGGATATCCCACCGTTACATCATTTGATTACCGCGAAACGCTCACCTTCACGCGCCGCGATGAGAAAACTTTGGCATACGAACAGCGAACCCAAAAGCGTTACGATGGTCAAACCGAATGGCTTGAATCGCATTGGGAGAACGGCTTCATCCGCATTCTTGAAAACGATAGTCTGGAATTGACCAGCGCCCAAATTGGTCGCAGTGAGGTGTTGGTCGGTACTATTGAAACGCTTGACACCCTGATTCGAATCCATTTTGTGAGCAAAACGATAACGAATGACCCGCGCATGGTATCGTCCAAGCGTACTTTTGAATTGGAAGGTGACACCCTGCGTTATGAAATGGAAATGCAAACGACAAAAGTAAATCAGTCAACCCAACATCTGAAAATCGCCTTGCGGCGTATCAAGTAATATTTCTTTTTGCCGAAGGGGACAATGCCATGCATCCATCCGCATGGCGTGCATAAAAGAACTCGGAGATTTTTGCGAAGCAGATCTCCGAGT
>Ga0247727_10005370_pt1 | contig 26083 bp, 18 predicted proteins | sample WisWelCaveWW1625_FD_202498 | JGI IMG/M metagenome (GOLD analysis project Ga0247727, IMG submission 202498) | Biofilm microbial communities from Wishing Well Cave, Virginia, United States - WW16-25 | ecosystem: Environmental > Aquatic > Deep subsurface > Groundwater > Cave microbial mat | place...
AGGGCCGGAACCGACTCGGAGATAAGTATCCGGTATCGGCAAGCCGAGATCGTCGAAAAACAATTTGGACATCGCCTGATCATAATGCTGGCCGGTGTGCACGAGTATCGGCTCGATCTCGTCATGCCTTTTCATTTCATCCACAATCGGCGCGATCTTCATGAAATTCGGCCGCGCCCCGACGACGTTGGCGATTTTTATTTTCATATTATCTCCTCTGCCTAATCCATAAACCATTCCATAACCCTCAATGGATCCCATTGAAGAAATTTAAAGCTGCCAATCCAAATTGTAATTGACATGGCCAAAAAACACCAAAAGTTCCATGGCAAAGATTTATCTCTTCGGATATAAGCAATACAGCCCCCGACGTTTAAAGCAATATTAAAAAACAAAGCAAGTGGTGCGCCAGACAGAATAAGCGAAGACAAAGGATCTAAGAAGCTGACAATACCGCCAATGTATTTCGGATCATCAAACATGGGCCTTGGCCAATACCCTAAAGTAAAACGGGCCGCTACCCAAGTGACGTACACGGGCAAAATTGCCAAGAGTGGGTATAAGGCAGATAACATGCCGATTTGTTTGGCATACTTCGATAATTCCATGGATCGTTTTCTTCTTCCAAATTATTTTATACAATTCATGTGAATTCATTCACGCAATGTCCCTTTCTTAACTCTTCTTTCATAATTTTTCCTGAAGCATTCTTAGGCAAACTTTCGCTAACAATAACACTGCGCGGCACCTTGTATTCCGGTAGCCGTTCCTTGCAGTAGCCAATCAGTTCTTCCGATGGTATGGGCACACTGTTTTTCGGCACGATATACGCGCAAATCGCTTCACCGATAAATTTATCAGGAACGCCAATCACTGCCGTTTCAAGAATATTCGGATGCTCGAGAATGATTTCTTCGATCTCTTTAGCGCTGACGCGATTGCCGGCGGATTTGATCATGTCACGTTTGCGGCCGACGACGTAAAAAAAGCCTTCGTCATCAACGCGGCCAAGATCGCCGGTATGAAAGCCGTGTTCGGTAAGCACGGCTTTGGTCTCTTCCGGCTGATTCCAATAACCCTGCATGATATTCGCGCCGCGGGCAACGATCTCGCCGACTTCGTCGCGTCCCGCTTCTTCGCCGTCATCTTTAATAAGTCGCAATTCAACATTCGGAATCGGCTTGCCGATGCTGCCGACTTTGCGAGGCAAATCTTCAGGCGGCAAATAGGAAAGCCGGGCCGAGGCTTCAGTTGCGCCGTACATGACAAAAAGCTTTTTGCCGGTGAAAACTTCCATGACTTCGCGAATCAATGTGGGCGCCATCGCGCCACCGGCTTGCGTCAAATAGCGCAGGCCGGGAAATTCCATTTTGCGAACGGCGGATTTGCCGAGTAAAATCGCATACGTCGAAGGTACGCCGGCAAAACCGGTTGCGCCTTTCTCTTGCATCGTGCGCAGAACCACGTTCGGAAAAAGAAAACGATTGTCGATGATCACCGTCGCGCCAACGGCAATATGCGTGTTGAGCAGCGATTTGCCGTAAACATAAGGAAACGGCAGCACGACCATGATACGATCTTGCGAGGTCAAGCCAAGATAGCTCACGATGCTGCGCGTGTTCGTTACAATATTCAAATGACTCAACATCGCGCCGCGCGGGCCGCCCGTACTGCCGGAGGTGTAAATGATCGAGGCGAGATTCAAATCGATCATCGGCAAATTCAGCGGGCCATCCGGCTGTTGAGCGACATGTTGTGAATTGCTCATCGGCCACGGCAAGCTTGCGATGTTTGGGCTGGCAAGGCTGCCAGTCCCGCTTTCATCCAGCAAAATGATGGCGTGCAGTTTTGAAAGCGAATCACGAATTTCTTCCAACAACTTCAAATGTTTTGATTGTGTCACTAGCACGCGCACTGCGCAATCGTTGAGAATATACGCCAGTGTTTTGGCCGTCGTCGTGGTGTACATCGCGACCGTGATACCGCCGCATTTTAATATACCATAATAAGCCGAAATATACGCGCTGGAATTTTCAATGAGCACGGCCACGCGATCGCCGCGGCGAACGCCAAGCTCGCGCAACAGGCGCGCAACGCGATTGGATTGGCGCTCCATTTCACCATACGTAACGACGTCGTTATCGTAAATACAAGCCAATTGCTCGGGCGTGGCCTGTGCGTGTTGCTCGAGAAAGTGATGAATGAGAAATGATTTCATTTTTCAACCGGCAATCTGAATGCTACTGCATGGAAAAATTCCCACCCTCGCGCCGTTGGGATAGCGTTGCTGCAAAAATTCGAGCGTCGCCTCCCACGTGCGGAAATGCGGATAGCCGTCCCAATAAACCCGATAAAATTCTTCGGCAGTGACGCCGGGCATGAAAGCCGCGAGGTGGCGATTGCCCAAAAAACCTTTTCGCATCGGCGTGCGATAGAGTCGTTGCCCCGGCCCAAAAAGACCGTGATGGCCTATGCCCAAGGTGCAAGCGCTGGCGAGCACTATTAGTCCATCGGCTTTCAGATAATTTGCCGGCGCGGTGTGATGAAACATGAACGCATTTTCGGCTTGCAAAAGCTCGTCGTCTTTGGGATACGCATTGAGAATCGCGATGTCCGGCGGTTCTGCCGGCAAAGGCGTCGCATAAATTTGCCGCGCCAACACGGCGGCTTGTCGATGCGCGGCTTCGACGTCGCCCGCAAAAAGTCCGGCAATTTCTCGGCGGCTATTCACAACGACGTTGAGGCTCAATTGCACGCCGACGTGGCGCGCCACGCGCTCAAACTCCGCGCGAAAACGATTGCCTTCCAGCGTTCCGGCTTTGCCGCGCAAGCCCATGAGCACGGCTTTGTGCGTCCACTCGATGCTCTCAATATTCGACAATCCGGGAAGCAACATCTTGGCGCCGCCGCTGAATCCGGCCAACGCATGCGGCGCCACGCTGCCGAGCAGGATTTTTAAATCGGCTTCCGCGAAGGTGCGATTAATCAGAACTGCCGTTTGTCCGACTTTGATGCCGGCATCAACCAAATGGTGTTGGCAATCATGATTTTCCACGCGCACGCGTTCCGCCGTTTCCGCGCCGATTTTGCGAATGATCTCATCGCGTTTGAGCGCGCTGTGTGAGCCGAGACTGATGACGATGTCGATTTGCTCATCGCTCACCCCGGACAGGTTGAGCATCTTGAGCAGAATCGGCAGAATCATTGCAGCCGGCGTCGGGCGACTGAGATCATCAACAGCGATGGCGACGCGGCGCTTGTTTTCAGCGAGCTGGTAAATCGGCGGCGCCGCAATCGAGCGCATGAGCGTCGCCGCAATCCCGCTTTTCGGCATCGCCGCCGCATCTTTCATGGCGTACGCTTCAACCTGCCAAGCATTTGGAAAACAGACGGGAATTTGCTCATCACCAAACCACGCGCGCCAAGGCAAAGTCAAGGTTTGCATCTCACGTTTTATTCTTTAATCCGTTGCTCGACGAATCGCGTGATCGCCTCGACCGATTCAAAATTTTCCGGCATCAATTCATCTTCATCGACTTTCAGACGGTATTGGCTTTCCAAAAAGCTGATCACATCCAACATGCGCAGCGAGTCGATGACGCCCTTTGTCAAGAGGTTGTCGGAATCGGTGAAGCTAACGCCTTTCGGTGCAGCATTTTTCAAAAAGTTGCGTACGGAAGAACGAACGTCCATTTTCAAAGTCCGAAGTCAAAAGTTCAAAGTCCGAAGTCACATTATTTATCGTTTTAAAATGCACAATGCATCTGGATAATGTCATTCAGGAGGAATCTTTTTACATTATAAGGAAACTCTTGGGATGAAAAAGGTTTCTTCCAGAATAACTTTTCCCTTTTACTTCTCTCGCCCGGTGATCATGCGGGAACTTGTCTGTAATTGATAAACCGTACTGCCATGCGGGTTATCGCGAAACCAAGCCGTGCCGTTGGTGCTCACCAAACCATCAACAAGCGGCGTGCCGTTGCGCGTGATCGAATACGAAATTCCGGGTGGCAAATCGACCAGCAAATGCTCAACCTCGGCGTTGCCCTCAATCGTCCACTCGGCTTCGTCGAGGCTGTTTTCACTTTTAGAAAACAAAACAACGTGCGTATCCTTAATATACGTCCCGCAAAATTTCTCACCGTTCAACTCAGTGGCATCCGCCATCTGCTGCAGCGTCTTCGCATCGCCGATTTGCAGCACGGTGAGGAAGACGTCGTAAGTTCGCGGCGTCGTGGGTTTGATCTCGAGGCGCGAGCTGCCGCCCCACATCGCGGTCAGCTCGTTGAACGGCGGGCGCAAAGAGATGTCGTTGTAATCCGCGTCGGTAAACCAATAGGGCGCCGGGCCGCCAACGCGAACCAATTTCGCGGCGCCGGGAAAAATTGCTTTCATGAATAGCCGGCCGTGACAGTTGCTGAACGTGTTCGTCACGCGTACCGTGCGGCCGTTGGTCGATTCGGAAACGCCCTCGTTAATCGCCGTCCAGGTGCCGTCAACCAGATCGGGTTGAAAAGAGGTGTGCAACATGAAGCGCTTCTCGTATTCCGCTTTCAGCGTATTGACCTTATCCGTAATCACGACATATTCCTGATCATTCGGCGCGTTGGAATTGGGCGGCCGCAAATAGACAAATTCCCGGCGCGCGAGATTGACGGATTGGCCGCCGCGATACGAGCGCGAATAGTTGTAATTGATGTAATCGTACTGGTCGGGCACGGATTCGAACGCTTCGATCTCGCCGACCTGATTCGCGCCGCCGGGCTGATAACTCGGATCGGTGTAAACATCGGCTTCGCTATTCACCTCCATCTGGTAATCCAGCAGGTCATTGCCTTTCTCAATAGGGTTGCGCACGCCGATGACGTTGTGATTGATGGTGGCGCGGCTGTATTTCGATTTGCCCATATCGAAGCCGCCGCCTTTATCGACGCCGCCGTCAAGCGCGAGCGGGCCGAATTTCTCAATGGTAAAACTGGCTTGATCGTAGTGCGCGTGCGGCGCGAGCCACCATTTTTGCGCCCAAAAAGTGAGGCGCGTGGCAACGTCATCCCAGCTCGACCGCATCACGATTTGCCCGAGGCCGAGTTTCTGCGTCAAGGGAATGTTGAGTTGCTGCGGCGATTTGGCCGGAATATCTTTGCAGCCCCAAATGAAATCGTAGAGCAACGAGTAAGCGCGCGGAGTTTCTTTGAGTTTTGTGTCGTCGCCATGGACTTCCAAAAGCCATTTGGCCAAGCTCGCCATCTTCGGATCATCTTTCGCGAGCGCGGCGCAAATGGTGATCAAGCTGCGCGTATATCTTTCATTGCGCGTTGTTTCCAATTGGCCGGCGTCGTTGCGACTGAGAAAATAGCTGCCGTCGATTTGAGCGGGCAACACATTAAAAAGAAATTGCAGCGGATATTGGCGAAACCAACTGCACGTTTTGAAAAAGTTAATTCCCAAGGCGGTTGAAGCGGCGCCGGCAAACATTTTGGCGTTGTTGAAACTGAGAAACTGATAATTCCAACCTTCGCTCCAGCCGGAAGAGTTTTCCATCGCGTGGGTGGCGGTGTCGAAGATGCGATCGAGGTACATCGCTTTCATGAAATTCAGCATCTCTTGCGCTTTGGAATCATAAGGCTCGCCGAGAGCATCGCCCCAAAACGTGATGGCGCCGACGCTGCCGTGATGCGCGTGGCCGAGCAATTGATTGGAAAGCTGCACGTGCATGTCGGGATTGGCGTCTTTCTCGCGATTGCCATAAAGATCAATCAAGCCCTGCGCGATTTTCTGCTTCTCGGCAGGCTTCAACATCGGAAAGCACCAATCATAAACGCAGCCGAGCGCGAGATTGATATAGCCGCCGGAAGTGCTGCGCAGCGCCGGTGAATCGTGGCCATCCACATACCCGCGAACCAAAGTGATGCGCAGCGCGAGATCAATGGCGCGACGGCCATACTCTTCGCGCGAATGCCCGAAACGAAAGCTTGGCATCTGCGCCGGATCGATGAGATAGAGAAAAGCAAAATTGCGCGCGTCGTGAAATTTGTAATTCTGCTGAATGTTGTCGATAGGCTCACTGTAAAAGCCGTCCATCGCGGTGATGAAATTTTGAAACTCACTCGCATAAATCGTATTCAAACGCTGGCGCATCGCGGGAACTGTCTCCGCAGTGAAAAACAACCGCGGGTGAACTTTGCGCGCGAGCGGGCTGCCGGCGGGCGGTGTGTAGGTTGGCAAACTTTGGCCGAATGCATTATATATGCTCATCGAAAATATTGCCAGTACAATTATGCCAGAAAATCTTTTAACAAAATTCATAACTGTCGATTTTGATTTACTTCATTTACGATCAATCCAAACAATAGAAAGGCCGTAACTTTTCTCGCCTTCGATGAACGTCAGGCCTGATGAAATAACCACTGAATTTCGGCGAAAAGAACCGACTATTAAATCCAAACCGGCTGATAAACCTGTCGTCGTATTCTTGAAAGAGGCCCCTCCCGAATTAAAACTCGAAAAAATCGGCGCCATTTGCAAAAAAGGAACTAAAGCCGCTTTTTCTTTTTTTATCAAATAAAAGTACGTTTTTGGTCCAAAACTCGCCGAGGTGCCATAAGCTGACGTTTCGCCGGGTTTTAGAAAAAAAGGAATAGGCGTAAACTTAGGGGAGAATTTCAAGTGAACCATTGATAGAAAAACACTCAAACCAAGGGATGATTCCTTCTTGGCTTTGACGATATTCCCATCAATGTATATCCCAAAAATGTTAGCCGGCGGCAGATCGTTCCGTCCAAAAATCACATTCACACTCATGTAACCTTCATCTGAAAAGCCAAAGGATAGGGAAACAGCGCTGGTGCGCCCATTTGATCCGCCATTCAGGCTTATTAAAAAAGCTTTTTGATCCTTTTCCAAATACTCCACTTGAGATATGCAAGTGGAATTAATGGTGAAAACAACCATGACTAAAACAAAACTCTTGATTTTGCATTGAATCATTGAAGAGCCTACTTTTATAGTAAGAGGGAAAACACAAATAATTGATCAGCAAAAATCAATGCGAGCCCATGTCGAATTTCCGTCATGCCTCAGCTTCTATAGCCCGTTTCTTCGCAAGAATTTTCTCCAAAACCATTTCATGCGGCGCTTTAACCGGAACCGGCGGCGGCTCGTCTTTTTTCCTTTCGCGCGAATGAATATTGAAGAGCACGCAACTGAACGCCGCGAACCAATAAAGCGTGTCGAGATCGTTGTTGTTGTGCGTGTAAATGCTCAGCGTGATGCCGACCAAGCCCAGCTCGAAAGCCAGCGCATAGAGTTGCAAATTGGTCGGCGGCTTATCTTTGTTCATCGTCTTTCTGACTTTGCGAAAATACAACCACGCCATGAAAAACGTGGCGATCCAAATCACAAATCCCACCACGCCAAATTCACAAGCGACTTTCAAATAGCTGTTGTGCGCGTCGCGCGTGCCGAGATTCGACAGATATTCGTCGGGAATATACGGCAGCGAGACGAGCGAGTAATTGTCGTAGCCGATGCCCCACGGCTGCGCTTTAATAATCTGCCAGCTCGCTTGATTGATGACGGCGCGCGAGGCGGCGGAGCTTTCCGCGCTCGGATCGAGAATCGTGGCCATCTCTTCCCAGTAACCCGGCGGCGCCAGCACGAAAATAAATAACCCGGCGGCAACGGTGAATGGGACGAGGCTCTTTTTGCGAATGCGATTCGGCGCGAAAATCCAGAAGAATACCATCGAAGTGCACAACGCCACGAACGTGGCGCGCAATCCTTCCGGCGTCACCGGCATGAAATCGAGCACAAACGGCAAAATAAAATACGCGCCAAATCTCTCCCATTTCGTGCCAAAAATCGCCATGATCACGAGCATGGGAAAGAACATCATGATGTGGACGCCGGTGCCGCCGGTGGCGACGCCGATCTCGTTCTCTTTGATCCAGCCCCAATCCACGCCCCAGCGCGCCATGAACGACGTGTACCAGACACAAATCAACGACACCCAAATAACGATGCGCATGTCCTTTTCGGTTTGAATGATTTTCATCATCAACCAGGAAAACAAAACGATTTTAGAAAACTCAAAAGTATCCTCGAAAGCGAGACTCGGTGAAACGGCGGCCCACGCGCTGGTGATCACGCACATCCCGAGAAAAGCGAAAACCAAGCGCATCGGCGGCTGCGCCGGGGTTTCAGCTTTGAGCAGCTCGTCGCGATTGATCAAATAGGAAAGCAACAAAGCGATCGTCGCATAAAACTGAAAACGGATTTCGTCCAAACCGGCGCCAAAAATGCGCAGATTCAGATGAAAAAGCGCAATGACGAGGCACACGCCGATCAAAGGTTTTCGCAAAGTCCAAAAACACGCGATGACCAACAGCACGAGAGCGATGCCCGCACGAATTGACATGAGATCATTCTCTTTTGATTAGCTCGTTGCCAATATACCTTCAAACCTTCATCGAATTATCTTGTAGCAACGTTCACTATGACACGCGGAAATTTCCGAGCCTATTACAGAGCCTCGCGAAGCAATGGTTTGGCCAGGCGCTCGCGAGCGATGGCTTGCCCCACGTGTTGGGTTATCACAGCCGTGAGATCGTTCAAGCCGTCGGTTCGAATTAAAATCAAATTCGAAAATTCTTGCGTGAGGCGCGTATAGTGGCGATACAAGCGCTGCAGATAATCGCCATCGTAATGCGGCCGGCGTCGCAGAATCGTTGGTGGCCGCGCAATCAAAATCAGCGCCAAATTCGGAACGGGCAGGATTTTTTTTAAAAGCAAAAAATAAAAACGTTCTCGTTTTCCTCGCAAGGCATGGTGCACAAAATTGTCATAATAAAAACGATCGAGGATGACGATTTTACGTCGCAGCCGCACTGCCGCAAAAATTCGGAAAATCAAAATGCGCCAGAAATATCCCAACGCGCGCACGAGCGTGAGCTTGGCCATCGGCCGGCGGCGCAACGGCCGGTTGACTTTTTTCTTTTCGGGTGACGGCGAGGCCATGGGCGGTTTCTTTCTTTCCGGCAAAGGCTGAAAAAATCTTCGCCAGGTCAAAAAACGAAACCGAAAATAGACCACGGGATAACCCGCCTCTTGTAGCAGGCGATGCGCCTGTTTGGCATTCGTGCTTTTGCCGCCGCCGACGATTCCGGAAAACGTGATGAGCATGCTGGTTACCCGTTGCTGGTCGCTGGTTGCTGGATAGTCTTTTATTCGAATAAAAAGCTTGACTAAAGATTTAGAAGACTATAAATTCATTTATGACTAAAGAAGAGCACATCGCCTATTGGCTCAAAATCGCTGCGCATGATTTAGAAGTCGCGCAATCCAATTTTGATCATGGAAAGTATGATTGGTGCTTGTTTATTTCGCATCTCGTTATTGAAAAAGTTCTCAAAGCCTTTTGGGTCAGAGATTCGGATAAAACGGTTCCGCGCGAGCACAAGCTTTTGAAAATTGCCGAAAAAACTCACTTGAACTTGTCCGAAGAACAAAAGCAATTTCTTGCCGACATCACACGCTTCAATATTGAGGCGCGTTATCCTGACTACAAGCTTGAGTTTTATAAGTTATGCACGAAAGAATTCACCACAACTCAGTTTGAGAAAATCAAGGAATTGTATCAATGGTTACTCTCCCAGACAGCGTCCGACAGAGTGTAGAGTGTTTTATTCACATGTTGAATGCCAACAATATGGCTGTTCGTCAAGCATATATCTTCGGCTCTTATGCTAAAGGGCAACAAACAGAGTGGAGTGATATTGACTTGGCTCTAATTTCAGATCACTTTGAGGGCAACCGATTTTATGATCATTGCAAGCTTAGTCCATATCTGATTAAAGCTGATACCAGTCTCGAAGTGCATCCATTTCGCCCTGAAGATTTTACCAAAGATGATCCATTTGTCGAAGAGATTATCGAAACCGGCATTCGAATTGTCTGAGTTCACAACAAGCTGAAATCTTCACGCCGGCAAGCTCTCCTTCTGCAATCCCAACCGCTGCTTCAATCGCGCCATTTTCTTTTTCCCCTTTGCCACCACGCCTTTGGCGTCGCCGGCCAATTCCTGATATAATACGACAACGCGTTGGGGACGCCACGCGATGAGCGTCGCGACATAAGCCGCAAATCCAGCGGCGGTCGAAACAATCAACATCAGCAGAGAATTCCCACCGAGGTAATTTCCCAAACCGGCATTGACGCCCCACATTGCGATCGCCATAAAAACGCTGCTCACGATCGCCGGCCATTGCGGCGCAAAATATTCGCGCCAGCCGATCAAGCTCACGCGCCGAATCAGATTGATCATCAGCGCCATTGTGATAATCGACACGATGGTCACCGCCGCGGAAACGCCGTTGATGCCCCAGCGCACGCCGATATAAACGGCAACGGCCAGAATGGCGAACTCGATGGCGCGGCGTAATGCCGAATGACGAACAAAACCGCTCGTGGTTACGACGGTATTCAAAAATGGATCGAGGGCGCGGAGAATTCCGGCGACACACATGATTTGCAAACACGGAATGGTCGGCGCCCATTTTTCTCCCATCACAACGTAAACAAACGCCGGCGCGGCCATCAGCATCGCGATTTGAATTGGATAGGCGACAAGCGAAACCACTAGCACCAATTTCTCAAAACCGCGTTTCACTTTGTTCGGTTGATTTTGCACTTTGGCAAAAGCCGGAAAGACGACGGCGCTCAACGCGCGCGTGATGCGTTTGCGCGGGGTTTTCATCAGCTCAAAGGCTTTGGTGTAATAACCGAGTTGCTGCGAATCGAGAACGCGGCCGATAATCAGATAATCGACATTGTCAGACAAGTAACGAAACAAATTGCGCAAAAAAACCCAATTGCCATAACCGAACAACTCGCGGCTCGCTTCGCGATCAAATTGCAAGCGGGGGCGCCAGCCGGAAAGCTGAATGGCGCGAATCGCCGACCAGATCAAACCGAGAAATTCGCCGATCACCAGACTCCACACGCCGAAACCCATTGCGGCAAATGTCAGCGCGCCGAGAAGCTGAACCGTGCGATCAATCGCCAACACCTGCGAATAGGCTTTGAAGTTCATGTTGCGTTGCAACATCGTGATCGGCGAAGTGGAAAAACATTCGAGCACCATATAAAAACTGAAAACCGGCAAAAATGTCGCGAGCCGAGGCTCGTGAAAAAAGCCGGCCAACCATGGCGTACACGCGAAGGTGATCACCCACAACGCCACTTTAAAACCGAGATCGAGAACGAATAAGGTATTGACGTGTTCGTTCCGAACTTCTTTGTTGCGTTGAATGAGTCCCATATTGAAACCGAATTCACCGAACTTGGTGGCAAAACCGATGACCAGCCAGCCGAGCTGCAGGATGCCGAAATCATTCGGTTCGAGCAAGCGGACCAAAATGACGCCGCCAATAAATTGGGTAAACGTATTGCCGAGCCGGACGATGACGTTATAAAAAACGCCTTCCTTCGCCAGCTTGGAAACGCTTTTCTTCAAATTAGTGCGTTTTTTTTCCTCTTCGGCAACTGCGACGGTTTCACTTATTCCAGCTTGGTTTTCAATTTTTGATTTGGGCATACTTTTCAATCTGCGCGAGAATCGGCTCAAGATAATATTGCGCAAAATCTGAAACAGTTTTCTCGACACTCACGCTCGTATCGAGAATTTTCAAATCATACGCTTCGCGAAAATCAGCATAAGCGGCGCGCACTTCGGCGAGTTGTGCCGGCGGCAATTGCGGCTTGCGCCGGTGAATCACTTCCGGCGACGCGTCCAACAACAGCGCTAAATGCGGGCGCGGATAATGGCGACACAACCAATGCCGGATTCCCCAATGATAATCCATCGGCCGGTTTTTGTATCCAACCAGCAGATCGTAAATGTAACGATCCGCCAAAACGATTCGACCTTGCCGAAGTTTTGGTAAAACCAGTTTGAAGTAACGATACCATAATTCAATGGCGACGGCAAAATAATAAAGCCCGGCTTTAAAATTTTGCCGCCGCCGCGCAAGACCAGCCGGGATTTCTCGTGACGGCGTTTTCCCAGAATAAAATGCTTTGTCTGCGACGCGATACGGCGTAATGTGAAAATAGCTAAGAATTTTTTGCAGCGGCAAAACGCTCTGGCCCCACGGCCCGAGATAAACCGTATCCGTCGTGAGCGCAGCGGCGCGCAACTTTTTTTGCAAGATTTGCAGCAGCGTGCTTTTTCCGCAACCGTCCGGCCCGAGCAAGACGATGAGCACGCCGCGCCGCGAGCCGAACCATTTCTGCGTTTCCGCTTTAAGCTCTAAAGACCACCGCCGCAGCCGATTGATTGGCCGGCGCTGATAAAGGCGGCGATAGCTTGAACGGCTCAACCGTTGCATTAAATTTTTATCTCGTTGCAGCTCGGCAAACTGTTTTCGCGCGCGCGTTAAAATTTTCTGCAATCCAAAATCCGCCGCATGCTGCGCGAGATAAGCTTCATCCAACGGTTGCGCCAATAAGCTCGCCAATCGCGCGCGATGTTTAGCCTGAATTTCACCCTTGCCAAGAAGGTTGTGAAAGAGCAGCGTCAACAAATGATCTTCGCGGCCTGGGAAAAAATAACCGTTTTCTGTTTGTCGTCGCGACAACACGCGGCGCGCATCGAGATACTCGACGCCGCGCACGACCAGTCTTTGATGCACGTCCAGCAGCAGCGGGCCTTCACCTCGCCAGCGCAAAAGCAAAAGTTTTCCCGGATTGAGTCGCCCGTTGCGAATTAAACGAAATCCATGCCGCCGGCAGATCGCCAGAAACTCCTGTGATTGGGCTTCCTCAATGAGCAAATCCAAATCATGTATTCCCGGCGCATTCGGTTGGTCACGCAAAAGAACGTAGGTTATTCCGTGATCGCTAAGATCGTTTAACAATTTCTCGAAAATCGTCATTTTTTTAAAAGTGTTTCAGCAAAAAAATCGAGAATATCGTAAACATGCCGCTGCATAAATTGCGCGTCCAAATTTTTCGGCGAATCCAAATAAACTTGCAGGCGCTGCATCCAATAAAACGCCGCTGCCGCCGGCAATAATGCTTCGTCGTAGCCGAATTTTTGCATGCCCCTCTGAAAATAGGGCCGATGAAACGCGCGCGCGTCGGACTGAATCAACCGCAGCGCGATTTTCGGCGGCGCTTCTTGAAACGAGCTTGCATCCAAACGCACGAAGAAGTGCAAAACATCGAGCATGGGAAGGGATCGGCGCGCGGCGATATCCCAATCGATAATTCCGCTCAACTCGAAATTCTTCGGATTCGTCAGAATGTTTTTCGTGGAAAAATCGCCGTGCACCAAACCGAGAAAGATTTCCTTGCCGATGAACTGCTCGGCAAAAAAATCTTCAAGCCGGCGCATAATGTCATCATACTGCTGCGTCTGCTGCGTCCAAGCAGCCAGATTGAGCAAAGGCTGCCGAAAAAGCGGCGCAAATTGATCGGGCGTAATCTTCACCATTTCGCCGTGGTGGTATTGCACATCATGCCAAAATCGAAAAAGCGCTTCGCAGACTTTTGGAAAGACGTCATTCGGCACGCGCAGGCGGCTAAGCGGCGCGCCCTTGACGCGGCTCTCGAGAAAATAGGCCTGCTTTTCAAATTCGCCTTGCGCCAGAATTTGCGGAAAAATTTTTCTCGCCGTCGGCTGATTGGGCGCGTTCTGACGGCGCCGGCTGTCGCGGCGGTGCAAATCATTCAACATTTCACTTTGCTTGCGCAGTCGCGCTTCGGCGAATGGAACCAGTGGCAGTTTGATAAACACGCCTTGTTCGCCAAACCGTTTTTTCCAGCGCGCGTCGATCTGCACTTTGCCGCCGGCAAGAACGCGATAATGATTCGGCTGAAAGGAAGATTCGGGTTCTTGACGCGCCAACTCGCGCAAAAGCCGTAAAACGAATGACGGCGACGGCTTCCTTCCAAAGCGCGCCAACGCATGGTAGGTTTCCAAAAGTTTCTTTTGTTCCAACGCACGCAACGAATGCTCGTTGCCAAAAAAATTTTCATCGCGAACCGCAAGGGCGGGAAGCGGCGCGATCATTATCGGCGCCGACCAGTGCGGCGTGATGCCGAGATGTTCGAGTTTGCGAAGAGGCGACGGGCGATTTTTTCGCGCGGCTAATTTCGCCGTCATAACTTCCAACATCGCTTGATTGGGAATGGGTTCAGACAACGGCAGCAAGCGAATCTTCGTCGGCAGAGATTCATGCTCGCGTGATTTCAAGCGCCGCAAGAGACGTCGCATACGGCTCAACGGGCTGCTCCAATCCGGCTTGTAACAATGCGTCAGCCACAACTCTCCTTGTGGATGCAGATGCATTATGATTTGCATCAACCACTCGTCTTCATGATAATTATCGACAGCGCTGCGCGTCGGCAGCCAAAGAATCAAGCCGTATGGCCCTCGCAGCTCTTGCGTGTCAAAACAGAGGCGGCAATTAGATAACTTTTTAAATTGCGCCAGCTCAAGAAACAGCTCGGCTTCGTTCTCATTGAAACCCCAAATATCGACGCGTTGGAGATGGCGCGCGAAGGCGAACGGCACGCCGCTGAAGCCGTGCAGCACGATGAGCGCAGGAAGATCGGAGCGCAATGCCGTCAAAAATTTCCACGCCGCCGGCAACTCATAAATGCAATCGTTGAGCAAAGCATTGGCTTGATGGCGTGAAAGCCGGCGATAAAGTCCGTGAAACTGTTGGCCGCCGCCGGCCGCAAAGCGTGTTGAACTCATCTCTCAATTCTCTCGTGCTGAAGCTTTTTCCGGCAGCGCCAACATCGTTCGCAGCTCTTTTTCTTTTTCCGCCCATGCGGCGTGTCGTTGCGCGCGCTGCACTTGAATCGCCGCTTTGAATTTGGACCACTCGGCCCGCAATTGCCGAATCGCTTTCACAATGCTTGGCGGCGAATTATCGACGAAGAGACTGCCTTTGGCAAACGTGGTTCGCAAGATCGGCCAATCGGAAGTGATAACCGGCGTGCCGAGCGCCATGGCTTCATAAGCGCCGCGCTGCATGGTGTGGTCGCGCGTTGTCAAAACCATTACGCCGTGCGAATCTTTCAGCAAGCCGGCATAATGCGGCACGGAAAGAAAATCCGTAAACATGACGTTTGGGGGCTTGCGTTCCAAAATTCCTGACGGCGCGTCTTTCAATTTTCCCGTGCAAAAAAATTTGACTTCGGGCAGCTCACTTGCGGCCTGTAAAATATTGTCAAGCGGCTCGTCGGAGTTGAAACTGCAAATAGTCGTAACCGCGAAAAAGCCATTGCGAAGTTTTCCATTTCCCGAGGCAGCAGTCGAAGCGTGAATTTGATTTAAAAAAGGCGGCGTTTCGATTTCTGAAAATTGCGCCGGCAGATCGCCAATCACCAAAACTTTTTCCGCCGGCACGCCCCAGGTTTGTTGCAACCGTTGCAGTTGATCATTGGTGACGATGTTGCAGGCCGCGCGTTTCTCCAGCCAGCCGTGCAAGAACTTCACCCGCTGCCAGCGTTTCATCGTAAAACCGGCGGTGTGATTATCGGTTGCAAAACGGCTCCCGGTCAATTTACAATAAATGTAAACCGGCAATGCGGCGAAGATCGGCGGCACCATCACCAATACCACCTGCGGGCGTTCGCGCAACAACAACCACAAAGTTTGCCAAGCTTGAATGATATACTTCAACCCTATCGTGGCTGAACGACTGCCGAGCCAGCCGGCATAAATCATGTATGATTTGCCGCCGAGCAAGAGCGCCAAATGATCGCTGCGGCTGCAATTTTCCGCCCAGGATATAAATATGACTTTGCGCATTCGTCGTTTTAAAAATTTTCACCATGTATCGCCGCAATCCATTGCAAGTTGAATTATTGATTTACCGGTTGAGTTTTTTCATCCGTTGCCGGCAAATTTGTTTTTGCGCCAAAAGGCGGCGACATAGAATGATGCTCGTGAATCGGCTGGCGTTCGCGCCAAATATGTGAGGCGCTATTGACATAGTCATGGGCCGGCGCAGAAGACACGCTCGCTTTGAATCTCTCGTAAAGCGCCTCGGCTTTTTGGGCTTTCGCCTCCTCGCCGGCAGCGCGATACGCCTGTTTCAGGTAATAGTAAGCATCCAGATTTTCCGGATCGATGCTCAAAACTTTTTCAAAATCAACAATGGCACGTTGATAATCTTTCATCAACAAATAAAGACGGCCGCGCTCGAGTTTTGCAACGCGATCGCGCGGAAACTTGGCGACGACCTTTTTCAAGTACTTGAGCGCCTCGCCATACTGGCCCTGCGCCTTCAGCGTCACCCCGTAATAAAAATTAATCTTGAAAGGAACAACGCGCATTTTTAGCGCCGTATCAAAAGCTTGTTTGGCGTCCGCAAAATTTCCTTCTCGCAAGCGGACGATGCCGAGATTGATCCAAGCTTCAGCAGGGTTCGGAGCATTTTCTGCGGCTTGGAGAAAAGCGGTTTCAGCGCTTTTTAAATCGCTTTGCTCAAGCAATCCCAAACCATACGCATTCCAGCGTTCCCACGTGCGTGAATCGGATTCGCCGATGGAGGCAGGTCTCTCCACCTCCGAATTGGCAACGGCAATCGTTGCCGAGTCGCGCGCCATGACAACGATTGGAAATTCGGGCAAGGTTGCCAATTGACCATTTTGTTTTTTGTCATTCCACCAAACCATGCCGAACGTCGAGGCGAGCGCATGCGATTGAAAAAAATCATCGAAAACCCATTGCGTAAATGCCCAACTGAATTTGCGATAATTCAATTTGGCGATGAGATGAATTCGGTCGCCGCAATCCGCGGGAATTTTCAAACGATAATGCGCCACATCCGCGCCGCCGGGCGGAATGAGCTTGACGTATGCCGTTTCGCGCGCCGCCCACGTATTATTTTTGTCGATATGATTGCCATCTCCATTGACAAGATAGGACCGATAAAAGTGCGCGCTGGAATCCACCGGCCCTTTGCCGGCGTCGGCTACGGCTCCGCTCCAAAAGATGATCTGTCCGCGATCATCGACGGCTTGCAACTCCAACCAGACCTCATGCGCGTCAACAGTTCCCGAGGGGAAAAAGTGTCCGACGTTCAGAGATCGCGCGACGACGTCGATTCGCACTTCATCCGCATGATTGACCGTGACGTTGCTTTGGTCGATCGGCGCGATAACTTCGGAGGCGCGTTGAGTTAAACCGCCTGCGTCCATGGGAAGGCGCTGTTCATCGCCGACCGCAAACAGCGTGGAAAGTTTGAGCGATAATTCATCAGCCACATGTTTTTCTGTTTCCCAAATGTTCCCAACATTTGTACGAATTGTATCTTGACCTGATTGATGAAGAGAGAAAATTTCATCGGCCTTTCCGATCGCAAAAATATCCACGGATACTTGATTATCTCGCAGGAATGCGACCGTCGCTTCGAGCTGCTCGCGATCTTGATTCACAGTTGGCAGAGCCGTGTTCGCGCCGAGAAAGCGATGGTCGCGAATTTTGCCGCGCGAATTACCCGCGTCCTTCGACTTGATAAGCGGCATGTGGCAGTCGGCACAGCTTTTTCCATCCCGTATCGAATAAAAGCTGCGACTGCTGCGGCCGGAAAACGGCCCGGCTTGCCAGGAATCATAATCATTGAGGCTGCGAATCCAGCGGAATTGATTCAGCGGTTGGTCGAGATGCGCCTTGTGACAAGCCGAGCAAAATTCCGCGCTATCTTCGCGGTGAAACGGTTTCATCATGCTTTGGCGATGCGGTTCCGGATCGATGCGAACAAGAAAGTCATACAATTTCTGCAAAATTTTATGATCACTCGTAGCCCAATCATTCAACGGCATTTCTTCAAGCACGTAATCTGCCCGTCCCATCGTGCTTCTCACCCGCGTGATGGAGTGACAAGCCGTGCACGAAACGCCGGCGTGCGCCTCGGGCATTTTGATCAACTCGTGAAACGGCCGCGCGAACTTGCCGCTCACGCGCAATGCCGGATCATGACAGCCGCCGCACCATTTCGCGGGATTGGTTTTTGAAACAGCGCCGTTGGTGTCGACGCGAGTGCGTGAAGTTTCCAACAAATACTCAACGGATTTTCGATACCAGGGATTATTATACGAGGAATAATGATGCGCCGAACTTTGCCATTGATTGTAGACGTCGGGATGGCAGCGCGAGCGGCCGCAGCTTGCGGAATTCAAAAATGCCGACGAGGAAATATTTTTCTGCGCCGGCGTAGAAACCGTCGAGGGCGCGAAAGGACCGTCAAAATTCCATCCCGCCGGATCATCCAACTTTTCCTGCAGCAAGGCGGGGTTGACAATACGCTCGCCATCGCCAGGTAAAAGCAAATTATAGATGCCAATCAAAATCGGAAAAAAAATCGAAATCACCACGACGATCCAAGCCACGCGTCCGGCAACGTCATACGGATTGTTTGTGCTGACTTTGTGGGCGACGCTTCGTATGGCTTTTTGAAAGAAGGCAACACCGATAAAACCGGCGGCGATATGAAAATATAAAATCCAGCCATGCAAATGCGTGGCGTTGACGACGGCCAAATATAAACCGGTGAGCACGCAAGGCGCCAAACACCAATAACCGAGCCGGCCCATGTAAATCGCCAGTTCTTTGCCTTTCGGCGCATCGTTCTCCAAAAAACGCCGAACAAAAATAAAAAAGGGAATGACCAGTGCCACGCCCAACACAACGTGAAGCAACACGTTGAGCATATAAAACAGCGACGGTTCGGCAAAGGCGGCGAGATAGCCGCTATTGAGAACGAGTATAACAAAGGCGATGAAAACCCATTTCGCCGGCTGGCGACGTTGACCGTTCATTGAAAAAACGTCCCTAAACTTCATTCGAAGATTCAATCAGCAGAAATGTTTCGGCGTTTGCTGATAAAATAGTGACGGCTGGAAAAAACGGCAAGTTTGTCGATACACCTTCGCCACTCGCAACCGCGTTGCCCTTTTAAATTTTCTTCAATTTCCTTGCATCGATATTTTGATGACATTATGGCCGTGACGGCTTTTTCCCCTCAGCGAAAAGATCATCCAAGTATTCCATCACTTCGGTAGCCGGTCGTGGACGGCGCTCCAGTGGCGGGGCGGTTTTGGTCAGCGGGGCCGGTGACGGTCTTGGAGGAGGCGGCGCTGCGACCGTCGTCTGCGTTGACAGATTTACCGGCGCGCTTCGCTTAGCCATTTCGAGATTAACCACTTCGCCGTCAGTAAAAGAGTCCGCCAAACGTTGCAATCGTTCCTGGTGCCGTTTGGCTTCGACCAATGCGTCGGTATCACCGTGAACCATGCTGTCGAAAATCGTTGGTATTTCCGTGAAGGCGTTCACGAGTTTTTTGCTCATGTTGATTTCCCCGTCCAAAACGCGTTCGCAAATTTCTTCGATGCTCGCGGCATACGCGGCAATGACGTCGAACACGAAACGTTTCGCCAAATTATTAACAGCAATGGCCGTATGCTTGATGCGGCGCAACGTTTCCTGCCGCGTCGGATCGGTGAACAGCTGGCCGATGGCCTCGCGAATAATTTGCAAATGTTCACGGCTTTGCTCGGCAAAAATTTTATTGTAGCCACTCGCTCGATTCGACGGCGGGGCAACATTTCTGACAGCCGGTTGAGGTCGATTGCTCATATTCCCGGCCACGGTGAACTTCACGCCGTTTGCCGCTGGCGGAATTGGCCTGGTTGGCAGATCGTTAATATTGACCCAGCGATCGGGATTTTGCTGATTCAACAACGGCTCGTCCGGTTTTCTTGATTGTAACTTGCCGCTATCGGTATCAATGGCATTCGCAGAATTATCATGATTCGCAACCGGCGCCGGCGAGATGGCTGATTGTCTGGCAACATGATTCGGATCTCCAGACGGAGTTGTTATCTCAAGCTTGGCCGTTTGGATATTTGTCTTTTTCGACGAAGAAATAACGTCTTTGACTTCGGCCGTCGCAACAGCCTTAGTCACCGCCGTACCCGCGCGAATTGATTGCGGGGTCTCGTCGTTAATTTTTGCTTCGTGAACAGTTTCAACAGCGTGATTAACCGTTTCCGGCGGCGCCATTCCATCCGCAAAAGTTACGCGAATAATATCATCTCGCGTAACGATCGGCGCGCTGGATTCGATCAGCTTCAGCGCCTGATCATCGGTAATAAACTTTTCAGAAGGTTTTGGGGATTTTATCGACGAAATTTTTCGGCTACGTTTTGACGGTATCGGATGTCGTTTTACAATGGCATCGCTATCAGTTGGAGATACTGCCGGCATCAAAGCCGCTGTGGCCGCGCTGCTCGCAAATAACGCCGGATTTTGTATAGGCGTCGAGTTTTCTTGAGCATTTGCCGGCGCTTTGAATAATTTTTCCCCCAACTGAATGATCGATTGCGCCGAGGCGCCGTCGATTGCATTCTTCTCGCGCGCCGCGACCGCCTCGCGTTTTTCTCGCAAGCCGGTTACGATCAACATGACGCGAATGGCTTTGTCGAGATGAAGATCGACGCGCGCGCCCCAAATGATTTTCGCCGAGGGATCAAGCTTCTCGGCGACGATTTTCATCACCTTTTTGGCGTCCTTCAGCGGCATCTGCGCGCCGCCGGTGATATTGATTAACGCGTTTTTCGCGCCAGCAATATCAACCTCGAGCAATTTATTCTGCATGGCCATTTCCACAGCCGCTTGCGCGCCTTCGACGTCTTCACTTTCGCCGATGCCGATCATCGCGGTGCCGCCGTTTTGCATGATCGCGCGCACGTCGGCAAAATCAAGATTGATCAGGCCTTTTTCGGTAATCAGCTCCGTGATGCCCTTGACAGCATTCACCAAAATCTCATCGGCAACTTTGAAGGCCATGCCGAGCGGCAAATCCGGAACGATTTCCAAAAGACGGTCATTTTGAATGGCGATCACCGTATCCGAATGGCGGCGCAATTTTTCAAGGCCGCATTGCGCATTTTCCCAACGGCCGACGCCTTCATCGGCAAAAGGCAGGGTGACAATCGAAATCGTCACCGCGCCGATATTTTTTGCCGTTTCGGCCACAATCGGCGCCGAGCCGGTGCCGGTGCCGCCGCCCAAACCGCAGGTGACAAAAACCAGATCGCTATTCTGCAAAGCCTCCTCAATTTCCTGCTGATTTTCACGGGCAGAATCTTCGCCGATTTGCGGATCGCTGCCGGCGCCGAGGCCTTTGGTCATATTTTGGCCGATGAGAATTTTGTCGTCAGCCGTGACGGCAAGCAAATCCTGCGCGTCAGTATTGATCGCCAACGTCTCAACGCCATGAACGCCGACTTCCATCAAACGCGTGATGGTGTTGTTGCCGCCGCCGCCGCAACCGACAACGCGAATGCGCGTCTGGTGCGACCGCAACAATGCCTCGAGCTCTTTATTTTTATCGGTCGAGGGTCGACGAGAATTTTGTTCTAGCTTTAACAAGTTTTCTTTCCCTTCTCAAAAATCTCTGAATCGTCCGCCGTCAGAAAAATCGGAGAAACGGGAATTTTCCGGCTCCCCCCAAAGTTCAGAGTTGCTGTGGAATGCCGGTGTTGATTGTCTCGGTTAATTGCTCGACATTAAAACCAAGTTTCTGCTGCAACCGTTTGGCTATTTCCGATGACAACGGTGCGCCGGCGCAAAAACACCAACGCAATGAAAAAGCCGTGTTAACGTTATTCTCCGCCAAGCGTATCAGCAAAGCCGGCGGACTGACCAAAACCGTAATGCGTTCGCCGGCAAGAGTTTGCAAAACACTTTCCCAGTCCGGGACTTCCGATAAAACCAGCGTCCCGCCGGCAGCGATGCTGGCGATCAAAAAATTACTCAGAAAATCCGGCTGCGACAACGGCACTAAACAAAGCAGATGATCATCGCCGGTTAAGCGAATTCGCTCGATCATGGCCCCGGCTTCGCGCGTTAGGTTTTCATGCGTGTGCACGCAGAATTTGCCGCTGCGGCTGAATTGGATAACCGCCGGACGATCAGAAACCGGAACGGTTTCCTCAGCATGAGCGGACCCATTTGTCGGCCCGAGCCGCGTTTGGCGATCGGCTTGGCGATTTACCGTGGTCATTTTGCCCCGATCAACCTCGGCGCAGCGTTCGCGCATCGCCTTGTTCAAGGTTACAATATTATCTTCTTCAAAGATCGCGATAGTCAGGCGCGAGAGCGAGACGCCATTATCGTTGGATTTGGCCAGCGCTTGATCGAGCAACGGTTTGTATTCCGGCGTGGTGATGACGGCGTCAGCTTTCGAGAGCAGAAGCGCCGAACGCAGTTCATGCGCTTCGCTGGAAACATCGAGGGGCACCGCAACGCCGCCGGCGCGCATTAAGCCGAAAAAGCTGATCACCAACTTGGGCGAGTTCGGCACGAGCAGCGCCACGCGCTGGCCGGGCTGCAAATTGATCGATTGAAAATAACCCGACATCCATTCGACATAGAGTTGCAGCTCGAAAAACGAAATGCGTCGATCTTCGTAAATCAACGCAATCGCATCGGAGCGCGACAACACGACTTTATCGAACATGCCGTTCAACCGCCCATCGGTTTCATTAAAAGCATTTTCAGTCATTTACCGGCTTTCTAAATTTTTGCGGACTATCCGCTTCAATCACGCAAGCTACAGCAATCGGAGGCGATCCGCTTGAGGTAACCTTAAGTTATTTTTCTTATCTCGCTTCTTGAATGAGCAGCGCGATTTCTTCTTGTAACGTGTCGCGAATTTCTGGCCTTTGCCGAATGGCCGGTTTCTTATCGTCAAATCCATTATCGAATGCCGTTCGCATTTTTTGAACAAAATCAGAGACGTTGCCATGACGATAAGCCATCACTCCCGGCGGCCGCGCGCCATTCTCGCTGGCGACGACGACCGTTCCCAATCCCAAAGCCTCCAAAACACTCGAAGAGACGCCATCAACCACCGGCGTGCGAATGTAAACTTTCGATGCCGCCAACGTCGCGAGAAAATCACCGTGATCCAAATCACTGGCGACAAAACTATTGGCCGAGAGGCCGTGCTCGCGCAACAATTTATTTAGCGTTGGTGTTTCCTGAAACGCGCCCATGAAAATAAGGCCGAGCCGAGGATATTGTCGCGCCAAACTCTGCAAACCTTGCATCAGAAAATCGACATTGAAATCGGAACGCAGGTAAATGTAACTGCAGGCGACCGGCTGATGCGCTTCAATAAATTTTTTTATTTCAGCCGGCAGCTCGGCTTTGTCTTCGAGATATTGCGGACAAAAGGCCGGAATCGGAATAATTCTTTCCGGTCGTATTCCATATTCAACGATGAGAGACTTTACCGCTTCATTGTTGCAGATGATTTTTCCCGCCAGCAAAAAAATCAAGCGGAATGAGGAATCTATCCACCACTTCCCTTGCTTTGGAAAATAATCCTGTTTCGGTCCGGCATGAAAAGTTAAAACTGCGCGTCTTCCAAAGAACAAGCTGATCGTCTCCGCCACCAGCGCCAAAAGCGGGCTTTTAGTGGATTTCCCGTTGATGTGCATGTGCACGAGAAATCCTCGAGCGCAATATTTCAAAACCTTCCAGGCATAATCAAGCCCGTTATGAACCGCGACAAATTCATGGTTTATTTGACGGCGGTTTTTGTTCGTGTTTAAAACCACGCACGTGTGCCCGGCGCGCACGAGGTAACGCTGCAACATTTTGATGCGCACCGACCAGCCGGTGCCGGGCGGCGGATACGGCCCAATTTGTAAAATTCGTTTCGGCTGCTGCATCCGGGCAACGTCAACTATTCAAATCAATCGAGGAAATTTTGGCGTCGACCGCAAGCTCCGAAGTCAACAACCTTTTCCCCTTCAACGACAATTCCGATCCTTTAACAATCGTGGCAAATGCCAAACGTGAATCAAGCTCATAACGGATGTGCGCAATGCGCGCGTCGGTGCGAATGTCACTAATCTCCTGCAAGCGGCCGGTGAAATTGAAAACCAGCCGATCTTCCCAACGCGGGGTTTTCAAGCTGAGAAAAAACGGCGCTTCGCTTTCAGTGCTGTGACAACCGGTCTGCTGAATTTCGATTTCCGGCGCTTGCGCTTCAAACGGCAGAATCAACGTCGACAAATACATTGGCAGCAGCCCGGAGAGCCGCAAGCATAAAGCTTGCGCCGGTATTTTTTCGCCGTAAGCGGGGGCGAGCCAACCCTGGCTGGGATGTTCGCCGCCTTCAAATAATTCAAGCGCCGACTCGCGCAGCCCAATGTCTTGCAACAAAATATTTTTTTGTTCGCGTCGCTGCGTCATGACTTTGCGGCCAGCGATCTGAGCCGCAACGCCCGGAGCGAAATGAAACCAGCGTTCGACCAGATGCTCACCCATGCCGAAGAGCGCATCAAGAATCAACCAATAATCGCCTTTGCGCCAAAAAACGCCGCGGCGATGGCGAACATTCGAGCCGAAACCGGTGTAACAACCTTCGATGAAAGCAAAGTCAGCCTGGCAATTATAAAAAGATTGCTCAACTTGCGGCACATAATTGTAACCCAGGCGTCCAACGAGATTGCTCGGGCCGCGGCCATCGACAGTAATTGCATTGTGAGCCGAAGCGCCGCGAAAATGATTTTGCCAATTCAAATCGCCGTTGTAGGTCAACATGCCGGAATCAATCAGCACCGGCGCGCCGTAGGCGTTCAACGTCAAGCTGAGAAAATCGGCATGGCCGTGCGCCACCGAAACATTTTCATCGCGATGCAAGCCCTCGCTTTGCTGGCCGCAATCAAAAATGAAATAATGATCGTCACGATTCCAGCCGGTGCGAAAAATTGCGTAACCGCTGTCGCGGAAAAATTTGCTGCGCTCCACCGGCGCGCTGCTATTCAGCCGGGCAAATTTCTGATGGCTCTCCGGACCCAACAACCACAAACAACATTCGGAGAACTCGCCGGCCATTTTTTTCATGTCACTGCGCTGAAACAGCACCGCGCCGAGCGCCAGCAGATCGCGAAAATCCCACGTGTGATATTCGCCAAAATAAATCGAGCGCGCGTTGTCGTTGTCGCCGATCATCGGATGCGCGCCGTCGGGTTGAATGCTGAACATCGAAAATTCCAGCGCGCGTTCGAGTCGCGCGCGCATTTCTGGCGACAAGGCTTGGCCGTTGCGTTCGGCGAGAATGGCCGTCAGCAGATAAAAGCCGAGTGTGAAATGATGATAAGACATGGCTTGTTCCACAGACATTCCATCACGATGAAACTGCTTAGCGACCTCGTCGCTGAGAATCGCCCAGCCTTTCTTGCGCCAACGCTCCGCCTCGCGAAATTCCGGAAACAGGGTTCCCAGCGTGAATAAAGCTGCGGCCTCGCCGATCAAATGATTGTACGGGCTTACGTAAAAAGAAAGATTGCGGCTGATGAAACGCCCGTGCAGTTGCAGCGCGCGAAGAATCTTGGCATGTGAAAGCGCGTCGAGAGCATTCGCTTCCAGACAAAAGAAGTACGCCCACGTCCACGAGAGCACGCGCAACGCAGCTTCGAGCGCGCTCGTCCAATTGACGCCGTAGAGATATTGATTCTGCTCGATCCAACTCAGACATTGACGAATAAATTCTGCCGCGTATTTTTCATCCTGGGTGAGCCAATACGCTTTGCCGAGCACGATGAAATGCTGATGCCGGTTAAGCTCCCACGCGTATTTGACGTCGCCGGGAATGACGCCGCCTTTCGCTTCGCCGTTCGCCGAACGTTGGCCGTAGTATTTCATTTCCGTATAAAAACGATTGGGCCAGCGCTTGTGCGTCAGCGGATCATCCTGCCATTCAATGGCGTCGGCGTATTTTATTTTATGGCCCAAAAACGAAAATTCATGTTCGAGAAGGCGCTCAGCTTGCGTCAAACTTTGCGACACGATATTGGGAAGATGCCGGTCAGCAATTTGCAACATTGCCGGTCGTTGCTGTGGGTCGAAAAAAAATTTGAACATGCGGCTATTATAAGCCTGATCATACAAACGCTTGCGCATGTGCTCCAACAGAAACTCTTCCGCATCCGGCCAGCGTTGTCCGGCCACGGCTTCGGAGAATGGTCCGTCAAAATCGGAAGGAAG
>Ga0247727_10005371_pt1 | contig 26083 bp, 22 predicted proteins | sample WisWelCaveWW1625_FD_202498 | JGI IMG/M metagenome (GOLD analysis project Ga0247727, IMG submission 202498) | Biofilm microbial communities from Wishing Well Cave, Virginia, United States - WW16-25 | ecosystem: Environmental > Aquatic > Deep subsurface > Groundwater > Cave microbial mat | place...
CTCAGCAGCTGCCGTCGGCGGGGGCGCAGTTGCGGCCGAGCTCGACGCCGGCGCCGTCCTGGACGCCGATGCAGGCGGCGTCGGCGGGACAGGCCTGGCCGGCGGAGCAATCGGTGCCACAGAACTTCGAGCCGTCGCCGCCGACGATCTGCAGGCAGAAATTGGAGGCGCCGCCACAGTCGGCGTTCGACGCGCAGCCGGCGCAGTAAAGGCCGTCGTCGACGCCCGTGTCGGTGTCCGTCTCGGACGCGGAATCCGACGCGACGTCGGTGTCCGCGTCGGAGTCGACGTCCGAGTCGACGTCCGTGTCCCCGTCGCTGCCCTCGTCGGGCGCCGGGACGCAGTCGGCGGCGAGGCGTTCGAAGCCGGCGTCGCACTCGCAGCCGCAGGTGACCGGGTCGACCACCTCGTTCTCGCCCTCGCAGGGGGCCAGGCACCGCTCGCCGCAGAAGACGGCGGGCGGGGCACACTGCAGCGGGAGATCGTCGTCGTAGTCGGTCGCTACACCGGAGACCTCGCCGCCGGCGCAACCGACGAGCGCGACGAGCAGCATCGCGGCGCGGCTCATCGAGCCTTCCTCCGACGCGAGACGAACGAGGCGAGGAGCCCGACCGACGCGAGGGCCACGCCGCTGTCAGCAGGGCCCGTTCGGGCCGCCCTTCCGCCTGCGCAGCAGCCGCCCTGCGGGACCGCCGCGCCGCCGTCGTCGCCGAGCGGGGGCCCGACGTAACCGTCGTCGGAGTCCGCGTCCGTGTCGGCATCGACGTCCGTGTCGGCATCGCCATCGGCGTCCGAATCGGCATCGACGTCCGTGTCGGCGTCGGCGTCCGTGTCGGCGTCGGCGTCGGCGTCCGTGTCCGCGTCGCCGCCGCCGAGCGCGGGGTCGACGAGCACGTGCTGGGCGACGGACCACTCCGATTCGCCGCCGTCGTCGTCCGTGCAGCGGGCGATCCACCAGAACTCCGTCGTGTCCGCCGGCAGGTCGATGTCGGCCTCGACCGGATCGACTCCGGCGGCATCGGCGACTGGAACGAACTCGAGCAGGTCCAATAGCGCCGCATCCGCGTAGGCGTCGAAACGGTAGGAGAGCTGGTCGCCCGGCACGTCTGCGCAGGCGGCGACCGACAGCCGCGGCGACAGCCCCACGGTGTCGGCATCGAGCGGCGCGGCGGCGATGGGGGCGGTCGGCGCGACGTTCTGAACGGAGACCTCGATCCGGGTCAGCGAGAAGGTGGACTCGTTGGTCGTCCGCAGGAACACCGAGGCCGTCGACGGCCCGTCGAGTCCCGCCGCTGACAGCACCGCGTCCTCGACGTCCGAGTCGTCCCAGTCGCCGTCGCCGTCGAGGTCCCACTCGAAGGCAAGCCCGCCCCCGAGCGGATCCGCCGCGGACACATCGATGGTCGTCTCGCCGCCCTCGTCGACCGCGTAGGGACCTGCGGCGTCCACGACGGGTCGCCACGATCCCAGGCAGGAGCGCTCGAGGAAGCGGAAGACGTTCTCCTCGACCACGCTGCGGTTGGCGTCGTCGCGCATCCAGGTGACGTCCCCCCAGAAGACCGCGCGCCCCGCCCCGCCCAGGTCCGCCTCGACGTAGGCGACGCCGACCGTCTCGCCGGCGTCCGTCGTCGCGAAGGCCGCGCTGCCTGCGTCGTCGAAGCGGCTGCCGCGGATGACGTTCACGCCGGCCAGCTCGTTCGGGTCGTACCCGATCCCGTCGGGCCCGTAGGGGTCGACGATCGCGTCGACACCGTCGACGATGTCGTCCACGTACTCGGCCGTCAGGCCCAGGTCCTCCACGAGCGTCGCGATGCTCGCGTTGCGCACCGGCCACTCGTTGCTGTCGCCGGCCACGTACAGCCCCCCGCCCGCCGCGACGAAGTCGACGTAGTTGGAACGCATCGCGGCGGTGAATTGCAGGTTGTAGTTCAGGTCGAAGACGACGTCGTAGCCGCTCAGGTCCGCCGGAGGCGCGGCAAGGCGGGAGACCGTCCCGCCGGTGGCCTCGATGACGGACGCCAGGTTCGTCACCCGGTCGTCGGCGAAGGCAGCCTCGACGACGAGGACGCGTGTCGCGCCGCCGTCGCAGGTGGCGAGCAGGGCGCGGGGAACGAGGAGGACGGCGCAAGCGAACGTGGCAGCGATGGCGAACCGCATGCCCGTCGCGAGTGCAACCGACGTGCCCCGGGGCGCAACGCCGCGATATCAAGCGAGGAACTGGCACCGGTGCGCGCCGCCGTCCCACCGGCTGCGACGGGGGGAATCAGCTCAGAGCTGCTCGATGACGAGCCCGACTCGGACGAGGTCGGTCGGCGGGGGCGAGATCTCGATGGGGAGCAGCGCGTCGTACTCCGCGCGGGGCAGCAGCCAGAACGCCCGCAGACCCTCGGCTTCGATCTCGGGCTGCCAGGTGCGCACGAGCGAGTCCGCCTCGTGTGCCGACAGGCCCGCGGCGCGCAGGCGCTCGCGAATCTCGGTGCGGACGTCGTGCGGCTGCACGGGCCACGGACGGTCGATGCCGACCCGCGCGGCGAGGCCCGGGGCGAGGCCGGACGCGGCGACCCAGCGATCGCCGTTCGCGACGATCATCTCGGAGGCGCCCGCATCGCCGAGCCGCTCGATCGTGACGGAGCGGTCGTCGCGTCGGGCGCGATACGCCGTCCGGAAGGCAACCGGCCCGTCGTAGAAGAGGAACTTCTCGGCGGAACCGTCCGGCGCCTCGAGCGTCGCGGACGGAACGGATCGCAGGTGGTTCCAGAAATGGCCGCGTGCGACCTCGGGGAGCGCGGCGCCTCCCCGCGGGACCGCACGCACGCTCCAGCGAAGGTGGTCAGGCGGTTCGCAGGGCCGGACTGCGGCGCGATCGCGCAGCGCGGGCCCGCCTCCCACGCCCAGGCAACCCGGGCGACTACTTCCAGGCTCCATCGAGACCCCCGGGTAGAACAGCCAGGCGTTCCCCCCCGTGAAGCCCACGCGCACTGTCAGCTCCGTCGGGCGGTCGGCATAGACGTACACGACCGGCTTGCGTGAGAGCGTGCCGCCGGGCGACTCGGCTCGCGCCGTCGCCCTGCGCACGAACCGCGGGCTCTCGCGCGCGAGATCTGCGAGATGCTGGATCTGCCCCTCGCGGACCTTCCAGACACCCCACTCGTGTACCCGGAGGCCCGACGTCGGCGGATGCGGGGGCACCGCCGAAGCGGGGCGGACCGCCAGGATTGCGACCGTCAGGACGAGGAGAAGCCGGGCACGCACGGGGTGGGTAGACGAGCCTGGCGCTGCTCGGGTCTACAATGGCCTGCGTGCGGGGCCTCGCGGCGGTGTGCGTCCTCCAGGCATTCGCCGGATGCGGCGACCCCGACTCGCGAAACGACGGGCTTTCCGGCGATTCCGCGCTGGTACAGGCCTTCCGGGATTCCGGGCGACGCCACGAAGTCCCGCCCGAGACCCTGGCTGCCATCGCGTGGGCCGCCTCGCGCGGGTCGATGCGCGACGGGGAGCCGGCCGTGTACGGCGGGATCGGACTGCTGGACCTTCGGGCGGGGGGAACGCTCGACGCGGCCGAGAAAGCGACGGGCCTGCACCGCGAGCGACTGATCCACGACGCTGCGGCGAACGTCGAGGGCGGCGCGGCGGTCCTCGCGGATCTCGCGGGGGAGGACGCCGATCCGATCGTCGCCTACCTCGGCAGCGAACTGTGGGCCGCCGAGGTACGGCGCGCGATGCAGAACGGCTTCACGATGCGCGACGACGAGGGGCGTGAGGTGCAGCTCTCGCCTCCCCCCGTCGGCTCACACGTTCTCGCCGCGCGCCCCGACTATCCCGAGGCCGAGTGGGCCGGACCGTCCTGCAACTACCAGGACGCCTCGCGCGGCGCGGGATCGATCCTCGACGTGGTCATCCACACCTGCCAGGGCGGATTCGCCGGCTGCTGGGGGTGGCTCCTGAACTGCGCCTCGGGCGTCTCGGCGCACTACGTCGTGCGCAGCGACGACGGGCACGTCGTGCAGGACGTCGAGGACCAGGACGTCGCGTGGCACGACGCATGCAACAACGCGAACACGATCGGGATCGAACACGAGGGCTTCGTCGACGATCCGGACCGCTGGTACACCGACGAGATGTACTGCGAGAGCGCCAAGCTCGTGCGCTGGATCTGCGACGAGTACGGCATCCCCTGCGACCGGTCGCACGTGTACGGCCACGCGGAGGCGCCGGACTGCTCGGATCACACCGATCCCGGCGCCGGCTGGGACTGGGACCTGTACATGGACTACGTGACGAACGGCTGCGACTGCGCGCCGGTGCCCGAGACCTGCAACGGCGTCGACGACGACTGCGACGGCGCGGTGGACGACGACATGCCCGCGGAGACCTGCAACTGCACGGACGACGATTGCGACGGGGTCATGGACGACGATGCCTGCCCGGATCGCGCGCGCGTCGTCGACGTGTCGTTCCCGCGGATCCTGGAGGCGGGCACGACAGCGCGCGCGTGGGCGACGTTCGCAAACGAGGGGACGACCGCCTGGGATGCCGACGTCGTCCTGCGCGAGGTGGGCGAGCGTTCGGGCCTCGTCGGCGATCCAGCCGCGCGGCTCGGACGCGACGCGGCGCCGGGAGAAACCGTCCGGGTGGACATCGACCTCGCTGCCCCCGCAGAAACCGGCACCGTGACGACCTCGTTGCGCCTCGAGCGCGCGGACGGGACGGCGATCGAGAGCGCGTGCGACGAGTCCGGTCGCGTGAACCTGTCGATCGACGTCGTCCCCGCCGACCTTGCCGAGGAGGGCGAGGACGGAATCGAACCGGAACAGGACCTGCGCGCCGAAGGCGGGTGTTCCTGCCGCGTCGGCGGGCCCTCCCCCGCCGCCGGAACGATCCTCCTCGACTTTGTCGTCGTGTCTGCCGTTGCGATCAGAAGCCGTGCTCGACGCCGACCCAGGCGTCGATCGCCATCACGACCGTAGGGAAGAAGTAGTCCGCGTCGACCTCGCCGATCAGCGCGAGGCCGCCCGGGTCGCCGAAGTGGTACAGGACGCCGCCGCCCAGAGAGAAATTGTTGAAGCCGGCGTTCTGGTAGATGGTGACGTCCTCTTCGCCGCTGTCGGGTTCCCCGTCACCGTCAGTGTCCAGGGGACGACTCTTGAGATTCACCTGCGGCTGGACCATGCCGTAGCCGGTCCCGGCGAATCCGTAGAACCACAGGCTCGTCTCGAGCGTCCGGTTGAACCAGTACGACCCGCGCACCTCGACGTGATAGTCGAGCATCTTGAGCGCCTCGACGATCGGGGCGTGGCTCTCGCCGATCACCTGGTAACGCAGGGATGCGCCGAGACTGATCTGATCGGTGACGAAGAATCCCCCTGCGATCCGCAGCGCGGGGGGAAGGAAGGTGAATCCGCCCTGCACGTCCACGCAGGCCAGGTCGGCGTCCTCGCTCCCGATCTCGCCCGGCGGGAGGTCTCGCAGCGTGTCGTCGCACAGCGCGTCCTGCGAGGGGTTGGTCATCGTTTGCGTGCGAGCCGTTCCGGCGCCGGCTCCGACGCCCAGCGCGATGAACGCCGAGGGCAAGCGCGGCGTGGTGTCTTCGACCGCCGCGCCGGGGATGCAGTCCTGCGGACAGGTGAAGTCCTCGCTGCCCTCGCAGCGTCCGTCGCCGCAGAGGGCGCGGCGACAGCGGGGATCGTCCGAGCCGGGCGGGCATTCGTCCGTGGAGCCCGCGGTGCACGTCTCGGGCGGCGGGCGGTCCGGCAGGTGCGGCGCCTCGCGTGTCCTCGCACTCACGATCGGCACGGGGATCGGGTTCGCGGGGTCGCCGGCGTAGGTGACCGGAACGCCCTGCGGATCGATGATTCCCACGTAGTAGACGATCTGCGGGGCGAAGGCCGCCATGCAGTCGATCTCGGCCCCGTATCCGTTCCCAACCTGCTGGGCCTGGACACGCTGGAAGTCCGGCATCCCCAGACCCCGGTACCAGACGTAGACGGCGCCGACCCGGATGTAAGGCGCGACCTCGAGGTAGATCGGAACCGGCGTCATCTCGAGCTGTTCTGCCGGCGGCGTGTGCGAGATGAGCGAGCCGCCGCCCGGCGGACCCGGAGGGCCCGGCGCGGCGGTGGCCCCCGGCTGCAGAGGTGCGCCCGGCGCGGCGGTGGCGCCCGGCGGAAGCGGTACGCCCGGCGCGGCCGTCCCCACGGGAGGGAGCGGGGCGCCGGGAGCGGTTGAGGCGGCGCGCTGCCGCGCGAGCGCGAAGGCCGCTTCGATGTCCGGCGTCGAGGTGATCGGGTCGAGGCGGACGTTCGGGTCGGCGCGCATGGCGTCCGCGAACGAGTCGATCCCCGCCGCGTTGTCGGCGAGGCCGCCGACCTGGACGACGCCGCGGTTGAGGTGCGTGCGCGCGAGCGGGGCCCCCGTGACGGCGTTCGCGCGGCACAACTCGAGCGCCTGCGAGAGGAGCTGCAGCGCACGCTCCATCTCGAGGCTCGTGTAGGCCGCCATCGCCTGGCGATTGAGGTCGACGACCTGCGCCGTCGCGCCGGCGGCTCCCGCCGGTTGCGCGGCGGCAGGTCGTTCGGCTGCGACGAGGAGGACGACGACGAAAATGCCGGTGAGAATCGCCTTCGGACCCATGTCTCCCTGGAATCGCTGCCCGAGCGTCCGCTGCGGACCTTACCAGCCGGTCCCCATGGCGCAAGTGTTTTTCATCTCGAGGGCGCGGCAGAGGAAGCCCGCGAGATCCCGAGCTTTCCGGCCAGCCAGAGCGCCATCCGCGGGTAGAGATCGGGGGCGTCCCCGGCAAGCCTCACCCCGTGCCCGTCGACACCGGGGTAGACGTGGCGGTCGGCTCGGGAGGCGGCCTGCGCGAGCGACTCCACCGCGCGCGCCGAGTCGGCGTCGCCCTCGCCGGCAAGAAGGAGGAGTGGCCGGCGACCCCAGCGCGGCAAGGCCGGTAGGGTGTCGAGCCCTCGATACGAGAGCCCGGGAGAGAGGAGAATCGCGGCGGCGACCGTGGCGTCGTCGACGGCCGCGAGCAGCGCCGCGGACGATCCGATGCTCGACCCGACCACCCCGATCTTCGACGGGCGCAGGCCCGAGCCCTCCTGCAGCCACCGGATCGCCGCGCGGACATCCTCGACCACGCCGGGCCAGTCACTGGCGGCGAACGTCGTCCACGAGATCGCCTTTTGCGGGCCGTGGACGCTCTCGCCGTGGCCGCGCAGATCGATCGCGAGGACGTGCAGGTCGCCCTGTGCTCGCAGCCGCAGGGCGAAGGGCTCCCACTCGCGGCGGTCGGAACCGAGCTGATGGACCAGGACCACGGCGGGCGCCGCCGGCTCGCGCCCACGCCAGAGCCAGCCGACGACCTCGACTCCCTGCGCGTCGAAACGGACCGTCTTCTTCGGGACGGGCAGATCGCGACCGCGCAGCGGGAGATCCTTCGCCGGGGCCTTGCGCGCCGCCGCGGACCGTCCCGCGTCGCGCGCGGCGGGGCTGGGGTCGGAGCAGCCGACTGAAGTGCCGGAGAGGAGAACGCAGGCGAGAACCGTCCGTGTCAACGCGGACGGACGATACTATGCTCGCCGCGAACGTGCGCATCGGGGCCCTGCTCGTCGTCGGAAACGAGATCCTCTCGGGGAAGGTCGCCGACACGAACATCCACTGGCTCGCGACCGAGCTGCGGGGGGTCGGGGCGGACCTGCGGCGGGTGCTCGTCGTCCCCGACGAGATCGACGTCATCGCGGCCGCCGTGCGCGAGCTGGCGGACGCGTACGAGTTCGTGATCACGACGGGCGGCGTGGGCCCGACCCACGACGACGTGACGATCGAGGCGGTCGCGGCAGCCTTCGGACGGCGCGTCGTCCGACACCCCGAGATCGAGGCGATCATCCGTGGCTTCTACGGAGCCCGGTGCACCGAGGGGCACTTGAAGATGGCGGACGCGCCGGAAGGGATCGAGCTGGTGTCGACCGCCGAGGTGCGGTGGCCGACGATGGTTCTCGAGAACGTCTACGTCCTGCCGGGCCTGCCCGAGATCATGAAGATCAAGTTCGCGATCGTCCGCGAACGGTTCCGCGGCGAGCCGTTCCACCTGCGCAGCGTGTACGTCCGGCTCGACGAGGGAAACCTCAAGGAGCACCTCGACGCGATCGTCGCGGCGTTTCCCGCGGTCGCGGTCGGGTCGTATCCGAGAATCGGCGACCCCGATTTCAAGGTGCGAGTCACGCTCGATGCGCGCGACCTCACCCTCGTGGAGCGTGCGGCCGCTGCGCTCGTGGCGCGGCTGCGACCCGAAGACATCGTCCGGACCGACTGAGTGCACGAGTTCCCCGCGATCTCCGTCGCGCCCTTCGCGGCTCTGCTGCTGTCGATCGCCGTCTTTCCGCTGGCGGCGCCGCACGTCTGGGAGAGGAAGTGGGTTCAGGTCCTCGTCGCGGCGATCCTCGGCGTGCCGACCGCGCTGTGGGTGGCGACCAAGGATCCGCACCTCGTCGTCCACGCGGCGACCGAGTACGCCTCGTTCATCGTCCTGCTCGGGGCGCTCTTCACGATCTCCGGCGGCATCGCGCTGACGGGAGATCTGAAGGCGAGGCCGGAAACGAACGTCGCCTTCCTGGCCGCGGGGGCGCTGCTCGCGAACGTCATCGGCACGACCGGCGCGTCGATGGTGCTCATCCGTCCGGTCCTGCGGACCAACTCGCAGCGCAAGCACGTCGCGCATCTGCCGCTCTTCTTCATCCTCGTGGTGTCGAACGTGGGCGGGATGCTGACGCCGCTGGGGGACCCTCCCCTGTTCCTGGGGTACCTGCGCGGCGTGCCGTTCTTCTGGACGTTGCGACTCGCGCCGGTGTGGGCGCTGTCGGTCGCGGCGCTGCTGTGCATCTTCTATCTGGTGGACATGAGGGCGTTCGGACGCGAGTCGAAGGACGATCGGGCGGCGGACTCACGCGACCGCGCGCCGCTCGCGCTGCACGGAAAGAGGAACCTCCTCCTCCTGGCGGCGACGGTCGGCGCGGCGTTCCTCGACGCGCCGTGGCGCGAGGCGGGGATGATCTCGGCGGCCGTCCTTTCGGTCGCGATCACCCCGAAGGACGTGCGGCCGAAGAACGGCTTCACCTGGGGCCCCATCGTCGAGGTCGCGATCCTCTTCGCCGGGATCTTCGCGACGATGATCCCTGCGCTCGAGTTCCTGCGCGCGCGGGCGCCCGGGTTCGGAATCTCCGAGCCGTGGCACTTCTTCTGGGCGACCGGGGCCCTGTCGTCGGTCCTCGACAACGCCCCGACGTACCTCGCGTTCGTCTCCGTCGCACAGGGCCTCGAGGCAAGCGGGGGAACGCAGATCCTCGGCGTGCCGGAACCGCTGCTCGTCGCGATCTCCGTGGGGGCGGTGATGATGGGCGCCAATACATACATCGGGAACGGCCCGAACTTCATGGTCAAGGCGATCGCGACCGAGCAGGGCATCGAGACGCCAGGTTTCTTCGGCTACGCAGCGAGGGCGCTCGTGGTGATGCTTCCGATCTACGTCGTGATCACTCTGCTTTTCTTCATCTGATCCGCAGGAAGCAGCGGTCCGGGAACGCGGCGACCTGCCTGGCGGCCCGTGTGCCGTCGATGAACGCGTCGGTCACCGGGTCGTAGTAGCCGCTGGCGGGCACGAGGTCCGGGACGCGGTCGGTCCAGAAGCGGTTGATCCGGCCGACGAAGCCCTCGCGGAGGACCTTGCCGATGACGGATGCGAGGGCGATCGGGGGTTCGGAACTGTCGCCGTCCATCACGAAATGGACCTCGCCGATCCCGAGGAGCTTGTACGCGGACCGGCGGCGCTTCTGCTCCAGCGTCGTTCGGAGGTATCCGGCGAGCGCGCCGAACGCGACGTCGTAGTCGGTGCGGGCCCCGACCTTTCCGCACAGGAACAGCGCGTCGGCGCCGGCGCGCTCCCGCAGCGATAGGACGATCGCCTCGAAGAGCCCGAGGTCCACTCCGAACTTCGATCGTCCGTCCGCGAGCGAGTCGTTGACCCGCGACGGGCAGAGGATTGTCGAGGTGACGGCGACGAGCCGGGCGTCGAGGCGAGCGAGTGCCCGAGTGAGCGCGCCGGTCGGTGCCGGCAGGGTCCACGACTCGGTCCAGCACTGCGGGGCGGCCTCGGCTGGACACGGCGCCTTCATCCAGGCCTCGCCCTCGCGCGACGCCGCGGCGACGAGATCGCCAAAGGTCCTGGGCGCGTTCCCGGTCGCGATCCCGACGGCCTCGCCGGCGAGCGCAGCCGCGGCTTCGACGTTGCCGAACGCGGCGACGCGCTTCGAGTCGTCGACCCCGATCCGACGCAGGACGCGCCTCCAGCGCTTCGGGTCGTAGGCGGACGTCTCCAGCAGGACTCCCGTCGCGACGAGCGGGCCGAGCCGGGGCCCGAGGCCGTTCTCGTCGATGCCGGCGACCCACACGCGGCCATGCTAGTCGGTCGACACAGGGGCGCGAACCGCCTAGATTGCGCAGCCGCCGTGGCGACTTACCGCGCCGTCAAGGGCATGCACGACCTCCTGCCGGAGGAGTGCGCGCGCGCGCGCCGCGTGGAGGACGCCTTCAGGCGCACGATGGCGCTGCACGGGTTCGGCGAGATCAAGACGCCCATCGTCGAGCCGACGGAGCTGTTCGTCCGCAGCGTCGGCGAGACCACCGACATCGTCGAGAAGGAGATGTACACGTGGCAGGACCGCAGCGGGGACTCGCTGTCCCTGCGGCCGGAGGGGACGGCCTCTGCGGTGCGGGCCTACGTCGAGCACGCGCAGCACGCGCAGGGCGGACCCGTGAAGTGGTGGTACTGGGGACCGATGTACCGGCGCGAGCGGCCCCAGAAGGGCCGCTATCGCCAGTTCTGGCAGGGCGGCGCCGAGATCCTGGGCGACCCCGGTCCGCACGCGGATGCGGAGCTCATCGACCTCGTCGCGACGTTCTTCACGGACCTCGGGGCCCAGGGCGTGGAGGTCCTGGTCAACTCGCTCGGCGGGCCGTCGTCGCGGCCCGTGTACCGCGAGGCGCTGGTCTCCTACCTCGACGGCAAGCCGCTTTGCGCGGACTGTCAGCGGCGCAAGGAGACGAACCCCTTGCGAGTGCTGGACTGCAAGGTGCCCGCCGACCAGGCGATCTCCGCGGGCGCGCCTTCGACGATCGATCATCTGTCCGAAGACGACCGCGCGCACTTCGAGGGACTGACCGCGTCGCTCTCGGCGCTCGGGACGGCGCACCGGGTCGATCCGCGGCTCGTGCGCGGCTTCGACTACTACACGCGGACGCTCTTCGAGGTGCGCGGATCCGGCGGCGAGCTCGGCGCGCAGTCGGCATTGTGCGGCGGCGGGCGTTACGACGCGCTCGTCGAGGAGATCGGAGGGGCATCGACCCCCGCGATCGGCTTCGCGATGGGGATCGAGCGGATCCTGCTGGTGCTTCCGGCCCCGACGGACCCCGCCGCCGGCCCGACGGTCTTCGTGGCGACCGCGGGCCCGGGCACGCGCGCCGCGGCCCTGCGTGCGGCGCGCGATCTGCGGCGCGCCGGAGTCTCGGCGGAGGCCGACCACCGGGACGCGTCGCTCAAGGCCCAGCTTCGACGCGCAGACAAGCTGCGGGCGAAGTACGCGCTCATCGTCGGCGCGGACGAGCTTGCCCGGGGTGCTGCGATGCTCCGGGATCTCGCGACGAAAGATCAGCGCGAGATCCCGCTGGACGACGTTGCCCGGGCGATCGGGGGGGTCGCGTGAGGACCCTCCTCGCGGCCTTCATTCTCGCGGCGCCCGCGCTCGCGTCGGCGCAGCCGGTCGGCGAACCCGACGACCGTCCGGACCCGGCGTCGAACGACGTCGCCCACGACGTGCCGCGCCTGGTCCCGCCATGGAACGCGGACGATCCGGAGACGCGGCGACTGATCCTGCCTCCCTACTACTCGGAAACGCACGGGCAGTCCGGGATGCGGGCGTTCTTCCCGTTCTACTTCAACCACTGGTCGCCGGGATTCCACGCGACCCTGCTCGGGCCCTACTACGATCGGGAAGGTGGGCCCGGGACGCGCACGCGCGTGTTGTTCCCGTTCTACTGGCACTACGAGCGGACCGGATGGGACCTGCTGGTCCTCCCGCCGGCCTACACGCTCTCGGCTTCGAACGGCTGGGACGCCGGCGTCCCGCCCCTCTTCATGGCGGGCCGGACGGACGACGACCAGTACCTCTTGATCCCGCCGCTCCTGCTGGCGGACTTCCGCGATGCGGACTCGAGCCTGACGATCTTCGGTCCCTACTACTCGCGCACGCGGCCCGACTACGACGGGTGGGGGATCGTGCCCATCCACTTCGAGGCCGACGACGAGGGACACGTCTACGACGTGTGGTTCCCCCTGTACTGGAAGTTCGCGGACGTCGAGGAAGGGTTGTCGACGACTGTGCTGGGCCCCACCTACTGGCGTCACGGTCCCGGCTGGAGCAGCTACGGGCTCGCGCCGCTCGTGTTCGGGGCGGGCGGGACGACGCAGGGCGGGACGGACTGGAGCCGCCTGACGGTGCTGCCTCTCTTCCACACGGCGTCTCGGGGTGACGACGCGTTCCGATTGGCCACGCCCCTCTTCCTGTGGGACCGGACGCCGGACTCGACGCTGCTCGTCCTGCCGTTCTACCAGCGCTACCGGGGCGAGATCTCCGTGGACGCCGTGGCACCGATCTTCTGGCACTGGCAGCGCGAGACGACCGGACTCGACAGCTGGCTGGTTCCGCCGATCTACCACTCGACCGGGCCCGCGCACCGCTCCGAGGTGATCTTCCCCGCGCTGTGGTACCTGCACGACTACGAACGCAGCCGCACGATCGGCCTATGGCCGCTCTTCGTGCATCACTACAACTGGCCCGAACGGTACAGAGCCCTGTGGCTCTTCCCGACGATCCACTACGAGACCGATCCGACGAGCTGGATGTTCAACGTCCACCCGCTCCTGTACCTCGGGGCGTCGGAGACGAAGAACCACCAGGTGTTCTTCCCGCTCTTCTGGCGCTTCCAGGATCGCGAGGGCCCGGACACGGTCCTCTTCCCGCTGTACTGGGACTTCGAGGACACGCCGCGCAACGAGCGCGACATCGTCGGCTTCCCGCTCTTCTGGCGTTTCCGGACTCAGCGAGATGTCACGCAGGTGATCGGCAACACGCTCTACACACGGCGGCGCTGCGAGCGCGAGGGCGAAGGCCAGGGCTGGACCTTCCACTTCCTGCCCCTCTTCGCCTTCGGCGAGCCCTGCCCCGACGACACGTATTTCTCCCTGCTGTACGGCATGCTCGGCTACCGCTCCGCCGGCCGCCACAGGCGGATGGACCTCTTCTGGATCCCGATCGATCTAGGCTCTGAGGAGTGACCTGGGCGAAGGATCGCGGTCCCCCGACGTTCACAGAATTCGACACGGAGGCACGGAGAAAAGCGCACGGAGAAAAAAAGTGTTGCATGAGGTAAGGCGGCTGGAAGGAGGAATGAATCCGCGCGGCCTTCGCCGGGCGCGTCTCCCGAGCCGCAAAGCGGCGGTCGCGAGAACGCAAGGAAGCAGCGTGCCGTTCAGCGGTTGATGCACGCGGTCTCGATATCGTTGAACGAATACCAGACGGTGAGGTAATCTTCCTCACGACGGGGGTAGTATTTTTCTGAACCCCAGCTTGCGAGGACGGAGATGTTGGAGTTCGAGGTCGGGAACGTGTCGTAGTTGACCGCAAACCTGCTGTTGTTTCCACCTTCGGCGACCAGCGTGTAGGTTTCGCCCGCCGTGAGATCAACGTCGATGGTGATCCTGGGATCGGGATCGCCCGCTGCAATGTCGGCACTGAACAGTTCCGCGCCGCCGTCGTCGCGCAGAATCATCGTCGCGCCGTTCCCCTGGTTCGGATACCGCGCGGAAACGAGAGTCGTGTCCAGTAGCGCCGCGACCTGCAAGCCGACGCCGGCGGCCTTCGCGCAGGTTGAGCGCGATGCTCGCGGCGGCCTTCTTCATCTGGACGGCGAGCGGCGGATCCCGCCGTTCCAGGTGTGCAAGCGCATCGCGCAAGGATCGAATCAGTTGAAGCGTGATCTCGAAGGCGTCGAACTGCATCGGAGCGGCTCCTTTCGGGGTGGGGTTCACGCGAGCCCACCGGCGCAAGCGCCGTGACGAGGCCATGGGATCGACGCGCAAGGTCTCGAGCGAGAGCAAGGGCCTCGGCGCGGCGGTTGCGCCATAGAGAGCGGGAACCCCACACCGAAAGGAGCCGCGGACGAGCGGTTCGAAGTCGACTGCGGTTCCGGAACCGGAGGACGGAACCGGCCCCGGCCCCCGAATCGGAACCGGATCCGGAATCGGAACCGGATCCGGAACCGGAACCGGAACCGGAACCGGGGCCGGATCCGGAACCGCGACCGGATCCGGATCCGGAACCGCGACCGGAAACCGGAACAGGAACCGGAACCGCGGCCGGATCCGGATGCGCGGAGTGTGGGGTGCGGGGCGGAGCCCCGCTTGGTTGCGGCCGTCAGGCCGCGACGTGCCTCCGTGTCGAATTCTGTGAACCGTCTGGGGTGAGGCCCCGTTACCCGTTGAGGCCCGGGCCCAGCGTCGAGCCGCAGGTCGGGCAGGCGCGGGCGGCGGAGAGCTTCGAGACGTCCTCGATGCGGATGCGGCACTGGGAGATCGTCGCCCAGCCCTTGTCGCCGTCGTCGTAGGCCATCTGCAAGGCGGCGCCGAGGCGGCTGACGACCTGGCCGAAGTAGTAGGTCTTCCGTCCCTTCCAGTTCACTTGGATTCGCGTGCCGGCCGCGATGGCGCCGTGGTGGCAGAGTTGCGCGCTCACGTCCGCCTCGTCGCCGTCGAGAAACGCGACGTGCGCGGTGCCGCCGCCGACCGACACGACGACCGCCGGATACATCCATCCGTCGTTGCCCCAGGGGGCCAGGACTTCGCTTCCGATTCTCAGATCCATCAATGTCCTCCGGTCCGCCAGGATACTACCGTGCGGTGACCGTCAGAAAAGCGTCCGGGAGGTCGCGACCGGCGCGGTTCGAGATGATGGCGTCCACGGACAGGCAGTGGCAGCGGGCGGACCAGCCGGCGCGGGCGGCGACGAAGCTGGGGGCGGCAGCGACGAGGTCGTAGCGGGCTTCGCCGCCGAGGCGCAGGCCGAACGGGAAGCGTACGCCGGCGCCACCCCAGGCCTCGTCGGACGGGCGCGCGAGCGCGAAGGGGTCGGCGCCGACGAACGCGTCGGCGTCCTCGACGGTCAGCGGCGACGCGCCGGGGCGGATGCGCCGCCAGCCGACGTCGACTTCCAGCCGGCCGGGCGTGACCCCGACTGCGGCTTCGAGCAGCGTCGCTGTTTCGCGGGTCGGATCGAAGGCGGCTCCCGCGCGGGCGGGGCCCAGGACGACGTTCGCCGATCCGAACGGAGCGTCGGAGGCGGAGGCGACGAGGTCGGCATGGGCAACGTCGTCCAGGCGCGTCTCCAAAGCTGCATCGATACGATGGCGCGGCGAGATGCGGTCGAGATCGTCGCGCGAAGCATGGGCCCCCCTCCCGAGGTCCGAAAGAATCGAGCGATAGGCGACCGACGGCACGATCTCATGGCGGCGGGAGCCGAAGTGCCTTTCGAGGGGCATCGACACGTCGGCGCCGGCGCCGGCGGTCGCCCGGGCGGCGTCCGTGTCGCCCCTCCATCCGGTCGCGCGGCCCGATGCTTCCGCGCCCAGACGAAGAGGTCCGGCCGCGGATCGCGCTTCGAGTGTCTTGTAGAGGTCCGCGCGCTGCGCGCCCGTGGCGGCATCGGCGTCCGTCAGGAGCGTCCATCGGGTCAGGATCCCGGAGCCGAGGAGCGGGCCGCCGGCGGTCGCGAAGAGACGGGGCAGGACGAGCGCGTCGCCGTGGACGACGCCGCCCGCCGCGACCGATGCCATGGAGCCGACCGGAAAGCTCGCGAACGCCGCCGAGTGCAGGTCGGCCCGCGCGGCCTCTTGCAGCGTCGGGGACAGCCGGTCGACGATGCGCGGGCTCGTGGCGCGGTCGACCTCGAAGGCGATGGGGCCCTCGTGGCCGCGGGCGCGCACCCGGGCGTCGCCACGGAATGCAACGACGTCCACGTGAGTCTCCGGCAGATCCGCGGAGGCCGACGTCTGCAGGCGCCCGGCCGTCGCCCACTTCGCGTCGACGTTCACGTCGGCGTCCGAGAGGGGCAGGTACGCGCCCGTGCCAAGCAGAACGCCGTCCGCGCCCCGGTATCCGATCGACGGCAAGTGCAGCGCCGGCTCGCGGCCTGTGCGGACCAGGAGCACGGGCAGCCAGAGCACGGGAACGTCGCCCACCCGCAGCGTCGGCGAGACGAGCAGGAGGTCCCCGTCCGGTTCGAGCCGCGCCGCACGCGCGTCGACGCGCCACGGAGGTTCGTCGCAGGGGCAGGCGGTCGCGCGGACCTCGACACCACGCGCCTCGGCCGTCTCGGGATCCACCAGGAGCCAGCGCGCCCGCAGGCGCAGGGGGCCGCGCGACAGGCGGGCCCGCTCGAGCAGGACGACGTCCTCCGCGAAGACGGCGCGCCGAGCCTCGAACGAGACCTCGCTCGCTACTGGGTCGGGCCCGCGCCCTCGTCGATCGTCTCCGGCGGCGACTCCTCCGAGCCCTCCGGCGAGGACGGCGCAGACGAGGGCTGCCAGGACGGGACCGGGACGGAATCGGGATCGGCGGGAAGGAATGCGCCCTCCGGGAAGTCCAGGAACAGGAACTGGAAGCCGTCCGAGCCGGTCTCCTGCCGGACGGTCGGCGTGACGCCGGAGCGAAGCTCGACGACGAGCTCCACGTCGCGGCGGCGAGCCACGAGGAACGCCCGGGCGACCGGCGTGTTGAAGTGGCGCGTGACCAGCGGGTTGCGGTTGTTCTTCGTGTGGATCCGACAGTTGCGCAGGTGCACCACGAAGCGGTTCTGGCCGCCGGTCTGATTGAAGGACACCGGACGCGACGTCTGGACGAAGACGCGACTGCCGCCGGGCGTCATCTGGAAGCCCGGCCAGGTCACGAGCGCGCGATCCGCGCCGCGGACCTGCGCCGCACGCGGCGGAGGGTTCGGGCTTCCGGGGCTCACGCCCTCGTACGGGTTCGCCGGGATGCCTCCGCTGCCGGGGAGCCCCACGGTCGGGGGAGCCTGCACGGCCTGCGAAGCCCAGGAGGGTTGCTCGCCCGCCTGCTGAGCGTGAGCGACTCCGAGGGCGCCGAGCGCCCCGAGAACGAACAAGGCTCGTTTCATGGCTGTCACCCGCACGGATCTTGGCACGGGTGGGCCTCGCCATCCAGAAACGCGCGATCACCGGCCGGAAAGGCGCCGGATTGCGATGGATCCGTACTCGACGAGCGACGCGACCGAGAGGAGCGCTGCGAGCCCCCCGACGACGGTGACGGCAAGGGCCGGGACGGGCGGGCCGATCACCAGGCGTGCGAGGACCGTCGCCGTCGCGAGTCCGACCACGAACGACGAGTTCTTGGCCATTCGGGTCGGGGCGATGTGGCTCGGGCCGTGACGTACGAACAGGAAGACGCCGGCAATCATCGAGGGGACGAAGCGCGCGATCACGATGGCCCCGAGCCACGGCGGAAGGACTCCGACGACCCAGAACGCGATCGTCACCGACGTGTAGAACATCGCGTCGCCGAGCGGATCGAGCACCTGGCCGAAGAGGCTCGTGCGATCGAACTTGCGGCCGATCCAGCCGTCGACCAGATCGGAGAGGGTCGCGACGCCGAAGAGGATTGCGACGCCGACGCGCGCCACGGGGTCGGTGCTCGCGAGGAGGATCCCCCCGACGACGCCGGGGATCGCCAGGATCCGGATCAGCGTCAGCACGTTGGGCAGGACGAACTTCGCGTAGGGCTCGCCCGCCTCCGGGGCACGGACCAGCGGGAGGTTCCGGTAGCCGAAGAAGGCACACGCCGCGAGGAGCACGGCCTGACCGACCAGGACCCCGCCGAGCAGCGTCTCGCCGGCCCGCCGGAAAAAAAAGACGTCGGCGGCGACCGTGGAGAAGGTGAGGAAGAGCATCACCCGGAAGAAGGAGGCGCGCAGCCCGCCCTGCACGACGTTGACCTAGCACGCCGCCGCCCACGGTCCTAGGATCGGCACCCGTGGACCTGCGAACCCCCACGAAGCTCGGACGGTCGGGGCTCCGGGTGTCGCGCATCGGGCTGGGATCGAGCTACGGGATCGGGGCGGCGGACGTGGAGCGGGCGTTCGACAGGGGGATCAACTACTTCTACTGGGGGTCCGTCCGCAGGCCGTCGTTCGGCAAGGGAGTGCGCACGATCGCGCAGCGGGACCGCGCGTCCCTGGTCGTCTGCGTGCAGACCTACACGCGCGCCGCGTCGCTGATGCGCGGTTCCATCGGGCGCGCGGTCCGCAAGCTCGGGTGCGAGTACGCGGACCTGCTGCTGCTCGGATGGTGGAACGAGCCCCCGCCGGCGCGGATCCGGGACGCGGCAATCGCGCTGCGCGAGGAGGGTCTCGTCCGGCAGATCCTCGTCTCGTGCCACAAGCGCGCCACCTTCGCGGCGCTCGCGGCCGAGCCCGCGTACGGCGCGATCATGGTGCGCTACAGCGCGGCGCACTCGGGAGCCGAGACGGACGTGTTTCCCCACCTCGGCGCGGCGCGCCCCGGCGTGGTCGCATACACGACGACGCGCTGGGGACAGCTCTGCTCGCCGCGCCACACGCCTGCGGGCGAGAGGACGCCGCGCGCGTCCGACTGCTACCGGTTCGCACTGGCCCATCCATCGGTCGACGCCTGCCTCGCCGGACCGAAGAACTCCGAGGAGCTGGACGAGGCCCTCGCCGCGCTCGAGCGCGGCCCCATGGACGCCGACGAGATCGCGTGGATGCGCCGCGTCGGCGCGGCCGTCCGGTCGGTCCGGATGCCCGCGGGAGTCGCGGGCGCCGTGGGAGTCTTCGACCGCCTGCGCGGGTGAAAGGACTGGCAGGAGTCTCGGCAGCCGGAAGAGGAACCCGAGCGCGCCGAAGGCGCGGAACGAAAGAGTCGCGCGCGCGGTCAGCGCGCCACCTCACGGGCCTATGACCCGCCCCCGCTGTGAACGCGAGCACACGCCGAAGTGCGGGTCATGAACCCTGTGGGCGCCGTGCTAGATTCCCTTCGTGCAGGATACGGATCCCGCCGTAGAGCGACTCATCCTCGATGGCTACCGTCGGATGTCGGGCGAGGAGCGGCTCGCGCGCGCACTCGCGCTCGGCGATGCCGTGCGGCGTGTCTCGCTCGCGGGCATCCGCGCACGTCATCCCGGAATCTCGGAGCGCGAAGCCTTGCTCCGCCTTGCGTCGCTCACGATGGATCGCCAAACGCTCGTGCGCGCGTCCGGGTGGGACCCCGAAGAGCAAGGTTACGGCTGAACCGGTGGAGGCGCGCTCCGAGGCGGTCCTCGTGACGAGCCTCGTGGTGGATGCCCTCGAGGCAGCCGGCGTGCTGTACGCCGTCGGAGGCTCCCTCGCGAGCTCGTACCATGGCGTACCCCGCTCGTCGCACGACGCCGACCTGGTGGCCGCCCTCGGCCTCGGCCACGTCGATGCCTTCGCCTCCGGGCTGGGTGAAGCGTTCTACTCCGACCCCGAAATGATGCGCGACGCGATCCGGCGGGCCGATTCGTTCAACGTGGTTCACCTGGAGACGATGTTCAAGGTCGACGTCTTCGTCGCGGGGAGCGACGAGCTCGCGCGGCAGGAACTCGTACGCCGGGTGCCGGCTCAGATCGAAGGGGCGGACCTGTTCGTCGCGAGCGCCGAGGACATCGTCGTACAGAAGCTGAGGTGGTATCGGAAGGGAGGCGAGGTCTCCGAGCGGCAATGGTCCGATGTGCTCGGCGTGCTGCGGGTCGCGCGGGGTCGGCTCGACCTCGAGTACGTCCGCGAATGGGCTGAACGCGCCGGCGTTTCGGACCTCCTCCATCGAGCGATCGCTCGGTCGGAAACCGCGTAGCGCTAGTCCACGCCGTCGCAGTCGCGATCGACGCCGTCCGGTCCGTCGCCGCGCCAGCCGTGCATCGTGTGGTTCTTCCCGTCGTCGGCAACGAAGTTCGGAACGCCGGCACCGTCCACGCCGCCCGAGATGCGGACGCACTCGTCGCATTCGTCGGCGCCGTCGAGGACGGGCTCGGCGGCCCACCCGGTGGCGTCGCTCGCGTAGCCCATGCGCCGAAGCGGGGAGTCGAGAAAGAGCCACAGGTGCAGCGCGCCGTCACGGTCGAAGGTCGCTTCGACTGGCTCGTAGTCGTCGTCCGCGAATCCCACGTCCTCGATGTCCCATGCGTCGGCGATCCACGTTCCCTGGCGGTACGACTGGAACCACTCGACGTCGTCCGTTCCGGGACCGACCTCCGCCCACCGCTTCACGTAGAAGATCCGCATGTCCCCGTCCGCGCCGGCGCCGAGCGCCGCCCACCCCCACTCCCCCAGCTCCTCTTCGATCGTGCCCGCGACCCAGCCGCCCGACTCGTCCGTCGCGTGAACCAACGCTCCCCCCTGGACCCAGGCGACGTGTCCGTCACCGGCGCCGTCGAGGGCGAACCAGACGTACGGCGCGTCGATGATGCCGCCGAAGGCGACGACGTCCGGGGTCCACGTTCCCCCGGCGCGAGCGACGTGGACGATCTCCGTCGAGCCCGCCTCCGGATCCGTGTCGGCGTACACGAGGTGCGGTTCCGCAGCGGCGTCCACCGCGAGCAGCGGCGCGACCTCCTCTTCGAGAGGCACGACGTCCTCTGCCAGCCATGCGCCGCCGCGATTCGTCGCGTACGAGATCTCGCCGAGCGTAAGGTGCGCGACGTGGCCGAAGCCGTCGCCGTCCACGCGGAACGAGCGCTCGCCCAGATCGCCCGCGAGCACGAGCTCGCTTTCCCAGCCCGACTCCGCCTTCCGGGCGTGGCGCAGCCCTCCGAAGTCGTACAGCACGTGCAGCATTCCGGCGGCGTCGATCTGGAGCTTCGGCGCGTGCCCGTCGAACGCCCGCTCCACGAACCAGACCGCGCCCGGGTGAATGGCTGGATCGTCGTCGTCGCAATCCGGACCGCCCCCGCCCGCATACCCGTCGCCGTCCCCGTCGATGCCGTCCACGCCGTCGCAGTCCTCGTCGACGTCGTTCCCCCACTCGTCCGTCGCGCCCGGGTGGACGGACGGGTTCGAGTCATCACAATCCGTGCACAGGCTCGCGCCGTCCTTGTCTTCGTCCGTGTCGGTGCAAGGGATCCCCGTACTCGTTCCCGTGTCGGTGTCAGAGTCCGCGTCCGAGTCCGAGTCGACGTCCACGTCGATGTCGCCGTCGCCTCCTCCCCCGCTCCGGTCGCCCTCGCAGGCGAGCAACGCGATCGTCTCGACGAGGAGAAGGCTCATCCAGCCATTCTAGCGCGATTTGTGATCTTCCTATCCGGGCGGGGCGGCGATGCGCAGCAGTTCCGCCACGCTCCATGCCTGGGCGAACGCGCCTGCGGGGGTGTGCGGCGCGTCGCCGGCGAAGAGCTCTGAGACCTGGCCGAGGCCCGCTTCGGCCAGGTGCGGCTCGAACCCCTCGATCAGGCGGGCGATCTCCTCGCGACCGGCGTCGCCCTCCGCGGCGAGGACCGCGTCGGCGTAGGCGCCGAGAAGCCACGGCCATACCGCGCCCTGGTGATAGGCCGAGTCGCGCGCGCGGACGTCGCCCTCGTAGCTTCCCCGGTAGCGCGGATCGGCCGGATCCAGGGTCCGCAGACCCCGGACGGTCAACAGCGATCGGCGGACGCCGTCCAGGATCGCGGCGCCGACCGGCCCCTTCGGATCCACGATCGGGTGCGGCCCGGCGAGCGCGAAGATCTGGTTCGGCCGGAAGGTCGCGTCGCCCACGACGTCCGCGAGATCGCCGTCCGGCAGGACGAACGCCTCGGCGAACGACGCCCGCGTCCTGTGCGCGAGCGCATCGAGACGCAGCGCGCCCAGCCGCCCCTCGCGCCGGAGCAGCTCCGCCCCGCTTCGCAACGCCCGGTGGTAGATGGCGGTCAGCTCCACGGCCGCCCCGGCGCGCGGCGTGACGGGCACGCCGTCGATCCGCGCATCCATCCAGGTGAGCGCCCGCCCGGGGGAAGCCGCGGAGACGAGGCCCTGGTCGATCCGGACGGAGAACGACGTCCCCCGCTCGTACGCGTCGATCACCCGCAGGATCCACGGGACGACCGTTCGCCGCGCCTGGGCCGAGTCGGCTAGCAGCGCCGTCTCCGCGGCGATGGCCGCGAACCACGGACTCGCGTCGGCGGACGCGTGGTCCGCGCTGGGCCCGGCCTTCTCCTCGGTGAAACGGTTGGGGACGAGGCCCGCTTCCATCGTGGCGGCGAAGGAGCGCAGGACCTCCATCGCGTCGTCGATCTTCCCGCGCGCGCACAGCAGGCCAGGAACGGAAACGAGCGCGTCCCGACCCCAGTCGGCGAACCACGGATAGCCCGCGACGATCGACCGGCGTCCTCCGGGCGCCTCGATCGGGAACTCGTCCGCCGCTGCCGAGAGCGTGTGGACGAACGAGCCGGGCCGACCGAGCGACGGCGCGTCGGTGCGGCGGCGCTCCTCGCGGTCGAACGCTTCCCGCGGATCCGTGGGGACGGCGCGGTCCGAGGCGACGAGGTAGGCGGGCCGGCCCGCGCGCACGTGCAGGGTGAACGCCCCGGGGCTCGGCAAGTCCTCCGACGATTCGAGCCCGCGCGCGCGCTCGACCGGATACTCGTACCGGCGGTACCACCACGAGTCGCCCGATAGCTGCGCGACCGGCTCTGCGCGCAGGTGCAGGTCGGGGAACCCTTCGAGGAAGAACCGCGTCGAGGCCCCGGCGGACTGGAAGCGCGGTTCGCGGCCGCCGATCTCGTGATGCCCGCGGAAGCCTAGGATGGGACGGACGCGGACGCGCGCCTCGATCGCGTCGAGCAGGCGCCAGCGGACGACCAGCGCGCCGGACTCCCGGTCGATGGCGATGGCGCGTTCGATCTCGCCCCCGGGCACCTCGAAGCGCCAGGTCGGAAGGGGCCAGGCCGTGAACGACGTCAGCCGTTCGTAGCCCTTGGGATGGACCGCCCCCGGATACAGGTTCGTGGAGATCGGAACTCGCTCGCCGCCGATCTCGACTTCCTCCTCGAGCCGCGCGAGCAGGACCGCGCGGGGCAGCGCCGGTCCGTGGGCGACGGTGTACAGCGAGTGGTAGCGACGCGTCGCAGCGCCCGCGACCGTGCCGCACGCGTAGCCGCCGCGCCCGTCGGCGACGAGCCACTCCAGGCCGAGCGACCGATCGAGGTCGCGACAAAGCGATCGGGCGACGATCATGGCCGGTCCAGCCAGATCGGGGACGACCACGCCCATTCGCCGTCCTCCTGGGCCAGGCGGACGTAGAAGTAGGCCCAGTTCGCGTCGGGATCGAGCGCGACGGCGAGGCGGACGGCTCCCCGGTCGGTACTCGGCTCGAAGTCCATCGTCCGTCCGCCGGTCGTCACGACCTCGAGGCGATCTACGCGCGCGGTTCCCCGGAAGCGGACCTCGAAGACGAGCGGGCCCGAGGCGCGGATCTCGCTTCCCATCGGCCGTCCGCCGGCCCGGACGGACAGACCGATCTTCGCGCCGGAGGTCGCGTAGCAGCGGCGGCGGCGTAGCGCGTCGAAGATCGCCGCACGGGTCGGATGCTTCGCAAGGACGCCCGCGAGGCCCGTACGGAATGGGTCGCGCTTGCGCGAGATGCCGTGGTGCCACAGCAGGCCATGGCCGTCCGAGGCCGCGACGAAGCCGAAGCGCAGGCCGGAGTCGAGGTTCTCGCGGACGAACTGCCCCGCGAGCTCGCCGCGGTGTCCGATGGGGTGCCCCTTGTGCTCGTAGCAACCGTGGCACGAGCAGATCTCCCAGCAGGACTGCACGCGGGGGTCGTGCGAGGCGGTGTCGGCGCCGGTCCATCCCACGTGGTGGGGGAAGGCGAGGCCGCCCTTGCGGCGTACGAGGGCGAGCAGGTCCTTGCCCTCGCGGCTCTTCGGATCGTCGCGCGAGAGGACGCCGAGGCCGCGGCGCGGCCAGTAGACGACCTTGTGCCCCGGTCCCGGATGCATGCGGGCGGTCCATTCGTAGGCGAAGAGGGTCGCGAACCGGCCCGGCTCGTGGAAGCGGTCCGCGACGTCTTCCAGGAAGGACCACTCGCCGGGACCGGTGCGCTTGCCGAGGAACGACTCGTGGTCCGTGAGCGCGGCAAAGTCGTCGCGATACCGATCGCGCGATGCACGGTAGCGCTCGGCGGCGGTCCCGGTTCCGTCGGAATGGGCCGAGTGCATGTGCAGGTCGCCGAAGAAAGCCGACAGGCCGTGCGCCGAGAAGCGGGGAGCGGTCGGCGGACGGGCGTGGACGACGTCGGCCGATCGTACGGTTCGCACAGGAATCGGTCCGCGCCCGGCCGGAGCCGCGAAGTCCTCCACGACGATGCCCTCGCGCTCGCGACGCGCGACGAGCAGGCGTCCGTCGGGGAGCAGGCACCCGGAGGGACGGCGGCCGCGGCAGCCCCAGGCGACATCGGAAAGGGCGACGAGGTCGCCCCAGCCGGAAGCGGAGAGCTCCTGCCGGTAGAAGCAGTGCGATCCACGGGCGAAGAGGACGAGTCCCCCGCCCGGGGTCGGGACGAGTTCCGGAAACTCGAGTCCCTGATCCTCGCCGCGCTTCTCGAGGTCGCGGCCAGGCATCGGACCGCGAGGTTCGGCAACGTCGTCGCCGTCGACGATGCGCAGCGAGACCCAGCGCGGAAGGTCGGGGAGTCCTTCGGCGACGTTCGACTCGTGCCACGCGATCGCGAGTCGGCCGTCCGCGAGCCGCGCGATCGCAGGCGAGGCGGCGACGGCGGGTCGGGTCGACAGCGCGAGCGGGCGCCGCCGGGCGAGCTGCCACGGCCACAACAAGAAGATGCGCCCGTCGCTCTCGTAGGCGAGCGCGTCGCCGGCGAGCACGGGATCCGTGGCGCCCGGGGCCTTCGCGAGCAGTCGTGCGCTGGCCGCGTCGCGCAGCTCGACCGCGCCCCGGCGTTCGAACGCGACGATCGCGCGACCCGCGGAATCAACGCCGAGGGTCGGGGCGGCCGAACCGATCGGCATCCGTGCGCGCTGCCCGCCCGGAAGCTGGACGATGACGCGGGATCCCGCGGGCGATGCTTCGGACCAGGCGACCGTCCCGTTTGGCAGGACGGCCGGGCGGCGGATCGCTTTCCGCCCGGACCGGACGACGGACGACGACCAGGCGGCGTCCGACCGGCGCTGGAGCACGACCGACTCGCCGGCGCCGCGCCACGAGACGTACGCGCAGAGCGTGCCGTCCGCCGCGGCCGCGACCGCGGCCTCGCGTGCGTACCCGGGATCGGCGAGAACCTGACGCAAGGGGAAGGGGAGCGTACCCCATGAATGATGCGGGCTTACGACGCATCAGACCGGTCGTGAGGCAGGGATCGGTGCTCGCGATGATTCTGTTCTCGGCGTTCGGACGCGCGGACGCCCAGCAGAGTCCTCCGACCGTGGTGCAGATCGTCGAGGAAGGCCGCGCTGCTCGACGCGAGGTGATGCGCCTGCTCGACAGGGCCCGTATCGAACGGGACATCGTGAAGGTCACCTGCTACGACGCGAAGCTGTCGGGGATCAACGCGATGCTGCGGCCGATCGAGACCGGGGCCGGTCCGTGGCGGCCGGCAGTCCTGCGATCGTCGCGCGAGCGTATCCGGACGCTCGTCCAGCAGGCGCACGAGTGCGTGTGCGTGTACCCTGCCTGGACGGACGGCCCGGGATTCCACCTGGAGGTGAGGGTGGATCCGAGGATCCCGACGGAGGACCCGTCGGGCTTTCCGGCGAGCTAGCGCTGCGGCCATGCCCAGGGGCCCCGTCGCTTGCGAGCTGCGCTCGCAACGCTTCGCCCTGGGCGCCCTGATCCGGGGGCTGCGCCGGGCCTTCTCGGCCGTGCCTTACTCAGCGTACGAAAAGTACGCTTCCGTCGGCCCAGCCTCCGAGGGCTCCGGCTCGCTCCCCGTCTCGGCGCCC